>JAEEGH010002302.1_pt1 | contig 51841 bp, 44 predicted proteins | sample 9134181 | NCBI WGS metagenome assembly JAEEGH01 (sample SAMN16246544, study PRJNA631951) | gut metagenome | biome: gut microbiome; feature: rumen; material: DP-attached | host: Bos | place: Iran: Karaj | collected 2018-10 | reverse complement strand
AACCCACCACCGATCTGAAACTCAATGCCCTCTCGATGGGTCAGAAGAAGAAGGTGTTTATGAGTTTCGCCCTCGCCGCCGGTACCAAGGTGCTGTTGATGGACGAGCCGACCAACGGATTGGATATTCCAAGTAAGAGCCAGTTCCGCAAGGTGGTGGCCCAGTATATGAGCGACGACCGTACGCTGATCATCTCTACCCACCAGGTGCATGATGTGGAGTCGTTGCTGGATCATATCCTGATTCTCTCGCCACAGAAGTTGTTGCTCGATGCCACAGTGGCCGACATCCAGGAGAAGTACACCTTCGAGTATCGCACCTCCAATGAGATGGACGATGTGCTCTATGCCGAGCCTTCGTTGCAGGGTAATGCGGTGATTGCCCCTCGTCATGCCGAAAGCGCTGAGACACAGGTGAATCTTGAACTGCTCTTCAATGCTGTAACCCAAGGTAAGATCTAGACAGAAGAACGTAAGGACATATTATTATGATACAGTTTAATATCAAACGGTTTGGAAAGTTGGCTTGTTGGACGTTGAGAAACGAGCGCAACTTCCTGGTGAGGAATACCCTGCAGATGTTGGTGGCGATGTCGCTGATCTACCTGTTCTTTACGCTAGGTTTCCTGAAAATAAACGGCTCAACTGCCAACTACCCGGCTTGTGGTATGGCGACCTTGATGATGTTTACCGTGTTTCTTACGATAGGTCCTGGTACGATGTTCCACAGCATGAAAGGTAAGTACGACAAGCAGGCCCTCCTGCTGCTCCCAGCCTCCAACTTCGAGAAGTATCTGATGCGTTATATGAGTTGGCTGATTCTCCTACCGCTTTTCATCGTGAGTGTGCTCTGTGCCGATCTGATTCAGTATGTTGTGAATTATATGCTGGGAAATGAGAAAACGATGTTTGTAGCAAGCAAGGCCATGGAATTGTTGAGTAGGAGCTGGACCGACACACCTGCTAAGGAGCTGAACGGCTTGATCATCCCCCTGGTGTGTTTTCACGCAGCCTATGCCCTTGGCGGAACCTTCTTCCGTTCACCCAAGTATGCCTGGGTATTCACCACACTGGTGATTATCCTGATTGTCATCCTCATGGCCTGGCTGTTGCCTGCCAGTGTGAATCTGAATGAGAATTCCTCCGACCGACTGTTTATGGCTTGGAATATCCTGACAGTCGTTTGGGTGATACTGGCTTTCTGGCTGTCGTACAGGATTTTCTGCAGAACGCAGGTGATTGGTAAGTATGTGAACTTTTAATTTCGAAGCAATGAATAGTTTTAGTTTCTATAGATTCGGGAAGGCGCTTCGTTGGGTATGGGGCATGAACTTCCGCAGTCTGATGATGTGGACGACTGGCTTTAGTCTGGTTATCTTTTTCGCAGAGATGATGATCTGGTATTTGAATAAAGGTATGACGACACAAAATATTGTGGGTATTATTCTCCTGTTCATCACGATATTCTTCATGATCGGGGTGGGAGCCAGCATCAGTTCCATGTTCTTAGGGATCAACAAGAAGCCCAGGCGTAAGGCCTTTCTCATGTTGCCTGCCTCTAACTTAGAGAAATTCCTCTCGGTGGTGTTGTATTTCACGATAGCCTGGACGGTATGCATTTTCTTGTCGATCGCTGTGGGTGACACACTGAGGATGGTGTTCCGCAGTCTGGTCTCTGGCGACGAGTGGATATCCTGCCTTCCCCGGTTCGTCGATAGTTTTGCACCCAGTTTCCTCTATCGTAGTATATACGACTATACGTTATCTTACAAGGTGATGCAGGTGGTGGTGCTGACAGGGATGATACTCTGGATCCACTCATTCTATACACTCGGCGCCACGTTGCTTCGCAAATATACCTTCGTTCTGACGAGTATTGCCTTCATGATCGTCATCGCCTTATTTGGAAATATGGTGAGTTACTACCAGATGGAGATGTTCCATGCGGTATGGATTGGCGATCACTATGTATCACAGGAAGTCGGCACGCTGGGGTATGTGCTTGCAGTGGTACTGCCTCTGCTGGCTGTCATCAACTACTGGGCATCGTTCCATATCTTCAAAGGTTTTCAGTTAATAACTAATAAGTGGACTAATTATGACATTCTCAAACGATAAACCCATTTATATCCAGATGGCAGACCGTCTGTGTGACGAGATCTTGTCTGGTGTGTATCATGACGATGACAGGATTCCGTCCGTCCGTGAGTATGCTGTGCTCCTCGAGGTGAACACGAATACGGCTGTGAAAGCCTACGAACAGCTGGCCCGTGAGGAGATCATCTACAATAAACGTGGCCTGGGCTACTTCGTGACGAAAGGTGCGAAGAAGCAGATCCTGAAAGCGCGTAAGAAGGAGTTTATGAAAGAGCGCCTGCCAGAGCTGTTCCGTCAAATGCAGTTGCTCGACATAACGATTGACGACATTGTTGAAGCCTATAAAAGTTTATAAGATGCAAAATACCGTTCATTCATCACAAATATGTGCAAAATATCCCAGAAATTTTGCGGGTATTGCAACTTTTTGTATTTTTGCATCGTCAAACAGACAACATTTAGTTCTCCTAAAGTATTAAGATTGTTTTTATGATACATCTACAAGACATTAACAAGACCTATCAGGGAGCCCAGCCGCTCCATGTGTTGAAAGGCATCTCGCTCGACATCGCCAAGGGAGAGTTCGTCTCCATCATGGGAGCCTCTGGTTCCGGTAAGAGTACCTTATTAAATATATTAGGTATTCTCGACAACTACGACTCCGGCACCTATGAGCTGGCAGGAGTCCCCATCTGGAACCTCTCAGAGCGCAAGGCTGCGGAGTATCGCAACAAGATGATAGGTTTTATATTCCAGTCGTTTAATCTCATCTCTTTTAAGACCGCCGTGGAAAACGTTGAGTTGCCATTATTTTATCAGGGGGTGCCCAGAAAGAAGCGCCATCAGATGGCTCTGGAATATCTGGAAAGACTTGGACTCCTGGACTGGGCGGAGCATTACCCCAACGAACTGTCGGGAGGACAGAAGCAGCGTGTGGCAATAGCCAGAGCACTCATCACCCGTCCGCAGATCATCCTGGCCGATGAGCCTACGGGCGCCCTCGACTCGAAGACCTCTGTGGAGGTGATGCAGCTGCTCAAGCGTCTGAATGAAGAAGAGGGTATGACCATCGTGGTAGTGACTCACGAGAGCGGTGTGGCTAACGAGACGAATAAGATTGTGCATATCAAGGATGGTGTTATCGGCAAGATTGAGGAGAACCTCAATCACAATGCATCGCCATTCGGTATTAACGGAATGATGAAGTAATCATATGCGAGATGTTTTTATAGAAATATGGCAGACGGCGCGGCGGAACAAACTCCGCACAACGCTCACAGGCTTTGCTGTGGCATGGGGTATCTTCATGCTGATCGTACTCCTGGGTGCCGGTAACGGACTCATCAATGCCAACCTGAAGCAGAACGAGAACTGGCTCTCGAACTCGATGGAGGTCTGGGGCGGTCGTACCTCGAAGCCTTATCAGGGCCTGAAGGAGGGTAGGGACATCAGTCTCCAGACAAGGGATCTCGAGATTACCGAGAACGATTTTTCTGACCACATCGACCATGTGGGTGCCCGCTATGAGACCAATGCCACCATCAGTTATGGTGATGAGTATATGAGCGTAAATATCTCCGGTGTCTATCCAGTGCATACGGAGATCAACAAGCAGAAGCTCATCTGTGGCCGTTTCATCAACGACATAGACATGCAGGAGAAACGCAAGGTTCTTGTACTGAACGACAAGCAGGCTAAGGAGTTGTGTCCTAAGGACTATAAGTCGCTGTTGGGCAAGCATGTCAAAGTGGGAGATTTCTCCTTCAAGGTGGTTGGCATCTATGAGGATCGTGGTGATGGTGAGCGTGATGCGTATTCAAGTTATGCGGCCATCAAGAATATCTTCGGTGCCAATAATGACAATGTAGGTAGTCTTGAGTACACCTTCCACGGACTGACAACCGAGAAGCAGAACGAAGACTTCGAGAAGGACTATCGTCGCCGTCTTTATGCCAACCATCAGGTGCACCCTGAAGACGAACGGGCCATCTGGATCTGGAATGGCTATACGACGAGTCTGCAGATGGAACAGGGTATCGCCATCATCCGTACGGCCCTCTGGGTGGTAGGACTCTTTACGCTTCTCTCAGGTATCGTGGGTGTCAGCAATATCATGTTGATTACCGTGAAGGAGCGCACCCATGAGTTTGGTATCCGTAAGGCCATCGGCGCCAAGCCCTGGAGTATCCTGAAACTGATCATCATCGAGAGTGTGATCATCACCATGTTCTTCGGCTATGTCGGAATGGTACTGGGTGTGGCTGCCAATGAGTATATGGATGCGACTGTAGGTCACGAGACCATTGATACGGGACTCTTCCAGGCCACGATGTTCCTTAATCCTACCGTCGGACTTGATGTGTGTTTCGAGGCGACGATGGTGATGGTGATCGCAGGTACGATCGCGGGTCTGATCCCAGCCTTCAAAGCAAGTAGAATTCGCCCGATAGAAGCGCTTCGCGCTGATTGATTAGCAACGGACTACAGGACTCAAGGAATTTTTATATTATGAGATTAGATATTGATACATACAGAGAGATCCTCGATACGCTGACGAGGAATAAGAGCAGGAGTTTCCTGACAGGCTTCGGTGTGTTCTGGGGTGTGTTCATGCTCGTGGCACTCATCGGAGGTGGCAGCGGACTGAAGGAGATGCTCGAGAAGAACTTCGAGGGTTTCGCGCAGAATACCGTCATCGTATGGAGCCAGCAGACATCAAAGCCCTATAAGGGCTTCCGTAAGGGCCGTTGGTGGAGTATGGACTATAAGGACATCACCCGTCTTAACCAGCGCGTGCCTGAGCTCGACGTCGTGGCGCCCGTACTGTTTGCCCCCTGGGGTAAGACGAATACAGCCTATTACAAGGATCAGAAGACCACCCCGCGCATTCAGGGATGTACCCCGGAATATGCCAAGGTGATTTCACCCAAGCTCTACTATGGGCGATATATCAACGAGATGGACATGAAGGAGCATCGTAAGGTGTGCGTCATTGGTAAGCGTATCTATAAGGAACTCTTCAAGGAAGGTGGCGACCCCTGTGGTAAGTCTATCCGTATCGACTCCACCTATTATGAGGTCATCGGTGTGGACTATGCTTCGAACAACATGAACATCAACGGTAGGGCAGAACAGAAGGTCACATTGCCACTGACACTGATGCAGGAGACCTATAACCGAGGTAAGGAAGTGGATATGATCGTGGCAACAGGTCGTGAGGGTGTGGTGATGTCAACACTCACCGATCGCATCCGTGAAGCTGTGACGATCGCTCACTTCGTGGATCCTAAAGACGAGCAGGGTGCCATGGTGTTTAATACGGAGGTGCTCTTCCAGATGCTCGACAACCTCTTCAAGGGTGTGAACTTCCTCATCTGGCTCGTAGGACTTGGAACACTGCTCGCAGGTGCTATCGGCGTGTCGAACATCATGATGGTGACAGTTCGTGAACGAACCACAGAGATCGGTATCCGCAGAGCCATCGGTGCAACGCCGAAGATGATCCTCTCGCAGATCATAGCCGAGAGTATCGTCCTGACCCTGGTGGCAGGTATGAGTGGCATCCTCTTCGGGGTGATGATCCTGCAGATGCTGGAGATGGGTAATACCGAAGACGGCATCGTGACAGCTCACTTCCAGGTAGGTTTCTGGACGGCTATCTTCGCAGCCCTCGTGGTGAGTGCGATGGGGGTCCTCGCAGGACTGGCGCCTGCAGCGAGAGCCATGAGTATCAAACCCGTCGATGCCATGCGTGACGAGTAATATATTAAACATTAAAGATTAAACATTAAAATATAAGCATATGAAACGCTATTCAAAACTGATTATCGCAGCGATTGTCGCCCTGATTTTCATCGGAACATTCGTGTTCCTCTGGCAGAAGAGCCAGCCCAAGGAAGTTGTCTATAACGAGTTCACGCCGAAGTTGGAGGACATCCAGAAGACAACGATCATCACAGGTAAGATCGAGCCTCGTAACGAGGTGAACATCAAACCTCAGATCTCTGGTATCATCACTGAACTCTACAAGGAGCCCGGTGACTATGTGAATGCAGGTGACGTGATCGCAAAGGTAAAAGTGATTCCCGATATGGGACAGCTGTCGAGTGCCGAAGCGCGTGTACGTCTGGCAGAGATCAACCTGAAACAGGCTCAGATCGACTACGACCGTGAAGAGAACCTGTACAATATGAAACTGGTCTCTGCTGATGAGTATGATAAGGTCAAACAGTCGCTGCATCAGGCCAAGGAGGAGAAGGTGGCTGCTATCGATGCCCTGCAGGTGGTGCGCGATGGTGTGTCGAAGTCCAATGCCTCGGCTTCTTCCACCCTCATCCGTTCTACCATCTCAGGCAGAATCCTCGACATCCCTGTAAAGGTGGGTAATATGGTGATCCTCTCCAACAACTTCAACGATGGTACCACCATTGCCTCTGTGGCAAACATGAACGATCTGATCTTCCGTGGTAACATCGACGAGACGGAGGTAGGTCAGTTGGTCAATGATATGCCCATGAAGATCACCATCGGTGCCCTGCAGGATCTGAAGTTCGATGCCAACCTGGAGTATATCTCTCCAAAGGCTGTCGAGAACAACGGTGCCAATCAGTTTGAGATCAAGGCTGCCGTGAAGTTGGCAGAAGGCAGTCAGATCCGTTCTGGTTACAGTGCCAATGCCGAGATTGTGCTGTCATCAGTCAGCAAGGTGCTCAGCGTGCCTGAGAGTGCCATCGAGTTCAGTGGCGACTCCACCTTCGTCTATATCATCAAAGGGGAGGGGAAGGACAAGACCTACGAGCGTACTCAGGTGACGACAGGTCTCTCTGACGGTGTGAATATCGAGATTAAGAAGGGTGTCACGCAGAAGGATAAGGTGCGTGGTCCTGAGAAGATCAATGATGAAGATAAAAAATAAAGCGCTATGATACGAAATAATATGCTGATGTTGACAGCGCTGCTCGCCATGCAGTTGCCACAGACGGCTGATGCCCAAAAGCAGTGGACACTCCGTGAGTGTGAAGACTATGCGATCTCCAACAATATCTCTATCAAACAGAGTGAGGTGGCGCGTGTGAAACAGACCTATACGCTCTCCACCGCCCGCAACAAGCGTTTGCCTGACCTCTCTGCAACGTTGGGAGAGAACTTGTCTTTCGGACGTGGACTGACAGAGTTGAACACGTATGAGAATACGAACACCAGTAACACCTCACTTCAGTTGCAGACGAGTGTGCCCTTATTCTCTGGCTTTGAGATTCCAGAGAATATCAAACTGAGTCGTCTGAACCTTGAGGCGATGACAGAAGATCTTGAGAAGGCGAAGAACGACATCCGTATGCAGGTGGCGCAGGCATACGTTCAGATACTCTATGATCAGGAGATCGCAGCCGTAGCTCATCGACAGATTGAAATCGACTCGATGCAGGTGGCTCGTCTGACGGCTTTCGTTAATAATGGTAAAGCCAGTGTGTCGGAACTCTCCCAGCAGCAATCTACCCTTGCCAGTAGCCGACTCACGGCGACACAGGCTGATAACAAATATCGCATATCAGTCCTGGCGCTGACCCAGTTGTTGGAACTCCCCACACCTGAAGGCTTTGCTGTCGTCTGCCCCGACATGACAGAACTGAGCAAGTTGGAGGATATCAGCATCCTCACGCCTGACGACATCTATGCCGAGGCCCTGACCTTCAAACCTGAGATCCGTTCAGAACAACTCCGTCTGCAGGGTAGCGAGCACAGCATCAACATCGCCAAGGCCGGCTATTATCCGAAACTGAACTTCAGTGCCGGATTGGGTTCGAACTACTACACCAGCAGCGCCTACGACTCTGATCCTTTCGGCAAACAGATCAAGAACAATTTCAGTCAGTTCATCGGCTTGAACCTGAACATCCCTATCTTCAGCCGTTTCCAGGTGCGCAACAATGTAAGGAGTGCCCGTGCAGACCGTTTGAATCAGGAGTTAAAACTTGAGAACGCGAAGAAGACGCTCTATAAGGAGATCCAGCAGGTGTATTACAATGCCCTGAATGCCGTCTCCAAGGAAGAGAGTTCGCGCGAGGCTGTGGTGAGTTCTGAGGATGCCTTCAAACTGATGCAGGCGAAGTATGAGAACGGCAAGGCTACCATCACGGAGTTTAATGAGGCCAAGAACAAGTACCTCAAGGCTGAGTCGGATCTCGTTCAGGCACGCTACGAACGCCTCTACCAGTGGGCACTGATCGACTCCTATCGGGGTAGGGATCTGGATTTCTAATCATAAAAAATGCGAGGGGATTTCCCTCGCTTTTTTTATTTCTTATGACGATTGGCGCGTTGCTCTCGGTACTTCGCCTTCTGGCGGGCAGAGCCGCTGCCATGGGCCCCCGTGATATACTGCTTCTTCTTGGCTTTGGTCTTCACCTTGCCATTGTCCTTCGGCTTATCTCCTCCACGTCCGAAGTTGATGCCGTTCTCCAATATATTCTGAAAATCGTCCATAATTTATTCTTTGGCAACGGACTACACGACTTAAGGACTTAATTTGTAAAAAGTCGTTTTAGTCCTGTAGTCCGTTGCTATTATTATTTAATGGTGGAACAGTCTCACGCCAGTGAAAGCCATGGCGATATTGTATTTATCGCAGGTCTCGATCACATTGTCATCACGCACACTGCCACCGGCCTGGGCGATGAACTCCACACCGCTCTTGTGGGCGCGCTCGATGTTGTCGCCGAAGGGGAAGAAAGCATCTGAACCCAGAGCCACCTTGGTGTTCTGAGCAATCCAGGCCTTCTTTTCTTCCATCGTCAGTACCTCGGGCTTCTCTTTGAAGAACTGCTGCCAGGCACCGTCACGAAGCACATCATCATGTTCGTCTTCAGAGATATACACGTCGATGGTGTTATCACGGTCAGCACGACGGATATTGTCGATGAAAGGCAGGTTCATCACCTTCGGATGCTGGCGTAACCACCAGATGTCGGCCTTGTTTCCTGCCAGACGAGTACAGTGGATACGGCTCTGCTGTCCAGCTCCGATACCGATAGCCTGTCCGTCCTTCACATAGCAAACGGAGTTAGACTGTGTATATTTCAGGGTGATCAAGGCGATGATCAGATCGCGCTTGGCCTCTGGGGTGAAGGTCTTGTTCTGCGTGGGCATATTCTCGAAGAGCGCATCATCGTCGAGCTTGATCTCATTGCGACCCTGCTCGAAAGTGATACCGAAACATTGCTTCGTCTCGATGGGAGCGGGCTTGTAGCTGGGATCAATCTTAATCACATTATAGGTGCCCTTACGCTTGTCCTTCAGAATCTCAATAGCCTCAGGGGTATAGTCAGGAGCAATTACACCGTCGCTCACCTCACGCTTCAGCAACTTGGCGGTGACGGCGTCACAGGTGTCGCTCAAAGCCACGAAGTCGCCATAGCTCGACATACGGTCGGCACCACGGGCACGGGCATAGGCACAGGCGATGGGCGAGGCGTCGAGATCCTTCACGTCATCCACGAAATAGATCTTCTTCAGGGTGTCACTCAGGGGCAGACCGACGGCAGCGCCTGCAGGACTGACGTGCTTGAACGAGGCGGCAGCAGCCAGACCGGTAGCAGCCTTCAGCTCCTTCACCAGCTGCCAGGCATTGAAGGCGTCGAGGAAGTTGATGTAGCCAGGACGACCGTTGATCACTTCGATGGGTAATTCGCCCTCTGTCATGAAGATGCGTGAGGGCTTCTGGTTCGGATTACATCCGTACTTGAGTGCTAATTCTTTCATTGTTTCGTGAAATTTTTAATTCCGGCTGCAAAATTACAAAAAATAATTGTAAATTTGCACCGCTTTTATATAAATAATATGGAGAAGAAACGTGTTGCCCTTCGTAAGCTGCTTGAAGCAGTAGAGAAGGAAATCCTCCGAAAGCCCGATAAGAAGGTGCTCGACCGCCTCTCGCTTTTGGCAGGATTCCAGGACTGGAAATCATTCCAGGATGCGCTCCACGGTGATGTCAGCGCCGATGAGAACTACAAATGAAAAAGAGAGGCTCCTGTTGTGGAACCTCTCTTTGTTGCTTTTCTTATTCACCAACGTTGTGGCGCTTCTCCTTAATACGGGCAGCCTTACCAGTGAGCTTGCGCAGATAGTAAAGCTTAGCGCGGCGAACCTTACCTACCTTGTTGATCTCGATGCTCTGAATGTTGGGAGACTCGATTGGGAAGATACGCTCTACACCAACGGTGCCTGACATCTTACGTACAGTGAAGCGCTTCTTGTCACCGTGACCTGCAATCTTGATGACTACACCACGATAGAGCTGGATACGCTCCTTTGAACCCTCGATAATTTTGTAAGCGACAGTGATCGTGTCACCAGCCTTGAACTCTGGGAACTTCTTGCCGGTTGCAAATGCTTCTTCAGCAACTTTAATTAAATCCATCTTTTTACTTTTTTACTTTTTTACCTTTCTTGCTGTATCGTTCCAACGCAACATAACAGGCCTCTCGATACTTCCTGCCAGCGATTACGCCGAAAAGCGGGTGCAAAATTACACATTTTTTCCAATACAAAGAAATATTTTGGATATTTTTTATACCTTTGCACCCATAAAAACCGAGAATATGAATAAAAAGCAGTACTTTTTGGGTGTTTTTGCCATCCTGACGATGGCATCTTGTGCCCCAAAGCATTATCATTTAACCAGTGTTGAGCGTTCGCGCATCATCATCGACAACCGTTATGATCAGAATCCCGATGAAAAAGCAGCCGCGTTCTTGGCACCCTATAAGAAAGTGAACGATAGTATCATGGCCCCCGTCGTCGGCCAGGTGGCTCACAACATGCATGCCACGCGCCCTGAGAGTGATCTGTCGAACCTCTTATCCGACATTCTGGTCTGGTCCTCACGTGATTACAACGAGCAGCCCGAATTCGCCGTCTATAATATGGGTGGCATCCGTGCCGACCTCACCAAGGGCGATGTCACCTATGAGAATGTGCTCAGTGTAGCGCCTTTCGAGAATAAGATCTGCTTTGTCACCCTCACAGGTGAACAGCTCATGCAGCTCTTCCGTCAGATAGCCCATCGTGGTGGTGAGGGCGTGAGCAAGGGCGTGGAGCTGGTCATCACCAAGGCAGAGACTGGCGGTGAACTCGTCTCTGCCCGTCTGCATGGCAAGGAGATCGATCCCCAGGCCAACTATCGTGTATGTACCATCAACTACCTGCTTGAAGGTAACGACGGAATGAGTGCCTTTAAGCTGGGCACTGACAAGGTGGCACCTCAGGAGGCCAGCAATAATACGCGTTACCTTATTCAGAACTACTTCCAGGATATGTTGAAGCAGGGCATTGTGGTTGATGCCCAGGTAGAGGGAAGAATCGTCGTAAAAAAATAAATTTTGAGAAATATGAAGCGTTTACACCTTATTATAATAATAGCATTGCTGTCAGGACTGACGGCTGGTGCCAAGAAACAGAAGCAGCTCGTGATTCTGCATTCCAATGATACCCATTCCGTCATCTTCCCTCTGAATCCCAACATCGACGATAAGGAGATTGCAGGTCGTGGCGGATTCCTGCGTCGTATCAACATGATAAAGGAGCAGCGTCAGCAGTATCCTAACCTGCTCTTGCTCGACTCTGGCGACTTCTCACAGGGCTCAGGCTACTACACGCTCTTTAAGGGTGAGGTAGAGGTCGGTCTGATGAACCAGATGGGCTACGATGCTGCCACCATCGGCAACCATGAGTTCGACTTCGGTATGGATAATATGGCCAAGCTCTTCAAGATGGCCAACTTCCCCATCGTCTGCTCTAATTACGACTGCAAGGGAACGGTGCTCGAAGATCTTGTGAAACCCTATATCGTCCTCAATCGCGAGGGAGTGAAGATCGGCATCTTTGCGCTGGCACCTCCCTTGAAAGGCCTTGTGTTCGACAAGAACTGTGAGGGCATTACCTTCCTCGATCCTGCTGAGACGGCTCAGAAGTACATTGATATCCTCCGCAAACAAGAGAAGTGCGACATCGTGATCTGCCTCTCCCACCTGGGTTGGTATGATTCAGAATATCCTGATGAGAAGATGCTGTTGGGTGTTGAGGGTTGCGACCTTGTGCTGGGTGGTCACACGCATACCTATATGAAGGAACTGGAGTACGCCCCCGATAAGACAGGCAAGCAGATTCCCGTCGATCAGAACGGCAAGCACGGTGCTTTCATCGGCAAGCTGCTGCTCAACCTCGAAAAGTAACTATTCGAAATAAAACGTTAGGACGATCATTTTGCTGTGGCCACTGGCCACAGCATTTGTATAGGGCCGCATGTTCTCATCCTGCAGCTCTGCGGCATGGTTGTGGTCCAGTGCGTCGCGCAGACTGTAGCAAAACTTCAGTTCAGGTATCAGTTTGAAGAAGGGCAGATAGAAGTCACAGCCTAAGCCGATCTCTATGAACAGGTCCGACTTCTTCAGCTGAATATACTCCTGGTTCTTACTGGTCAGGTTCAACATTGGGTTGATGCCTGCCATCAGATAGGGGCGGTAGTTGTTCCATCTCTCAGCGCTGAACTTCAGATCCACAGGCAGCGACAGATACGTGTTCTTCATATCCTGCGTCACCTCCGTGGGGCGTCCGTACTCATCCATATCCGTCAGGTTATGGAAGGTCAGGTGCTTCGCGCCGAAATGCATCGTCGGTGTGAAGCGCACGTTGAAATGTTTGCTCAGTCTCAGGTCGGCGAGCACACCCACGCTGAAGCCCGCATTCCAGCGGTCGTTCTCACACACGATGGTCTTCCCCGCCAACGTGCCGTCTTCATATTCCACCAGCTGTGGTCCCACGTTCTTCAGTCCGATATCCTGCAGGTGCATGCCCACGAGGATGCCGAAATGGAGTTGGCGCAGGTCGGTATAGGGCCTGTATTGTACGGTACGCGTCTGAGCCTGCCCCGTTGTTGTGAGCAGGCTCAGTAGCGTCAGTATTTGTAGAAATCGCTTCATATCTGCTATAATAACGCAGAAAAGCGCACATTATTATCTTTGCTTAGAAGAATCCGAAGAAGTAGATCACTGCCACCTTCTTGGGATCTCTCATATTACGGGCTTCGCCGATCTGACTACCACTCCGATAGACAGCACCATTGGAGCGGATCTCACCGATCTTACTGCCTCTCTCATACACATCGCCGTTCGAGCGTACCTCGCCCACCTGCGAACCACTCTTATAGATGGCACCGCTGGAGCGGATCTCACCTTTACAGCTACCTCCTACATAGATGTCGCCGTTTGAACGGAGTTCACCACGCTGGCTGCCACCGATATAAACGGCACCGTTGGAACGGAGCTCGCCAAACTGGCTACCACCGCGATAGAGGGCTGTTGCACCGCCACTGCTACTGCTACTACTACTACTGCTGCTCGAGCTCTGCACCACCTTGTCCTTGAAGTAGAAGAAGTAGAAGGCTGCTGCAATCACGGTGCTGTTGTTCGTGCCGCGCAGTTTGCCGATGGTGGAGTGCGAACTGTTCTCGATGTCACCGCTGCGGTAATAGCCAATCGTCGAGTGCGAGCTGTTCTCGAAGCAGCCGCTTCTGTAGTAGCCGATCGTCGAGTGACTGCTGTTCTCCACCTCTCCGTTGCTTCTGACATAGCCGATGGTTGAGTGCGAGCTGTTCTCCACGGTTCCGTCTGTGCGGATATAGCCGATGGTTGAGTGACTGCTGTTCTCCACCGTACCGTTGCTTCTGATATAACCCAGCGTCGAGTAGCTGCTGTTCGTCACCTCTACGTTCAGTGACTGCCACTCCTTCTTCAGGGCCTCCTCGCGGGCGATGCGCTCTTGGCGCTCCCGTTCTGCACGGGCAGCAGCCTCGGCAGCGGCCTTCGCCTGAGCCTCCTTCCATTCCACTACCTGATTCTTGGAGATCAGGGCACCGTGGAAGGTATAGGCTACGAGCAGCGGACTCACGTGGCCCTCGAAGGAGCCGATCTCATGGCCGAAGCTGGTGGCTTTCTGCATGGTCACCTCGCCAATCACGCTGCCATCCATCGACACCTTGTTGGTCTTGGGGTCAAACTTGATGGTGCCCAGGTTCGGACTCTCAATCGTACCGTCGTTGCTGATCGAGCCCTTCGGCAGACCGTTCTTGGCAGTCCACTTACCTGTGGCGGGGTCGAGCTTATAGCTCACCTTCTGGCCTGCGAACTCGCCTTCGTCGTAGGTCTTATTAAAGGTGATTTCCAGATTCACGGGATCCCATGTGCCGATGGCGGTCTTGCCCCATCTGATAGTGTTCAGCGCCCCTTTGGCAGCGGGCTGGGGGATAGTGGGGGTGATGTCCTTGATGGCCAACTGGATGGAGTCGTTCTTGCGTTTGCGCTCCTTCTCTTCCTTAGCTTGTTGTTCACGATATTCTTCATACTTGTCTTGGTTGGTCTGCAGTCCAACGGCCTTGCGGGCCTTGCGTGCCAACTTTCCAAGTCCGAACTGCGCTTCAGCAGGTGTGCTGAAGGCAAACATAGCCGCAAGGGCCATCACTAACAAATGTGTTCTCTTCATTTTTAAAAAAGTTAATGGTTACTGTAATGATTGGTGCAAAATTACGCATAATCCACGAAAATTACAAGAAAACCGAAAAAAAAATACCTAAAGTTTGGTATTATTCAAAAAAAGTTGTACCTTTGCCCTCGTCAAATGTGAGTATTAACAGTTCTAACAATTTTAAATTAATAAGAATTATGGCATACGTAATTGGTGAAGATTGCATTTCTTGTGGAACATGTGCTGGTGAGTGCCCCGTTGAGGCTATCTCTGAGGGTGCAGAGCGCTACGTGATTGATGCTGATGCTTGCACAGAGTGCGGCACATGCGCAAGTGTTTGTCCTTCTGAGGCTATCAGCCTTCCCTAAACATATAGGACATACAAAAGAATAGAGGTGTTTCATTCGAAGCACCTCTATTCTTTTTTATGTCAGAAAAAGAAAAGTTCTTGTAAGTGTAAAGCCTGTGATTAACACTGTTTAACGCAGGAAGCATCACTAATGATAACATTTTATTGTAAATTTGTAGCCAAATAATTAAAAATAGTCCATACAATGATGAATAAGAACGAGAAATTTGTGATCACGATTAATCGTGAACTCGGTAGCGGCGGACGTACGGTCGGTCAGAAGTTGGCTGAGAAGTTAGGCGTTTCCTATTATGACAAGGCTGTGATCAAGGCCCTGCAGGAGAAGTATCACCTTACCGTGGAGGAGATTGAGAAACGGAAGGGTGAAAGCGATAACTGGTGGGCTGAAGCCAAACGGATGTTGAGCATCAGTACGGGTGTGGCTGGTAATGTAGGTTATTATCAGGCTGCGATGAGCGATACTGCTGCCATGTTGACCACCGACGAGATGTTCAGATCGGAGACTGAGATCCTGAAGGGTATTGCCGATGCGGAGTCGTGTGTGATAGCAGGTCGTAGCGGTTTCTATGTGCTCCGTGACCATCCCAACCGTCTGAGTATCCTGATCCAGGCTTCGATGCCTTTCCGTGTGGAGCGCGTTTCCAGGAAGCAGCACGTGACGCCTGAGCAGGCCCGCCATATTATAGATAAGGTGGACGAGATGCGTGAGAATTACGTAAAGAAATATACGAAGACTTCGCGTTACGACACACGCAACTACGACATGATGATCTCTGCCGACGGAAAGACTGAGGATGAGATCGTGGATCTGATCCTGAAGTATATCGGATAAAAGAAACGGCGTCTTAGCGGGTGGAGGTGAGACCGTGGTCGATCACCATCTGGCGCATGTTCTTCAGCAGGTCGCTGGCAAAGATGAAGTCAGTGAGTTTCTGGTCGTCAGAGCCCATGATCATACTGCTGTCGCCCTGCCACTCTTTCTCGCCTTCATAGATAAAGACGATATTCTCACCGATACCCATGACAGAATTCATGTCGTGGGTATTTATGATGGTGGTCATCTTAAACTCTTTCGTGATGCTCTGCAGCAGACCGTCGATGACGAGTGAGGTTTTGGGGTCGAGACCAGAGTTGGGCTCGTCGCAGAACAGGTATTTCGGATTGAGGGCGATGGCGCGGGCAATGGCGACACGCTTCTGCATACCACCAGAGATCTCACCAGGGAATTTCTCGTCGGCTCCCTTCAGGTTGACACGGTCGAGACATTCCTGAGCCCGATGGATGCGCTCGCGAAGCGTCATCGTGGAGAACATATCGAGGGGGAACATCACATTCTCAAGGACGGTCATCGAGTCGAAGAGGGCGGCACTCTGGAAGATCATACCCATCTCACGACGCATGAGCACCTTCTCGTGTTTCGTCATCTTTACGAAGTCGCGCCCATCGTAGAGCACCTGTCCGCTGGTGGGCTCGAACAGACCCACGAGGTTTTTCATCAGTACGGTCTTTCCTGAACCACTCTGGCCGATGATGAGGTTGGTCTTGCCATCCTCGAAGACGGTGTTGATATCCTTCAGCACTTCGCGTCCTTCAAAGCTCTTACACAGATTCTTGACTTCTATCATGACAGTAACTGGGTTAAGAAGACATCGCTGAAGAGAATGAGTGCGCTGGAAGACACCACCGCATTGGTACTGGCCTTACCCACATCGACAGAGCCACCTTCGACGGAATAGCCGAAGTAGGCAGGGACACTGGAGATGATGAAGGCGAAGAAGAGACTCTTGATGATCGACATCCAGACAAACCAGGAGTTGAAGTTGTGCTGGAGTCCGATCGTGAGGTCATCAGGCGTCATGATATGTCCGATATACGCGGTGGCATAGGCTCCCACGATACCCATCGCAGAGGAGAAAACCACGAGACAGGGCATGATAGTGATCAGGCCCATGATCTTCGGCAGGATGAGATAGCTGGCAGAGTTGATGCCCATGATCTCAAGGGCGTCGATCTGCTGGGTGACTCGCATCGTACCGATCTCGGAGGCGATGTTTGAGCCCACCTTACCAGCCAGGATCAGACACATGATGGAACTGGAGAACTCGAGGAGCATGATCTCGCGGGTGGTGTAACCACTCACCCAACGGGGCATCCAAGGGCTCTGGATATTGAGTTTCATCTGGATACAGATGACCGCTCCGATAAAGAACGAGATGAGCAGGACGATGCCGATGGAATCGACGCCGAGCTGGGCCATCTCCTTCACATATTGCTTGAGGAACATGCGCAGACGTTCTGGGCGCGAGAAGGTGCGTCCCATCAACATTACATATCGACCAAAGGTGGTCAGCCATTTCTCTATGAGCATGCTGTTTTATTAAAAATCGCTGCAAAGGTACAAAATAATTCTTAATTCTTAATTCTTAATCTTAATTTTTTGTATCTTTGCACCCGATTATGGAAGATAGTATCGTATTACGCACGGAAGGACTGGTGAAGCGCTATGGTAAGCGCACCGTGGTCAATGACGTCAGTTTTCATGTGAAGCAGGGGGAGATCGTCGGTCTGCTGGGACCTAACGGTGCCGGAAAGACGACCTCGTTTTACATGACGACAGGTCTGGTGGTGCCCAACGGCGGCCATATCTATCTGGGTGACGAGGATGTGACCACTTACCCTGTGTATAAAAGGGCCCGAGCAGGTATCGGCTATCTGGCGCAGGAAGCGAGCGTGTTCCGTAAGATGAGCGTAGAGGATAATATCCGTTCGGTGCTGGAGATGACGGGCAAGCCCCGCGAACACCAAGAGGAGTCGTTGGAGAGACTTATCACAGATTTCCGCTTGGAGAAGGTGCGCAGGAACCTTGGTGACCAGCTCTCAGGTGGTGAGCGTCGTAGAACGGAGATTGCACGCTGTCTGGCTATCGAACCGAAGTTCATCATGCTCGACGAGCCGTTTGCAGGTGTCGATCCGATTGCTGTGGAGGATATCCAGTTTATCGTGTGGAAACTGAAAGACCTGAATATCGGTATCCTCATCACTGACCACAATGTGGAAGATACGCTCTGTATCACCGATCGTGCCTACCTGCTCTTCGAGGGACGTATTCTCTTCCATGGTACACCAGAAGAGCTGGCTGCTAATCAGGTTGTGCGCAAGAACTATCTGACAGAATCGTTTGTGCTCAGACAGAAAGACTTCCAGAAAATTGAAGAGGAACGCAATGCACAGGAGGAGTGATAAACGAGAAGTGAAAAGCGAAGAGTTAAAAAAATAAAAAATATAGCCGCTTTTCACTTTTCGCTCTTTACTTCTCACTTCTTTTTCGTACTTTTGCACCTCAAAATTTGCATAGTACATATTAAATAAGGTATAAAAGACAATGAAGATTACATTTGATTGCCCTGATAAGATCAATGGTCTGTTGACGATGACCATTGAGCCCGCTGACTATCAGGAACAGGTAGAGAAGACTCTGAAGAACTATCGTAAGAAGGCTCAGGTGCCTGGCTTCCGTCCAGGTATGGTGCCCATGGGAATGATCAAGAAACAGTATGGTACCGCCGTGAAGGTTGACGAGGTCAACAAGCTCATGGGCGAGAAGCTGTATGCCTATATCCAGGAGAACAAGATCCAGATGCTGGGTGAGCCCCTTCCCAATCAGGAGAAGCAGGTGCCTCAGGACTTCGAGAAGGACGGTGAGCTGACTTTCGTGTTCGACATCGCCGTAGCTCCAGAGTTCAAGGCTGAGCTGACAGCAAAGGATAAGATCGATTATTATAAGATCAAGGCTGACGACAAACTGATCGACGATCAGGTGCAGATGTACGCATCTCAGGCTGGTGAGTTTGTGAAGGCTGAGGTGTTCAGCGGCAACGACACCATCACTGGTGATCTGCGTGAGCTCGACGAGAAGGGTAACACCAAGGAAGGTGGTATTACGACTGAGGGTGGTATGGTGATGCCTGCCTATATCAAGGCTGAGGATCAGAAGAAACTTTTTGACGGTGCGAAGCCTGGTGATATTATCACCTTCAATCCGAAGAAGGCTTATCCAGACAATGATGCCGAGGTGGCAGCCCTGTTGAAGGTGGAGAAGGATCAGGTAAAGGATCTGACAGCTGACTTCAGCTACCAGATTACTGAGATCCGTCATTTCCAGCCTGCAGAGGTTGACCAGAAGCTCTTCGACCGCGTGTTTGGCGAGGGTGAGGTGAAGGACGAGAAGGCTTTCCGTGAGAAGATTGCCGAGAACATCGCTCCCCAGTTGCAGCAGAACAGCGACTACAAGTTCCTGCTTGACGTACGTCAGTACTTGGAGAAGAAGGTCGGTGACCTGCAGTTCCCTGAGGCTCTGCTGAAGCGCGTGATGCTGCAGAACAACAAGGAGAAGGGTGCTGACTTCGTGGAGAAGAACTTCGAGGGTAGCATCAAGGAGCTGAAGTGGCACCTCATCAAGGAGCAGATCGTTGCTGCCAACGACGTCAAGGTCGAGGATGCTGACCTGAAGGCTGTTGCCAAGGAGGCTATCCGTGCCCAGTTCGCTCAGTATGGTATGAGCAATGTGCCCGATGACGTGCTGGAGAATTATGCCGCCGAGCAGTTGAAGAAACGTGAGAACGTGGACAACTTCGTGGATCGCGCTGTTGACATGAAACTGACCGAAGTTCTCAAAAACGTGGTCAAACTGAACGAAAAAGAGGTCACATTAGAGGCCTTTAATAAGCTTCTGCAAGAAAAATAATATTTTTTAGGAAAAAATAACCCCAACTTCGAGAGGTTATCGACTTTTTTTGTTATCTTTGTGTCCCAATACAAGATGCAGAAGGTCGATAGCCTTTCTTAGTATCTCAATAGGTTTAAAATTAGAAGGACGAATATGATAAAGAATGATTTTAGAAAATATGCTACGCAGCATTTAGGAATGGACGGCCTGACACTTGATGACGTGATGAAGGCACAGGCTCAGTATCTGAACCCTTATATCCTGGAGGAACGTCAGTTGAACGTGACCCAGATGGATGTCTTTTCACGCTTGATGATGGATCGTATCATCTTCCTCGGCACGCAGATCGACGACTATACCGCCAACACCCTGCAGGCCCAGCTACTCTATCTTGACTCTGTGGATTCTGGTAAGGATATCTCGATCTATATCAACAGCCCTGGTGGTAGTGTGACTGCTGGACTGGGTATCTATGACACGATGCAGTTCATCTCAAGCGATGTGGCTACCATCTGTACAGGTATGGCTGCTTCGATGGGCGCCGTACTGCTGGTGGCTGGTACGGAGGGAAAGCGTTCGGCGCTGCCCCACAGTCGCGTGATGATCCATCAGCCGCTCGGCGGTGTGCAGGGTCAGGCATCCGATATCGAGATCGAGGCAAAGGAGATCCTGAAATTCAAGAAAGAACTCTATACCATCATTTCTGAACACTCACACACCCCTTACGATAAGGTGTATGCCGACTCAGACCGTAACTACTGGATGACGGCAGAAGAGGCTAAGGAATATGGTATGATTGATACAGTGCTGACCAGGAAGAAGTAAGAACGGATGAAGAAAGCATGTAGTTTCTGTGGAAGGACTGAAAGTGAAGTGAAACTGCTGATCACAGGCCTGAGCGGTTTTATCTGTGAGGACTGTGCCGAGCAGGCTTACCATATCGTGCAGGAGAATATGCCTCACACCAAGCACAAGAAGGCTGAGGACGAAAAGTTCAAACTGAAGAAGGTGCCTAAGCCGAAGGAGATCAAAGCCTATCTCGATGACTATGTAATCGGACAGGACGAGGCTAAGCGTTATCTAGCCGTATCGGTATATAACCACTATAAGCGTCTGCAGCAGCCTGTCAGTGACGATGGCGTGGAGATTGAGAAGAGCAACATCATCATGGTGGGCTCGACGGGAACAGGTAAGACCCTGTTGGCCCGTACGATTGCCAAACTGCTTGATGTGCCTTTCACGATTGTGGATGCAACGGTATTCACTGAGGCCGGTTATGTGGGCGAGGATGTGGAGAGTATTCTGACCCGTCTGCTCCAGGTGGCCGATTACAACGTGGAGGCAGCCCAGCGCGGTATCGTTTTCATCGACGAGATCGATAAGATTGCCCGTAAGAGCGACAACCCCTCAATCACCCGTGACGTCAGTGGTGAGGGTGTGCAGCAGGGACTGTTGAAGTTGTTGGAGGGTACGATGGTGAACGTGCCGCCCAAGGGTGGCCGTAAGCACCCTGATCAGGATTATATCCATGTGGATACGCGCAATATCCTGTTTATCTGTGGTGGTGCCTTCGATGGTATCGAACAGAAGATCGCCCAGCGTATGAATACGCATGTGGTGGGTTATAACTCTGTACAGAACGTCCGCAAAATTGACAAGAAAGACCTGATGAAATATGTGCAGCCGCAAGACCTGAAGTCCTTTGGACTTATCCCCGAGATTATCGGTCGTCTGCCTGTGCTGACCTACCTGAATCCCCTCGACCGTGAGGCGCTGGAGAAGATCCTGACAGAACCGAAGAACTCGATTATCCGTCAATATCAGAAACTCTACGAGATGGATGGTGTGACGCTGACCTTCGCCAAGGAGGCGCTCAATGTGATGGTGGATAAGGCGGTGGAGTTTAAACTCGGTGCCCGTGGCCTGCGTTCCATCGTGGAGAACGTGATGATCGACTCTATGTATGAGACACCTTCTAAGAAGGTTAAGAAATTTGAAGTTACAGCCGACTATGTCCGCCAACAGTTGGACAAGTCGCATCTCAATCAATACGAAGCCTAAAAAATAACTAAGATTGTATGACCGAAAAAAGAAATCTTACCGAGGCCCTGAAGAAGTACTTTGGATTTGATACATTCAAAGGTGATCAGGAGCGGATTATCCAGAACCTGCTGGACGGCAATGATACTTTCGTGCTGATGCCTACTGGTGGCGGCAAGTCACTCTGCTATCAGCTTCCCTCCTTGTTGATGGAGGGAACGGCCATCGTGATTTCTCCCCTGATAGCGCTGATGAAGAATCAGGTGGATGTCATCACGAACCTCAGTGAGCAAGAGGGTACTGCCCACTACTTGAACTCGTCGCTTAACAAAGCTGCCATCGATCAGGTGAAGACTGATATCCTGGCAGGTAAGACCAAGTTGCTGTATGTGGCACCAGAGTCGCTGACCAAGGAGGATAATGTGGAATTCCTGAAGTCGGTGAAGATCTCATTCTATGCCGTTGATGAGGCACATTGTATCTCAGAGTGGGGTCACGACTTCCGTCCTGAATATCGTCGTATCCGACCTATCGTCAACGAGATCGGCAAGGCCCCGATTATTGCCCTGACAGCAACAGCTACTGACAAGGTGCGCAGTGACATCAAGAAGAACTTGGGAATGGTGGACGCCAAGGAGTTTAAGAGCTCCTTCAATCGTCCTAACCTCTATTATGAGGTACGTCCTAAGACGAAGGATGTAGATAAGGATATCATTAAGTTTATCAAGCAGCATCCAGGGAAGAGCGGTATCATCTACTGTCTGTCAAGAAAGAAGGTAGAGGAGTTGGCTGCCATTCTGCGAGCGAACGATATCAAGGCGGCCGCCTATCATGCAGGTCTTGACTCTGCTACCAGAACACAGACGCAGGATGCCTTCTTGATGGAGGATATCGACGTGATTGTGGCCACCATTGCTTTCGGTATGGGTATCGATAAACCCGATGTACGGTTTGTGATCCACTACGACATCCCGAAGTCGCTGGAAGGCTATTATCAGGAGACGGGTCGTGCAGGTCGTGACGGTGGAGAGGGCCTCTGTCTGGCTTTCTACTCAAACAAGGATCTGCAGAAGCTGGATAAGTTTATGGAAGGAAAGCCTGTGGCTGAACAAGATATCGGCCGACAGTTGCTGGTGGAGACGGCAGCCTATGCAGAGACATCGGTATGCCGCCGCAAGATGTTGCTCCATTATTTCGGCGAGGACTATCCGAAGGATAACTGTGGCAACTGCGACAACTGTCTGCATCCGAAGACGAAGATTGAGGCGAAGGATCAGTTAGTGATAACGCTTCAGGCCATCTTATCGGTAAAAGAGAACTTCCGCAGCGACTATATCATCGACTTCATCACAGGTAAGGAGACCGATGAGATCCTGGCGCATCACCATGAGGAACTGGAGAACTTCGGCGCAGGTGCCGACGATGATGAGAAGGTATGGAACCCTGTGATCCGTCAGGCTTTGATTGCCGGCTACCTGAAGAAAGAGGTAGAGAACTATGGTCTGCTGAAAGTCACTGCTGCAGGTAAGAAGTTCCTGAAAGCACCTCAGTCCTTTATGATTGTGAAGGACGCAGAGTTCAATGAAGACGATGAGGCGCTGGATCATGAGGGTGGTATCAGTGCCCTTGACCCCACGCTGAGTGCGATGCTGAGAGACTTACGAAAGAAGGTGTCGAAGCAGATGCAGCGTCCGCCGTATGTCATCTTCCAGGATGTGTCGTTGGAACAGATGGCTACAGACTATCCCGTCACCCTCGATGAACTGAAAAATATCCAGGGTGTGGGTGAAGGTAAGGTGAAACAGCCTTATGCCAAGGAGTTTGTGGATCTGATTAAACGCTATTGCGAAGAGAACGGTATCGAGCGGCAGGCTGATATGCGCGTACGTACTGTTGCCAAGAAATCCATGCTGAAAGTGAAGATCATCCAGAGTATCGACCGTCAGGTGGCTCTCGACGATATCGCTGATGCACAAGGCATCGACTTCGACGAGTTGCTCGACGAGGTGGAGGCTATCGTCTATAGCGGTACGAAACTGAACATCGACTACTTCCTGGAGGAGGTGATGGACGATGACCATGTGGATGATATCTACGACTATTTCTGTGAGTCGGATACCGACAAGTTGAGTGTTGCCCAGGATGAACTTGGTAGTGATTACTCTGAAGATGAGATCCGACTGGTGAGAATCAAGTTCATCTCAGAAATGGCGAACTGATGAGAATTTAGAAATGAGAATTTAGAGATAAAAATATTATGGCTTCATTTATTACAGACAAAATCGTGATGGACGGTCTTACATTTGATGACGTCCTGTTAATCCCGGCTTATTCTGAAGTACTGCCGAAGACGGTAGAGTTGAAAACCCGTTTCTCTCGTAACATTGAATTGAACGTGCCTTTCGTGACAGCGGCAATGGACACTGTTACAGAGTCTCAGATGGCTATTGCCATCGCTCGTGAGGGTGGTATTGGTGTGATTCACAAGAATATGTCGATTGACGATCAGGCCCGTCAGGTGGCTATTGTGAAACGTGCCGAGAACGGTATGATCTATGATCCGATCACGATTCCCTTAGGCGCTACAGTAGCACAGGCTCTCGACATTATGTCGGAGTATCATATCGGAGGTATCCCTGTGGTGGACGATGAGCGTCATCTGGTGGGTATCGTCACTAACCGTGACCTGCGCTTCGAACGTCGTCTGGATCGTCCTGTCGACGAGATTATGTCGAAGGACCATCTTGTGACTACTCATCAGCAGACCGACTTGACGGCTGCTGCCCAGATCCTGCAGGAGAACAAGATTGAGAAACTGCCCGTAGTGGATAAGGACAACCGTCTGATTGGCCTCATCACCTATAAGGATATCACAAAGGCAAAGGATAAGCCTATGGCCTGTAAGGATGAAAAAGGACGTCTGCGTGTGGCTGCAGGTGTCGGTGTCACCATTGATACCTTAGATCGTATGCAGGCACTGGTGAACGCTGGTGTCGATGCCATCGTGATCGATACGGCTCACGGTCACTCTAAGTCCGTGATTGAGAAACTGAGAGAGGCAAAGACTTCATTCCCCAATATTGATATCGTGGTGGGTAACATCGCGACAGGTGAGGCTGCCAAGATGCTGGTTGAGAATGGTGCTGATGCCGTGAAGGTAGGTATTGGTCCTGGTTCCATCTGTACTACTCGTGTGGTGGCAGGCGTAGGTGTGCCTCAGCTGAGTGCAGTCTATGATGTCTATAGTGCCCTGAAGGGAACCGATATTCCGTTGATTGCCGATGGTGGTCTGCGTTATTCAGGTGATATTGTAAAAGCCCTCGCTGCAGGTGGTAGCTGTGTGATGATCGGCTCACTCGTGGCTGGTACTGAGGAGAGTCCTGGTGATACCATTATCTATAATGGTCGTAAATTCAAGAGTTATCGCGGTATGGGCTCGCTCGAGGCTATGGAGCAGAAACATGGCTCGAAAGATCGTTATTTCCAGGGCGACACCAAGGATGTGAAGAAACTGGTGCCAGAGGGAATCGCTGGCCGTGTGCCTTACAAAGGAACCGTTCAGGAGGTGATCTATCAGATGGTAGGTGGTCTGCGTTCAGGTATGGGTTACTGTGGTGCTGCTACCATTGAGAAGCTGCATGATGCCAAGTTCACCCGCATCACCAATGCAGGTGTGAACGAGAGTCATCCGCACGACATCACTATTACCAGTGAGGCTCCGAACTACTCACGTCCCAACGACTAAAGAAGTGAAGAGGTCTCTACTACTTCCAGTACTTTGGTTCACCGTGCTCGCGACACAAGCACAGTCTGATCCTGTGGTGATGACGGTGAAGGGTGTCCCTGTACCCCGTTCTGAGTTCGTTTATTCCTATTATAAAAACAATGGGAACGGACAGGCAGATAGGAAGACGGTAGAGGAATATGCGGAACTCTATGCTAATTACAAGTTGAAGTTGGCGGCTGCGCTGGATGCGCAGCTCGACACTTCGGTTGCCTTCAAACAGGAACTCGCCTCCTATATCAATTGTCAGGGTGGGGAAAACATGGCAGTCACCACAGATTTTCTGACAGAGGCACGACACCTTTATGACAGAACGAAAAAGAGCATTGGCTCCCAAGGGCTGATCAGGCCTGCGGAGATCTTCCTCAGACTCTCTACTCAGGCATCAAATAGAGAACAAGATCGTGTTGCCCAACGGGCAGACTCCATCTGGCGTGCCCTACAGGGAGGTGCCGATTTCTCTACACTGGCTCGAAAGGTCTCTGAGGATCAGCGGACAGCTGCTCAGGGTGGAGACATGGGGTGGATGCAGCCTCAACAGAGTTTCGTGGAGTTAGAACAAGCTGCCTATGCGTTGCAACCAGGAGAGCTGAGTCGGCCGATACTGGCACCTGATGGTTATCATATTATCCTGATGAAGGAACGGAAACAGTTGGAGCCGTTTGAAGTGTTGAAGGACGATTTGGTACGTTCACTGCAACAACAGAACGTGCGAAAGGCGATAGCTGGACAGAATGTCAGTGGGGGGACTGTGCAGAAGACGACAGCCAACCAGAAGTACCTGAATCAGGAATACCACGACGGTCTGCTGGTGTATGAAATTACCAACCGCGAAGTATGGCAGCGGGCCAAGACGGATGAGGTCGGTCTTCGGGCCTGGTTTGATGCACACGAAAGAATTTATGTGTCGTCAGGTCCCCATTATCGCGGTGTAGCCTATTTCACAAAGACCAAAGCCGATATGAAGGCTGTGAAGAAATATTTGAAGCGTTTGCCTTTCGAACAGTGGTCAGAGACTTTGAATGCCACTTTCAACAGTGATGGCGAAGAGCGTGTGAAGATAGTGGTAGGTGTGTTCAAGCCAGGCGACAATGCTACGATCGACCGACTGGTGTTTAAACGTCGCGATGCAGCAGCATGGGCGGATGTAGCATACCCCTTCGAAGCCGTCTATGGTAAGAAACTGAAGAAATATCCAGAGGGTTACAACGATGTGAGAGCTCAGGTTGTGGCCGACTACCAGCAAATGCTGGAAGCAGAATGGCTAGCCTCGCTGCGCAGTCGTTATCCTGTACAGATAAACCAAGAAATATTGAAAACAGTAAATCAGCACCAATGAATGTTTTAAAAAGATTGATTCCGGTTGTGATGATGGCGATTCCTTTGTTCGGAGTCGCTGCAAATGAGAAAGATTCTGTCGCTGTAGGTTCAGTGATTGACGAAGTGATATGGGTTGTCGGTGATGAAGCCATTTTGCGTTCTGACGTGGAGTCCATGCGTATGCAGGCAGCTCTTGAAGGTATGAAATGGTCAGGTAACCCTGATTGTATCATTCCTGAGCAGATCGCCGTTCAGAAGCTATTCAAGCATCAGGCTGCCATTGACAGTATCGAGGTAACCGATGCCGATGTGGCTCAGGAGGTGGAGCAGCAGATCAACTACTGGCTCGACATGGTCGATGGCTCTCGTGAACGTCTGGAGGAATATAAGCATCAGCCTCTCTCTCAGATCCGTAATGAGTTGCGTGACGAAATGAAAGACCGTCAGATGGTACAGCGGATGAAGCGTAAACTTGTGGAAGATATTTCGGTGACACCTGCTGAGGTGCGTCGTTATTTCAAGGATATGCCACAGGATAGTATTCCCTTCGTGCCGACAGAGGTGGAGGTGCAGATCATCCAGATGACACCACGTATAGAAATCGAGGAATTGAACCGTGTGAAAGATGAGTTACGTGACTATACCGATCGTGTGAACAAGGGTGAGGCTTCGTTCCAGACGTTGGCACGTCTCTATTCTGAAGACCCAGGAACGTCTCGTCGTGGTGGTGAGGTCGGTCTGGCGGGACGTGGTACCCTCGATCCTGCTTTTGCCACCGTGGCATTTAACCTTACTGATCCGAAAAAGGTGTCTAAGATAGTGGAGTCTGAGTTCGGCTTCCATATCATCCAACTTATCGAGAAGCGTGGTGAGAAGGTGAATGTACGTCATATCCTCCGTAAGCCTGTTGTGTCTGAAGAAGCCGTCGAACGGGCGCTCGGTCGTCTGGACTCCATCGCTGATGACATCCGCGCTGGGAAATTCACTTTCGAGGAAGCAGCACCTATCCTCTCGGATGATAAGGATACCAAGAATAGTAAAGGTCTGATGTCAACGAACATGATGCAGACGGGTCATACCTCTTCTCGCTTCCAGATGCAGGATCTGCCCCCTGAGATTGCGAAGGTGGTGGATACCCTTAAGGTAGGCGAGATCTCGAAATCGTTTCAGATGATTAATCAGCGTGGAAAAACCGTCTGCGTGATTGCCAAACTGAAAAACCGTATTGAGGGTCATAAGGCTACGATGACGGAGGACTTCCAGGTGCTGAAGGATGTGGTGCAGAACAAACGCCAGGAAGAGTGCATCCACCAATGGGTGGTCGATAAAATCAAAAATGTATATACCCGTCTGAATGATGACTACAAGGACTGTCAGTTTGAATTCGAGGGGTGGATTAAATAGAGGTGAGAAGTAAGAATTTTAGAAGTAAGGAGTGAGAAGTAAAAGGTCTTTTATCTGGCTGATGGCGTTTGCCCTGATGATGGGAATGGCATCTGGCTTTGCGCAAAAGAAGCAGCAGAAGAAACGTCCTGTGCGGAAAGCCAAGACGGAGGATTCTCGTGTCTATCTGGTACACGCTGACCTGTTGCATTTCGATGAGCGTGAGAATCCTGATGCTACGATTCTTAACGGCCAGGTTCACTTTACTCACCAAGGTGCACGGCTATATTGCGATAGTGCCTATTTCTATGAGGCCAGCAATTCATTTGAGGCTTTCGGACATGTGAGGATGTATCAGGGCGACACCCTCTCTCTGCTCAGCGACTATGCTTTCTATGATGGCAATGAGCAACTGGCTCAGGCTCGTTATAACGTGATACTGACGCATAAGAAGACCAAGCTTTACACTGACAGTCTTGATTTCGACCGTATCTACAATAACGCCTATTTCTTTGAGGGCGGTAAGATGGTTGACGGAGAAACAACACTGACTTCCGACTGGGGAGAGTATAACACCGAGACCAAGATGTCGGTGTTCAACTACGACGTAAAGATGCAGAGTCCGAAGTTCTTCCTCACCACCGATACCCTCTATTATGACACCCGTAACTCGATGGCCCATATCGTTGGTCCATCGAACATCACGTCGGGACAGAGTCATATCTATTCGGAACAAGGTTACTATGATACGAAGAACGATATTGCCAGACTGATGAACCGATCAGTACTGACGAATGGGGGTAAGATGATGGTAGGCGACAGCGTGTATTACGACAGTAAGCAGGGCATGAGCCAAGCTTTCCGTAATGTGGTGTATGTCGATTCGCTGAACCGTAATAAACTGACGGGTAACTATGGTGAATATTTTGAGAACACAGGCTATGCCATGTGTACTGATAGTGCGGTAGCCATTGACTACTCTCAAGGTGATTCACTCTATATGCATGCCGATACCTTCAAGATTGTGACTTTTAATATCGAGACCGACTCCGTCTATCGGAAGATTCATGCCTACCACCATGTCAGGGCCTTTCGCCGTGATGTGCAGGGTGTGTGTGATTCTCTGGTCTATAACTCCCTCGACTCCTGCATGACGATGTACCACGATCCAATCCTTTGGAACAATGGTCAGCAGTTAGTGGGCGATCAGGTAGATGTGTATATGAAAGATTCGGTGATTGATCACGCCCACATCTATTACGACTGTTTCTCAATCCAACAATTGCAGAGCGATACAGCCTGCTATAACCAGGTGTCGTCGAAGGAGATGTTTGCCTTCTTTGTCGATGGAGATATCCGTGAGGCAAGGGCAAAAGATAATGTGTTGATCGGCTATTACTTTGAAGAGGGCGACAGCGTGCCAATCATCTATAACTATCAGCAGACTTCTGAACTTCGGATGTTTATGAAGAACAAGAAGCTGGAGAGCGTGTGGACACCAAAGACCAGTGGCACGATGTATCCGTTGAACCAGATACCTGCCGAACGTAAGCGCCTGCCTGGTTTTATGTGGTACGACTATATCCGTCCTCTTAACAGATACGATATTTTTAACTGGCGCAGTAAGAAATGAGTGATGTGATCCATCTGCTTCCCGATAGTGTGGCCAACCAGATTGCTGCTGGTGAGGTCATCCAGCGACCAGCTTCTGTTATCAAGGAGCTGGTGGAGAACTCTGTGGATGCTGGTGCGACAACCATCCATGTGGTGGTGGTGGATGCCGGACGTACGATGATTCAGGTGATTGATGATGGTAAGGGCATGTCGGAGACGGATGCCCGTCTGGCGTTCGAACGTCATGCTACCTCGAAGATTTCTCAGGCCGACGACCTCTTCGCCCTTCATACAATGGGTTTCCGTGGGGAGGCCTTGGCATCGATAGCAGCGGTGTCTCATGTAGAGTTACAGACGCGCCGTGAAGTGGATGAGGTGGGTACCTGTATCAGGATTGCGGGTTCAAAAGTGGTGTCACAGGAGCCTGTGTCCTGTCCTGTAGGTAGTAACTTCAAAATTGAGAACCTCTTCTTCAACGTACCTGCCCGTAGGAAGTTCCTGAAGTCTAACGCTACCGAACTCAGTAACATCTTGACTGCTTTTGAGCGGATCGTACTCGTCTATCCAGATATCCATTTTACCCTTCATCATAACGGCACAGAGATGCTGAACCTCAAGGCTGGCAGTCTGCGTCAGCGTATCAGTGATGTTTTTGGTCGACAGTACAGTCAGGATCTTCTTCCTGTAGAGGTGCGAACTGCAATGTGTACGATTACCGGCTTCGTGAGTAAACCAGAGGGAGCCCGTAAGAAGAGTGGGCACGACTACTTCTTCGTGAACGGCCGTTATATGAAGCACCCTTACTTCCATAAGGCTGTTGTCACTGCTTACGAACGTCTGATTTCTGAAGGCATGCAGGTGCCTTATTTCCTCTATTTCGAGGTGGAGCCTGCGGATATCGACGTGAATATCCATCCTACGAAAACAGAGATCAAATTTGAGAATGAGCAGGCCATCTGGCAGATTCTCACAGCAGCCGTTCGCGATGCACTGGGGAAATTCTGTGAGGTACCAGCTATCGACTTCGATACACAGGGTAGCCCTGATATCCCACTTTATGATCCTGCCCGTCAGGTAGCGCCTCCACAGCCTCGCTATAATCCAGATTATAATCCATTTAAGAGCTCCAGCCACTCTCGCCAGTCTGGTAGTAGTAATGTTGGCTCCTGGGAAACACTCTATGAAGGCTTGGAGAAAGCTCCTTCGTTCACGCCAGTCCCAGAGGAAGGAGAGATGTTCAGTCCCATCGCTGAATCTACAGACAATATCCAAACGCCAGAGACGATCCTCTCAGAGAAATCGCCTTCACATTATCAATATAAAGGGAAATATCTGATGACAGCTGTGAAGTCGGGTTTGATGATTATCGACCAGCATCGGGCTGACATCCGAATTCTCTACGACCGTTATATGGAACAGATGGCGGGCCATACTGCTAACACACAGAAGTTGCTCTTTCCTGAGGTGGTCCAGTTTGCTCCGTCGGATGCCGTATTACTTGGGAAGTTGTTGCCTGAACTTGCCAATCTGGGCTTCGATCTCAGTGATCTTGGAGGAAACAGCTTCGCCGTTAATGGTGTACCTACTGGTATCGATGGCCTTGACCCCGTACGATTGCTCCGCCAACTGGTAGACGATTCAGGGACGCTGACCTCACAGGTGGCTTCGTTGAATTCGCAACTGGCGTTAAGTCTGGCGCGTCATGCAGCCATTCCCTATGGGCAGTTGCTCAGCAATGTCGAGATTGAGAATGTCATTAACCAACTTTTCTCCTGCTCAAACGTTAATTATACGCCTGATGGAAAAGCGATACTTTGTATTCTTCCACAAACGGATATTGAGCAACTTTTGGGATAAATTATTAAAGAGTGTTAATTTTTGATAGGTTTTTCGACTTTGATGCTTGTAATTCGAAAAAACAACGTACCTTTGCACTCGCTTAACAAAAAGGGCGCTTAGCTCAGCTGGTTTAGAGCATCTGCCTTACAAGCAGAGGGTCGGCGGTTCGAATCCGTCAGCGCCCACTAAAAAAGAGGATGTGCAAGTTGTACATCCTCTTTTTTGTGGTCTCCATCCAACGCTTCTTACATCGTGGTGGCCTCTGAGAAATAATGGTCTCTCAGCGGTTTGATGACAGGTTCCCCCTTCAGGGTGATAGTCTGTTGCAGACGGATGTCTTCAGAAGATGCTCCGATCTTCACGATAAACTGACCAGGAGCGATGTTCCACTGGCGGTTGTCCTGATGACTATAGTAACCGAACTGTTCGGTGTAGAGCTTGGTCTTCACGGTCTTGGTCTCTCCAGGCTGGAGTGACACACGGGCAAAGCCCTGCAACTGGATTGGACGGATCTGTTGGCTATTGTTTGTCGGCGACAGATAGATCTGTACAATCTCATCGGCTGCCATCTTACCCGTGTTCTTCACCTCAAACGTCACGTTTAAACTCTCAGCTGAGGTTGCCACCTCGGCATCAGCCTTCAGGTTCTGATATTCAAATGTGGTGTAACTCAAACCATAGCCGAAGGGCCACTGCACGCGCGCATCCTTCTCAGCCGTATAGTTATAGCAGATAGGCTCGTTGAGCTCCTCTTTCGGATAGCTGACCGAGAGCTTAGCAGAAGGTGAGATTTTACCATAGAGAATATCAGCCACTGCCTTACCGCCCTCTTCACCAGGATACCAGGCCTGGATGACGGCAGCACACTGCTCGGCAATACCAGAGATGACCTGGGCGCGACCACCGAAGACAACCAGCACTACAGGCTTACCTGTTGCCAGCAACTCTTTTACATACTGTTCCTGTTTGCCAGGCAGGCGCAATCCCTGACGATCACGATTTTCACCGCAGAGCATCACGTTCTCACCCACAGCTGCGATGATCACATCGCTCTGCTTGGCCATCGCGAGGGCTTCAGCTTTGTCGATCTTCTCACCAGCATCCACCTTACGATGCAGCAGTTCATACTCCCAGGCACGCTCATCACCCAACTCAGAGAACTTAGTCTCTACCTCCTCAGTCCAGTCGCAACCACGACTATACATTAGGTTCACACCCTCAGGCTTGCTAGCTGTCATACCCTCAAAAAGCGTCACGATTTCTGGATGCTCCAGGTCTTCCATATTTCTCTTCCAAAAGTAGGTCATGGAAGGGTAGGCGTAGTCGCCGCACATGGCCCACATCGTATTGGCGTTTGGACCAGTCAACAAGATGTTCTTAGCATCCTTCAATGGGAGCACACCGTTGTTCTCCAACAGCACTACCGATTGCGAGGCGATGTCGTATGCCGTCTGACGCTCCTCAGGTGAGTCGAGTACAATCTGCTCTTTACTATAAAGATAGGCATCCTCGTCAAACAGACCTGCCCGGAACTTAAAGCGCAGCACGTCCTTCACAGCACGCTCCAGCACCTCAGGCTTCACAAGTCCCTTCTCAATGGCCTCTGGCAGATTCTGGTAGTTGGCACCTACGGGGAAATCAACATCATTACCAGCATTGATGGCAGCTACAGCTTTCTCCATCGGGGTTTCCAAACCAGGCAGCTGGTCGATAGCAGTATAGTCGCTCACCACCATACCGTCGAAGCCTAAATAGCCACGAAGAATATCCGTCAGAATTAATCCGTTGGCAACACAGTTCACCTTCTCGCCATTGGCGTCGGCCATCGAGTGGTAACCAGGCATCAGAACTTTACTGCCAGCCAGACGGATCATGGTCTCATGAGGTAACAGGATCTCTTCCATAAGCTCCTTCTCCTCAGCGTCGCCTCCACCGCCATAGCCGAGGTAGTGCTTTGAGCAGGCACCAACACCCTTCTTCAAGTCGCCCTGTTGTAAACCCTTAACAAAGGCAGTACCCATCACAGCAGAGAGATAACCATCCTCACCATATGACTCCTCCAAACGGTTAAAGCTCGGAGTGCGACAAACGTCAACCATTGGTGACAGCGACAATACACCACCCATCTTACGCATGGCAGTAGCCGTCTGCTTCGTCTTCAACTCGGCCAGTTCGGCGTTGAATGAACAAGCTTGTCCAATCTGCTGTGGATAGATCGTAGCACCACGTGTGTTGACACCTGATAGCACTTCCTCATGGAACAAGGCAGGAATGCCACTGGGCGTGTGATGGATGAGCCAGTCCTGTACGGCAGCCACGCGGTCACGCAGCACATTCGGATCAGTAGGCTTCTGCATAGCGAACTGAGAGAAATGACCGATGCCATTGGGAATCAGCTGACGGCACTTTGCCGTATCCACCTTTCCCTGATCATCGAGCAGTTCGTCCATATACATACTTCTCAACTGGGCAATGCGCTCTTCTTGCGACATCTTTGCATAAAGCTCGTCAACCTGTTGTTCGAGATCGACATTTGTATTACAGCCTGCTAACAGAGCTGTCATACAGATAATAAATAATTTCTTCATGTAGTGGTAATATTTGTTTTCGCAATTTACATGATCTCTGAGATCTCTTTCAGATCGGGGACGTGCTTGAGATTGTTGATGATCTTCTTCACGTCATCGCGGTCGTGAACTTTGAGTTCGATGCTGCCATCGAAGATGCCGTCCTCGCAGGTGATGGTGACTTTATGGATGTTCACGCTCATCTGTGACGAGATGACCTGGGTGATCTCATTCAGCATGCCTACGCGGTCGATACCGCTGATGCGGATAGTGGCTTCGAAGAAAAGCACCTTGTGCATGTCCCATTTAATATCGAGAATCTTATTGCCGAAGCTGGTCTTGAGCTTGGCAGCCACAGGACAGGCACGCTTGTGGATCTCAATCTGTTTCTTGTTGTTGATATAGCCAAGGGCATCGTCGCCTGGGATGGGGTGACAACAGCCAGGGAACTTATATTGGCTGATATTCTCCTCCGAGATATAGATAGGCTTCTTGCGATTGAACTTCTCTGGCACCACGAAGAGCTCCCGTCTCGATTTCGACTGTTCGGAGTCCTCTTCCTGTTTCTTCTTACCCATAAAGGGCACGTACTTACGCCAGCCACCTGTCTCTTCTTCTTCCTTCTTACCGTTCAGACGGTCGATATCCTTCTCGCCGAGAATCGCCACTTTCTCGCCCAAGGCGAGGAAAAACTCCTGAGGTTTGTTGTAGCCATGAAACTCCGTTAGCTGATCGGTGAGTGACACACTCGGCTCGAAACCGTTCTGTTCGAGGAAGTTGTTCAGAATCTCTTCACCCTCACGTTGTACCTCTCTGTTGTCGCGACGTAGGATTGCCTGTATCTTCGCCTTAGCTTTTGCCGTAGAAACGAAATTGATCCACGAAGGACTGACGTGCTGTGATTTGGAAGTCAGGATCTCCACCTGGTCACCACTGTTTAACTTATGTGAGAGTGGCACGAGCTTATGGTTCACCTTTGCTCCGATGCAATGACTGCCGAGGAAGGTGTGAATGGAGAATGCGAAGTCGAGAGCCGTACAACCAGCTGGCAGCGTGCGGATCTCGCCCTTTGGAGTAAACACAAATATCTCTGATGCGAAGAGATTCAATTTGATGGTGTCGAGGAAGTCCATCGCATCGGGCTGAGGATCGTCGAGAATCTCCTTGATGGTACCCAGCCACTCGTTCAACTCGTTCTCGTCTTCCGTATATTCGCTATCCACACCGTCCTTATACTTCCAGTGAGCAGCGAATCCCTGTTCGGCAATCTCGTTCATACGATCAGAACGGATCTGTACCTCTATCCAGCGCCCTTGTTTCGACATTAGTGTTACGTGGAGGGCCTGATAGCCGTTGGCCTTTGGCTGTGAGAGCCAGTCGCGCAAACGGTCAGGGTGTGACTTGTAGATCTTCGAGATAGCGACGTAAATCTTGAAGCACTCGTTTACCTCATCCTCTCTCACATTCGGTGTAAAAATGATGCGCACGGCGAGGATGTCGTATATTTCCTCAAATGTGACGTGCTTGTTTTGCATCTTGCTCCATATGGAGTAAGGCGTCTTGACGCGTTCTTTGATCTCATACTGGATACCCATCTGTTTCAGAGCAGCCTCAATGGGCTCAGTAAACTTAGAGAATAACTCGTCGCGTGAAGCACGGGTCGATTGGAGCTTGGCTTCTATCGATGCATATTCCTCTGGGTGTTCGAACTTAAAACTTAGGTTCTCAAGCTCCGACTTTACCTTGTTCAGACCCAAACGATTGGCTAACGGGGCATAGATATAAAGCGTCTCACCTGCAATCTTATACTGTTTGTTGGCTGGTTGCGAGTCGAGGGTGCGCATATTGTGCAGACGGTCGCAGATTTTGATCAGGATTACGCGGATGTCGTCGCTCATCGTGAGCAGCAACTTCTTGAAGTTCTCTGCCTGTGCTGAGGCCTGTTCACCGAAAATTCCACCGCTGATCTTTGTCAGACCATCGACGATCATTGCAATCTTCTCACCAAAGATGTTGGAGATATCCTCAACGGTGTAGTCGGTATCCTCCACCACATCGTGGAGAAGGGCAGCGCATATACTTGTAGAGCCTAATCCGATCTCCGCACAAGCGATTTGTGCTACGGCGATAGGATGCATGATATACGGCTCACCCGACAGACGGCGTACGCCTCTGTGGGCTTGTTTTGCGAAGTTGAAGGCCTTTGTGATGAGATCGACCTTCTTGCGGTGGCGTGATGCCAAGTAACTGTTCAGAAGTGTCTCAAACGCATCATTGATCAGTTTCTCATCCGCATCTTCGGAGTATATCTGCTGCTCTACATCCATAGTTTACCTCCTTCTACGTGACTTTTTCTTTGACGAACTCTTCTTCCTGCTGGTAGCCTTGCTGCGTTTATGTGCAGTGCTCCTGCCACGCTTATATCTTGCACTTCTGTTGCGTGCATAACGGCTACTCTTCCGACCCAAACGTGAACGCTTCTTACTATACGTGGGCAGATCGTCGTTCACATCGACGATGGCCCGTTTCGTAAACAGCTCTACGCGACGATAGTTATACACCGAGTCCTCCAGGTCGATATACTTCATGATGTCAGCAATGGGCATCCTGACGGCATAAGGTTTGGTGTTGCCTGGAATGATGTCACGACGGAACTCAGGGTTCAGTGAGCGCAGCATATCGAGGTCAGTACCCACCACTGCTGCAATCTGTTCCAGATGGATGTCCTTGCTGATCATGATTGTGTCGCTCTTTGCAGGCAGGCCAGAGTTCATCGGACAGATATTGTGCTCACAATAATAATTCATGATGTAGATGGCCGCAATGAAGGCGGGCACATAGCCACGTGTCTCTGCAGGCAGATAGGGGTAGAGTTTCCAGTAGTCTTTCTCGCCACCAGCACGGTGGATGGCCTTGTTGATGTTCTCTGGTCCGCAGTTATAGGCGGCAATTACGAGGTTCCAGTCACCGAAGATACGATAGAGGTCGCGCAGGTAACGGGCAGCAGCATACGATGACTTCACTGGTGCACGACGCTCATCCACTAAGGAGTTTACTTCCAGACCGTATTGGCGACCTGTGGCTAGCATGAATTGCCAGAGACCAGTGGCACCAACGCGTGAGACAGCCTTCGGATTGAGTGCCGACTCGATGATGGGCAGGTACTTCAACTCTAACGGCAACTGGTAAGTTTCTAACGCCTGCTCAAACAGTGGCATATAGAAGTTCGCCGCTCCCAGCATATAACTCACGGAGTAACGCAGACGGCCGCTGTAACGGTCGATGAATCGCTGTACAATGTCATTGTATGCCAGTTCCATCACTGAGGGGATGCGACTCAGACGGGCCACAAATTCCTCTTTTGGATAGGTGGGGTTCTCGTTGGTCATCTCGCAGTCGCCTGGTGTCCCCAAGAAAGTACGCGACATATAGAGGTTCAACAGACTGTCGAGATCATAGGTCATGGCCTCGGGGAATTCAATCACTTCCTCGTTGCCCTCCTTGTCGGTGACGGCAATCTCGTCTTCTATAGGTACAAACAGACTGTCGGCTTCTTCCTCTTCTTCGTCGAAGTCATCAATGACCGTTTGTGCTGATAGCGGTACGCTGCAAAACAGCATTGCCGCAAAACTTAAAATCTTTATGTTATCAATTATGATCATATTCATTAAAAATTAAGGCTACACTGCAAGCCCACTGAAGAGTTGTCGAGAATATTTCTCGACGATCCATTATTGATGATCGTTGGCTCCACTTTCAGACTCAGATCCTTCGAGATGTCGAACACAGAGAGTTCCGCATCGACATATGCATCGATCACCGAAAGGGCATACACACCAAGCATCACGAAGAAACTAAGGTCGCGCCAGCGTCTGTATTTATCTTTTCTTTTCCTGAAGATCTCTTCATAGCGCTTCTTGTCCGCATCTGTCTTGATGGTTGCGCCGAGATGCAGGAACTGGTTGTAGCTCTGGGTATCAGGATCGTTATCCATCAGATCGACATAGGCCTGAGAATAGTCCTTATACATTGTGTTGTTCCAGTTCATCGCATAGATACATCCCATAAATCCACCATAGATGAATGGCAGCTTCCAATATTTGCGGTTGTATATCTGTCCACCGCCAGGGATGACCAATGCGAGCCAGAGGGCACGCTTCGGGTTGGGGCGCCAGGTGCTCCAGTCTTTAGGCACCTTGAGCTTCTTGGTCTTATTTACGATACTATCCACGTTCAGGCTGACTGGGACGCCTTCTGTCGTTGTCAGACTGTCTGTTGCTATCAGTGAATCAGCTTTCTCCTGTGCGGATATCCCTTGAAGACCAGCCAGCAGGAAGCATACGGCTGTGATCACTCGACGTATTATGATTCTATCTTGTCTCAATGTCAATCTTTCATTTTATCAATGATGTTCATCACGCGCTCCAACTCATCCTCATTGTTGAACGGGATGCTGATCCTTCCCTTCGTCTGTGGTGAGCAGGTCATCTGTACCTTCACTTGAAACAACTCTGACAAACGGTCTCTGAGGATACTGAACTCCAAAGGCAGTTGGGTGACACCAGCCATCTTCTTCGCTTGCTGTAGATTCTCGCCGTTCTTGAGAAGTTGCACCAGTTCCTCAACCTTTCTCACGGAGTAGTTGTTGCGCTGAATCTCCTTAAACAGCTTCAACTGTTGCGACGGACTGTCGATGGAGAGTAGCGAACGGGCGTGCCCCATGTCGATATCCTTGTTCTTCAAAGCCATCTGAATCTGTGCGGGCAACTTCAGCAGGCGCATATAGTTCGTCACTGAGGTACGGCTCTTTCCCACACGTGCAGAGATCTTCTCTTGCGTCATACCAGTGGCTTCTGCCAGATGCTGATAGGCCAGCGCGATCTCTATCGCATTCAGATCCTCGCGCTGGATATTCTCCACCAGTGCCATCTCCATTGCGTTATCGTCCTCCACTGTACGGATATAGGCGGGGATCGAGGTCAGACCTGCCATTTGTGAGGCACGCCAACGGCGCTCTCCGGCAATGATCTGATAGGTTGTATCGGGCATCTGGCGAACGGTGATTGGGGTCACCAGACCGATCTCACGGATGCTGGCAGCCAGTTCCTGAAGAGCAGACTCGTCAAACTCCCTTCGAGGCTGGTTCGGGTTGGCCTTAATCATGTTGATGGGCACCTCATTCAAGTTTGAGCTGCCCTTTGTCTGTACATCATGGGTGTCAATCAAGGCATCCAGTCCGAGCCCTTTGCTACCACTGATATTATCTAAACCGCGTCCGAGAACGTTGCGGTCGTATTTCTTCTTTACAGCCATTATTGTCTATTTGCTTTTGTCGTTTTTGAAGATGATTTCCTTTGCTAATGCCAGGTGGTTTTTCGCACCTGTAGAGTCGGCATCGTAGAGGATTACTGGCAGACCGTGACTGGGACTCTCCGATAGTTTTACGTTACGCTGGATGACCGTCTTGAACACCAGTTCCTGGAAGTGACGTTTCACCTCATCGTAGATCTGATTAGCCAGACGGAGGCGGCTGTCATACATCGTCAGCAGGAAGCCCTCGATTTCCAGCATCGGGTTTAACTTATTTTTGATAATCTTGATGGTATTCAGCAACTTGCTGATGCCTTCGAGTGCGAAATACTCACACTGCACAGGGATAATCACAGAGTTCGCAGCTGTCAGGGCATTCACAGTGATGAGGCCTAGCGACGGAGAACAGTCGATGAGGATGTAGTCGTACTCCTCACGGATGGGCTCAAGCAGGCGCTTAATCACCTTCTCGCGCTCGTTGAGGTTCAGCATCTCGATTTCTGCTCCCACCAGGTCGATATGACTGGGGATGATGTCGAGTCCCTCGATGTCGGTTGTATAGATGGCTTCATGCACATCGGTATGATTGATGATGCACTCGTATAATGAGCACTCCACTTCCGTGATATCTACGCCCAGACCGCTGGAGGCATTAGCCTGCGGGTCTGCATCTACCACGAGAACGGTCTTTTCCAAGGTAGCCAGTGAGGCGGCCAGATTGATGGTCGTCGTCGTCTTGCCTACACCGCCCTTTTGGTTTGCCAAAGCAATAATCTTACCCATTTTATCTTGATTAAAAACGAAATTTGTGCGCAAAGTTACAAAATAATTAAGAAATAATAATTATGAATTAAGAGATTTTTGTAACTTTGCAGCCAAATCAATAATATTTTATGGAAATTAAACGACCACTTTTGCTTATTTCCAATGATGATGGTTATGCCGCTAAGGGTATTTGTGAGCTTGTAGAGATGGTGTCCGCCTATGGCGATATCATCGTATGCGCCCCAGAATCGGCCCGTAGCGGTTTCTCTTGTGCCTTTTCTGCCACCGTACCTCTGAGACTCCAATTGCATGAAAAGCGCGAGGGGGTTGAAATATGGTCGTGCAATGGAACCCCTGTCGATTGTGTGAAGATCGCATTGGCAGAGCTCTGTCCGCGTCGTCCCGATATGGTGATCGGTGGTATCAATCACGGTGACAATGCCTCGGTGAACGTGCATTACAGTGGCACGATGGGTGTTACCATCGAAGGCTGTATGAAATATATCCCCTCTCTGGCCTTCTCGCTTTGCGATCATGATGAGGATGCCGACTTCAAGCCGTTGCGCCCCTACATACAGACCATTACTAAGAAGGTGTTGGCCGATGGTCTGCCTCAAGGTGTCTGCCTGAATGTGAATTTCCCCAAGGTACCCGCCTATCAGGGTGTAAAGATCTGCCGTATGGCCAAAGGTACATGGGACAATGAGGTGACACAGTGCCATCATCCCCGCGGCTACGACTACTGGTGGATGGTGGGGCGTTACACCAATGATGAACCCGATGCCGAAGATACCGACAACTGGGCCCTGAGTCACGGCTATATAGCCATCACACCCACGCAGATCGATGTGACCGCTTATCAGGCCCTCGACCTCATCAAAAGCTGGTGCCTATGAAATATTACCTGATAGCAGGAGAAGCATCTGGCGACCTACATGCCTCACGACTCATCCATGCCTTACGACTAGAAGACGCACAGGCAGAGTTCCGCTGTTTCGGAGGTGATCTGATGGCAGCCGAGGGCGCCACGTTGGTGAAGCACTACCGCGAACTTGCCTATATGGGTTTCGTCCCCGTGTTGCTTCATTTGCGTACTATTTTGGGAAACATGCGGCAATGTAAGGAGGATATCACCGCATGGCGCCCTGATGTTGTGATTCTTGTGGATTATCCGGGCTTTAACCTTAGCATCGCCAAATATGTGAAGGCGCAGGGCCTTTGTCCTGTATATTATTATATCTCTCCGAAGATCTGGGCGTGGAAGGAGTACCGCATCAAGCAGATTCGTCGTGATGTGGATGAACTCTTTTCGATCCTGCCTTTCGAGGTGCCTTTCTTCGAGGAGAAACACCATTATCCCATTCATTATGTGGGTAATCCTACGAAAAATGAGGTGGAGGAATATCTTGCAGTTGCAGGCAGGAGCACCGCATCTGACAAGCCCGTTATCGCCCTGCTCGCAGGCTCCCGAAAACAGGAAATCAAAGACAACCTGCCAGCGATGCTCTCTGCCGTGAAGGGATTGGAGACTACCTACCGCATCGTACTAGCTGGCGCTCCAGCCATCGAGGCCGACTACTATCGTCAATTCGTAGCCGATAGTGGGGTAGAGGTGGTCTATAACCAGACCTACCAGCTGTTGTCTGAGGCCCATGCAGCCCTCGTCACCAGCGGAACCGCTACCCTTGAGACCGCCCTTTTCAATGTACCTCAGGTGGTGTGTTATGAAACGCCGCTTCCCTGGCTCATCGGTCGTCTGCGTAAGCTGGTGCTCAAAGTGAAATACATCTCCTTAGTCAACCTCGTGGCCGACCGTGAGGTGGTGCGCGAGTTGGTGGCCGATACCTTCAGTGTGGAGAATATCCGTATGGAACTCAATAAGATTCTTGAAGGCCCCGCCCGTGAGGCGATGCTCTCAGGTTATGAAGAGGTGCGCCGACGCTTAGGCGATCAGTGCGCGCCCGAACAAGCAGCTCGAATGATATATACATTAATTAATAACCATTAAAGAAAAAAATGAACATGAAAAAACTGATTCTTTTTGGTGTGATGACCCTGATGGGACTCACCACACAGGCACAGAACATCCAGTTGCACTACGACTTCGGACGTAGCATCTATTCAGAGCAGTTCGGTGGCCCCCAGAGCGACGATGTCATGCGCCGCCAGAAGGTGACACTGACCCTCGAACAGTTCAAGGCCGACAACTGGGGTTCTTGGTTCTACTTCGTGGATATCGACTTCAGCAGCAAGTTTGTAGAAGGCGCCTATGCTGAGATCTCACGTGAGTTTAAATTCGGCAAGCAATCACCCTTTGCAGCCCACATCGAGTACAACGGAGGTCTGAACCGTGTGGGCAGCTATCAGCAGGCAGCGCTCCTCGGTGCCGCTTACAACGGCCATTCCGAGGATTTCTCAAAGACTTGGTCGGTACAGCTCATGTATAAGCAATACTTCAAGAGCTATGCCTATACCCGTGCCTACAGCAGCTTTCAGCTCACGGGTGTGTGGGGCATCAACTTCGCCCATAACAAATGCCGTTTCAATGGCTTCATCGACTTCTGGCGTGGTGAGAACTGGCGTCCAGGTAAAGAGGGTCATGGCATGCTCGTCATCCTCACCGAGCCGCAGTTCTGGTATAATTTCACCGATCACTTCTCTGTAGGTAGTGAGGTGGAGATCAGCAACAACTTCATCTATAATGTGGTAGATGACAAGTCGTTCTTCATAAACCCGACACTGGCCGTTAAGTGGAACTTCTAGTAAAATAAATAAAGTGAGGTGCTTCAAATCTGAAGCACCTCACTTGTTAAAAGGCGAACCGTCAAGGCATATAATAGTTGGTCAAGAAATAGGTCCTCTCCCAATCCACTATCTTTAGCTCAGACTCCTTAGCCGTATGGATGTCGAACTCGTCGAGCACCATCACCTGCCTGTCCTTCATGTCGTAAAGCGGCCACTCCTTGGCCTTGCCGTCGGGCGATTCGGCTGCACTGAGCGACGGATTACCGGTCTTGGCAAACTGAATCCACATCTTGCGCATGGTCTTCGAGAAGGTTTCGTCGTATGCTCTTCCCGTGAACTCCTGAATCTCCGGATGGGCAAATACCACTGGCAGTTCAGATGCGTGTCCCGCCTTGATGTAAGGCTGGGAGGATTCTACCCTGTAGTAGAAGGTATATGACTTACCTCCACTCTTGGTATGTTCCTCCGATAGTCTGATTTGCGGTGCAATAAACATCATCTGACTGTACAGGTTGGAGGTAGCCTCATAGCTTTCTCCCTTGATGTCGTTGAGGTAGCTCTCCACCAACGTTTTCTCCTTGTCCGTCAGCTGGGCGAGTTTCTCTGCCGTGCGCTCTTTGGCCCACGCATTCCAGGCCTCCTCGCCGAGGGCTCCCATGAAGGTGTTCATCTCATCCTTGTCGCAGCCCTGAAGGAACTCGATGTCCTTGGCAGCACCGTTCGCGTAGGCCTCCCACGGATCAAGCGGCAGATAGATACCGTCTCTCTCTGGCATTGTGCGTATGCCGAGTGCACTATATAACCCGAGAATGGGAGCCCATGTCTTCATGATATCCTCGGCGCTGATCTTCAACAGGTCGGCAACAGTCTTGCAGCCGAGTTTCTCCATCAGACTGTTCGTGCATGCGATGGCCTGCTCCGCACTTCTCGTCTGGGCGGGAGCGCCACTTTGTGCGATGACACGCTTGAAATACTGATGCGAGCCCTTGATCAGCGGAAGCAGGGTACAGCTTCCTGCACCTGCCGACTCACCCCAGATGGTCACATTGTCGGGGTCGCCGCCGAAAGCTGCAATATTCTCGTGAACCCACTTCAAGGCCATCAGCTGATCCAAAAGTCCCAGGTTCTGAGCGTCAGGATAGTCCTTGCCGTCTGACAGGTGCGACAGGTGGAAGAACCCGAAGACATTGATTCTGTAATTGAGGGTCACGACAATGACATCAGGATTTTCATTCAGGAAATTGGTGAGATCGTACATCGGGTCGGTCGCTCCGCCTACATCGAAAGCGCCACCGTAAATCCATACGATAACAGGCTTCTTAGCAGCCGCCTCATCAGCTTTCCAGACGTTCAGGTACAGGCAGTCCTCGCTGGTGCCATATTCGGCAGCAGGATCGCCCGGCTCCTGGATGGGAGCTTTGCCATAGTAATAAGCCTCATAGATGCTGTCGTCAGGAACGATATCTACCGGGGCTTTCCAGCGCAGGTTGCCGACAGGTTGCTGACCGACAAACGGGATGCCCTTATAGGAAATGACGTTCTCCGCCTTCTTGCCGACGAAAGTTCCGTTAACACACTTGACGGCCAGCGATTGGTCGTAATTGCCGTCGGTAATCTTCTGATTTTTACCGTTCTGTTCCATATTCTCTTTCAAAATTACATGATTTAAAGCATATAATACTTGGTGAGGAAATAGGTCCTCTCCCAATCCACTATCTTTACTTCGGATTCCTTTGCCGGATGGATGTCGAACTCGTCGAGTACCATCACCCGCTTGTTGTCCAGGTCGTAGAGGGGCCACTCCTTTGCCTTACCATCGGGAGAGAGGTCCGCGCTGAGCGACGGGTTGCCGGTCTTGGCGAACTGTACCCACATCTTGCGCACGGTCTTGCAGAAGGTTGCATCGAATTCCCTACCCGTATCGGCACTCATCTCCGGATGATTGAATACGACCGAAAGTTCTATGGCATGTCCGCATTTCATAATCGGATCGGGCGACTCGGGTGTGAAGTAATAGGTGTATGCCTTGCCACCGCCCATCGTCTGGCACTCAGACAACTTGATGGTGGGCACAATAAACCAACTCTGGCTGAAGAGACTGCTGTCTGGCTGAAAGTAATCACCCTTCACATCTTTAATGTAACTATCGACCAGTGCTTTCTCGTCAGCTGGCAACTTGGCATATTTCTCTTGCTTGCGTCCTGCAATCCAATTATCCCAGCCTTCCTTGCCGAAACTCGACACGAAGAAGTTCATCTCGTCCTTGTTGCAACCCACCAGAATCTCCAAGTCCTTCGCTGCACCGTTGGCGTATGCCGCAAAGGTATCTGTGGGCAGATACTTTCCGTCTCTTTCAGGCATCTGGTGTACAAAGTTTACGGCAGAGGCTTCCAAGAGCTTGTCGCCACTCACCTTCAAGAGATCGGCAACGGTCTTGCAGCTGAGCACGTCCATCAGCTTGTTGGTACACTCGATGGCTTCTTCCGGGGATCTCGTCTGGTTCACAGAACCGCTTTCAGCAATCAGACGCTTGAAATACTGATGGGAACCCGGAAGCAGTGGCTGCAGGGTACAGCTGGCGGCACCTGCGGATTCACCGAAGATGGTCACGTTGTCGGGGTCGCCGCCAAAGCCTGCGATATTCTCGTGAACCCACTTCAGCGCCTTGAGCTGATCCAAGAGTCCCAAGTTCTGTGAGTCTTGGTAGTCCTTGCCGTCCGGCAGGTGTGACAGATGCAGGAAGCCCATCACGCCGAGTCGGTAGGCAATCGTAACAACGATGACATCGGGATTCTCCTTCATGAAATTGACGCAGTCGAACATTGGGTCGATGGTACCGCCTGACTCAAAAGCACCGCCGTGAATCCATACCATGACGGGCTTCTTCTGAGCTGTGGCCTCGTCCGACTTGAATACGTTTAGATATAGGCAGTCTTCATCCAGGTAGTAAAGGGAACCTGTTTCCAATTGTCCATTGCCGTAGGCACTTTTCGCATTGTAATAGGCCTCATAGATGCCGTCATCGGGGACTATATCCACTGGTGCTTTCCAGCGCAGGTCGCCCACAGGTTGCTTACCTACATAGGGAATACCCCTATAGACGATGATGTTATCATTCTTCCGACCTACGAAAGTACCGTTAATACACTTCACGGCCAGCGACTGGTCGTAATTGTTATCAGTAATTGGTTTGTTCTCGCCGCCGTACATACCGTGCAGCGCATCTCTAATCTCTTGAGCATCCATAGTTTTGTTTCCTTTTTAGTTATTATTTTTATAAGCTGCAATGCGCTTTGCTACGTTTTCCTGGAGGTTTTTGTAGAAGAACGAGTAGTCGTTTTCGTGGAAACTGGCTGGCCCGAAGAATTCTTTCCCTTCGGTGACAGGAGCTGTCGTGTTAGTCACGATGACGCCACGGGCAAGGTTTATCTGTGCATCGACGCCGAGGTCAACGAACTCACGAGCACCTGTTTCTTTGTTCTGCACGAGCGAACCCTTGTTCTCGCTGGCGGGCGCATACGTCTCATCAAGCTTCCAGTTCAACGGATTGATGCTTATAGCACCTGGGAGCACCGCGACGTTCCTGGCGTTCTCCTCTACGTTCTTGGGACCCTCAGTGTTATAGCTGATGATGACACCCGTGTCGCTCTCTCCGGTTGCAAACTTCAGGTGCGGATATGCTTCGAGGTCATCTTTTGTGATGGCAAAGCCAATGGGGTAGGCAGCCACCATGCGCTGGTAGTAATCGAGGTGCTCTGAGAAGTAGTTTTTCAATACATACCTGACCATGGCCGAGCCTTGACTGTGACCAGCAATAATGAACGGACGTCCATTGTTACAATTCTCGAAGTAGTAGTCGAGCGATGCTTTGATGTCAGTATAGGATAAACCTGCAAGTGCTGCGTCAATGTTGCCTGTCTTCTTAGCAACCTCATTGGCATACTTCATGCCAGCTTGGCGGTACCACGGCACAAACACGTTGCAAGACTCCTCAAACAAGGTTGCATTCGTCTCATATTCACCATTGGCGAACATTATCATCTCAGGGTTGTCAATGGGTACGTAATTGGAGGCACCATCGTCGAAGCTCGACTCAACGTACGATGTAGAGTAGATGTAGATAGCATCAACGTCTTTGGTGATTTCTGGAAACGCAAGCCAGTTGGCCTTATCGCTGTAATCGATAGTCTCCGGCTGTACCCTCGTCATCTGGAATGTAGCGGTGTAGGTCGAGCCGTCCTCGCGCACACGCAGAGCCGTAGCCTTAAAAACATCATCCTTGATGCTTTCAATTTCCCACCACTCACGCAGTTCCTCGCTGTCTTTTGTGTCCTGCCAGCGGGTGCAGAGCAGCGTGCCATCGACAAAGTAGTCTGCCAGATAGTGGGGAGCTTCCACCCACTTGTCGCCCACCTTGTCGTAGAAAGCATAAGTGCCGGCGGCCATGCATTCCCAACGGTGCAGCTCATCGTTGGTTTCGTCACCCAGATCTCTGGTGACCTTGCCTTCCCACAAGCCATAGAAGGCGGTCTCATAGTCCTTTGTCACGCGTTCCCAGCGCTCCTCTTCATAAGCCTCATGGTGAACCTCTTTGCCATCAACAAGGACACTCCAGTTGGAGCTCAGCACCATATCCTTATCCGTAATGGAGGAAACGGTAACATCCAGTACATGTGTGGTATGGTCATCTTCCTTGGCTGTAATCAACATTTTATTACCGTCGATTTTCACGTCGGCTTCCACCTCGTCGTTCCACGACTTGCTATAGAAATCAGAAAGACTTCCGTATGCTTTCGTAGGCGAATCGAATGTGACAACAGTTTTCAAGTTGGTCGGACATGCTTCGCCATTCAGTTCGGCCACCATCCATTTACCGACAATCTTCTCTGCAAGGTTAATGTCTGGCTGGGGAACAGGAGCGGGGTTGTCTTCATTCGCTGCGCACGATATGAACATCGTTGCGGTGCCGCAGATTAGGATGGCGGCAAGCATCCACTTTTTCAAATTTCTCATATTTACATTATTTATTTGTTAAACAATAATATTCAAGTTTGGGGATAATGGTTGATTCTGCAAAGTTAGCCATTTTCTTTCAAAAAAGAATCACGATCCATACTATGAGCCGTGATTTTTGCAGATTTAGTCACATTTTTGCAGATTTGGTCACTTTAGGGTTCTCCCATCCCCTTCATCCAGGCAGTCGCCGACTGTCCCGTCTTGCGTTTGAAGGCATTTCTAAATGTATTATAACTGCGGTAACCACTCTCCTGGGCTAACTGTTGGGCAGTGATGGAACGCTTGGAATCGACAGCCTCGCGATAGAGACTGACGAAATGATTGATGCGCAAACCGTTGATATAGTCATTATAAGTCGTACCCTGACTGGCAAAATACTGACTGAGATAGTAACGGTTGGTACCAATAGCTTTGGCAAGCTGGGATATGTTCAAGTCGCGCTGTAAGTAGAGTTGCGTGTCTATGCAACGCTGTTGGAGCAATGATCCAATGTTGTTGCGAATGGATAAAGGATTGTCATTGTCTGCAACATTCTCAGTGATGACAGTTTCCTCTTTTGAATCATTAACGGGAATGCTCAGGTCGCTTAACGTCTCGACTCGCCACAGGAGATAACAGATAAGTACGATGACGATGACTTCCATCGCATATTCGTATATCTGTTCACCAACATCTAGTAAATAGACGGCATATACCAGCAAATAGATGGCCAGCACCACGAAACCTTGCCACACCTCCTTGTGCTCCAGGTCGGCATAGTTGTCGCGCAGCCAGCGTCCGTATTGTCTGATCGCGCCTACCATATATATAATTAAGCCAAAGCACATCAGCAGGAAATAGACAAATATCACCAATAGAAAGTCGTCACTACGGCTTACAATGCACCATGCCAACCCTACGACGAACGGAACCATCATTACGCAGACAGGCCACAGCGGGCGCCTACGGTCTTGCAGCATGGTGAGCAATATGACTATCATCAGGGGAATAACCGTCATACAATCGAGCCACCCGGCTATCAGATAGCCCAGCATCACCTCATCGGGAGAGGTGAGAAAAAACGTTGGCAGATACCATATGTGGCACAAAGCAATAGTGGCAAAGAAGGCTGCGGTCCAGCGGCGCAGGCGTGCTGGCGGTGTGACGTCAGGGGCAATGGCATTACTCCGACGGAACAGCAGATAGCAACATGCAATCAAAGCCAGCATGGCCACTGATGCATAAAACATGAGAAATAAAGTATCTTCCCTGATCTGATCGTACATGATGGAATGATGTTATAAAAAGAGGTGCTTCGGATTGAAGCACCTCTTGCTATAACGCTGTTTCTGATTTATTTCAGATTCTGGATCTCAAGAGCGGGCTTGTACTCGGGATCGATGGCGAGAATCTTCTCAGCATACTCCTTTGCACCTGGAACGTTCTTGTTGATGTAAGAGTTGAACATCATGTAGTGATAAGCGGTCTTCAACATGGTGTCCTCACCTTTGCTACGATCCGTCTTATTACCAAGGAGTTCAATCAACTTCAGATAGTCGGGCTTTGCCAGGCTGTTCTTCATGTTGTCGTCGAGCTTGTTGACGTTGTTAGCTGCCATATAGGTAGCATAAACCTGCTGGATGGGGAACTTCTGACCTGCCTCACGGAACAGATCAACAGCCTTCTGGATCATCTCTGCCTTCTTGGCGGGAACGGCATCGCCATACTTTGAATAGATGTTTGCCAGACCTTCCCAGTCGTCGAAGTTCACGTTGGGCTTGCTGCCCAGCATGTCGTTGTAGTACTTGATAGCGTTCTCAAACTCCTGATCCTTCAGGTAAGAGTCGGCGATGGCCTTCTGGATGTCCCAGCGCTTGATCATTGAAGAGTCGTTAACGAGCTCCAGAGCCTTGTTGTAGTGCTCGTACATGTTGGCCTTCTCATCGAGCGCCTGATAGATCAGAGCGGTATAGAAGTGATCGTACTCAGAGAACTTGGCACTGTCGGTCTCGTTGAAATACTTGTTGATGTAGCTCTTAGCGGCATCGTAGTTCTTCAACTCATAGTTAGAGAACATGGCCAGACGGTTGAATGTCGGGTTGCGTGGCTCCATCTTGATACCTGCCTCAGCAGCACGGAGGGCATCCTCAAAGTGACCAGTGAAGTAGCTGCAACGTACGAACTCGTTCAGACCAGTCTTGTCGAGTTTGTTGATGTCGGCCTTCATGTAGTTTTCGTATGCCTGCTTTTCGTCGCCAGCCAGCATGTAGATATGAGCGGTGAAGGCATCGATGTCCTCATTGGGGCACTGGGCCTTCATGTCCTGCAGCTTCTGGGCAGCCTGTTTCGGGCTGATCTTACGATATACCATAGCCCACTTCTTGTAACCCTCGGGGTTCTTGGGGTCGAAGTTGATGGCCTGGTTGTAGAAACCGGCAGCCTTACCACCATCGGTACCGAAGGCTGACTCTACATCACCAAGCAACAGATAGGCGGGAGCATACTGATACTTGGGCTTGTATGCCTCGTTGGCGTAGCGTGCGAACTGGTTGGCACCAGCTGTATCTTTCTGCTCAAAGTAAGCACGGGCGATCTTCATCAGCGCCTCAGGATCCTTCTTGTTCTTCTTGAAGGCGGTTTTTGCTAAATCAGCCGCATTGGGGGCCTTTGACTTGATAGCACTGAGGGCAGCATTGAGCTCCTCTACCTGTGCGTTTGCGGTGGCGCTGAAACTTGCCAGCAGCACACCCATAATGAGATACTTGATTGCTTTCATAAATGTATAAATTAGTTTATTATTCTTTTTTGACGATTACATCTCTGACGTTCATATCGGCACTTCTTGGCAGCAGTCCTGAACGAAGGATGATCTTCTGACCTCTGGGCAGCTGTATGAAGTGGGTAAAGCCTGTCGGCACACCGCTGCGGGTGTCGTTGAGCAGGGCATAGATGGTGCGGCGAAGCGGATAATTGCCGTTATATAAGTAGAACTGATAGGGCTTCCAGCTGTTGTATCTCTCAGCTTTCTTCATCTTAGAGACGCCCATCACGGATATATTCTTCTTGAAGGTGACATTGGTGGTGTCACGTTTGTCGTTGAGCCAGTTGCTGCCGATGATGCCGAGGGCATTCTCGTGCTTCTCGACATATTCGACAACGGCGGCGCTGGTCTGGACTGCGCCGATGTTCTTGGCAGAGAACTGCTGACCACCGAGGATGGAATCGACACACCAACGGACGGTGCTTGACAGCGGATTGTCGAATACGACGTCGATTTCGCCAAGTTTAGATTGTGGATAGAGTTCACTCCACTTAGTGACTTCTCCCTTGAGTACGCGTGCAAAGTCGTTGACGGTGATGCACGAGTCGCGGTTTGCGTTGTTAACGATGATAGCCAGCCCGTCGTACGCGATAGGGATCGCTCTTGGCATGTACTTCCGGCTGATGAGGTCCTGGCGCTCCTTCTTTGTGAAGTCGCGGGTGGTGAATGCCAGCCAGGTCTCAAGATTCATCAGTTTCTTCACGGCGTCTTGCTCATTGATATAGAGCGGGGTGATGGAGTCGAGGGTCTGGGTCGTGAAGTAGTACAGCTCCTCGTCAAGGATAGGGTAGAAGCTCTCGTCGGCAGCGAAAACGCTAGCGGCTTTCTGATAGGCTTCCTCCTGTTCAGGATTAGGCTTGCTCCCACAAGCGTGGAGCAAGCCTAATATCAGTGTTAATCCAACTAATTTGTTGAATACGTTCATTTCAGATAAGAGATTACTTACTGCA
>JAEEGH010002300.1_pt1 | contig 51855 bp, 36 predicted proteins | sample 9134181 | NCBI WGS metagenome assembly JAEEGH01 (sample SAMN16246544, study PRJNA631951) | gut metagenome | biome: gut microbiome; feature: rumen; material: DP-attached | host: Bos | place: Iran: Karaj | collected 2018-10 | reverse complement strand
TTGTGGTGGTTCGAATCCGCCTTGGACAACGATTTTAAATCATCCACATGCACCATGTGGATGATTTCACGATTAAATAGGTATACCAAATGAAGATTGAATCGCAAATCATGAATGCCGCCATAGAAGCAGTAAAAGCTTTGTATGGACAGGACGTACCGGAGAAAATGGTACAGTTGCAAAAGACACGCAGTGAGTTTGAGGGAAACTTGACATTGGTTGTTTTTCCCTTTTTGAAGATATCCAAGAAGAATCCAGAGCAGACTGCTTCGGAGATAGGACAGTACCTCGTTGAACACTGTGAGGCTATTGCCTCTTTCAATGTGGTGAAAGGTTTCTTGAATCTGGTCATAGCACCTGCTGCATGGCTCTCTCTGCTTGCCGATATTGATGCGGATGAGCAATATGGTCACAAGCAGGTCACCGATGCGAGTCCGTTAGTCATGATTGAATATTCATCGCCAAATACCAACAAACCCCTTCATCTAGGTCATGTGCGCAACAACCTTCTGGGTTGGTCTTTGGCGCAGATCATGCAGGCTAATGGTAATAAAGTTGTTAAGACGAATATTGTCAACGATCGTGGTATCCATATCTGTAAGTCGATGTTGGCATGGTTGAAGTGGGGTAATGGTGAGACCCCTGAGACCAGTGGTAAGAAGGGCGACCATCTGATAGGTGACTATTATGTGGCTTTTGACAAGCATTATCGTGAGGAAATCAAGCAACTGGTGGCTCAAGGGATGGATGAGGAGACGGCAAAGCAAGAGGCTCCGCTCATCAAGGAGGCGCATGAGATGCTCGTCAAATGGGAGCAGAACGATCCAGAGGTGCGTGCCCTTTGGGAGAAGATGAACAACTGGGTATATGCTGGCTTTGACGAGACCTATAAAAGAATGGGTGTTTCCTTCGACAAGATATATTATGAGTCACAAACTTATCTGAAAGGTAAGGCAAAAGTAGAGGAAGGTCTTGCCAAAGGACTCTTCGAACGTCATGAGGATAACAGTGTATGGGCAGACCTCACCAATGAGGGACTCGACCAGAAACTGTTGCTGCGTAGTGACGGTACCAGCGTTTATATGACGCAGGACATCGGTACTGCTGAGATGCGCTTCCAGGACTATCCCATCGACAAGATGATCTATGTCGTAGGTAACGAACAGAACTACCACTTCCAAGTGCTCTCTATCTTGCTTGACCGCTTAGGTTTCAAGTGGGGTAAGGAACTCGTGCATTTCTCTTATGGTATGGTGGAGTTGCCTAATGGTAAGATGAAGAGTCGTGAAGGAACAGTAGTGGATGCTGACGACCTCATGCAACTGATGATTGACGATGCGCTGAAAACCTCTATGGAACTAGGCAAGTTTGCCGATATGGAGGAAGAAGAGCGCAACGAGATAGCCCGTATCGTGGGTTTGGGTGCCCTGAAATATTTTATCCTCAAAGTAGATGCTCGCAAGAATATGCTGTTTAATCCTGAGGAGTCTATTGATTTCAATGGCAATACAGGACCTTTCATCCAGTATACCTATGCGAGAATACGTAGTATTCTTCGTAAGGCTCCGAGTACTCCGAGTTCTCTGAGTTCTCTGAGTACTCTGAATGATAAGGAAATCGAACTCATCCAAAAGATGAGCGAATACGGTGCAGCCGTCGAGCAGGCAGGCAAAGATTATTCACCCAGCGGTATTGCTAACTACTGCTATGAGTTGACGAAGGTCTTCAACCAGTTTTATCACGACTACAGCATCCTCAACGAGGAAGACGAGCAGAAGCGTCAGGTACGCTTAGCCATTGCCCGTAATGTAGGCAAGATCATCAAGAATGGTATGGCACTCTTGGGCATTGAAGTTCCAGAACGCATGTAATGCAGAACCCTCCAGACTATAGACACGATACTGTTTTGCCACTTCCAATGGAAGTGAGGGCAGATGCATGGGCTGTGGATGCTGCTTGTAGTGGTAATCCTGGTCCGATGGAATACCAGGCAATAGATCTTGCCACAGGGGCTCGTGTATTCCATTTCGGTCCGATGAAAGGTACGAACAATATCGGAGAGTTCCTCGCTATCGTTCATGCTCTTGCCTTGATGCAACAACAAGGACTGTATGACAAGACCATCTATAGCGATTCTTATAACGCTATTCTCTGGGTCAACAAACGGAAGTGTAAGACGAAGTTGGAACGTACCCCAGAGACAGAAGAACTCTATCAAATCATCCTCCGTGCTGAGAGATGGTTACAGACACATCAATGGCATAACCCCATCGTTAAATGGGAGACCCAGAAATGGGGTGAAGTCCCCGCAGACTTCGGCAGAAAGAAATAAGCGTATGATGTGTCCCAACGTATGGGACGACCTTTCTCAAATTATGGTACAACTTTTGAGACGCATCGTCTCAACCTCTATTGAGACTTTTTGCTAAAGATAGTAACGGTATTCTCCCCATATTCCTTCTTATCAAATAGAGTGATATCGGAGGGAAGTTGGGGTGCGCGAGTGCCGTCAGAGACAGTGATGGGGGAGACTTCCATGCGTATCTCGTCCCAGAGTCCTGCTTGGATGAAACTCTCGTGTGTCTGACAACCACCTTCGACAATGAGCGACTGGATGCCATGTTGATAGAGGTCGTCCATCAGTTGAGGCAAGGGACGGTCGTGTGTCAATACGATTCGCTTGGGATCAGGTCCATGCCAGTGACGAACATTCAGTGAGGGATGGTCGCGATCGAAGGTGGTATGTCCCACAAGGATAGCATCCTCCTCAGCACGGAGTTGATGGGAAAGCATCTGAGTCTGTTCGTTGGAAATCATCAACTGCTTGAAGTGGTCGTCGATGAAACCGTTGGCTGTCTGAGCCCATTTTAGGATAATGTATGGGCGATGCTTGGAATGATAAGTGAAGAAACGACGATTCAACCACTGACACTCCTTTTCCAATACGCCAACCTCCACTTCAATACCTGCCTTGCGAATTTTCTCGATGCCTCGTCCTTTCACTTCTGCAAAGGGATCGATACACCCTACCACCACACGCTTCACGCCTTTCTTGATAATCAAATCGGCGCAGGGGGGCGTTTTGCCATAATGCGCACAAGGCTCCAAAGAGACATAGATGGTAGCATCTTTCAACAAAGACTCGTCTTTGACAGAGGCAAAGGCATTCACTTCTGCATGTCCTTCACCACAGCGCACATGATACCCTTCTCCGATAATAGCCTCACCCCCCGCCCTCTCCATCAGAGAGGGAGCTACAATAACTGCACCTACCATCGGGTTGGGACGTGCCCCTTGTATTCCGTTGGCTGCCAGTTGCAGACAGCGTCGCATGTATTTCTCGTCGTTCATATTTGCAAAGGTAAGGAAATATTTTGAAATATCAATGGTCATTTATCAATTATTTATTACCTTTGCAAAGATGAATTATCAGGCATTATGGCGTAGATTGGCGCAGGTCTATGGTGAGGGCGAAGCGAAAGCGATTGCCCGTATGGTGTATGAGGTGCGCTATGGACTGAGTTGGAGTGATGTCTTGATGGGGAAAGATGCTGATGTTCCTCAGAGTGAGTTAAAGGAAATCGCGCAACGACTGGAGCGACACGAGCCAATACAATACATTCTGGGGAAAGCGGAGTTCATGGGAGAATGGTTTGATGTGGAGCCAGGAGTATTGATTCCCAGACCAGAAACCGAAGAGTTGGTAAGGTGGATATGCCTCTCCCCCGACCCCTCTCCAAGTAAAGAGGGGAGACATTTTCTTGACATAGGGACGGGGAGCGGATGTATTGCCATCACGTTGGCAGCCAAGTGTCCTAAAGCAAAAGTAACAGCATGGGATATCTCAGAAAAAGCGTTGGAAGTAGCGAGAGCAAATGCGATTTGCCTTAAAGTGAACGTGTCATTCCAGCAAGTCGATATTCTTTCTGAAAGCCTCCTCCCTTTGGAGGGGGATGGGGGAGGCTTCTCTATCATCGTCAGCAATCCACCTTATATATGTAATAAGGAACGCGAGGCAATGGAACAGAATGTCCTCGACTATGAACCGCATACTGCCTTGTTCGTACCCGATGACGACCCGTTGCTGTTCTATCGCGCTATTGCGGAATACGGAACCAAAGCGTTGAAACCTGATGGTTGGCTCTATTTCGAAATCAATCCCCTTTATGCGGAGCCTCTTTGCGAATTATTGAGTGCGATGTCGTATCACGATATTGAATGCAAGACCGACCAATATGGCAAACAACGATTTATCAGAGCACGCCGATGAAACAGATTACTGAACAAGAAGCCTATTTGCGACTGGCTGCCCTCTGTGCTCAAGCTGAGCACTGCCAATACGAGATGCAGGAGAAAATGCGTCGTTGGGAACTCTCGGAGGAGGCGCAGGCTCGTGTGATGCAACGGCTTGTGACAGAAAGATATGTGGATGACGAGCGTTATGCCCGTGCTTTCATCAAGGACAAGGTGCGCTATAACAAATGGGGTAGAAGGAAAGTGGAGCAGGCTTTATGGGCAAAACATATTGATGAGGATATCCGTCAACGTGTCTTGGATGAGGTCGATGACGAGGAATATATTGCAGTTCTTCGTCCCTTGCTGCAACAAAAACGCAAGTCGACAAAAGCGAACAGCGACTATGAACTGAATGGCAAGCTCATCAAGTTCGCTATGAGTCGTGGCTTTACAATGGATATCATCAAACAGTGTATCAACGTAACAGATGAAGATGAGTTTTTGGACTAGGATCCTTGACCTCATTTCACCTCGACAATGTGTGATTTGTGGGGAACGACTGAGTGTTACGGAGCGCGCTCTCTGCTCGTCGTGTTACCTTCATCTGCCTCGTACGTCTTATCAGTTTACACCTTATGACAACCCCATGACCCAACTCTTTTGGGGACTTGCCCCAGTGAGCCGTGCCGCAGCCCTTTTTTTCTATGAGCCTCATTCTGAGGGAGCTCAGTTGGTATACGACCTGAAATATGCAGACCGTCCTGATATCGGAGAGGATATAGGAAGGATGATGGCGGAGGAAATGAGGGTCGCAGGCTATTTGGATGAAGTGGATATGATCGTCCCAGTACCACTCTCTCCAAAACGTCAGCAACAACGAGGCTATAACCAAAGTGAGCGAATAGCCCAAGGTATTCATGAGGTGACAGGACTACCTGTTTACGCCAAGGCACTCCGGCGTAAGCATTTCCATCAGAGTCAGACAACACTTATGCGCCACCAGCGTCAGGAGAATGTGGCAGAGATTTTCAAACTCGGTGATGCTAAAGACATGGAGGGTAAACATATCCTTCTCGTTGATGATGTATGTACTACTGGAGCAACTCTTTCTGCCTGTGCCCGTATACTCGATAGCATTCCTCATGTCCGTATCAGTGTCCTTACCCTCGCTTTTACGAAGTCTTAAGAAAAAACTCTCCGCACTTCACTCTAAACTCTCAACTTTTTTGTATCTTTGCAGTCGCAAAGATACAAAAATAAAGATTATGGACGCAATCAAGAAACTATTTGCCAAGAAACTGATGGAGATTAAAGCCATCAAGTTACAGCCCAACGAGCCGTTCACATGGGCATCGGGTTGGAAATCACCTATCTACACCGATAATCGAAAGACACTGGGATATGCCGATGTGCGCTCTTTTGTGAAGCTGGAGCTTTGTCATCTTATCCAGCAGTACTTCCCTGAGGCTGAGGCGGTGGCAGGTGTTGCCACAGGTGCTATCGCACAGGGTGCGCTGGTAGCTGATGAGTTAGGTCTTCCTTATGCCTATGTCCGTCCGAAACCAAAAGACCATGGGATGGGTAATCAGGTAGAGGGTGAGCTCGCCAAAGGTACTAAGGTTATCGTCGTCGAAGACTTGATCTCCACAGGAGGAAGCAGTCTGAAGGCTGTAGAGGCTTTGCGTCAGTATGGTGTGGAGGTTATTGGTATGGTTGCTTCTTTCACCTATGGATTCCCTGTCGCTGAACAGGCTTTTAAAGACGCTGGTGTACAGCTTATCACATTGAGTGACTATGCTGCCGTTCTCGAGCAAGCTGCCGAGACGGGGTATATCTCTGAAGAAGACAAGGTCGTATTGGCTGAATGGCGTAAAGACCCCAGCAATTGGAAAAAATAAAGATAGTTACTATTGTCCCTATAGACACTATATTTTAGTCCTATGGAAAAATTTGAGAGCAGTGTGAAACCGATACCCTATCCCGTAGAGGATGTCTATCGCAATATCAGTGACTTACGTAACCTTGACCGGGTGCGCGACCGTGTCCCCGAGGATAAATTGTCTGACTTCGCCTTCGACGAGGACTCTGTTCAGGTGAATGTTGACCCTGTCGGACTCCTCAAACTCCGTATCATCGAGCGTGAGGAGGGTAAGTGTGTAAAGTTCGAGACGGAGCAGTCGCCACTGCCTTTTAACCTTTGGATACAGGTGTTGCCTGTCACAGAGACAACTAGTAAGATGCGAGTGACAGTGAAGGCGGACATTCCCTTCATGCTGAAAGGTATGGTTAGTGGTCCCTTGCAAGATGGTGTCGAGAAGATTGCCGATGCACTGGCACAAGTACCGTATGTTTAATCTATCGTTCCTATAATTATAAAATAAACAATGAACAAACTCTGGGAAAAGAACTTTGAGGTGAATGCTGAGATTGAGCGCTTCACTGTAGGACGTGACCGTGAGATGGATCTCTATCTCGCACCCTATGATGTGTTGGGTTCCATGGCTCATATCACCATGCTGGAGTCCATCGGTCTTTTGGAGGCTGACGAGCTCCGACAGTTGCTGAGTGAGTTGAAGAATATCTATGCCGTCTGTGAGCGTGGTGAGTTTGTCATCGAAGAGGGAGTTGAGGATGTCCACTCTCAGGTGGAGCTGATGCTCACCCGTAAACTTGGGGATATGGGTAAGAAAATTCACTCAGGACGCTCCCGTAATGATCAGGTATTGGTCGATTTGAAACTGTTTACGCGGCATGAGCTGATGGAGATTGCCGATAGTGTGAAAGTGCTCTTTGACGAGTTGCAGACAAAAAGTGAGCAGTATAAGAACGTACTCATGCCTGGTTATACGCATTTGCAAGTCGCCATGCCCTCGTCATTCGGGTTGTGGTTTGGGGCTTATGCTGAATCACTAGCAGATGATATGTTGTTCTTGCAGGCTGCCTATAAGATGACTAATCGTAATCCGCTGGGGTCTGCCGCAGGTTATGGCTCGTCATTTCCTCTTAACCGTCAGATGACGACCGACCTGTTGGGTTTCGACTCGATGGATTATAACGTGGTGTATGCCCAGATGGGACGTGGAAAGATGGAGCGTAACGTAGGGTTCGCCATCGCCACTATCGCAGGAACACTTGCCAAACTCGCTTTCGACGCATGCCTGTTTAACTCCCAGAATTTCTCATTCGTCAAACTACCGAAGGAGTGTACCACAGGTTCTAGCATCATGCCACATAAGAAAAATCCGGATGTTTTCGAACTTATCCGTGCCAAGTGTAACAAGCTGCAGGCATTACCTCAGCAAGTGACACTCATCATGAACAATCTTCCCGTGGGTTATTTCCGTGACTTACAGATTATCAAGGAGGTGTTCCTTCCTGCCTTTGATGAATTGAAGGATTGTCTGCAGATGGCTGCGTATATTATCAATAAGATAGAGGTTCGTGAGGACATCCTCGACAATCCGATGTATGATCCGATGTTCTCAGTCGAAGAAGTCAACCGTCTGGCTGCTGAGGGCATGCCGTTCCGTGATGCCTATAAGAAAGTGGGACTCGATATCGAAGCGGGCACGTTTACGCCGAATAAGGACATCCATCACACCCATGAAGGCTCCATTGGTAACCTCTGTACTGATCGTATCGCAGTCCTCATGCAACAGGTCATGGACGGCTTCGGTTTCGAACGAGTGCGTCAGGCAGAGAAAAAACTACTGAAATAGAAAGGCTTGCTATGAATAAACTTACCTCTTACCTCTTACTTCTTGCTTCTTGCTTCTTGCTGTCTTCCTGCGGAGCAGAACAGGAATATTCGTCATGGTCGTGCCGCTTTATCTTTAATAACGGGACCTATCTTGACCAGACATTGGGAGCTGCTATCAACCCTACCATCACGGGTATCTTCTGTAAAGTAACAGAACAATCGAGAGGTGGTACACGCTACCTGATCTTCGAGAATAACCAAGGTGCGTCTTCTCAGCATCAGATGATGGCAGAGGAACTGCGCCAGAACCTGCGCATTGGACAGAATAACGGTATTATCGTGGGGGTACAGAACTTCGACGGTTTTACCGCCTATGACTTACAGTGTCCCAATTGTGCCCGCAGAGAGAACAATTATGTCACACCTTATTATCCCGTCACCCTCGACAAAAAAGGCTCAGGCATCGTTACCTGCTCCAAGTGCGGTGATCAGTATGACCTCAACAATGGTGGACTGCTTGTCAAGGGACAGGAGGGGGACAAAGGACTGGAACGCTATCGTAATGCACGTACTGAGGGTCCCACAGGCAGGGTCGTTGTCCTCTCACAATAGCATGGAATAGGCAAGGAAAGTAAAAGAAAAAGCAAGAAATAGTAAAAAATCTAATGACTATTTACTAATTTCTAATTTATTTTCGTAACTTTGCAACCGCAAAACTGAAAAGTCTGCCGCCGCGATGGTGGAATGGTAGACACGAGGGACTTAAAATCCCTTGGCCAGTAATGGCTGTGCGGGTTCGAGTCCCGCTCGCGGCACAGGAGTCTGACAATCGTCAGACTCTTTTGTTTTCTAATATGTCTAACAACTCTCCGAACCGCTGGATCTTAAACAGACGCTCATGCGGATACTCCTCCGTTTTCTCCAATGCCCATACCACATGATAAGGGATATGGACTGCCCAGGCACCTGTCTCTAAGGCTGGTATGATATCACTGCGGAAGGAGTTTCCCACCATCAGGGTCTGTTCAGGAGCTACGTGCAGGTTCTCACAGAGCTGACGGTACTCCTGTTCCGTCTTGTTCGATACCGTCTCCATATATGAGAAATAACCCTCCAGTCCTGACCGTCTCAATTTGTCCTCCTGGTCCATCAGTTCTCCTTTTGTAAACACCACGAGGCGATAACGACGGGTTTGTGACAACACCTCTAATGTATCCTTTACCTCTGACAATGGGGTCGTTGGAAAGCGCAACAACTCCTTGCCCATATCTATCAACTGCATCACCTTGTCACCCGTTAATTCCCCCTTGCTGATGCGGATGGCATTCTCTATCAGTGAAAGGGTAAAAGCCTTGGTGCCGTAGCCCGTTAAAGGCAAGTTCCTATGTTCGGTAGCAAACAAACCCTCGCTGACCTCCCGTGCCGTCGCCCAGGGTTTCAACATCTCACAACATTTCTGCTCTACCTCGTCAAACCATGACTGGCAGTCCCATAATGTGTCATCAGCGTCGAAGGCGATTACTTTGATATCTGTCGGTATTGCCATAATTCAAAAGAGTTAATGATATTCTGCCATAGCACATAGCATCCAGCTCCGATGGAGGCAACGGGATGTAGGTACATATAGGCGACCCAGATACTCAGGGCGGTATTCTTCTGGAAGAGTGCCTGACCACAGTTAATCTCCTCACCCAGCCGCTTGCCGATACCTCGTCCGATATAGAACTGCACCCAGCAGAGGATGAACGTCGACAGGGCGATGATCATCAATAACAGCAGTGAGGCGTTGCTATGCACGATGTTTTTCACTGTGATACCTGATGTGATAGACAGGGAGAAAGCCCAGCAGTAGAAGCTGAGGTTGGGCATCGCCGCTATCCTCGCACAGATACCTTTCACATAGTGTTGCATCAGCCATCCTAACACCAATGGCAGCAACAGCACCATCGACACTTTCTCCAAGATAATCAGGAAGGCATCGAAGAAAGCGACATGTACCGTCTGTTCTAGTATTGGGAAAACCAAAGGGATCATCAGGGCGGAGAAGAACGATGACAGCAGTGTATAGGTCGTCATCGTTGAGATATTACCTCCTAACTTTCCTACTACCACAGGAGCTGCAGCAGCCGACGGGCCTATCACACATGTCAGTATCGCCTCCCATACCAATTTTGAGTCAGGACAGTCTCTTAATGACAGGCATATTCCCACGATCACCGCCACCAGTAACAACTGTGCCATCAGTATCCCAGTATGCCAACGGTGCGGACGCATCTCGTGGAAGTTGACCTTACAGAATGTCACGAGAAGGGTGAGGAATACAGAGATAGGGAAGACCGTGTCAATGATAGGACTGAGCGTGTTACCTAACTCATCCAACTGCGGCACATAGTAGAATGTCAGGTAACAGACTGTTCCCGTAGCAATCGCCACAGGCAAGGTCCAGTCCTTTAGAAAACGGATGATTCCCATGTCTCCTTAAAATTTTGTTGCAAAGGTACGCATTTCTTTAAACTTTTTCGTATCTTTGCACCAGAATCTTTTAGGTGTCTCTTATTCAGAGATTATTCATTACGTTATGCTAGTAAACACATATTGTGCTGCCGTCAATGGACTGGAAGTCAACACGGTAAAAGTAGAGATCAGTATGGCAAGAGGTGTACAGTTTCATCTTACAGGACTTGCCGACACAGCAGTAAAGGAGAGTCATGACCGTATCAGGGCAGCTCTTCAGAATAATGGATTTAAGATGCCTGTGATGGACATCACCATCAATTTATCACCTGCCGATATCAAGAAAGAGGGCTCTGGATACGACCTTCCTCTTGCCATAGGAATATTGGCGGCAAATGGTAAGGTGACCGAGGATCATCTGGGTGAGTATATGATGGTTGGTGAACTGGGTCTGGATGGAAAACTACAACCTGTCCGTGGTGCGTTACCTATTGCTATCAGGGCTCGTGCGGAACATTTCAAGGGTCTCATCGTTCCTCGTCAGAATGTGCGTGAGGCTGCTGTGGTGAATCAATTGAATGTCTATGGCATGGACACACTCATGGAGGTAATTCATTTTTTCAATGGTGTCAAGGAATTTAAACCTACCATTGTGGATGCCCGTCAGGAATTCTCTGATCATCAGGATGTTTTTGAACTTGATTTTGCGGATGTCAGGGGACAAGAGAGTGTGAAACGGGCGTTGGAGGTGGCTGCTGCAGGTGGGCATAACCTCATTATGATAGGACCACCTGGAAGTGGCAAATCAATGTTGGCAAAACGATTGCCGGGTATCTTGCCACCATTGTCACTGAGCGAGAGCTTGGAGACGACACAGATACATAGTGTGGCAGGGAAGTTACCTCGGGATACGAGTCTTATTTCACAACGTCCCTTCCGGGCTCCACATCATACTATCTCACAAGTAGCCCTCGTGGGTGGTGGCAACAATCCGCAGCCTGGCGAGATTAGTCTGGCACACAATGGCGTTCTTTTCCTGGATGAGATGCCTGAGTTGTCACGCTCCGTCCTTGAGGTGCTCCGCCAGCCGTTGGAAGACCGTAGGATAACGATATCCCGCGCTAAGTACAGTGTGGAATATCCATGCTCCTTCATGCTTGTTGCCTCCATGAATCCTTGTCCCTGTGGTTACTATGGTGACCCCACCCACAACTGTGCCTGTACCCCAGGTCAGATACAACGGTATATGAACAAAATCTCCGGTCCCCTGCTTGACCGCATCGACATTCATTGTGAGATACAGGCAGTTCCCTTTGCGCAACTCTCGCAGATGCAGCCTGGTGAACCAAGTCAGATGATTCGTGAGCGTGTCATGAAGGCTCGCCAGATCCAGACGGAGCGTTTTAGCTCCCTCCCAAAACAGGTTGGGGCGGTGAAGGTCTATTGCAACGCACAGATGACTGAACGTATGCTCCATGAGTTCGCAGAACCTGATGCTGCCTCTATGGATATGCTGCGCATGGCGATGGAGCGTCTTAAACTCTCAGCTCGTGCTTACAGCCGTATTCTGAAAGTCGCTCGTACCATTGCCGATCTTGAGGGCTCCGAGAACGTGCTGACGCAACATATTGCCGAGGCCATCGGCTACAGAAGCTTAGACAGAGGTGACTGGGCAGAGAGAGGAGTATAAAAAGTATCATTATTGTATTGTTTATCATGAAGAAATTAAACGATGGACATAGATAGTGAATAATTACAAAACTGCAACATTGTGAACTGATTCCTTTGCTATGCCGAATATTATTACTACCTTTGCATCATAGATCACTCCTTTAATGATGCTAAGAAGAAAGAGATGACAAAGAATTGGATAATGGTGTTTAGCTGTTGGCTCTTAACCATAGGATGTGGAGCACAGCGTCCTACGAAAGTGGAATGTGACATGGGACAGGCAATAGCATACGAGAGGGAATATACGAAAGAGGATAGTGCCTTGGTGGTGAAACTGCTGGACGAGGCGAAGACCAAGCGAGGCAAGGAGAACCGCATGATGTATTTTGGCAAGAAATTCTTGGGACTTCCTTATGTGGGGAGTACTTTGGAGAATGGGGACCATGAGCATCTGATTGTCAATCTACATGGACTTGACTGTACGACATTTGTAGAGACGGTACTGGCTCTCGCCTTATGTGACAAGGACGATACCCGTACTTTTGATGACTATTGCAACAACCTGGTGAAGATTCGCTATCGGAATGGCGAGATGACAGACTATACCTCACGTCTTCACTATTTCACTTGGTGGGGAGACGATAATGTGAAACTGGGTCTTGTGAAGGATATCGGGTTGATGGACGCTCCTTTTATGGGCATACAGAAAGTGCATGTCAATTATATGTCGACACATCCTCAGTTGTATAAGCAATTGAAGAACCACCCGGAGTTCGTGCCTGTCATCAAGAAGTACGAGGATGAGACAGAAGGCAAGGAATATCCCTTTATCCTCAAGCAAGACCTCAACTGGCATCCGTCGACCCCATTGGCGATGGTTCGTGATGGTGACATTGTTGCCATGCTGACTGACAAAGATGGTCTGGACACCCGTCATATTGGTATCGTCTTCTGGCAGCAAGGTAAGCTACACCTGCTCCATGCCTCTAGTCTCTACAAAAAGGTGCTGATGAGCAAGGAGACGTTTTATGAGTATGAAAAGAAACAACCGAAACATACAGGTATCAGAGTGTGGAGAATGGTGGAATGAGAAAGATTACAGATATCAAGGATTTGCGGGAAATACAGATGGGCATCCTCGATGATGTGCATCGCTTCTGTGAGGAACAGGGACTGCGCTATTCGCTGTCAAGTGGTACACTGATTGGTGCCGTGCGTCATCAAGGGTATATCCCTTGGGACGATGATATAGATATCTATATGCTCAGAAGTGACTATGAGCGCTTCCTCAAGTCTTATCACGATCAAAATGGGCACTATCGGGTACTGAATCCCAAGAAAGAGAAACACTACTATTATACTTTTGCCAAAGTCGTCGACCAGCGCACGAAGATGGTAGAGAAGGAGACAGAAGGTTATGAGATAGGAGTGTATATTGACGTGTTCCCCGTTGACTATGTGTCAGATGACATGAAGGAGCGTGAGCGTATCTTCCGACTTAAGAAACTACTCTATAAGATCCGTCGATGCAAGATATCGCAGTCGAACCCGCTGCACTCTCGTTTGGCTTATTTGTGCTATCGTCACCTGCCCATCTCCGTGGGGATGCTGAACCATTGGATTGGCAAGTTGATAATCCAGCATAGACCGACAGACACCTTATGCCACATGACAGAGGCAGGACCGCTCACTCCTAAAGGTTGTTTTCCTGCGGCTGACATGAAAAAGATGATGGATATGAAGTTTGAGGAACGTGTCTATAAGGTGATGATCGGCTATGATGATTATCTCAGACGTACTTACGGTAACTATATGAAACTACCGCCCGAAGACCAGCGGACGACACACCAGTTTGAAGCGTATTGGCTATGAAGATCTGTATCTGCGGAGGAGGTAACCTCGGACATGTCATCACAGGTTTTGTGGCAGCGAAGAAGGATTACGAGGTCAGTCTGTTGACACGTCGTCCAGAACAATGGAACAAGACGTTGCACATCTATGCACCAGATGGCAAGATTATCGAGGGAACGCTACAACAGATTTCTTCCAATGCAGCAGAAGTTATTCCACAAGCAGATATCGTACTTCTTTGTCTTCCTGGTTATGGCATCGTTGATACTTTACAGACAATCCTCCCTTACCTGAAGCCTCAGACTCCTGTGGGTAGTATTGTCAGCAGTACGGGTTTCTTCTTTGAGGCGATGAAGATACTGCCAGAGACGGTGCCCTTATTCGGTTTTCAGCGTGTTCCCTTTATTGCCCGTGTAGAGGACTATGGTAAGTCTGCTCACCTGTTAGGTTATAAGCCGTCACTGAGTATGGCAGTGGAGCGAGGTGATGGTGCTGTTTTGGCAAGGATCATTGAGGAGATGCTCGATACGCCTGTTCAGTTGCTTGCCAACTATTACGAGGCAAGTCTCACCAATAGTAACCCTTTGTTGCATACCTCACGACTGTATAGTATGTGGCATGACTGGCATGAAGGAGTCGTCTATCCTGTACAACCCCAATTCTATAGTGACTGGACGGACGAAGCCTCCCGGTTGTTGATAGATATGGATGCTGAATTCTTTCGCTTGTTGGAAGTACTGCCCGTCACCCCTGGTAGTATCCCTACTGTCTTAGACTATTATGAGAGTACGGATGCTGCTTCGTTGACACGTAAGTTGCATAGTATCGAAGCCTTCAAAGGTCTCCTTTCACCCATGAGGAAAGTAGGAGACGGTTTTGTTCCCGACTTCCAGAGTCGTTATTTCACAGAAGATTTTCCTTATGGTCTTGCTATCATCCATCGCTTGATGCAAGAACATCATATCGATGGCCCTCATATCCAACAAGTCTACGATTGGGGCAGTTCCCTTAGTGCTTGAATCAAGCGGCTGTTATCTTCATGGTTGCGGACGGCAATACGCATATACTGTTTGTGAGGGTCAAGACCTGGTTTACCACTACAATCCCGAGTCAGGATATTATGCTTCTTGAGCATATAGATGACAATCTCATTGGCAGTATAGGGAGGCAGTACTTCACAAAGGAAATAGTTAGCCTGGGAGGGCATGACACGGAAGAAAGAGATGGTGTCCAACTGACATCCGAAGTCGTCACGCTCTGCCACGAACTTGGCACAGGCACGCTGGTAGTCCTTCTCGTATTTGTTGTAAATCTGCATGTAGAACTCTGCGAACGAGTTGAGGTTCCAGATGCTCACCTCTTTCTTGATGGTGGCTATCAGCCCCTTGTCTGCAGAGGCGAGGATACCCAGACGCAACCCTGGTACTCCAAAACTCTTTGAGATACTCTTCATCACAACCATGTGGGGATAGTCCTCTAATGTCTTATCGCTGAGCAGGGAGTTGGTGGCATAATCCGTGCTGAAATCAACGAAGCTCTCATCGACTACCATGCGGATATGGTTGTCCTCGCACCACTGGGCAAGGCGCAGCACGTCCGTCTTGGGGATGAAGTTACCAGAGGGGTTGTCAGGGTTGATGAGCATCAACTGCTGGATGCCTTTATCACCAAAGAATGCCATCAGATCGTTTGCCGTATACCGATAGTCATCATTCTGTGGAACGTAGGTCACCTGTTGCTCCTTATCATAGCGGTTAGGATATTCCTCAAAAGTGGGACGGATGAAACCGACCTTGTGGGTTGACCGTTCCATCAGTATCTTGATGAGCTCAGCGGCACCATTACCAGGAACAATATAATCCTCGCTTACTCCAAAGCACTTGCTGGCAATGAGGGTGTTGACCTTCATACCCGATGGATACTCCGTGAGTAGGATATCGAAGTTAGCGCGTAGCTCGTCTTTCATTCGCTGACTGGGGAAATAAGGATTTACCAAATAGCAGAAATCAAGCATCTGGGGGAAGCGCCAGAAACCGCCATAGCGTCCGTAGTATTTACGTAGCACGTCTTTCTCGTCAGCAAACAAAGCCTCGGCAATATCCAGGTCTTGCTTGTCGTCTATCTCATACCATTTCTCATTTCCGATAGGCAGTGCCTTCAACTCATGTCCACTCAGGAGGGAGATGATGCGCAACACATTTTCGTAGTACTCATTCAGTCCAACAGCCTTGGTATAGGCATCGAGGAAAGGAACATATTTCTCTCTCAGGAACTGTTTGTTGAACTTATAGACATTGACAGTCTTATAGTAGGAAGAGACATCGTTGTAGTCGAAGGCGTCTTTAGAGATGAAGTTGACGATATTGTCATCGGCGTCGATGCGGACCATCGTACCATCCATCCATGTCTCGTATTTGGCAACGAGGGCAAGGTTAGGGTAGGGGTTCTCCAGTATCATCTCAAAGAGACGATCGCTGAGGATGAGGTCACTCTCGATGAGCAGGGTGTCATCCTCCTGTAATTGGTCTTTTACCAGTGACAATGAGTAGATATTGTTTGTCTTGTCGTAGATGGGATTCTCAACAAACTCTACTTTTAACCCCTTCTTTTGGGAGGGGAACAAGGGGAGGCTCTCTATATACTCACGGAGCTCTTTCCCCTTATAACCAGTAACGATGATGACCCGCTGGAGTTGTAACTTTGATAATTGTCCCAATACCCGGTCAATCAGTCGCACCCCATTCACAGGAACCATACATTTCGTCTGGTTCTTCGTGTATTCTCCGAGTCTGCGACCCATACCAGCCGCCAAGATAATCGCCTGCATCTCTTATTGCTTTAGAAGATTATCCAGCTTGATTGTCGTCTTGGGGTTTCTCCTTGCCATGGACGCTCTTTACCTTCATGCCGAGTTTGTTGGGAAGACAGGCGTTGAGAACGATACCTACGAGGGCAGAGAGAGCCAGTCCGGAGAAGTGGATGGGACCGATGTTCACATTATCCTCAGCACCATATTTCACACCAATGGCAATGACTAGGATCAAGGCTGCCACAAACACATTACGTGACGAGCTGAAATCTACGCCCGCCTCAACCAGGTTGCGTACACCGACAGCAGATATCATACCATAGAGAATGAGACTGACACCACCAATGGTGGCAGCAGGCATCAGACCTATCAAGCAGGCGAACTTAGGACAGAAGGAAAGAAGTATTGCCAAGATGGCAGCCAGTCGGATGACGGCAGGGTCAAAGACTTTGGTGAGGTTCAGTACACCAGTATTCTCTCCGTATGTCGTGTTGGCTGGGGCTCCGAAAAGAGATGCCAGTGCGGTGGCAAGACCGTCGCCCATCAGGGTACGATGCAGACCGGGTTCCTTCAGATAGTCCTTGCCTACCGTAGAGGAGATGGCACACATATCACCAATGTGCTCCATAATGGTGGCAATGGCTATGGGCATGATGGCAATAATGGTGGAGATCAGAAAGGTGGTGTCCATATGATCGAGGACAGCCAGTACTGTCTGTTCTCTGCTGACGGGCAAGCCAACCCATGCTGCTTCGTGTAATGCTGAGAAGTCTACTTCACCAGTTACCGCAGCCACGACATAGCTGACTAGCACACCAAGGAGGATAGGGATAATCTTAATGATGCCCTTGCCCCATATGCTAGTGCAGATAACAGTCAGGATGGCAACAAGTGCCAGTGTCCAGTTGGTGGTACAGTTGTGTATGGCACTACCCGACAGGACGAGTCCGATGGCGATGATCATAGGACCTGTCACTACTGGTGGGAAGTAGCGCATAATCTTATCGATGCCGAAAGTCTTGATGAAACCAGCCATGATAAAATAGCACATACCGGCAAAGAAGACACCTATGCATGCGTAACTCAAAGCCAAGGTCTCTGTCATACCTTGTTCGACACCCAGTGTCTTGACAGAGAGATAGCCTCCGATGAAGGCAAACGAGGAACCTAAGAATGCGGGTACCTTCAACTTGGTGATGCAGTGGAACACTAAGGTTCCGATACCGGCAAACAGCAGGGTTGTCGACACAGACAGACCAGTGAGTACAGGTACCAGGATAGTGGCACCAAACATGGCGAAAAGGTGTTGTATACCTAAGATGGTATACTTAGGCAGGCCTAGCTGCCTGGCATCTGTGATGCCTTCTTTGGGAGTAATCGTTATCATGGGTAATTTTTTTATTCTTTATCCTACTTGACTTCCAGGTTTCACGTCTTTTGTCGTGGTCACAACGCTGAGGCTCTCGTCAAAGTCGACGGCAGAGAGGATCATACCCTGACTCTCGATACCCATCATCTGACGGGGGGCAAAGTTAGCAACGAAGAGGATGCGCTTGCCTACCAAGACAGAGGGATCCTCATAGAAGGCGGCAATACCGCTGAGGATGGTGCGATCGGTACCAGTGCCGTCGTCAATGGTGAATTGCAAGAGTTTTTTCGACTTCTTCACCTTCTCACAAGCCTTAATCAATCCTACGCGGATATCGAGTTTCTCAAAATCCTCGAAAGAAACGGTATCCTTGATGGGTGCAGCCTGATAGGTGGCAGCCTCGTTAGCTTTTTTGGTAGCCTCTAGTTTGTCGAGTTGCTTCTGAATGGTCTCATCCTCAATTTTCTCGAAGAGCAGAGCAGGCTCTCCTAACTGGTGACCAGCTTTTAACAACTCAGTGCTGCCTAACTGCTCCCACTCGAAATTCTCAAGATGGAGCATCTCACGTAGTTTCTTGCTTGAGAACGGCAGGAACGGCTCGAAGGCGATAGCGAGGTTGGCAGTGAGTTGCAGACAGATGTTCAGAATTGTCTCACAACGCTTTGGGTCAGTCTTCCATACCTTCCACGGCTCACACTCCGTGATATAACGGTTGCCGATACGGGCAAGGTTCATCGCCTCAAACTGGGCATCGCGGAACTTAAACTGGTTGAGATTATCTTCTATTTTACTTTTTACATTTTTAAATTCCTCAATTGCCTGACGATCAACGTCAAGCCACTCACCACAGGCAGGAACGACACCGTTCCAGTACTTCTTGGTGAGTTGTAAGGCACGGTTCACAAAGTTTCCATAGACAGCGACAAGCTCGTTGTTGTTACGGTCCTGGAAATCTTTCCATGTAAAGTTGTTGTCTTTGGTCTCTGGGGCATTTGCCGTCAACACATAACGCAGCACGTCCTGTTTGCCGGGCATGTCCACGAGGTATTCATGCAGCCACACCGCCCAGTTGCGGGAAGTGGATATCTTGTCGTTCTCCAGGTTCAGGAACTCATTGGCGGGCACATTGTCTGGCAGGATATATTTGCCGTGTGCCTTCATCATGGTGGGGAAGATGATACAGTGGAACACGATATTGTCCTTGCCGATGAAGTGTACCAGACGGGTATCCTCATCCTGCCACCATTTCTCCCAGTTGCCCCACTTCTCAGGCTCTTTCTCGCAGAGCTCAACAGTATTGGAGACATAACCGATGGGGGCGTCAAACCAGACATAAAGTACTTTTCCTTCTGCTCCCTCAATGGGTACAGGAATACCCCAGTCCAAGTCACGTGTCATCGCACGAGGCTGCAGGTCCATGTCAAGCCAGCTCTTACACTGTCCATAGACATTCGGACGCCATTCTTTATGCTCCTCGAGGATCCACTGCTTCAACCACTCCTGATACTCGTTCAGGGGCAGATACCAGTTCTTGGTCTCCTTCAGCACAGGGGTAGAACCACTGATGGTCGATTTGGGGTTGATGAGTTCCGTAGGACTCAGGTCACGACCGCATTTCTCACACTGGTCACCATAGGCTCCCTCGTTATGACAATGGGGGCACTCACCAGTCACATAACGGTCGGCAAGGAACTGCTTGGCTTCCTCGTCATAGAGTTGTGCTGTGGTCTCCTCCACCAGTTTACCCTCGTCATAGAGCTTACGGAACCACTCGGCTGCAAACTTATGATGGGTCTCTGAGGTGGTACGGCTGTAGATATCGAACGAGATACCGAACTCCTTGAAAGAGTCCTTGATCATCTTATGATAGCGGTCTACCACATCCTGTGGGGTGATACCCTCTTTGCGGGCGCGGACGGTAATGGGTACGCCATGCTCGTCGGAACCGCCGATAAACAGCACGTCTTCTTTCTTTAGTCTCAAATATCTTACGTAGATGTCGGCAGGCACATACACACCTGCCAAGTGACCGATATGCACACCACCATTGGCATAGGGCAGTGCTGAGGTCACGGTCGTCCTCTTGAATTTTTTTTCTGCCATTCTTTCCTTATTTATTATATTTGAGTGCAAAGGTACGATTAAGTGAGCAAAAAGCCAAATTTATTTGAGGATTTTCGAACGTGAGTACTTTCGACTGAAAGTCAAAGGTACAAAATAATTAAGAATTGACCATTGAGAATTGATAATTATTTGTAATTTTGCAGCCATGGAGAAAGAAGAGAAATACAAATTGCTGACCGCTCAGGTCAAGTCATTGATACAAGGAGAGACGGATACTGTCTCTGTGATGGCGAATATCAGTGCTGCCATCCATGAGGAGATGGGCTTTTTCTGGACAGGTTTTTATGTCGTAAAAGAAAAGGAGAACGGGGAGGGAAAGGAGTTGCGCCTGGGTCCTTTCCAGGGCAGTGTCGCTTGTATGCATATCCCCTTCGGTCGTGGTGTCTGTGGAACGGCATGGCAGCGTCAGGAAACAATCATCGTCCCTGATGTGGAGGAGTTCCCTGGTCATATCGCCTGCAGCAGTCTCTCCCGTTCGGAGATAGTCGTCCCCGTCTTTAATGTATCGAATGAGGTGGTGGCAGTCCTTGATATCGATAGTCGTGACCTCAACACTTTTGATGAAATCGATAAAAAATGGCTGGAAGAGATCGTGAAATTACTCACAAAATAAAAAAGAGGTCTTTATGACCTCTCTTTTGTGATCCGTTTGGGGCTCGAACCCAAGACCCCAACATTAAAAGTGTTGTGCTCTACCAACTGAGCTAACGGATCAACCTGTTATGCTTGAAAGCGGGTGCAAAATTACATATAAAAAATGAATCTGCCAAATTTCTTGGGATGTTTTTTCTATTAGTGCTCATGGAGGTGCCATACACTCATCACTTTACGACGGATGGCAAAGTAGTTAAGGAGGGCTACTAACAGATAGAGTCCGACACCCGTGAGAAGGGCAGGGATGAGGCTTGCGGCACTATAACTGGGATAGAGTTGTCCGAAGAGCGGGAGGTAATATCCGCGCAATAGCAAGACGATGACGATGGATGACACAAGAACCAGTGTGTTGAGACAGATCGTCAGCAAGTGATAAGGACGTGCCACAGCCTGTGGGGAGTAGCCTATCAGCAAGAGATTGTCAATCTTCTCCGTGTTCTTCTGCAGCAGCAGGAAGATGCTGAGCAGGAGGACGTAGAAGGCGAGCGCACTGATGATGAGTCCTATGGCGAGGACGATACTGATGATGATACGCAGGAAATGTGCCGTACGTGCCGTTTCAGTATCATTCGCCTCTGTCTCATAACCTTTTGTGGCGAGGAACTCGGCAATCTTCTCGTCAGCGGGATTGCTGACGGCGACGATGAGTCGTGAGGGCTTAGCCTCCCGGTCAGGAGAGAGGGCGGCATTCATCTCGTCCATGAATTTCTGTGGGACGAGGATGGTGTTGAGTCTCTTGGAGAATGCCACGACATGACCTGTCAACTCCTTGCTTCCTGCTGTGCCACGAAGGTGGAATTGTATCTTCGCCATCGACACAAGGTCTTCGGAGAGGACGGGTAGCCCCTGACTGCTGGCAAAGCCGAAATTATAAAGATTGAGATAGTTGCGGGGCAGTACGATAGGAATCTCATTTCTGCCGGGCTCCCATTTCCAACGGTAGAGGTCGATATCCATGAAGTCATCAGGTACTGCCTCGAAGAACATCTCCGTAGAGAACTGAACGCCCATTCGTTCACTGCCAATGGTGGCGACGACGCTGAAAAGGGAGGGAGTGAAAGACCCCACATTGCTGACAAAAGGCTGTTTACGCACTTCCTCAATATCCTTTGTCGAGAAGGTAGGAGCCTTACCAGTCAGTGTGCGCATCGTACTCACATGCTTAGCCATCACCATCTGTCCCGGTTTCATGAAGCTGTCGCTACCCGTGAACATCGGGATGACATCGGTCGCAAACTGGATGGCAGCCAGGACGATGGTCATACCACAGAGGTTGGCGAGCACGAAGCCCGCCAACTGTCCTGCGTTAAGATGTCGGCTTAACAGCCTGTAAAGTAACTTATTCAAAGGATTAGAACTGTTTTGCTATCAGGTCTATGAGGTATTCGACAGGATCCTTGTCGGCATCCTTCATCTTCAGAATGAGCTCACCAGCAGTATCACTGGTGTCAAAGAACTCAACAGTCTTGATATGGTCGCTTGCCATCTGTGCGGCACTAGCAGCATCGTTGTTAACCTTTCCAGCCAGGTTGCTGATCAGAGCGACATCAAGGTATACATAAACACGGCGTCCACTGATAACACCCTTGTCGAAACCGTCCTTCACCTCGGTGAAAGCAGCATTCTCACCAACGGCTACATAGGTAGCACCATCCTTGAAACCGAAGTCCAGACCCTTCTCAGGATTGAGACCTTGCTCCTTAGCCATATCGGCAATGCTGGCATCCTTCGTCTTCAGGTAAGCTCCAACCTCAGGCAGTTCACCCTTGAACTCTCCCACACCAATAGCGAAGTCGCCATCGATAACCTCCAGGATCTTCTTGATCATGTCCTTCTGGTCCTCTATGCCTGCCTGACTGAAGACACCATTCTTGTCAAACATGTCAAATACTTTCTTACCATTGATGTTGGCGTACATCATAAAGGCACCCTTCGGGAGATATTTCAGGTAGTCACCACTGATCTTGCCGCACATATCGGTAGAACTTTTGATGTAGTTCTTCCAAGCGTCAGACTTGGCGATGCACTCAAAGGAGAACTTAGCCTCACCTTTGTCGGTGGAAAGACCGAGAAGGAGACTGAGGTCTTTCAGTTCAGCACCCTCTGGCAGCATCTTCTTAGAGTTGGCATCTACCTGGTCCTCAAGGGCTTCCATAGGAATCAGAGCCTTGATGAAGCCCTTGGAATCAATGAGCTTGGCGAAATCGTCGCTCTCAGCCATGGTATCCTTGGTGTCGTCGTTCTTGAACTTAGCGATGATGTCGTCGAGGCTATAGCTCTCAGAGACAAAGAAAGTAGCGTCGTCGAAGGCGATGATATTCTTGTCGTCCTGCAGATACATGATGCCGTCCTTCTCCTTGCAGCCATCCTCGCCACCTTCCTTAGCGGCAGTATTGATAAGCTGGGCGAAGTCGTCCTTGTCGAGAATCGTACCAATAGCGGCGTTCTTCTCACCCTTTACGGTAAAGATGTAAATAGGCTCCCGCAGGTCAATACCAGCCTTGGCAGGGTCCTCTACGATTTTCTTGATGAGGTCCTTGGTGTCCTGGTTCTTGGCATTCTCCTCTATTGTCTCCAGTAGTTTTTTCTTGGCATCCTCGTTGTCGCCCAGTTTACTCTTCTCAAACATCTGCTTGATGTCAAGGCTGACAACAGCAGCGTCAGCAGGGATGAACTTAGAGTTCTTAGAGGATTTCGCACACGATGAGAGTACAAATACTGCAATCAGCAGCAGGTACATCAGATTAAGCTTTCTCTGTTTCATAATAAAAATCATTTTTGGGTTAAAGCATGCTATTTTTGCAAATCATGCCACAAAGATAAGTAAAAAAAGTGGACTTAAAGGAGAATATGGAGTTAAAGGGAGTTAAAGGACGGAAGATTTATGCAAAAAGCAGTATCTTTGCACCCGTCATGGGCATATTATATATTGTTCCCACGCCTGTAGGCAATATGGAGGATATGACACTCCGTGCCATCCGTATCCTGAAAGAAGCCGACCTCGTGCTGGCTGAGGATACGCGGACATCAGGTATCCTGCTGAAGCACTTCCAGATTCAGCAGCATCTCCTTTCCCATCATAAGTTCAATGAGCATGGTACGAGTGCCGCTATTGTGGAACGCCTGCAGGCAGGACAGACCATTGCCCTGATCAGTGATGCCGGCACACCAGGAATCTCCGACCCGGGGTTCTATCTGGTACGGGAGGCTGTCCGTGCCGGTGTCGAGGTACAGACACTGCCGGGTGCCACCGCTTTCGTTCCAGCCTTGGTGAGCAGCGGTCTTCCTTGTGACCGTTTCTGTTTTGAGGGTTTCCTCCCTCAGAAGAAAGGTCGTCAGACGAAGATACAGAGTCTTGCCGACGAGGAGCGCACGATGGTGTTCTACGAGTCACCCTACCGGGTGCTGAAGACTTTACAGCAGTTTGCCGAGGTGATGGGTGCTGACCGCCAGGTGAGTGTCTGTCGGGAGATCAGTAAGGTACACGAGGAGAGTGTCCGTGGCACGTTGGAAGAGGTCATCGCCCATTTCACTGAGCATGAGCCGCGAGGGGAGTTTGTTATCGTCCTTGCAGGACGATAAGATGAAAGATGAAAGATTAAAAATGAAAGATGAAAAATGAAATATTATAAGAATATGAAAAAGTTATTGATTTTGGCACTTGGTGCCGTAGCAGTGGTAGCCTGCAAACAGCAGGGACCGAAGACAGAGGATTTGATGATGGCACAGCAGGCTGACTCGCTGAACCGTATCATCCAGCAGAAAGACAATGAGATTAACGACATGATGGCAACCTTCAACGAGATCGAGGAGGGTTTCCGCGCCATCAATGCCGCCCAGGACCGTGTGACACTTGCCAAGGATGGTGAGGGCTCCAACCGTACCCAGCGTATCCGTGACAATATCGCACAGATCCAGCAGACGATGCAGCACAACCGTGAGCTCATCAACAAACTCAAGAACCAGTTGCGTACCAGTTCCGTGAAGGGTGACGAGTTACGTAAGACCATCGAGAACCTCGTGGCACAGATGGAGGCGAAAGACAAGGAGATCAACCAGTTGAAACTCGACTTGAAGTCTCGTGACATCCGTCTTACCGAACTGGGTAATGAGGTTGCCGACCTTACCGTGGAGACTTCTCAGCAGAAAGCAGAGATCTCACAGAAGGCAGAGACCATCTCGGCTCAGGACAAGGCGCTCAATACCGCCTGGTTTGTGTTCGGCACGAAGAAAGAGTTGAAGGAACAGCGTATCATCGAGGACGGCAAGGTGCTCCAGTCGAATTTCAATCGTGAGTATTTCACGAAGATTGATATCCGTGTCGACAAAGAGATCAAGCTCTATTCCCGTTCGGCAAAACTGCTGACGGCTCACCCTGCTTCCAGCTATGTACTGGAGCGTGATGCCAACAAACAGTATGTGCTCCGCATCACCAACCCGCAACTGTTCTGGTCTACCAGCAAGTACCTGGTTGTATTAGTGAGCTAAACAATGAAGGGCAGGTATGCCTCATCGGAATGCCTGGCATCATGTATAGTGATACCTACTATATACCTATAGTAATATCTGCCATACGTCATAGCAATGCCTTCCACACTTGATGGAAGGCATTGCTGTTTATGGATAACGTATGTCGTAGCGTTTTTTCGTGAGAACCTCTAACCTCCAACTGAAAACGGCTCAAATGCCGATGTACAGAGGGCTTGGAGGCAGTGGGAGGTTGCTTAGACCTCCCACTGACCTCCCACTCCCATCAGGCGCTTATGACAGGTAACACTTTGTAGAATTTCACGTTACCTCGGTTAACGTACTCATACCCCAGGCTTTTCATCGCTAGTCCTATTTGCACTTTCGTACTGATGGAGGTTTTGATGCTAGGGTATTCCTGTTTGATAAGCTGGAGGATCTCCGTACTGTTTATCGTTTTGGAGAATTCTCCTTTTCCGGGTTTGCGGAAGCAGGCTTCAACGATCTCGGCGAGGTCTTTCTGTTCTGTGAAGTTATGGTTCAGCTCCTGAATCCGTTTAACTTCGTCGTTGTTGAACCAGTAGGGGATCTTCTGTACGTTCAACTCGTAAAGCACTTGCGCATAGAGTTGGTCGTAGTCGATCTCACCCTCGTTGTCAATCCACTGCCCCTTGGGAATCTGTATGCAGATGTACCGTCTACTGCCTGTCGCATCTGTCAGGGGATGAGGATTGTTAGTCGTTGCCACAAACGAAGCGAATCTCGGACGGTCTTCCTGGCTGCATCCGTAGATCGGTCTGCCATTCACCTTACTCTTCGAAAGCGTTTGCTTCAAACTGGCATGCTGACTGGGAAGGATGGCATCCAGCTCGTCAAGGTTCACCAGCAGGTTGTTGGTCAGTGCCATCTCCTTGTCAAACTTGTTCGAGAGGTTCAGATGATCTAAGAAATAGGTTCGCAGGTGCGTGGGAAGCAGTCGGGTGACGAAGGTTGTCTTGCCACATCCTTGCGCACCAATCAGTGTCGGCACACATTCGTTTCCGTGAATGGTGTCCATCTGCGTCCAATGTGCCACTGTCGAGCGGAGCCATACGGACAGGAAGTGCAGTTGTTCAGAGGTGACGCCAGGTATCCTGCTGAACAACTGTGCCACATGATTCTGACCGTCCCACTTCGGCAGATGTTGCAAGTAGTCTTCGACGGGGTTAAAGACCGGAACTTCTTCGGATTGGATGATCTCCATGATTTCCGTCTTTGGAAACCCTTGACAAACATACTCTCGCTTGGCATGGAGGATGATGCTGTTGAGCGCATGCTGTGTCAGCGTCCGGAACACGGGTTCCTTGGTCTTGCGAGTTGAGAACTCTACCTTTCCGCTCAGTATGTTTCGGCGGAGAAGGTAATTGTCATGGAGAAATTCTTCTGCTTCGAGTGTTGTCTCCAACGAGGCTTCGAGTGCCTCACCATTGATTAAAAAATTCTTTTTCATAGTTCTTGTGTGTTTTGATGTTTAGAAATATAGTTAATTGTGTCTTTCATTGTTGCAACTTTTGTCAGACGGCTGCAAAGGTATAACATTTAACATGCCATGTCAAGAGTTTGGGGAATATTTCGTGCAAAAATATGTTAATAAAATGTAGAATTTTTATCAACAACCTGCATTGGTGGGAGGTTGGTTGGGGGTTAGTGAGAGGTAATCCCAACCTCCAACTGCCTCCAATCCCTCTGTACATCGGCGTTTGAGCCGTTTTTAGTTGGAGGTTAGTGGTTTGTGAAAGTCTCGCGCGCGTACCTTATTATATTATATAGGAACTTTCCCCTTCTTTCTCTCTCTGGAAAAATTTTAGCAATTTATCACAATAGTATGGTACAGAAAGGAGGCAAAATGTTAAAAATGGACGCAAAAAGGCAGTTTTTTATAAAAATTATTTGCGAATTGTGAATAATTGTTGTATTTTTGCAGCCCATAGCTAGTATGTTCGCTGATATTAGAGAAAGGTAAAGAGAGATACAACTCAATTATTATATTAAACTGATAGTATTTATGGAAAAAAGGCTAATGACTTTTTTTGCCTGCCTGTTCCTAAGTATGGGAATGGCACTGGCACAAACTAAGGTTAGTGGAACCGTTGTTTACCAAGAGGACAACGAGCCCGTTATCGGTGCCTCTGTTCTCGTTGTCGGTACAAACATCGGTACCGTAACGGATTCTAACGGTCAGTTCTCGCTGACTGTCCCTGCGGGAAAATCACAGCTTCGCTTCACCTATGTGGGTATGGAGCCGCTGGAGATAAGTGCACGTCCTAACATGCGAATAGTATTGCGTAGTGGTGATACTAATCTGGACGAGATTGTGGTAACGGCAATGGGTCTTACCCGTCAGAAGAAGTCCGTTGGCTATGCCATTCAGGAGTTGAGTGCTGACGACCTGAACAAAGTGGGTACTTCCTCTATCGGTAGTGCCCTGCAAGGTAAGCTGACTGGTGTGGACATCCGTACCTCTTCCGGTACCCCAGGTGCCTCTACCCAGATCCAGATCCGTGGTGCCCGTTCATTCGACGGCAACAATGCTCCTTTGTATGTGGTGGACGGTATGCCTATCGCTTCTGACCCGGACTTCTCTACCGGAAATTCAGTAACAGGTTCTGACTTTGCCAACCGTAGCATCGATATCAACCCCGAGGATATTGAGTCCATCAACATCCTGAAGGGTCAGGCAGCGTCAGCCCTGTATGGTATTCGTGCCTCTAACGGTGTTGTTGTCATCACCACCAAGCGTGGCCGCAAGAACACCCAGAAGCCAGTCATCACTTTCTCTACCGACCTGAGTGCCCAGACGGTCAGCCGCAAGTACGAGCACCAGAAAGAGTATGCACAGGGCTATGGTACTTACAACCCCAACTCCTCTATGTCTTGGGGTCCCAAGATCTCTTCATTGCCCGATGATCCCACCTATGGCGGAAACAGTCAGGGGCATCCCGGACAGTATTACAATCCTAAGTACGAGAAAGCAGGTCTGGACGGTTGGGTAACCCCACAGACTTATGACAACGTAAGTGACTTCTTCCGTACTGGTTTCACACAGAACTCAACCCTGAACATCTCTCAGAAGAAGGAGAAACTGGGTTACTCGTTCAGTATCAGTGACACCTATCAGCAGGGTATCGTCCCCAGCACGAAAATGATGCGTACCGGTGCTCGTGGCGCTGTTGACTATGAGATTAACGACCAGTGGAAGACCGGTTTCTCAGCAAACTACAGCTCTGTGTCCATCAACTCCGCTCCTGGTGCTAACAACGGTGTCATCAACGTGGTATATTCCGCTCCTGCTGAGTATAACCTGAAAGGAACACCTACCCATGTTCCCGGTGAGCCTACCAGTCAGATCCTGTTCCGCTCCACCAATTTCAACAACCCTTACTGGTGGGCAGACAACGACCAGTTCTATCAGCACACCAACCGTGTGTTCGGTAATGCCTATTTAGAGTTCAGCCCGAAACTGAACTGGGGCGACAACTATAAACTGACCTTCCGTGAGCAGGCTGGTATCGATACCTATACCACCAGCAATGAGACTATCGCTGAGCTGGGTTCTGCCTATAACACCAAGGGTGAGGTAGAGGATTTCGGTGTCAAGCGCACCATCTTCAATAACCTGTTCACCATCAACTTCACGGCACAGTGGGGTAAGGACAGAGAGTGGGACTTCGGCTTCATGCTGGGTAATGAGTTCAACCACGACAACAGCCGGCACTGGGATTATGACGCTTCTGGTCTTCTGTGGTATGGTCAGCCCATCATGCGTAATGCCACCAGCATGGACTACTGGGAGAGCTATCATGCCAAGGAGCGTACCATCGGTTTCTTTGGTCAGGCATCTCTGACATGGAAAGACCAGGTGTTCCTGACCGTTACAGGACGTAACGATAAGGTGTCTACCATGCCCCGTAACAACCGCTCGTTCTTCTATCCCTCCGTATCACTGGGCTGGATATTCACAGAGCTTCCCGGTCTGAAGGGCAACAAGATCCTCTCTTATGGTAAGCTGCGTGCTTCGTTCGCACAGGTAGGACAGGCTGGTCAGTACTATAATAACTATTACTATGTACCTACTTATGGAAGTGGTATGTATGTCTATACTCCTATCAGCTATCCTATTGGTGGAGCTACCTCTTATACTCCGTACTATGTGAAGTTTGACGAGAACCTGAAGCCACAGAACACCACCAACTGGGAGTTTGGTGCTGACCTGAACTTCTTCAGCAACCGTCTGCGCTTCGAGTATACCGCCAGCTATCAGGACGTGAAAGACCAGATTTTCGACGTACCTACCGCTGGTTCTACTGGTTACCAGTATCTGCGTACCAATGCCGGTCGTATGACGACATGGGCTCATGAGTTGTCAGTCAACGCTGCTATCCTGCAGGAGAAAGACTACGACGTGAACCTCGGTATCAACTTCACCTCTTATAAGAGTAAGGTAAAGGAACTCGCCGAGGGTGTGGAGAGCATCATGCTCGGTGGTTTTGTTGAGCCACAGGTACGTGCCCAGGCCGGCAGTACCTATCCAAACATCTATGGTGTCGCCTTCAAGCGCACAGAGGACGGACAACTGTTGCTTGCCGACGGTCTGCCTCAGCCTACAGCCGGTAGTGAGAACCTGGGTGAGTGTACTCCTGACTTCAATATGGGCTTCAACCTGAAGGCTCGTTATAAGAGACTGACCCTCGCTGCTACCTTCGACTGGCAGAAGGGTGGTAAGATGTACAATGGTACTATCCTGACGATGAACTACTTCGGTGCTTCCAAGGAGTCTCTCAACTACCGTGAGGGCACCATGGTTGCCGACGGTATCGACGAGGCTACCGGACAGAAGAACACCGTGGAGGTGGACAAGACCGAGTACTATATGGCATATAACGATATCACAGAGGCAGGTATCTTCGACATGAGCTATGTCAAGATGCGTGACCTGACACTGAGCTATCAGCTGCCCCGTCTGGGTAATTTCGACATCTCTGTCTTCGGTTTCGCACGTAACGTACTGGTATGGGCTAAGATGCCGGACCTCGATCCTGAGAGCTCTCAGGGTAACGGTAACATGAGTGGTTATTTCGAGCGCTTCTCTATTCCTAACACCTCCAGCTTCGGTGGTGGTTTCAAGATCACATTCTAAACACATTAACGAAAGAATAGCAATATGAAAATGAAATATTTATTTGCCGCATCACTGACTTCATTGCTGATGATGTCTTGTTCGGAGGATATGATGGACAGGATCAATGAAGACAAGGCACATCCGGCTGCTGCCGCTGTGGATGCTAAATATCAGATTACCGATGCTGAGGTTGCCACCGCTTATTCCGTTGTCAACGGATCATACGCCTGGTATGTGTCAAGTTACACGGAGCAGATTTTCGGTACAGGTAACAATCAGCTGAAGAATGCTGAGCTCCGCAACATTGGTGAGACTGCTGCAGCTGCGACCTTCAACAACGAGTGGAACGCTACCTATCTGAACCTCTTCAACCTCTACCAGATCATGGAGAAGTGTGGCGAGGGTGGTGTCAGCGAGGGACAGTCTGATGTGCTGGGTATGGCACAGACACTGTCAGCCCTGAACTGGGGAGTATTGACTGACCTGCACGGAGATGTTCCTTTCTCAGAGTGCTTCCAGAATATCTCTGCTCCGAAGATTGACAAGCAGGAGGATATCTACGAGGCTATCTTTGTCCTGCTGGATGCGGCTATCGCTAACTTCGAGGCTGGTGAGAAGAATGCCGGTTCACAGGATATCATCTTCAAGGGTGACCTCGACCAGTGGATTGGCTTTGCCCATGCCCTGAAGGCTCGTTACCTGTTACACACCATGGGTCGTAACAGCAGCGTGCTGAGTGAGGTGATCACTGAGGCTGAGGCTGCTCTTGACGCTGGTTTCACAGGTGCTACTCTCGACGTGTTCAACGGTGTGACAGCCGACAACGCCTGGTCTGCCTATTTCTGGAGCCGTGAGTATAATGGTTCCTGCACGACTGTTGACAACCTGATGCTGGATCGTGATGACCCACGTGAGGCTATCTATAACATCGACTACTGGGGAGGTAACGTTGTCGCTGAGCCTGGTGATCAAGAGTTGGCGATGGCTACCGAGGTGGTCAATGTTCCGCAGTGGCTTGACAACGGTGCTGCCTATCTGCACTTGTTCAGCATGTCTGAGCTGTATTTCATCATCGCTGAGGCTAAGGCTCGCCTGGGTCAGGATGCTTCTGCAGAGTTCCAGCTGGGTGTTGTCGCATCTATGGAAGACTACTCTGCGACAGGTGCCGTATATACTCCTGCCATCACAGAACAGGAGATTACCGACTACCTCGCAGGTATCCAGCCATTGTTTGACGCAGACCCATTGGAGGAGATCCTGATTCAGAAATATATCGCTCAGACTCGTGATGAGCAGATTGAGACCTACAATGATATTCGTCGTTGCTACTATGTTGATGGCGGCTATCCTGTCGGGCTGATGAACCCCAACAACACTTCCAGTGCAGGAAACCGCTGGCCGTTGCGCTTGCCTTACGGTGAGAGCGATGTCCAGTCGAATCCTAACATTGCTGATGCCTTCGGTAAAGGCAGTGAGGCTGGTAACTACATCTTCACAGAGAATGTCTGGTGGGCAGGTGGTTCCCGCTAATCGGATAAGTTATTTCTTATTTAACACCTATCAAATCGGGATGCTCCAAGACGAGCCATCCCGATTTTTATTTATCATTTCGGAACTTTTTGGCATAAAAATGCACCAAAAGGGAAGAAAAGGGGGCAAAATTGTTAAATTTTTGCTTAAAATGACACGTTTTTATAAAATTTATTTGCGAATTGTGAATAATTGTTGTAAATTTGCAAAATCTTGTGCGTGGACTCCTCCTGAGAGGGGTTGTGTGTGCATACCTGATGTTGGTGGAAACTTAAATAATAATATAAAATATTAACAAGAGAGTGTTTATGGAAAAAAGACTAACGATGTTTATGGCGTGCTTGTTCCTGAGCTTAGGAATGGCACTTGCCCAAACTAAAGTTTCTGGTACCGTCGTCTCTGGAGAAGACAATGAGCCCATTATCGGTGCTACAGTCTTGGTACAGGGTCAGAAGACAGGTACTGTAACAGATGCCGACGGTCAGTTCACCATCTCAGTACCCTCCGGCAAAAAGATTGTAGTGAGCTATATCGGTATGGAGACACAGACAGTGACTCCTAAAAGCGGTATGACCATTACGTTGCAGCCCAGTGCCGCCCTTGAGGAGGTTGTTGTAACGGGTATGACCCGTATGGACCGCCGTATGTTTACCGGTGCTACCGATAAGGTGAACGCAGAAGATGCCCTTCTGAACGGTATTGCCGACGTGAGCCGTTCTCTGGAAGGTCGTTCTGCCGGTGTCAGTGTGCAGAACGTGACAGGTACCTTTGGTACTGCTCCTAAAATCCGTGTACGTGGTGCCACGTCTATCTATGGTTCGTCAAAGCCATTGTGGGTTGTTGACGGTGTCATCATGGAGGACGTAACGGATATCGACGCAGACGCTTTGTCTTCTGGTGACCCAGAGACGCTGATCTCCAGTGCTATCGCAGGTTTGAACTCTGATGATATTGAGTCATTCCAGATCCTGAAAGACGGTAGTGCTACCTCTATCTATGGTGCCCGCGCCATGGCTGGTGTGATTGTCGTTACCACCAAGAAAGGTAAGTCAGGACAGGCTCACATCAACTATACGGGTGAGTTCACTACTCGTTTGAAGCCCAGCTACTCTAACTTCAACATCCTGAACTCTCAGGACCAGATGGGCATCTATCGTGAGTTGCAGGATAAGGGTTGGTTGACCTTCAGTGATGTATTGAACGGCTCTGATTATGGTGTCTATGGTAAGATGTATGAGTTGATTAATACCTATAACCCAGAGACTGGTGCTTTCGCACTTGCCAACACAGAGTCTGCCCGTAATGCTTATCTGCAGAATGCGGAGTTCCGCAATACAGACTGGTTCTCTGAGCTCTTCTCTGGCGCTATCCAGCAGAACCACTCTCTCAGCGTGAGCGGTGGTACGGCAAAGTCAAACTACTACGCTTCTATCTCTGCTATGGTTGATCCAGGATGGTACAAACAGTCTAAGGTAGAGCGTTATACCATGAACTTGAATGTCAGCCATAAGATTCTGGATAACCTGACCATTAACCTGATTGGTAGTGGCAGCTATCGTAAGCAGCGCGCCCCTGGTACGCTGAGTCAGGATGTCGACGTCGTTTCCGGTAATGTGAAGCGTGACTTCGATATTAACCCCTATTCTTATGCGTTGAACACTTCCCGTGCTTTGGATCCTGACACCTACTATCAGTCCAACTATGCTCCTTTCAACATCATGCATGAGTTGAATACCAACTATATCGACGTGAACTTCGTTGATACCAAGTTCCAGGCAGAGTTGAAGTACAAGCCCATCCCTGACCTCGAACTGTCAGCGCTGGGTGCCTTGAAATATACAACGACATCCCAGGAGTATAAGATCCTGGATGACTCTAACCAGGCAGAGGCTTATCGTGCTGCAGGTAACTCTATCATCCGTGATGCCAACAAGTATCTGTATACTGACCCGGATAAGTTGTACGCGCTGCCTATCACCGTTCTTCCTAATGGTGGTATGTACAAACGTACAGATAACAAAATGACAGACCTTAACTTCCGTCTGACAGCTAACTACACCCACACCTTTGGCGGCAAGCACTATGTAAATGCCTTCGGAGGTATGGAGAGTACCAGTATCGAGCGTAGCCGCTCTTGGTTCAACGGCTGGGGTATGCAATATGCAAAGGGTGAGATTCCTTACTATGTATACCAGTTCTTCAAGAAGAGCCTGGAGGAGAATACAGACTATTATTCATTGAGTAATACGAACTCTCGTTCAGTAGCTTTCTTCGCGAATGCCACTTATGGCTTTGACAACCGTTACGTCATCAACGGTACCTATCGTTATGAGGGATCTAACTCCATGGGTAAGAGCCGCAGCGCCCGTTGGACTCCGACATGGAACATCTCTGGTTCTTGGAACGTAGACCAGGAGAAGTTCTTCGAGAAGTTCAACAAGGTGCTCTCTCACCTGAAATTGAAGTTGTCTTACTCTTTGACCGCTACACCTCCTCCCACAGCTTATTGTAGCTCTACCAATGTGTTTAAGGCATATAACCCCTACCGTATTTTCACTCAAGACAAGGAGACGGGTATCGAGTTGAGCGACCTGGAGAACAGTGAGCTGACCTACGAGAAGAAGCACGAGTTCAACTTCGGTTTCGAGGCAGGTTTCCTGAACGACCGCATCAATGTCGCCTTCGATATCTATTCTCGTAGGAACTTCGATGAGATTGGTCCTGTGGCAACACAGGGTATCGGTGGTCAGATCATCCGCTGGGCAAATGCCGCCGACATGAAGTCAAGTGGTCAGGAGCTGTCAATCAGTACCACCAACATCAAGAACAAAGACTTCAGCTGGACAACCTCTTTGGTATATTCTCACTCCACGACAGAGATTACCAACCTTGCTAGCCGTGATCGTGTCATCGACTTGATTACCAACTTCGGTGGTCGTCGTGAGGGCTATCCTGTCCGCGCCTTGTTCTCTATTCCTTTCATGGGTCTGAACGAGGATGGTATGCCTACCTTCTTGAATGAGGCAGGTGAGATCACTACTTATGACATCAATTTCCAGGAGCGTGAGAAACTGGACTTTCTGAAGTATGAAGGTCCGACAGATCCGACAGTACAGGGTTCTTTCGGTAACCTCTTCAAGTGGAAGGGTTTCACCCTGAACCTCTTTATCACTTACAGCTTTGGTAATGTAGTTCGCCTGGATCCTGTCTTCGCAGGTAAATATACTGATCTGACCTCTATGACGAAGGAGTTCAAGGATCGTTGGATGGTTCCTGGTGACGAGCTCCGCACGAACGTTCCTGTTATCTTGAGCAAGACGCAATATGATAACAACCGTTACCTGCGTTATGGCTATAATGCCTATAACTACTCTGATGTGCGTATCGCCAAGGGTGACTTCATCCGCATGAAGGAGATTTCCTTGCAGTATGACTTCCCCAAGACTTGGATTAAGCCGTTGAACAACCTCTCTCTGAAACTTCAGGCAACCAACCTGTTCCTGATTTATGCCGACAAGAAGCTGAACGGTCAGGATCCTGAATTCTTCCGCTCTGGTGGTGTTTCTTCCCCTGTGCCCAAGCAGTTCACAGCTACACTGAAGGTGGGATTCTAAAAAGGTATAACAGTATATAAAGTAAAAAAGATATTATTATGAAGAAATATATAGGATTATCCATCATTGCCTTGAGCATGGGACTGACCTCCTGCAACGACTGGCTGGACAAACTGCCTGATAATCGTATGGAGCTTCAGACAGTGGATGATGTCAAAGGTTTGTTAGTGAGTGCCTATCCGGATCGTCATCCTGCTTATCTGTTGGAGATGTATTCCGACAATACGGACGAGTGTATTGGTCCTGACTGGTCTGAGGCAGACCGTTTCCAGCGTCAAGCTTACCACTGGGAGGATATCACAGAGACGGGTGATGATGAATCACCTCAGATGTTGTGGAATTCCCACTATCGTGCCATCGCTTCTGCCAATGCGGCTATCGATTTTATCGAGGCTAGTGGTGATCAGGCTAAGTTCAGCGAGCAGCTGGGTGAGGCGCTGATGTGTCGTGCATATGCCATGTTCCAGTTGTCCACGATATTCTGTAACGCTTATAATCCAGCAACTGCAGCACAGGAGAAAGGACTTCCTTACCCAACTCATCCAGAGACGGTAGTTGGACAAGTATATGAGCGTGGAACTTTGGAAGATTTATATAGTCAGATTGATGAGGACATCCAGAAAGCACTTCCTTTGCTGGGTAGTTCTTATGATAAACCTAAGTTCCACTTCACGCCGGATGCCGGTAATGCCTTTGCAGCCCGTTTCTACCTCTATAAAGGTGATTTCGACAAGGCCATCCAGTATGCTAGCAAGGCGTTAGGCGCCACCCCCGCTGCCAAGGCTCGTGACTGGGACTATTATGCGTCACTGAATGCTAACCGTCAGGTTCGTCCAGAAGCATACGTCAATGCTAACGAGAAGACAAATATGTTCTTGCAGACAGTTTACTCTGAGTGGGGCGCCGTTATCTATGGAGGTTATCAATATGGAGACCAGTATGCACATAGTTACCGTATCTCATACGATGAGGACATTTGTTCTATCGGTCCTTGGGGACAAGCTAGTGATAGAACATTGTTCAAGAACTCTGTGTGGTATAATCCTGTTTGTGCTGACTTATTCCACGGAAAAATCCCATACGAGTTTGAGTATATCGACCTTCAGGCAGGTATTGGTTATGCACATTCTGAGTTCTCTGTATTCAATATTGAAACACTCTTGCTGGAGCGTGCAGAGGCTTACGCATTGAGTGGTGAACTACAGTTGGCTGTTAATGACTATAATACGCTACTCTCAGTATACATGAGGAGTCCGAAGAAATATACGCTGACCCAATTGGTGACTTTCTACAAGAATCTTGCATACTACCAACCAAAAGAGCCTACGGTCAAGAAACGTTTCGAGGCTCCAGTCTATCAGATAGACGAAGATGGTTCAGATCAGGAGAGCCTGTTGCAAGCAATCATTCACATGCGTCGTATCATGACTGTTCATGAGGGATTCCGTATGCAGGATGTGAAGCGTTATGGTATTGTCATCTACCGTCGTCAGACGGACAGCGACAACGTCATCACAGGTGTGACGGATACCATGACAGCGAAAGACCCACGCCGTGCCATCCAGTTGCCACAAGATGTTATTACCGCCGGTCTGGAAGGTAATGACCGTGTGACTGTTGCTGACAAAGGCGAAGAGCGTTTCTCTGATGCATCATACTTTTTTGAGTAAGAATACTAAAAAATGACGACAATGAAAAAAATATATATTTTACTTATAGCTGCTGCAGTGATGTTGAACTTCACTGCCTGCTCTGAGGATAAACCTGGTGGAGAGAGTATCTTCCCCACCAACCCCACGACGCAGTACGACAAATTTGAACAGTGGCTGCTGGAGAACTTCACTTATCCTTATAATATAGATGTGCTCTATCGTATGAAGGATATTGAGATTGACCACAAATATACACTGACCCCGGCAGACTCTGCTAAGTGTGCCAAGTTGGCTATCATTGTGAAGTATCTTTGGTTCGATGCCTACGCAGAGGTGGCAGGTCCTGACTTTGTCAAAGTGAACGTCCCCCGTACGCTCCAATTCATTGGTTCCCTCGCCATGGAGAGCAATGGAACAGTGGTAATGGGTACTGCCGAGGGTGGTTATAAGATTACTCTTTATAATGTGAATAATCTAGGCGTGGCTGATGGTGGCTATGGAGTCCCCTTGGATGACTATGATGCACTGAACAAGTGGTATTTCACCACGCTGCACCATGAGTTCCAGCATATCCTGAACCAGAAGAAACCTTATGATCCTACATTCGACCTTATTTCTGAGGGAGACTATGTCAGTGGTGACTGGTATCAGTATAACACCAATACGCAGGCATTGCCTAAAGGATTTATCCGTAACTATGCGATGGTAGAGCCTCGTGAGGACTATGCAGAACTCTATTCTCAGTACCTAACCAACAATGACGAGTTATGGGCTTCAAAAATGAGTTATGCCGGTGCAGAAGGACAGGCTATCATCAATGAGAAGTTAGCACACATTCGTAACTACATGCGTGAGAACTGGAATATCGACTTGGAGGAGATGCGTGCATGTGTTCAGCGTCGTGCCTCAGAGTATATGAAACTTGATTTCGAACACTTAAACTAATTCCAAGGTTATGAAGAAAGTATTTTTATATATCATGTTTGCAGCAGTGGGACTGGGACTTCAGTCTTGTCTGCATGACAACGATGAAATCTTCGAGCAGTCTGCCGCCGAGCGTATTAATACGGCGATTGAGAGTGCTGAAAAAGTGTTGACAAGCGCAGAGAAAGGCTGGGTAATGCATTATTATTTAGGTCATGATTACACTTACGGAGGTATCAATATTACCATGTCATTTAAAAATGGCAAAGTAACGATGCGTGAGGCAGGGGTGGTAGATGCTGCCGGCGAGTATGTCGCTCTTACCTCTACATATAAACTGACTCGTGACCAGGGACCAGTTCTCGCCTTTGATACATATAATGATATGCTGCATTACTGGGGTGACCCTGATAAGGACAAGAATGGTGCGCCCACAGAGGTTGACGGATGGGAGGCTGACTATGAGTTTGTCATCATGAGCATCAGTGAGGATGAGAACACCATTAAACTGAAAGGCAAGAAGTATGGTAATACTATTATTATGGAGCGCCTTAAGATAGATGCATCAGAGTATTTAAATGCTGCTGATGCTGTTGAAGAGGGTATGTCTCAATTCGCGGTAATGAAATACGTTGACGGTTCGTTTACGGCGAAGTTCATGTATGGCGATAACTATACCATTAGTTATATCAATGAGAATGGTGAGAAAGAGACCCTGACGGTTCCTTATACTTTCACGGATGAAGGCGTTCTCTTCAACCAGCCTATCACCTTAGGAGACAATATTATTTCTGGTATCCTTTATGTCGACGGGGCAGAGTCTCTTCCTTTGATTGACACCAAGGGTCTATCTATCACTGTATCTACTGATCCTGTTGATGTATTCCAGGCAGGTTCCTGGTATCTTGCAGCAAGTAACTTGGGCGAGGTAGGTAAGCCTGCTTTGTTAGGATTCACAGATGCTTGTATGAAAGAAGAGGGCGAAACCGTTTACTACTGCTTTATCGGAAATGGTTCCTTCAAAGGAACTGCTGCTTTCGGATATTGGTTCAATAGTGGCGGTTATGTCGGAGCCTGTGAATTCAGTGTTGAGACAGAAGGCGAGGATTTGATAACCTTTGGAAACGCCGGCTTTGTTGGAAATGGTGGCTACTACAATACTAAATGTAATTTCTCCAGTGCCATTGCACCGTTCTTCAGTACATTCAAGTTGACAAATGATGATGCGAAGAATCCTACCTACTTTATTTTGACGGATGTTAACAATGATAAGAACGTCATGAAACTGGTAAAGGATCAGGTTTTAATTCCAGCCGATAATTAATAATCGATGAAATATTGTAATATGAAAAAGATATTAGGTTTATTCGTTTTGGCTATGGGATGTCTTATGTGGACATCCTGTAGCAGCGACGACTACACAGAGAAAGTGAACTCTGTGCAGGTGGAGCTTGCCGAGACAACGATTGCTGCCGCGGGTGGCACTGCTACTATTCAGGTAACTGGAACAGGTATTAAAGCGACCTCAGCTGCCTCATGGCTGTCCGTTGCTGTCAACGGCAACACGATTGTAGCTACTGCTACAGCCAACCCTATGCGTGAGTCACGTGCTACTCATGTCACCGTTACTGCCAGCAATGGTGACGAGCAGCTGATAAGCATTGTTCAGTATGGTGTGGTTCTCTCATTGTCTGTTGGGGAATTAGATGTGAACGGCTCTACTCAGGAGTATGTGATTGCTGCGGAGACGACAGTGCCTCTTACAGTAACTTCAGATGTTGACTGGGTGATAGCTACCTATGACGCAGAGAATCACGTTATTAATGTCACCATCATGCACAACGTGGATGAGAATCCTCGTGAAGGTCATATCACCGTTCAGGGCGAGGGTGTCACCGAGACGATCACTATTAAGCAGGGTGGTATCGTGCTGGAAGTAGCGAAAGACAAGTATGTGTCTTCCACTAAAAAGGCTTCTAATCTCTCTATTCCAGTAATTCGTAGTATTGAGGTAGAGGTTACTAGCGATGCTGACTGGTTAACTGCTACTTTCAATGAGGAGACGAACAAACTGGAGGTGAGCATTGCGGCAAGCACGGAAGTGCAACGTTCAGGTAATATTACACTGACTTCTGGCTCATTGACAAAGACTGTTACTATCGAGCAGTATGAGTTGTTTGGACAATATTACCTCTTGTATACGGACGCAGAAACCGGTAAGACATATTATTATATATCAATGTTGGATGACAAAGGTCTGTACTATGATTACATGGAAGGATTGACGCTTACTTATCCGTTCGTAAAGACAGGTGACTATGAGCTGACAGTGGGTCCTGCAGGATCACCTATCGGTAATTATGGAACAGCCTTATACTTCTTCCTTGCTTGGGGTAATCACGAAGGATATTGGTCTACCTATAATGGAACAGAGAGTGCCACAATGAATGTTGTCTTCGAAGAGGGTGACCAGTACATTGACGAACTGACTGGAACATTCGGAGAAAACGAAAGGGTGATTGACTGTTGGTTCATGTGGGGATGCACCGCACCAGAGTTCAGCAGCACTTATGGTCGTGGATATTATGACTGGTTGATTAATCCATATCTGTATAAGGTACCTGAAAATGCTGGAGCACGCCGCAACGCTACTCGTGCTATCCGTACAAGGGATGGTCAGGAGGCTTTGCCTGCTGTGCTGAAAAACATTCTTCGTCCATGTGAATTGAAGAAATAAAGATAAATCTATATGACAATTATCGGGTAGGAACTTAACTTCCTGCCCGATTTACTTTTCCTACAATTCATTGGGAAGTTTGGAGAATAATGCTTGGTTTTACAACCTAAAATGTCCTTCATTTAGCGAAAAACAAGAAAAATGCACCCAGAAGTGCAAATTTTAACTAAATTTCATTGTCATTTAAAAAAATTATTCTATCTTTGCAGCAGAGTTAATAAACATTATTCACTAAATTTGAATAGGATTATGAAAAAGATTATGATGATCGCTGCTATGATGATTGCAGCAGTAAGTGCAAACGCACAGAACGAGGTTGGTCAGTTGACTCTGATGCCAAAGGCTGGTATCAACATCTCCACTATCACTGGCGACTATAATGACAAGAAGGCTAAGGTAGGTCTTGTCGCAGGTGTTGAGGCTGAGTATGGTATCACAGAAAACTTCGGTATTGACTTTGGTGTTCTGTATTCTATGGAAGGATGTAAGATGGATTTGGTAGAAACTGGCGGAACAGGAGCATCTGCTTATTTGGCTAAGGGTGTTAATATTAACCTTGACTACATCAACATCCCCATCTTGGCTCAGTACTATCCTGTCAAGGGTCTTGCTATCAAAGCAGGTATCCAGCCCGCATTCAATGTACGTCACAAGGCTTCAAAAGATGGTGACAAAGTAAACATTGATGGTGTTAAGAGCTTCAACTTCTCTATTCCTGTAGGTCTGTCTTATGAGTATCAGAGCTTCGTTCTCGACGCTCGTTACAACATCGGCGTTACCAAGCTCTTCAAGGACGCTGATCAGGGTCGCAACAGCACCTTCTCAATCACTATCGGTTACAAGTTCGCTCTCTAATCACAATTAGATACAAAGACGAATGCGCTCCCTTCTGGGGGCGCATTTTTTGTTGGGGGAATAGTGTCTCAAAAGACGGGAGTCTTGACAGAACGTGTCCCGATGATGAAGAAAAGTCGGCTTTTTCTTTGTTTTTTCTCTATTTTGCGCTAACTTTGTGGCATTGTTATGCGGAATATAATACCTATTATATTGATGCTTGTGGCACTTACAGGCAGTCTGTCGGCACAAGATGCGTTGACAGGTCATTATCAAATGACCACCCTTGACCTCTCCACTGGGCTTCCGAATAATAATGTCAACCAGTTTTTTGTTGACAGTAAAGGGTTTGTGTGGATCTCCACCTATGGCGGCGGTGCCGTGCGTTATGACGGTTTCTCGTTTATGCCTATCGGACAAAAAAGTTCCCAAGGCTTAAGTAGTATCTCATGTAAGGGGATGACGGAAGACCTGTTCCAGCGTCTATGGATAGCATACGATGAACGTACTGATGTTATCGATATGAGGACGATGAGCCGCACGACCCCTCTTTGTGGCAAGAATGATATCGGCAGGATGCTCGACAGACCCTCCGTTGCCGTCTATCACGATGCCAAAGGTGCCATATGGCAGGTGACCATTGACACCATCTATCGCTATACCTTTGATGAGAAGGGAAATGTCAGTTACGTCAGTCATTACCGCTATATCGGTAATACCCCAGACGTGTGTATTGAGGACATCGAGCAGAATGGTACGGTATGGGCATGTGTTGACGGAGGTCTTTACCGTCTTGCCGAGCGTGACGGTAAGATTGTCCGTGAGGAGATAGCTTCTGTGATGAGCCAGTTGCAGGGACTTTATGTGACTGACCTACTGAAGCGTGATGACAAAATATGGATATCCACTAATAATGGGCTTTTTGTCTATGCTCCCTATACGCATTCGTTACAGGTTTTCCATCACTCCAACGAGGTGTCGTCATTGTCTCATGATTTCACGACTTCCTTGGCGAAGGCTCCTGATGGCAGGTTGCTGATAGGTTCCTTAAGAGGAATCAATATCCTCACGGATCAACAGGATTCTTTTATTCATTGGGATAATACCAGTGCGGAGAATCCATTGCCCAGTGACTTTGTACACTGTCTGATGGTGCGTGATGGTCAGGTATGGATAGGTACGGAGACTGCGGGAATCGCAAAACTGTCTCCTCGTCCGTTATTGCTTCGTAACTATGCCCATCAGCCTGCTGATCCTGGCTCGTTGTCACCTCGTCCGGTGAATGCGATGTATGTTGAGCCTGATGGAACCCTATGGGTAGGTACGGTGGAGGGTGGACTGAACAGGAAAGCCGCAGGAAGTCGGAGCTTTGAGCATTGGACGATGCAGAATTCTGCCCTTTCGCATAATTCTGTCTCGGTGTTAGAGGCAGATGCCCATGGACAGTTATGGATTGGCACATGGGGCGGTGGTCTTAACAAGATCTCTCTTAAAGACAAAGTCTTGACGCATATTGATATGCCTGCGGAACTGACTGCTGTGACAAACTATATAGGTGTGTTGGTCTACGACAAATACCATGATGCCCTGTGGGTCGGTTCTAATGACGGCGTGTTCTATTATGACCTGAAAACGGGTAAGTTGGAAGTGCCTTTTGAGGGAAATGACCTGATCAGGGGGTGTATTGGCGGATATATTGACAAAAAAGCCCATTTGTGGATAGGATGTATCACAGGACTGCGTGACATCGACTTACGCTCTCGCCAGATGGGAGAAGGCAAGTTCCAGTATAGGAGTCTCTTTGCGAAACTTGATCATCCAGACTCTCGTGTTGTTGAGAAGATTTGTTGCTTCTGTGAGGCAAAGGATGGTACGTTATGGCTTGGCTCTAATGGTTATGGCATTTACCGGCGTGTGGTTGACCCCCAGTCGGGTAAAGAGACCTTTGAGTCATTTACGACAGATGACGGCTTGGCAAACAATACGGTCCGTGGTATTGTGGAAGATGACAAAGGAAGGTTGTGGATCACTACGGTAAACGGTCTTTCCTTGTTTGACCCTCTCACGCGTACCTTTATTAATTATGGGGAGCAAGACGGACTTCTCTGTCAGCGTTTTTATTGGAACTCTGCTGTCAAAGGCGTCGATGGAACGCTTTACCTGGGAGGGATGAATGGTCTGACGGAGGTGGTGGACGAAAATCGGGATGCCGTTTATCCTGTCCACCTCACCTTCACACAATTGATGGTTGACAACCAAGCTGTAACTGTTGATAATAGTGATGTTATTGATTTAGACATCACACAGGCGAAAGTCATCCGGTTGCATGAGTCCACCAAGTCGTTCTCCATTGCCTTCTCTGCTTTGACATACGCTGGTGAGATAACAGGTCATTACAGCTATCGCCTGAAAGGTTTCGAAGACGACTGGATCAGTTTGAAGCCCGGGGAGCATTCCGTGCGATATACGAGTATGAAGCCCGGCAACTATACCTTCGAGGTGAAATACAGTAGTGACTTGAGTAGTGAGGATGAGCAGATGATCTCTGTCCAGGTGTCTGTCGCTCCCTATTTCTGGAAGAGCTGGTGGTTCAACCTGTTGCTTGTCATCGCTCTCATCGCTTTTGTTGTCTGGTTCTATCGCTATAAAGAGAGAGAATGGAGGAAACAGGAGTCAGAGAAGTTGCTCACCCCCATTCGCAAGGTGTTGGAGGAGGCGGAGGAACCACAGCAGTTGCAGACTCGTATCCAGAACATTCTTGACAACCATGAGAAGATGAAGAAGAGTCTCCATAAGAGTGTGGAGGCAGACAAGAAGGAAGTGATGTGTTCCAATAAACCTTTCATGGACCGTGCCATGGAGATTATGGAACTTCACTATTCTGACAGCGAGTTCGGCGTGACGGAATTTGCGGAGGCGATAGGCATGAGTAAACCGCTGTTGTCTAAACGCCTCAATGCCGAAGCTGGTGTCAGCACAGGCCAGTTTATCCGTAACTATCGTTTGACCATTGCCAAACGCCTGTTGCTCGAAAACGATGCGAATCGTAACATTACTGAAATAGCCTATAAGGTAGGCTTCAACGATCCTAAGTATTTTACTCGTTGCTTTACAAACCAGTTTGGGTGCAGTCCTAGCAATTATGTAGAGGATAATTAGCGTTTCAACATATTTTGTCCACCTTTTATATTGTTTTGTCCACCTTTGAAGTGTACAAAAGCAATATCTTTGCCGCCAAATTATTAATAATTAACAATAGTTCTAACCTAAAAACATTAACAATGAGAAAAGAAGTATTATTCTCTTTGATGCTGTCTTTCGGTGTCATGGGTGGACTTACCGTCTCTCCTGTGTCTGTGAAGGCGGCAGTGACCCAACAGACAATCAAAGTCAAGGGTCAGGTTGTGGACCAGGACGGGGAACCCCTGATTGGTGCAACAGTTAGAGTGAAGGGTGCTCAGACGGGAAGTGTGACCGATATTGACGGTAACTTCACGATTGACGCAGCCTCTAACGCAACTCTCGTGATTAGTTATGTGGGCTACAAGGACCGTGAAGTCGCTGTCCGTGGTCGTGCTGTGATTGATGCCATCCAGATGGAGTCTGACTCTCAGATTCTCGATCAGGTGGTCGTCGTGGGTTACGGTACACAGAAGAAGGCAGACCTGACGGGTTCTGTCTCTATCGTCAACGCTGATGAACTGAAGCGTGTCTCTAATTCCAACATCTCTACGATGCTGGAAGGTAAGGTCGCTGGTGTGCAGATTACCTCTGACGGTCAGCCTGGTGCTGATCCTGCTGTAAAAATTCGTGGTTTGGGTACCTTTGGCAGTACCGCTCCGTTGTATGTTATTGACGGTGTGCCCATGGGTACCAGTATTCGTGACTTCTCTCCTAACGATATTGAGACCATTCAGGTGTTGAAGGATGCGTCAGCAGGTGCCATCTACGGCTCCCGTGCTGCTAATGGTGTGGTAATCATCACGACTAAGAACGGTAAGAAGGATCAACCCCTGAAGGTGGACTATAAAGGTTATTTCGGTGTTGACTGGATTCCTACCGGTGAATATAAGATGATGAATGCCGATCAGTATAGCCAATACTTAGGACAGGCTTTTGCCAACACCAGTCAGGTGTCAGGTGTCCAAAGAGCTCTGCCTGGCGGTTACAACTATAATGCCGAGACTGGCAGATACGCATTCCAGGATAACACCAATACCGACTGGATAAACGAGGCATTTAAGACAGGATTCCGCCAGAACCACAATGTTAACTTGAGTGGTGGTGGCGCACATAATACATATAATGTGGGTCTTGACTATTTCCAGCAGAAGGGAACCTTAAAGGGCGCCGGTCCTAATTACCAACGTTTTACGGCACGTGTGAACAACACGATGGAGACGAAGTTCATCAACTTCCATACCAGCCTCGTTTACTCTCACTCCAACCAGGATGGTATAGGTATCGGTAATGATCAGGAGTACATCCAGGGACTTTATGGTATGGACGGTGCCAACGTATTGAGCAACTCTTTGCTGATGCCGCCAACTATCAAAGCATACGACGAGTCAACATGGTATCTGGACGATGTCGTCTCTGCTGCCAAGAATTACAGTTATGACAGTTATGGCTATGGCACTTACTACGAGTCAGTGCATGGACCTATCATGCGTGCCAACCCTCTGTTGGTCAACAACTTGATTACACGTAACACGTTGGTGGACCGTGTACTTGCTACCGGTTCTGCTGATGTGAACCTGCTGAAGATGATCGGCATCGACACCAAGAATCACAAATTGAATTATAAACTCAACCTCTCTTACAGCAAGACCTATGCATCGTATAAGAACTGGACATCAGCATGGATCCAAAGTGGTAAAGTATATTTGGATAAGAGTAATGAGAAACTAAGCAAGGAAACACGTCAATGGTCTGACTTCCTGGTGGAAAATACCATTACCTATGACGGAACATTCGGATTACACCATTTTAATTTATTAGGCGGTATCACCTATGAGGAGGAAAACTACAACTCTCTATGGGGTGAGGGAAAGAACTTCCCAGAGCCTTATTTCCTCCAATTGGGTAATGCAAGCGACAGAAATTCCAGCTCCTACGAAAGTAAGCATGCTCTGACCTCTTTCATCGGTCGTCTGATCTATGATTATGACAGCAAGTACCTTTTCTCTTTCGTTATCCGTCGTGACGGTAGTTCCCGTCTGACCAAAAATATCCGTTGGGGTACTTTCCCGTCTGTTTCTATAGGTTGGCGTTTCGACAAGGAGAAATTCTTCCCAATCAGCCGTGACATCGTCAACATGTTCAAGATCCGTGCCAGTTACGGTGAACTCGGTAACGAGAATATCGGAGAATACATGTATCAGGCAACAATGCGTTATGGATACCTTCTCTATAGCTTTGGTAACAATGTAGTTTCTGGTTCTGCTATTGAGAGATATGTGAATGAGAATATTACATGGGAGAAGAAAAAGACAACCAATATAGGTATCGACCTCGCCATGTTCAATAACCGTTTGGAATTCACCGCAGAGTGGTATAAGAACAAGTCGTCTGAGTTGTTGTACAGTGTTCCTGTTCCCACAACGGCAGGTGCAGGTTCTTTGAACAACCCTGCCTATAAGGTGACGATGAATGCAGCTACCATGGAGAACAGTGGATTCGAATTCTCTGCTACCTATCGAAACAACGACCATCCTTTCAAATGGCAGGTGAGCGCCAACCTTAGTACTTTGAAGAACAAGGTGACCTCGCTCGGTTTCACCAATGAGCCATATTTGGAAGGCGACTGTATCACAAGGGTAGGTGAGGAAGTCGGTCAGTTCTACGGTTATATCTATGAGGGTATTGCCCGCACACAGGCAGACTTGGACGATCACGCCGCACAGGTTGGTGCCAATGTCGGTGACTGTCTTTATAAGGACATCAGTGGTCCTGACGGTACACCCGATGGTGTCATTGACACCTATGATCGCACGACCATCGGCAGTGGTATGCCTAAGGTAAACTTTGGTATCAGCGCACGTTTCGAGTATAAGAATTTCGACTTGGCTATCTCTACCTTCGGTGCGATGAACTATCATGTTACAGACGGTCTGTATAACACACTGACCTCTTCCTATGGCTATCTCAACAAGGAGGTTTCTGTATCAGGAGCCAATCGATGGTCTGACGATGGTCTGACATATATTTCCAATGTTCCTCGTACTTATATAGAAAGCACTGCGTCTCAGCCATGGAACGACTTGTTCAGTGACCGTAGGATCCAGAATGCTGCATACTGGAAGATTGCCAACATCGAGTTAGGATATAACTTCCCCGACAAGTGGTTTAAGGGAGTGGTTTCCGGTGCCCGTGTCTATGTATCGGCTCAGAATCTCTATACCTTTACCAAGTATAAGGGCTACAATGTAGACTTTGCCGGTGCTCCTTTCCAGCCAGGTAACAACTGGTGTTCTTACCCCAGCGCACGCACTTTTATGGCTGGTATTCTTTTCTCATTCTAATATATAAAAGAGGTAATTATTATGAAACTATATAAAGTAACATTTGCCCTGATATTGGGTATCGGTTCGCTGACTTCGTGCAGCGAAAAACTGGACTTGGCAAACCCTAACGAACCGACTACGGCAACCTTCGGTAATACAGTAGATGACTTGGAGGAGGCTGTGATTGCATGTTACCATCACATGCGTATGGAAGGCACCTATGCTCGTGTCGGCTATGCTCATGATGCGGTTCGCGGTGATGAGATGTGGAACCCACAACATGCATGGTATTTAGGTATTGACCATTTCAATGCGGCTGCCACCTACGACGTTGCCGCAGACTGGATCTGGCGTGACCAGTATTTTGCCATTAACGTTTGTAATTTTGTCATCACCAAATGCGGTGAGGATGATACAGTACTGACAGAAACGATGAAGCGTATCAAGGGACAGGCTTTGTTCCTTCGTGGTCTCGCTTACTTTAATCTTGCTAACTATTACCAGAATCCTGCACTTATTACCAGTTACAACGACTACTCCACGATGGAAGGTCTGTATGCTTATAACTGGCAGGAAGGCGATGAGGATGAGTTCGACCAGTATGACCGCGTCATGGATCAGGTGGAGAAAGACTTTGAGGAAGCTTTGGAACTGCTGCCTACTAAGGATTTAGGTGGTGAGTGGTCGAAAGGCCGTGCCAACAAGGGAGCTGCCGCAGGTTTCTATGCCCGTGCTTTGATGCAACGTCATAAGTACAGCGAGGCTCTTGATGTGCTGAAAACCATTATTGCCGGCACATATGGCAAATATGAGTTAATGAAGGATTATGGTGACAACTTCCGTGAAGGTTCCGCTTACGAGAACAATGCCGAGAGCCTCTTTGAGATTCAGTTCATGGATTATGGCACCCAACAGGGCTCAGACGATGAGTGGACTCAGGTGAATGTTAGTAAGAACTCTGCCCAAGGGCATGCCTTAGAGGCTAACTTCGCCGGTGAATATGCAAGTGGTTGGGCAGACCTGTCTGCTTCTCCTTGGCTCTACCATCTTTACAAAAGCCAGAGGACAAAGGGTAACTCTCTTGACCCACGCCTTTATTGGACGATTGCTACTTATGAGCCAGAGTGGGACAACTATGCTTTTGGCAACTCATACTATACAGAGACGCTGACAGAAGAGGATTATGTTTATGTGAAACCTGAACCAGGACAAACTCCTAAACAGGTGAAGTCAGTTACACGTCCAAGCGACAATGGTGGTCTGCCTATTGCTAAGTGGACTAACCTGCGCACAAACCTCTATCCCTCTGCTATCACTGGTCTGAGATGTGGTATCAACCTCCGATTGATGCGTTACTCTGATGTACTGTTGCGTGCCGCTGAGTGCGAGAATGAGATAAGTGGTCCTACACAGCAGGCTATCGACTGGATTAATGAGGTACGACGCCGCGCCAATCTGGAAGACCTGCAGTTGTCTGATTATGTAGGGAATGCCGATAAACTCTTTGAGCAGATTGCCAACGTGGAGCGTCCGACGGAATTCGGTTGTGAGCACGGTCGTGGCTTCGACCTGATCCGCTGGGGATTCTTCCATACCCCAGATCGTTTGAAGCAGATGAAGGAGCATTCCGCATATATCCTGACTCCTGACTGCTCAAAGGTGAAGGATGAGGTGAAATATGGTGATACTGGTGTTATCAGTTCATTCGACGACTATGTTCCCGGACATGAGTTCCTGCCTATCTTCCAGTCAACATTGAACAACAATGCTAACCTGAGAGGAAATTCTGCCAATCTTAATAGAGACAACTCCGGCTACTTCTCAAAGAAGAAATGGAAAATTCATCCAGTTGTTGAGTTGCCAAAAAAGTAAAGTGAAACTGTAAAAAGATACAATTATGAAATATATCAATAAATTAGCATCTGTCTTTTTCATGGCAGCCCTTGCCTTGCTGACTATGACGAGTTGTGAGGGTGGAGACCTTTATAACGTAGGTGCTCCTGACTGGCTTGCTGAGATGGGCGGCGATGAAGAGGAAGAGTCTATCATCTCTGTCACTCCCAATCCCAATGTATTGGGTGCCACAGACAACACTACACCATGGTGGACTGTGTTCACAGATGATTACAAGACTGAAGCCGGCAAGGCTTACCAGATTCAATTCCTTAACTATGGTGGTTCCAGTAACTGGAATAACTTTGTACTCATTCTGCGTAATGAGGCAAAGGATTTTGAATATGCTGTACTTCGTGCCGATAACTGGGGCTGGGGTACAGGCTATACAGGTGAGGAGTCGGACGCACACTTCTCTAAGAAGATAGAAAACGAAAATCGTGACTGGGGTGCTTGGGCAAAAGCCATGAGCTTGTCAAAGTGTACGATGAATCTCTATAATAATGGTGACGGTACAGCTGATGTTAAAATCACTATGTTAGGTGCTGATGGTAACACCTATACTCAAGAATACACCGGTATCTCTGTAGAAAAAGATAACCTGTATTTCTCTTTCACTGTGGATAACAGCCACGTTGAGTTTGGAGATGTCGACGTAGAGGATAGTGAGCCTACAGCCCTTACACTGAATGGTGTTCCGAGTGAAGTAGTGGCCGGCACAGAGTTTAGTGAGTTTATCGCTAATATTTCTGCTACGGTGACTTTCGCAGAGGGTGTTACCAAGGATGTAACTGCTGAGGAACTGCAGTTTGAGGTTATTCCTGATTTTGTAGAGTTGGGACAGAAGACGCTTGTTGCCATTTACAACAAGACATACATGGGTAATAATTGTAGCAAGCCTGTTGTTGCCAGCAAGACATTCAGTATCGTAAAGGAACTCTCCGCATTCACAGAGACCGTCGTTGTTCCTACTCCGCTGATGATTGGTCTTGAAGACAACACGACTCCTTGGTGGTCAGCATTTACCGATAATATCAAGGTTGCTCCCAAGGAGACAAAGGTGGTGAACTTCACCAACTACACTGCTGGCGATGCCAACTATAAGAACTTTGTTATTATTCTGAATAAGGCAGATAACGCTGAGTACGGTGTGGTACGTGCGGACTGCTGGGGCTGGGGTGCCGGTATAGACGGTAATGCTAACTTCCAGAAGATTGGTGGCTTTGGCGCTGACGATGATGCGTGGGCAGCCTGGCGTAGTGCTATGAATGGTGCCAAGTGTACTGCTTATATTACCAATAATGGTGATGGTACAGCAGATATCAAGATCGTGATGCATGGTACTGATGGAAAAGACTATACTCAGGATTACCTAGGTATCAATACCATTGATCCGGATAATCTCTACTTCCGCTTTACCTGTGAGGGTGCTCACCTCGTATTCGACAATGCAATCGGTGCTACGGATAATACCACTCCATGGTGGTCAGTATTCACCCCCAATGTGCAAGTACCGGCTCATACATCATGTACAGTCAACTTCATCAACTACACTGCTGGCGATGCCAACTATAAGAACTTTGTTATTATTCTGAATAAGGCAGATAACGCTGAGTACGGTGTGGTACGTGCGGACTGCTGGGGCTGGGGTGCCGGTATAGACGGTAATGCT
>JAEEGH010002298.1_pt1 | contig 51872 bp, 53 predicted proteins | sample 9134181 | NCBI WGS metagenome assembly JAEEGH01 (sample SAMN16246544, study PRJNA631951) | gut metagenome | biome: gut microbiome; feature: rumen; material: DP-attached | host: Bos | place: Iran: Karaj | collected 2018-10 | reverse complement strand
TTGCTTTTGACCTTTGTTAAGTCCCTGGGGACACTGATGTACGAAGCTGCCATATAATCCTCCTGTTACATTGCGTTCAGAATAGCCTTGCTCACTGTGCTTGTCTTGAACAGAGACAATCCAAGAAGGAATGTATATCCAAGTACAGTCCAGAGCGAACCGACTATATCTGATGAATATGAAATCGTTGAGATCAGCATCGCATAGATACCAACGCATATCATAATGAGAAATCCCTGGAATCCAAGAGCAAACAGGCTCTTAACAAAATGGATTCCTATTATTCCATGTTCCTTGCTTCCAAAAGTTGAAAATGGTATTGGAGCCATGGAAACATACATGTAGATCTCTATCATACGGACCATGATGATTACAAAAATGAGCTTTGATGCAAGCTGTGTCAGGATCATGATTATAGAAACCTGGAAAAACAGAGCAAATATGCTCCAGATATCCATAGCTCTTATTGTTGATTCCATAGCCGCCAGTGCTGATGCATCAATAGCTGTCGAAGCACTGATGATTCCCCCTGCGCTTGTTATAACGTGCTGGGCTACATCAAACACTGCCATAGTGAAATCAAATGTATGCGTAATAAGCTCAACTGCAACAGTTGTCTTTAGTATCCACTTGAAGATGAACCAGGTCTCAAAGTTCGCAAGGTTGTTGTAGCTGATTATCAGCTGTATCAGTTCATAACAGGCCACAAAAGTCAGGACTATGCCGGCAATTGGCATTATGACAGTATCGGATATGTTTTTGATCATGTTAAAGACTGACGGAGAAAAAGCTGACGGCGTCCTTGCCACATCTGATGCAATAACACCCACCTGATCATTTACACAGTTAAACATGCTGCTCAGACAGCTCATGAGATAAGGGATTATCAGCTCTTTTAAGTGCTCCTCAATCTGTTCAAATAATCTCTCCAATCTGTGTCTCCTGTTCTTGTTTCGTTGTTGTTAAAAGAGCTGGTCATGGTTTTTACCACACCAGCCCCTTATGAGTACCATATTCAGTTTTTATTTTTCTTCTGACAGATCAGAAAAGACCTGAGAGAAGAGGAATGAGTGTTGTTCCGATTAAAGCAACACCACCTCCAGCCATTAGCTGCTTCATTCCCTGGCTCTTAGCACCTGGGTTGTCATTGCCATACCCCTCAAGAAGGTTGATGATTCCCCATACTCCAAGGCCTGCGCCAAGGGCGATTACTACTGTCTGTAATGTTCCTACTGCTGAGTTAAAAAATGCCATAATTCATTTTGAATCCCAAAGCCGCAAACGCAGTAGATAAGCGACTTATCACGAATCATTATATACCCTAGATGGGTTATGTCGCTATTTTGTCGCTTGATACGTCTGCGGCAGGATCCTCTCCTTCCAATATTTTTTGTTGGTTAGCGACATCCTCCTTTTGGATGCCGGTTGATAGTTGCTTTCCGAAAGCCCGTCGACTGACTTCCGGTATGCGGCCGCATATATAAGAAAAAAGCCTTTAGAACCATGCCCTTTATCGACACAGTAATAGGCTTTAATCTTCTTCTGTTACTTCGATGACTTCATACTCGTCATCCGGTCTGAGCTTCAGTTCATGATTCAAGAACTTCTCCACATCAAACCAATTCTTTTTATCTGCATCCGCTGTGTATTTGTAGTTAGGATGCTGCGTAAGATCGTACTTATCTGACAGGAAAGGTCTTACGCCCCTTACCTGTACAATACACTTGCTGCCATCCATGACTGCCAGCTCATCCACACTCATAAGGTCATGTCCAAGCTTCTGGTAGTTCATGCTGTAACTCTGCTGTGAACCTCTAGATTCCCCGGTGTTATACATATCAATGGTTTCTTTGCCCAAAGTGGCATTCAGGTCCTTAAGAGTGGACTGCTCCGTACCACCAAGGAATATCTGTGAATCACAGTTGGCGCAGATTGTCTCTGCATTATCCTTATAGATTGCCTTAAGCTGTGACTTTGCCTGCAGAACAAGAGCTGCAGATATCTCACGACTTCGGATTGTTGCCATGAGTTTTTCCAGGTTAGGGATCTGTCCGACATTGGCCGCCTCATCAATAAGGCATCTTACATGGACAGGAAGTCTTCCACCATAGAAATCATCTGCCTTTTCGCAGAGGATATTGAACATCTGCGAGTAGATCATTGCCAACAGGAAGTTAAATGTCGGGTCATTATCTGACATTATGAGGAAAAGAATTGTCTTCTTATCTCCCAACTTATCAAGCTCCAGTTCATCATATGACATGATGTCCCGCACCTGCGGGATATCAAATGGCGCTAATCTCGCACCACAGCTGACCAAAATACTTTTGCTTGTCTTGCCGGCAGCAAGCTTAAATTTTGCATACTGCCTTACTGCAAAGTGGTCGGGATTCTCTTTTTCAAGCCTCTCAAACAGGATATCCACGGCATTTTTGAAAGATTCATCATCTTCCCTTATCTCCATGGAATTTATCATCTCAACAAGAGTATTGAAGTTCCTCTCTTCCTCCGGAGCCTCATAATAGATCAGACCGATAAGCGCTGTATAAAGGAGTTTCTCAGCCTTTTCCCAGAAAGGATCTCCGGGAGTGCCTTCCCCTTTGGTGTTTGCCATAAGTGTAGTGACAAGCTTCAGTATATCAGTCTCCGAGTGGATATACTCAAAAGGATTGTATCTCATGCTCTTCTTGAAATTGATGGTGTTGAATATCTTTATCCTGTATCCGGCTTTAAGAAAGACATTTCCAACTTCCCCCAAAAGAGTTCCTTTGGGATCAGACAAAACATAGCTGCTATGGAGCTGCAATAGATTTGGTTTTATCCAGAATCTAGTTTTACCGGAACCGGAACCACCTACTATCAGGACATTTTTGTTCCTGGCATACTTCGGGTCTTTGGGTCTGGAGTTCATGGTAATGCGCTCCGTCTGCGACAGGATCACGTTGTTCTTAAAATCAGGATCTTCAAAAGGTTCTATGTCTTCATGTTTCCCCCACCTCGCTGAGCCGTATTCTCTATTGTGGCGAAAGGTCTTGGCGTTCTTACCCTTAAGGTAGACCGCCAGTCTCAGTGCCAGACCACAGGCAATTCCAATGAGCAGGTCAAATGGATGAAAGCTTGGCATTATGTTGGAAAAAGCTGTGCTAAGTCCACCATACAGGACCAAGCCCTGCATCTTTTCTGACATGTTACTTCCCCAGGATATCCTCCAGGCTTCACCAAAGTTAGTACAAAAGAGCCCCACTGCAAAGTAAGGGATATTCAGGATAATTGTCTTCTTCACTTTTCTGTTCATCTGACGTTCTCCTTGAATTTCTCTTTTACCTTGCGAGGCTGCTTTGCAATCTGTTCCTTGAGCTTTCGAAGCTGCTGTATAAGACTTGGCTTTTCTTTCTGCTCACGCTTTACCACCTTAGCAGAGTATTCTTTTACTACTGCGCTGATGGCATCAATGTCTTTTGCCTTGAAAAAGCATGTGTATCTGGGCGGATCCGAAGTCTTGTCTTTTACAATCGCAAAATCAACTCCGTACTTATTGGCTATCCGCTTGAAAGTTCGCATACTCTCACCGCTGACTTCCATTGCAGACGCACCCTGCCCCTGCTTAACAAGCTGTTTTACAGTCATCTTGCCATGCTTCGGAGCTTTGGACTGCTGGTCCAGGTACTTAAGAAATGCAACCAGTCCTCTTATCAACGCCCTACCCGATACCTTTCCTACCTGATAGCAGAAGCGTATGTATTTTGCCGATACTTCTTCATTCATAGGCTACACCTCATGCTGCGGCTTCATACTCCAGAGGATATGCTCCAAACTTCTCCCCGGCATATGTTAGGGTGATAAGCCCCATCTGGAAATAAGTCCGCATAAGTTTGATATCAATGTCCGTAAGTGGCTTTATCCTTGAGTCTTTTCCCACTTTCACCATGACAGCACTTCCTACAAGATACCTTGAATAGCCGGAATCCATTACACTGTTTCCGGAAAAACACAGAAGATAGTCATCTCCAACTGGCGCTGCATATCCATCCTGTCCTATCCCATCAAAGATTCTATCCATCTCTGCTGTGTCGATTGTGCGGAAGTTTCCGTCTGTACCTATGACAAGAGCCCTTCTGATATCACCACTCACATCTTTCTTAAAGTTACCTGGGAACTGGATGATCCCGTCTGTCACCGGATCAAGCTCTATCTTTATCTTTAGTTCCTCCATTTTTACGCTGCCTTTCTATTTATTCTATGTTCATTCATAATCATTGCCATGCATGGAAAACAGAATGTTCTGCCTGTCCCATAAGGGCATGAAGTTTTGCAATTATGAGGTTTCAACCCTGCTGTCGGTATTGGATCCGTTGTTCCTACAAAGTGTTTTCCCCCACTGTATTTTTCTCTGTTGTATGCCTTAGACATTACATATCTCCTCCGCTAAAAACAAATAGGCACCAGTCCAAATTTCTTTAGACCAGTGCCTGGTATGAATAGATATTATTTAGATGACATTGCCACCTTTTTCTTTATGCCCTTTGTCCAACGAATTATTCATTGGAGTCTTCGAAGCTTCTTCCTTAGCTGCTTTTAACTCCCCTAAAAGTGACTTCTTTTCCTTGGAATCACATCCTCTTTCTTCCACAATCCCATTCTGACGTTCTACGAATTTCTCCCCCAGTTCGAATACCTTATTATTTGAATCATAATGATAAACGCTGTCTGTGAGCTTATCCGCCGGATCCACTGTAGTAGCATTAACTTCTCTGACCATGTTCTCCAGCGTCTTTAGATCAAAATTACCATTGTCTGGAATTATCAATATCTCATGTATGCTGCTGGGCAAAATGAAAAAAGAACCACCAACCCTTTCTGAAGCCTTCTCCATAAAGTCTTCATAAGCAATAACACCTGCACCATGAACATTTCCTTCCACAGATGCTACAAACATCTGCTCCTGCTCAGGTGGAATGTTAAGTCCCAGCATTTCCAGATCCTCGACTCCCATCTGTTTAGCAAGTACTTCACCCATTCCCTGGATTACCAACGGTTTGATTTCCGGTGCATTCCTAACCGCATCCTCATGGAGCTGTTCTGCTGATATTCCATAATTATCAAGCATCTGATTTGTCACAAGAATCGATCCGACATCAGCCCCTTCAGAAACAACCTGGAATCGGTACACCACAGCCATATCTTCGATATCTTTATGAGGGACATTCTGAAGGATTTCTGCATTCCTCTCAGTAGATACAACCTCCATGGAAAGTGTGTGTTTCATTTTGTTATAGTCATTAAAACTGTCTACATCAAAATTAGGTGCCTCTTCAAGTCGTGCAGCAGCCAACTCTGCAACATGCTTCACAATTGAACCAAAGCTTTTTCCATTATCATAGTTCTTGTAAAGCTCGTCAACATTCAGGCTTATGCCAACAGATGCCCCCTCAGGTTTAATGGTAAGCGCCTCATATGATGTATTCATCTTGTCCATTTTCTTTGTTTCAAGCTCACAATCACCTACGCCTCTCTCATATAATTCCTTCCCAATCTCTTTGGTAAGCTCTTCTTTAAACTCTTCAAAATTCATTTTTTTGAATTCTCCTCTCAATAACAAAAAGTGCCTCGCCACAGCTATCTGCTGCATCAAGACACTTTTTCAATACATTAACTGTTTCCTTTCTTATGCAGTTCCCGGGATTATCTGCATGAAAAAGGCAAGGGGGTAAACATCAATTGCTTACATCCTTGCCACTATAACAATATCACACTGAAAAAAAGGCTTCAATTAGCTTTTCATGACAAGTCCTTAACTCTTCATGACATTTTATTATTTTGTCTTGTTTTTCCTAACAGCTTATGAACACTTTTCTTTTTCATACATACTAACCATTTTTTCAACCATAGATATCATGCGCATCGCCAAATTACCATTCTCTTTAACCTGCGAAATCAGCGGTTTATCCAAATCATAGTTCAGATAGAGAATTTGACCTGTTCCAGAAAGCATCTCGTTTCCTGCTCCAGCTGGCATATTAGGGAGTACTTCCCTTATCCTTTCGGATAACTCCATAACAATATCCTGCCAGACTGAGAACCACTGCTCGCTCTCTTCAAGATTAAATTCCCCCATCCACTCTCTTGGTGTATGCTTCTCGCTCTGATCCCCGCAATCAGTTGGTTGTAATATATAGAAAATATCAGTCTTATTTTCTTCTCTAGAAGCACATCTTCCAAGAGGAAACAGCGCACATACTGCGGGCTTGCTCATGTGTATCCTACAACGATTATCATCCTGCAAGAACGGGCACTTTCCGTTGTCTTCGCGCATTTTCAGTGATACCAACGGCACTTTACTTGTCTCTCCAACATATAAGCAACCATATTTATTAAGCACTTCAGGGAGCGGCTCATCTACTGCTTTTGCCATTCGACATAAGTCAAACGGAGATAGCAGAATATCAATACGGTCCTTGCAGCACTCACCACATTGATCACATCGGAAATAGAACTCATCATCTGCTCTTAGCGGCTTTTTCATCAGTTCTTCAACCATTTTCTGCCTATCGTTCATATTCTCTATTACTTCCTTTCTGCTCTTTGCATATTATCATCGTTTACCCAAAGCTTTTATAATCAGTCTGGAACAAATCTTGATAAATCTTCTCCGGAACCAACCTTCCTAAGAATCAGCTCGTATCGTTCACCATTTTTCATAGTTACGAACATTCTGCTATGATCGATGCCCTGTTCCCTTCGCTCTTCTTCAGTTTCAATGTAACTCAGATCCAAATAATCGAAATCCTTTGGATCAATAAATCTCTCATCAAAACAGCATCCATCACGGCGAACTGTACCGTCATACCAACAATGCTGAATCCGCTCCACTGGGTATTCCCCAACCAGGTTCCCATCAGTAAAAATATACTTCATACGTTACCTTTCTATAATGAATGATCCGTCAAGCATACCTGGTTTCGCATAAAATGCCATTTCTCTAATCACACAAATTTCCTTATCAGTTCCCCATATTCATCACTAAGTGGCAGATTGTACTCTACATGTATACGGCTTCTGATAGCCATTATGGATTCCTGCGTTATAGGATTAAATCCTTCTTTTTCATAGTCCTCTTTCCACAATCCCACGCCCCGTTTTTGCCATGAAGGAAGCTTGTCGTAATTAATTCCTCTGCTAAAAAGAAGTTCATTTTTAAAAGCCGCACCTTTCCCTTTTAATTCTGAGGTTGCTGCATGCACTGACTTTCCTTCTTTACGAAGCATCCAATAACAGTGGGCATTAAGGGCATTTCTATTAGCGTCTTCCTGCCTCCAACGAAAATAGTCTTCTACTCTTTCAGCGTTAGGCAAAGGAATCATCCTGCAATCAAATGTTGCCACCATGCCCTGTTCCAATGAAAATGCCGCACTCGCTTCTCCAGCAAGCGTTGAATTGTATTTTCTGACTTTTCGTCCAAAGGCATCCTCATTCTTATCAAATAACAATGATATTTCATCGCTCTCAGTAAAAGCATAAATCACCCTAAAACCACAGTTCATAAGCGCCTTTGTTGTATTTACCATGATATCTCTGAATCTTACATCAAAGGGAGTCTCATATTTACACACTTCTTTAGTAAGCTTGGTAAATCCTCTGCCATCTAACCTGGCGACCATATACATGTCCGGGAGTAAAACCTGATCCAACGATTGCTCATAGGTGCGCATTTTTTTGTCAAGTTCATCAAATATCATTCTTTAGCCCTCATTCTATCTATATAACTGATACTTTCTACTAATTTTATGTGCCACCTCATCAGGAAGTGGTCGAAACCCTATGCATGTCAGAGTTCGTCCCACTCCATTTTCATCCACTTCCTCAGGTTCCAATTCAGTAAGACAATTATCTTTAATGAGGAAAAAATCTTCCCCTTCTGTCAGCCCTAACTCCTCCGCCATTGTTATAGCCTTCATCAGTTGGTTCCTATTCTTTGCCTCACATATTGTTTTGGTAAATATGCCAGCAAACCACTGCTCATAAACTTCTTTTTCTATAGAAAACTTGCATTCATAGCTTTCTACTTCATTTTCACAAAACTCATATTTTGTATGTTCTCCATCCTTAACAGTTCTATATGTAAAGCTGTCCCTCCCTGCAGCTCTGGTCTGACGTGCAAGTTCAGCCAATTCCGCCCCAAAGAATATCTTAGGTATCTTTTCACCGGTTTTTAATTCTTTTCCATATACATTCACTATAGAATACTTCATTACAGGCTTTGCATTACAATTAATTGCCCATGAAATAAACGCCATGCTTGCATGACTAACCTGCGCTGCAAGCTTCCCGGGTGACATATTTAAATCCTTACGAGCAATTATCAATTGGCGCATTTCAATCTCCTAATCAATTCTCAAAACTACTCCTGTCAATATGCTTATGTTTATTATTTTATATATGAAAACTGATCGTGTCATTGAACTTGTCGTTCAAAATATGACCTAAGCAATGCCGGTTTCATTGCAAAAAAATGAGGACCCATAGGTCCTCCTCCAGGCTCTGGCTTCTCAAGTATCCAGCCCCAAAACAATATATCCAACAGAGCAGATCATTATACATTTTCCCATAACAGCATTATATGTTTCTTAATATACCCTATAACAGGAAGAAGAGGACTCTCGTCCTCTTCTGTAATGTTATGAATAAGGATATCTTCAATATGACATCCAAACAGTATGCTAAGTCTTACAAGATTATCCGCATTTGGCAGGCACTGACCACGTTGCCACTTATATATGGCCTGCTCGGATTCCAGTCCAAGTGCATTTGCCAACTCGAATACCTTTATTTTCCTCTCCTGTCGTAATTGCTTTATACGTTCTCCGGTAGCCTGCATGTCTACAAAAACATTCATTATGTCCATGGTCGCCTCCTCTGTAAAAAGAATCTTCAACGCCATCCCGTCTGAATATAATAACACAACTATCAATAATAGAAAATAAACCGCCAGTTCAAATTTTTACGTAATTTGATTATCAATTGGTTTCTCCCTACCCAAGTAACTAAACGGCTCAAAAAGTGTTTTAAGAGACTCTGACTGAGCCCAATCAATCTTGGAGATAAATGTTCCAAAAGAACGCATTGCATTTTGTGGATCCCTGACACTAAAGAACGTTCCAACAGTGGCCTTGTTATATTTATTTGCATGGTTTAAATCCGGAACCATTTCTCTTTTTAAATCATCAATGAATCTAATCACCTCCCCGATAAGCCCTTTTTCTTCCGGGATATCCTCCAGTGCATCTATAATAACTCTTTCCAATGCACCGTTTTCGTTAGTTGGAATTATCAGTAAAAAAGTATTAACTAATTTATTTTGGCCAAATAAATCTATTATATGATTGCTTATCCATTCCCCTGATTTTGCTGTTACATTCTCAAGCGCCTTATTAACTCTTCTTCCTATCTTAGCATCATTATCTTCATCTCGATCGGTTACTACCATCAAAGATGCTATATCTTTTTCGACAATCATTGCGTTTATGCGATGTTTATCAATAAATGAAGCAAATTTGCCATTCCCTCCAACGCCGCATAATACAAGCTGGTTTTCTCCTTTTGACAAGCTTTCTATATGCTCATATTTATCAAGCTCAGTTATCCCCAGTGCATTACTATTCCTGTATTTCCATCCATATACATTCTGCATGAAATAGCTGATCAATTGAACATCAGACACGCCTTCTACAAGTACTAATTCTGTCATCATAAGCGCACCTCATATTCAAATACTTTTCTGTTTTCATACACATAGTTCCCTGTAACATTTCTGGCAACTATATTACTTTCCTTTCCATCTTTTGATTCAATTCTCTTAAGTGTAATAACCTTAATTGGATCCTCTTTCTCTTCCCTTTTATCATAATCACCATATTTTAATATCGCATCTATTGCTTCCACACTATGAGTTGCAATAAACAACTGGACATTCAGCTTATTTGCCAATGCAAATATTACAGGGAATAATATGTCGTAATATTTTTTATGAAGCCCTGTCTCAATTTCGTCAATCAACAATACTGAATCCATAGAATCAAAGAGCTTATTGAGAATATAAAGAATCTTTTTAATGCCATCACCGTATACTGAGAAAGGCATATTAGCCCCAGTCTCAGTTATAATGGTTTCAATAAAAGATCCATCATCCGCTTTGGTATAACAGATATCTGCAATTTTATTATCAAACTGTTTAAGAATATCAATTGCCAGCTTTTTGTATTCTGGATTCTCTACAATATTTTGCAAAAGGTCGTATCGAAGATGTCCAAATGAAGGGATGTACTGAATCTCTTTTTTTAAAGAGACACCAGGGAACCCTGTATCCAAAGATGTACATCTGATTTCCTGTTGGGAAACCCTTTTTCCTGTCTGAGCAGCAATGTTTCCTGTGAATACTTTTGCCTTTTCCGGCAAAACAGCAGAATTCCTTTTATACTGCAGTTTTTCACGCTGAGACAAAATGGATAATTGAATAGCCTCATCACCAGAAATGCTATGTTCATTCCCACTAAGCTGAAATCGAAGCATTCCACTACTGCTTTCTGCGGAAATATCAAATTCCAACTGATCAGAATTCTGTTCCATATTGAACATTTTTATAAATGAAATGTAAAAACTACTCTTATCGGGGCTAAGCACAGTTCTCTGATTAATAACACTTTTCAATGTTCCCAGTTGAGTATTGGCAAATAATAGCTGAAAAGCCTCCAGAAACGATGTCTTTCCACTGTTATTATCACCTACGACAAGGTTTATTTTTGAAAAATCCGAGACAGCTAATGCTTTTATTCCTCTGTAACCATTTATCTCTATAGAATCAATATGTGCCATATCAGTCCTCTTTTTCAATATTCTCAAAGCTTATAACTAATCTTGTATGTGTTGATGCTGCTATCTTTTGTAAGGTATCAATCCTTGGGGCTACCTTACCATTGAGTATCTTACTTATATTGGACTGAGACATTCCTGTTATTTCACACAAATCTTCCTGTGTAAAATTATTATCATCCAATACTCTTTGTATTTCTTCCGATATTCCATTTAGTACATCGCTTAATGAACTATTTATACCCTCTCCATGATCCTGCTCTTTCGTAGAAATTGGCTTATTCAGTTTATTTATCTGTTCAAATATCGCATCCATTTCGTTTTTGCTCACTATTTCGTCCTCCAATATGTTAAGTATAACATATTTTTGTCGATAGCAGCAAATACTTGTTTTTAATAACATACCAATGCGCAATATTAAAATATGCTACAAATGACATATTTAGCGATAATATGTTATTTGTAACATATTGCCAAAATAACAAAAGTCCCACATTTCCGCAGGACTTTCATCATAACAAAGCTCTTTGGTATTAACTATTCCACCGTTAAAAAAAACTACATGAACAAATAGTTCAACCTACTTTTTATTAACATTTTGGCATCATTCTAATATCAGATTAGAAAAGACTCATCTGTCCGTTCATGATCTTATAGTAGCCATGCTCTATCCTCTCATTACCCTCATGCGTCATTATTTCGAAGTTTGAAAGGTTCTGTGCCTTTATAACAAGCTTGATAACGCAATCAAAGCAGCCGACAACATCACTCTTATTGATATCTGACAGGCAAATCAACTGTACATTGAAGTGTTTTGCTATATCAAACATCGGCTTCAAAAGATGCGCTGAGGTTATTTTTCCAAAAGGATTATCAAGGATCAGCACACTCTTAACGTTTTTGCTGACAAGCCCTGCTGATGACCTGGTATAATTCATGAGTGTCAGTACCACTGAGAAAAATACCACAAATTTCTCGGCACCGGAACTCTGTGTCAGTGTCTCCTCCCAACCCTTGTATACAGAGTTTGCACTGTTCATATCAATCTTATAGACCCTGATCTTTATGGATTCCTGGCGTATGTACTTATGAAGAAGCCTTTCACTTGAGACTAAAGCTCTGGCGCGCTTCTGGATCTGCTTTTCATCAGCGCCGCTTCGAAGGAGCTCTTTTATCTCATTAGCCCCCTGCTCAATCTCAGTCTTTATCGAAACCTTTGATGCTTCCTCAGATATCTCTTTTTCCTCAGGAAGATCCATCTTTACCATCTGGGTCTGAGGCTTGCCCGCAAAAATACGAGCCTTTGAACTGGCTGCTATCATGCGAAGGTCAAGATACATCCTCTTCCCCTGATTCATGCACTGGTCTACAATGTCATTAAAGTCATTTTCAATCTCCCTTAGATCAGTCTCAATCCTGCTATTAATCTTCTCTATGGAAGCTGTCATTGTGCTGATGCTCTCGCTGACCGTATAGAGCCGGTCGCCCTTCATCTCAGAATCATCAAGCATCTCGCCGATGGCACCGAGCTTATTCACTATTTCAGAAAGAGCTATGTCCTTAAACTCTGCTACTGTTGTTCTTATGCTGCTCTTAAGCTTTTCTTTCTGATATAGGAAGGTTTTCTCTACATGGATTAGATTATTATGTATAGACTCCCACTGAGCATCCGGTTTTTCGGAAAGTGTAACAGTCTTTATTATGTCTCCAAACTGAATAGGCTTTAAGACATCTCCTACACGATCAAAGATTCTCTCCAGTGAACGTTTTTCCTGCTCAAATGAATCCTTCCTTTCGTTTAACTGCCTTATCTCCTGTTTGGCGGCCTTTACTCTGGCTTTGAAATCCTCTCCTATCTCATTTTGTGGAAGAGCTACACCGTCAAAATCTTCAAGTGCTTTCCCTGCTGCATCATATCTCTGCTTGGCAGATGCCTCTTTCACATTGCATTCGCCAAATATGGACTGCGCTTTCTCCATTTTTTCTGAAGCAGCTCTTACTGCGTCTTTAGCATTTTTAAGGGCTTCAGATGAAAAATGGACCACTTCATATTCAGACTTATCACATTCATAATCCCCAAGCTCTTTTTCATATTCCGCTCTATCCTGCTGTGATTTATCAAGGTTGACTCTGAGATTATCCAGGCTTTCGCTAAGACTCCCCAGAAGAGTCTGGTACTGAGAGTAGAGTTCTTCCAATGATCCTTCAACTATTTCTGCTTCCTTTGCACTACCCGTATTCTCTAAAACGGTGCGTATGTGATCCAAATGATCAGCCTGCTGCTTACGTTCATTTTCAAATGATGTCAGCTCATCCTGGCACTTAGTCACCTCATCACATGCTTTTTTATATGAGCTTTCTGAATTTTTCAGGATGACAGATGCTTCCTGCATTTTTGTATACCATTCATTTTCCTTGGTAAGCATTATGCTCAGTTCAGCAAATGACTCAATCCACATGGTGAGCTCCCTCAAACGCTTTTCTTCATGATTCAGGCCATCCTTAAGGGCATCAATCTTTTCCTTTATCCTTTCCTGTTCTTCTTCCAGTTCTTTCCTTCTACCCTCCAAAGAAAATATTTTCTCCTGTAGCTCGGCAATAGCTTTTTCCTGTAAAGAGCTCCAGTCCTCAGAATAATCAAACTTTTCTACGAGCTTCTTCTCTTCCTCACTGTCCCGCAGCCTTTCGTTAAGACGCTGCAACTTTTCCTCTTTGACTCTTATTTCATCTTCCAATCTGCCATAATAACCTGATCTGTCAGCAAAATATTCTTTGTCATAAGCAGCCAGGTGAGAAGCACTTTCCATGTCCCCTGACATAAGAGAATTCACCTGTTCCATAGTAAAAAGCGGAACAGAGGCAGGAAGCCACTCCACATTCCCCGCTGCCAGAAGCTTTTCCATATCTTTTTCATTATTGAAAAGAAGTGAAAATGCAAATTCCGGGTGTCGCTCCATAATATCCCTGGCTTTTTCCTGCGTAATGGCACCATTTTCCATAAGACCTGTAATGTATTCTTCACCGGTCTGACACCACACTCCTGTGGACATCACATATTTCATGATATCCGGCAGAATATGAACATGACCTTCTTTCGCGGCCTTAAGCCTTTCTTCCAAAGACTGCTTGTCCTGCCCATGCTTTCTGATCTTTGCGCCGGTCATTTCTATTTCTTCCTGCAGTACACTTTTTAGACGACCGGAAAAAATAGTGCTATTTTCAAGGCTATATTTGCTGCAGATATGTATAAGTGAATCCAATAGTGTTCTGTATTCTGAAAGCGCATCCTCTGCGGCTTTCTTCTCTCCTGACAACCTGCCAAGTTTAAGCTTTACATCAGCCAGTTCATCAGGGATTTCATTTTTCCTGTCATCCATAGCCTTTATTTCATTTTGGATTTTTGCTATGGAGACGGCAGTTTGCTCACGATTAGCATCCTGCTTAATCCACACATCTTCTATATCTTTTTCAGAGTAGAATCCGTCCAGCATTCTTACCGCTTCAATTTTTAGTGTCTTAACTTTGGTATCAGTATTATCTTTTGAAGCATTCAGATTGGCAGTAAACTGCGAATGTTTCTCCTTCGCATCGTTCCTTAGCTTTTCAGCCTTTGCCATTTCTGCCCTACTATCACACAGCTCATCATTTTTACTCCGAATCTGATTATCCTTCTGATCGATACTCTGTGACAGGGCTTCACTTTCACTTTTGGCCTTCAGCTGGCAAGAGTATTTCAGCCTTGCTACAGTTTCCGCATCCTCTGAATCGTTCTCTTTTTCCTCAATAAGCTTCTTATATGTTGTTATCTGGCTGTCGGCTTCTAAAATCTGCCTGTAGAGCCTTGCTGATTGCAGTATATCTTCATCATGCTTTTTTACTTTAGTTTCTTCCCTTGCCTGATCAAGGGCTTCTTTTGCATCCGAAAGAGCATTAGCAGCTACCTCATATTCACCACTAGCATCGTAGTATTCTTTTGATTTTTCCTCATGTTCTATATGCATGATCTTGGAATCTAAACTCTGGATCTCATTTACAGTTCCAAATATACTCTCATCTATGGTTCCAATCTTCCTGCCAATGGAAGCCTTAAAACCGCAGACCTCACCTATACTATCCGATAATTCTTCCCCCGCATTATAAAGATCGTCGCTCACCTTACCAAGATCCGACAATTCTTCAATCAATCTTCTATTTGTATCTCTTTCCCTGATGACAGCTTCTTTTTCTGAGATTCTCTTTGCATAATTGATAAGCATGGTTTCAAGAGAGGAATCCGTCCCGCTTGAAGCCACACTTTTCATTTTATTCTCGATTGCCGGAATAAAGAATTTGGCGATCAGTTTGTCAGATGTTTTTGCGTCATCAAAATACTGGTTCAGTCCACCTTCATCCTTGTTGAGAGCCTCTATTACCGTCTCCCACTCAGATCTGTAAATACCATATTCGGAAAGCTCTTTCGTCCATTTAGTACTTTCATCGGATGAATAAACTTCCAGAATACCTCTGCTGGCCTTAGCCTTTTCCCTTACATAGGCAAAAGGTGCAGGTACATACTTCCCGTTCTCATTTTTGGAAAGCTCCAAAGCCGCTATACTGTAGGAAGAATAACTGTTTTCATAAACAGTCTTAAAGGTGTAGTACCTGATGCTATTTCCCCTCAGGCTCTCATCAGTGTTCTCGCTGGCACTTCCGGCTATGGCAATACCTGTCAGAAGCTTGTCATCACTTCCGTCCAGATTCCATTCTATAAGTACAAAAGAATGATCTCCTGGGCGGCCAAAATAATCCTCAATATGTCTTCCACCTGCCATTGCCCTGGGGTGCACAGGCTGCATCATAAGCTGTACCAGGACTGTCTTACCACCACCATTATTCAGGTTAAACAGTGAATTAAGCGCCTCTCCCTTATCTGATGAAAGATCATATAATTCATCAGGGATAAAACGGTTGCCATCATTATAATTGAAGTTTACAATCCTTATCTTATTTATCTGTGGCATGTGAATCCCCCTCAATCCATGCATTTATTACCTGAACACGCTCTTTTCGAAGTACATATGGCATAAGATCCTTTGTTTTCTTTGTTGGAGCCACTCTTCCATCATCGCCCTCTACAAAAAGATCATCTGCCCGAAGCTTAAGAATGATTTTATTTACAACACCATAACGGTCATCTACTCTTCTGCTTGTCGGATCCCCTTCCTTTTTACCGAGCCAGTCCTCAGCCAGCATGTAAAAGCTCTCACTGAAGTCTTCTGCCTTATCCTCACCATCTACGCCCTTCTGAGTTACGCTAAGACAGTGATCGGTAAACTCCTTTATAAGCTCTTCCTTTGTGATGAAGTCTCTGACAAGTGCCTCTGAGCCCTCACCCTTGAAGAATATATACAAAATGTAAATAGCAAGATAATTTAGCAGATACAGGTCCCTCGTCCTTACATCATTGCCTGCCTTGATATCAGACCTATAATCAATATTGTTTTTAAGAAACAGATCATTGTCCTGGGTTGGGACCATATATATTCTGTTCTGTGCAGGCATTATTTCAAATCCAAGTTCAGCACCCATCTGATCGAGTTCATCCCTTGCTTCCGGGTCCTCCACAAAGCTCCATAATACGCTGTTTTCATCGCGGTCAATCCAGCCTTTTTTCATGAGCTCATGATAAAGTTTAAGCGCATTTTTATTCATCGTTCTACCTCAACTGTAAAATTAGTCATTTCTATTGTCACCTGCGTTTCCCCATCATCCACAGTAAACTCGCATTTCTGATCAGATGTAGAAAATGTTATTTTCTTCATGTTCAGATAATTCTGTGGCATATTACTAAGAACCCAGAGAAGGTCGAACTCGCCTAGTGGTTCTTTAGCAAACAAACTCTCATCGCCATGGAGCGCCTCAAAATCAATCTCTCTTTTCTGATATATGGTCATAAGTGTATTCGGAAGAGCACTTTCCTTATTCCATTTCATAAGTTCATCCATTGAAAGCGTCCTTATGAACTTCTTTATCTCAAAAGAGCTCTCCTTCTGAAGAAAAGCAAAAAAAGCCATGCATATTTCCATGTATATTTCGTTTCTTTTCCTGCCCAGTTCCTCTGCTTTTATGTCAGCATCATCTATGCTGAACCCCTTGTCGTCTTCCTCATTACTTATAGTTCCGCAGGCTGCATAGAAGTTTTCGATACTAAATTTCTTATCAAATTCCGGACTGAGTAGTGGCTCCATGATTGTGTATACTGCATCCCCCAGTCCATCTCCCATTTTTCGCAGCTTTGCCATAATGTCCTGCTCAAAGTTCATACGTTCAAAGCTTTTTATCACAAAGCTGTCCCTCAGCATCTGCTTATAGCTTTCAGAAACAGAGCTTTTGGCATTAATAAGGGATCGCTGCTCCAATATGGTAATATCCAGATTCTTATTGATCTCATTAAGAGATTTCAGGTTTTTTCTGGCTTCTTCAGTATCAGCACCATTATCAAGTGCGCTCCTTATGGCCTCTGCCTCCTTGCGGGCATTCTTCTGAATCTCTTCCAGTTCCTTCTGCTCATCGTACATAAGGTTTCTGAACTGGCCCACTATTCTCTCGTACTCATCAACTGTTATCTTTGCGATGTTTTCCCGGCATCGCATTATGAAATCATCCATGCTGTGACTCATGTTGCGCAGTCTGGCAACCAGCTCCCTACTCTGTGAAAGAGCCTCAGAATAGTTCTTGCGTTTCATATATTCCTGCATCTTAAAGCGTGTAACAGAATAATCCAGTTCAGACTCTATTTCTTTTGATCTGTAAAGGAAATCAAAAACATCATCTGTCAGATGATATGAACCCTTTTCCTCATTGACAAGACGGATTGGCATCTTCTTAAAGCTTTCTGAATCCGCATAAAAAGTATTATATTCAATGAGTTTTCCGTTATTCTGAAGAACATTTACAACAATGAAACTGGCAAGTTTATAAGTATCAATTTCATATTCTTCAGGAACAATCTGGATTATGCTGTCAAGAAATCCTGCAATATCCTTAAGTGTGCAAGACTGTCTGTCACTCAAAGTACGCTCCTTGATATACAAAAGAACAGCAACCACAAGATTATTTATATAATCGTAATCTCCACCGAACATCTTCTTTATATCATCCGGATAACTTGTAACAGTGATACTCCTGACGATATCAATAAACTTCATTCTGTTCTGAAAATCCGAAAGCATCTCTTTTATGTCAGAACGAAGCATCAATCTTCACCTCCATTTCATTACGGATACAGTCTCTCATCAGCTCGTGCCTCGCTGTGGTCGACTAGCAACCTTCTTTCAAATACTTGTATGATATTATCTCCTGTGGAATAAGCTTATTATTATCGAATATGTCCGTTAGGAAGTTCCGTTCATCATCGGAGAACTCATTGATAAGATCATCGAAACGCATGCCCTGCTTCTTGGAAGACGGACTATCCTCCAGTTCAATATTCTTTGCTCTTTCTATCATTTTCTTATATCCGGGCACAAATAAAGATATATCAAGCCTGTCATTGGCATCTTTAGTCCTTCTGAATATGTCAAAGCCCTCTCTGTCAATATCTCCCCAGTACAGGAACTTCACATCAGGATCACCCATGAATTTAACATACTCTTCAAGAGCTCCCGTTCTGTCAGAAACCTTATTTCCTTCGCCATAAACAACTCCGTCAATTGCTACTCCAAACAGACTTCTTACACCATCCTCAAACATACGCCTTCGGATGTTGAACCATATATCCTTGTTCTCGCAGATAAGAAGTGCCATGTGATCTTTCCTGACCGGAATATAATCATGAAAACAATATTCCGGCGTGTCATAGAATCCCAGTTCTGACTCAGTAATCTGCAGCTTCCGCAAAAGCGTTTTCACTATACTGTCATCAAGAGTTTTTTCATGTCCAAATATCTCAAAGGAACGCTCTTTTCTGGATATAAAAGTCACATCTTTATCACCAAACAAATATGCACTAAGGCATTCAATAACAGCCCTATTCTTTTGAAATTCCAAAGGATTTGCAGATAAATACCCACTCCTTAGCAGTAGTGGATGCAACTTTCTTATTTCGTCTATGGTTTCATTATCAGCTTCCTCTTTTACCAAGATCCTGTATTTCTTGTATAGTGGATAGCTAATATTGCCGTTTTTGCCGGAATTCTTAACCGGTTCAATATACCCCAGTTCGCATACTTCCTGTATCCTTGTATATAAATTCCTAACATCTGATGAAACCGTATTAGTGACAGAAGACAGTTCTTCAAGTGTTATAGTCCTTTTCCCAAATCTCTGAAGTTTTGCCTTGATATCCATGCTTTACCGACCTTTACTCACCTTGTCATTACAAAAATGCTCCAATAGTAATATGCTATCACGTTTGTTGCATAAGTGTCGTGTTTTTATAATCATTCTGTATAGTTGCAGCTTTATGATGCTATTATATCGCCCAATTTTGCTCCGATTCCTTCAAGCATGGTTCCGACGGCTACTGTTGCAAAACTGATCAGGAATCCTGCAAAAGACATGCCAACTGATATTGCGACGCACCCCCACATGTGCTTACATGCATACAAGACTATGATTGCCAACATGACAAGATAGAACAATCCCAAAATCACACACCCGATCTTAGATAAAACATCTACCCACGTTCTTATAAAGCCAACTGCAATAAAGACCGGAAGCAATAATATTTTTACAAAAAGCTTCAACACGAACATTTTATCCCTCCATTTGTTTAACTGCATATTCTGCCATATCATGGCTTACTTCAGCTGCAAAATACCCACTCATAGTCGTAGGCGCATTAAACAGTGCTGCTAAAAGATATTTTTTAATATTCCTGATCTTAGTCGTATTATCTTTCATGCAACCAAGGACATACTCCATATGCATGTGATTCAGCTTCAGGAATTTTTGCCTTACAAGTTTTGTCGGGTATTCATTGCTTGCAATAACAATTGTTTTATTTCTGCACAGAACTGTTTCCAAAACAAGATCGTAGATTCCATCGATATCCTCACTATCCATGGGATATCTTTGCTTCATAAGATCCAATGATAAATTTTCTCTGATAAGTTCTGCATACGCATCATACTCGTCATCTTCATCGTTTTCCATCGATTCGATAGGACTTATAACTAACTCAGTATTATTAATATCATTATAATTACCCCGTGGAATCTGCGTTTCTAGACCATCATTTTTTGTTGGTTCAGAACCGTATTTCCCGTTGGTCTGACAATGATTGTCCTTATTAAAATTCCTGACCTTCTTCCCTGAACCGTGATTTTCATCGGTCTGCCCTCTATCTTTTTCCACAAAATTCTTCACATAGATAATATCCGGATTACCCTGGCCCTGCTTTTTTCTCTCGATAAGTCCATGCCTCTCTAAATCCCCAAAAAGCATTCTCGTCTTGGTTTCTCCACAATTCAATAATTCCATGGCTTCATTCTGGCTAAAATAGATAAATGCTCTCTGTTTCTTATCAAACCATTCATTTTTCCGGGACAGAGACATCCTATCCAGCAGTAATCCATATAGCATCTTAGCTTCTGTTTTCATTTTAGAAAAGCGATCATTTGTCACAAGAAACTTTGGTATTCTGTAAAAGCAGACCATATCAGTCTCATGATTATAAAAATAATCAAATATGATCTTTTCGCTCATTTCTTCTTCTCCCTTCAATAGCTCTCTATAGACTCAAGTGGTGCAATTTATGCACTAGTTCATCACAGAAAGTCTTTGTCTTTTTGCAAAGTTCTTAACATAAATACGGTTTGCTCGTCCCTTTTGCGATCTGTCTATGACAATTAAGCCAATGCCTTCTAACTCAGATACACAGTTGATAATCTTATGCCGGGAGCACCCAATGTCATCTGCCATATCTGTCAGAGTATATTCCAAATAGGCCCTGTTCATTTCGTCAAACCAGCCGTTATTACTAACATCCCCCATCTTTTCAAGCAGTATGCCATACAGCATCTTGGCACTATCAGAAAGATGTGAAAAATCCTTATCATATATAAGGGCTTTCGGCACACATATATGATCAAATTGTTCTGCCTGCTCTCTATAAAAGTATTCCATCATTCTGCATTCTCCTTGCTATCACGTTCTCGTTTCCACTGCTCCAAAAGACCGTTTATCACTTTTGCTATCATGGCATTTGTATATTCCGGCGGAAAATATCTGCTTAGTTCCTTATCATTGAGAATAACTCGCGTTTTCTTCTTTTCATGGACTGCTTTAGATGAAGCAATAATCTCAAAAAGCTGATCTTTTGTCAGCGTGCTGTCATCACGGTAATTTCGCAGTTCCATTACCTGTTCCATAGTTACCATGCCTTTTTCAAACATATAATCGGCAATCCATTCCTGGTATGTTTTACTGAGGTAAGATAATTCAACGGCCATGCCTATAGAAATGAGTCCCTCATCTACTTGCTCCAATAGCCTTGGAATCAAAAAAGTCAGCCTAATGTACCTATGCACCTGCGCACGCTTAAGCCCTACTGTTTCCCCAACAGCTTCTGCTGAGTGTATCTTTGTCTCTTCAGGAGACAAAGACAAATCTGTTCGGCTCCCTCTATGATTCATGGCATCCATTTTCATTTTTAAAGAATATGCTCGCTCACTTGGAAGGATCTCCTCTCGCTGCATATTCGAATCAACCATTGCCACAACTGCATCATCGTTAGTCATCTCTTTTACTATTGCCGGTATTTTCTGTAACCCTGCTCTTTTAGCTGCATGTAGTCTTCTATGTCCTGATATCATTTCATATGTTCCTTCGTCATCAGGCCTCACAAGTACTGGGTTTATAACACCATTTTCCAGGATACTCTCAACTAAATCATCCATCTTATCATCATCCAAAACCTTAAATGGATGGTTCTCAAATGGGTAAATGGCCCTAACATCAATATCTACAGTTCCTTCCGTATTTGGAGCTCCTAAGAGTTCATCAATACTCGCAAGTTTTATCTTTTTCCCAACTCTATTAGCCATTATTCATAACCTCCTTAATCAGTTCTCCATAAGCATGTGCTGCCTTACCTTTCGGGTCATAAACATATAAACTGCTCCCCTCAGCACTTATTTCAGCAGCTCTAACAGAGAGCGGAATCTCGACCGGAAACACATTGACACTTGCGGAGTACGCATCATGAATCTGTGATGATATATCTTTTGCATAATTAGTTCTGTTGTCCACCATCGTTATAAGAATTCCTTCTATATTAAGTGATGGATTTAGTTGCTTCTTAACCCTACCGATTGTCTTTATTAGCTGCTGCAATCCTTTTACAGGAAGATATGCCGCCTGTACTGGGATTAAAACTGAGTCAGCACATGAAAGAGCATTTATTGTCATCATCCCCAGTGAAGGCATGCAGTCAATAATAACGTAATCATAGATTTCTCTTGCCTTATCTACATATTCACGTAATATGGTTTCTCGACTTATAACGCCAGATAGCGAAACCTCAAGGCTTGAAAGTTCTATGTTACCAGGAAGAATATCCACGCCTTCATCATGATGGATTATTCCAGCTGTAACATCTATCTCATCTTCATTTATTATCCCGAGCATGGCGGTTGCTAAGGTATACTCAAGCTGATCTGGCTCAGTAATTCCCAAGCTTATTGAAAGAGAGCCCTGCGGATCAGCGTCTATCATCAGTACTTTCTTTCCATTCATAGCTAATCCCGTTCCTAAATTGACACATGTCACTGTCTTTCCTACACCACCTTTTTGGTTAGCAACTGCAATTACTTTACACATCAGTAAAGCCTCCCTTCATTAAATGATTCTATAAACGCCTCAACTTTTTCCACATTAACAAGCACAACGCCCTTTACATGTCTCTTTGCATTTGCATCATCAGCCCACGCTGAAAATGTTTTTTCGCTCACAGAATACAATTCAGCTCCTTCTGCAATACGAACATATTTTTTACCACCGGTTTTGACTAATCCTTCAAGGTTCTCAATCTTTTTTCGAGCCTTAGGCATATCTCCATCATCTCCTTCGTTATCACCATACGTTTCTTCTATGTAGTCATTTACAACATCAATATCAACAATCACATATCTGCCCATTCTGATCGTCGCATTTGCTTCCTTAGCCAGCGAGACAAAACTCCAATAGGCAATTCCTATTTCCCGTGCTCCTTCCCAGTAAGTCACGAAGTGTCTATGCTGACCATCCAGGTATTCATCTAAGTTTATTGGTGGGGATTTTGATTTGAGCATTCCGCCCTCCTTTCATGGGCGAGATGCAATTAGAAAGTGAAGAATAAAAAAACACCCACATCTTCGCATTTCTACGAAAACGTGAGTGTCGTGTTTTACTCATATTTATGAACCGGCCATTTCTCACCAATAAATATCTGGTACAAAAATGTCCATAGAGTTCCGCTTGATTTTAGTGGTAATTTCCATCCTGGTCCATAACAGTCCATCCAAGGCATCGGGTTTTGCGGTACAAATGGTGCAATTCCTTGTTTGACACAACCTTCATGAACAACATAAACCTTATACGGACTTATTTGTGAGAGACGGACTTAAGTGTCGGGACAGGACTACCATCATTCCCTGATACTCCCGAAATCCCCTGTTTATCTAGGTTAGAAGCGTTTCACATAATACTTCTTATTCCCGCTTATTACTGTCATTTCCCTGTACAGTTGTTGCAGGAATGTTGTACTTAACATATTTTGTTGTAATTGTAAGATCATAGACTCATCAAAGAGTCATTCTCTTTTAGTTGTTGTTAAGCGTTAGAAAAGATCGTTAAAATCTACTGAGAGTCCTTCGAATACATCCTTGTTCTTCTCATCACTTGCATCAGCGTAGATATCCAGCGTTGTCTCAATCTGCTTGTGCCCCATAACTGACTGGATTACCTTGTAGTTCGTGCAAGACTCACAAAGCCTGGTAGCAAATGTGTGACGCAGGATATGGCATGAGAAAGGCGGAAGTATAAAAGGTTCTCTCTCCTCTTTCGCAGCATCAAGTTCTTCTTCGTAGTTGTAGTTAGCAACGATACGCTTGATGATACGATTTACTGACTGCGGATTCATAACATCACCATAACGGTTAAGAAACACGAATCCTGTGATTCCATCCAGAACCGGCTGCTCAACACCCTCTTCTTCCTGTTCCTCTTTTGCCATTAAAAGCGCTTCCTTCACAACATCCATCATTGGGATTCTTCTGATACCTGCTGCCGTCTTGGGAAAGTGAACCTTAAGTGTAGGAGATTTTGATCCTTTTGTGGGATAATAAGAAACCGCATGATTGATCTCAATAAATCCCTTTTCAAAATCTACATCGTCCCATCTTAATGAAATCGCTTCGCCAATGCGGGCTCCAGTACCAAGAAGTACTGTAAAGAGCGGCCACCAATGACAAAATACAGGATGGTCAGCAATATAGTCCATGAATACTGACTGCTGCTGCCTTGTAAGTGCATGTCGTGTGCCTCTGCTCTGTCCGGAGCTTTTGACTACCTCTGCCATAACTCCATTGGTTGGATTCTTTCTTATAATATCGTCTCTCACTGCAAGTTCGAATGTAGGATGAAGAACACAATGTACGGAGTCAAGCGTTCCAAGCTTTAGTCCCTTCTCATTTAATAAGTAGAGATAGAACTGCAACACATCTGAATACTTGACCTCTGATATCAGCTTCATTCCAAAAGAATCTCTGACCAGATGGTTATATGTGTATTGATAGCCATATAAGGTTGAATCTCGTAAGTTGTTCTTGGTCGATATATACCGGTCATAGGTTGTGTTGACCGTTGCCCTTCCTCTTGCATACATATCCAAGCCATCAAGCTGATCTCTGAACAGTTCTGTTTCTCTGTTCCTTAACTCAACAATATTGTTGGCATATATGTACTGTCTCTTTCCAAGAGGATCCTTGAAAGTGTATACGTAAAGACCATCACTCTTTCTTACACATTCACCCTTTTTTAGAATGTTGCCCTTGCTGTCTTTTCTCTTATTTGCCATGTTGTAATTCTCCTTTTACAAAAAACATGACATGCTTAGAAATCCAGCAGGAACCTATCCTCTTCTATTATGAATCAATTAAGTTCCTGATTCAACAAGAATCTAACCATGTCATGTCTTATAACACCAGTTTTCAGTTACACTTATTTAATAAGCAGTATGAGCTTCGATATATCTGTTCAGTACGACTTTATTAATTAGAACAGATTTCTTCATCTTTCTATAAGCACCTGCTTCCTTTGCCAGATTAATCACCTGGTCATAACCCATATCATAAATATCCATTGCTCCCTGTATTCTCAGATACTCGGCAGCTTCGTAATTCCTGTGCCTCCTCGGCGTTGCCATTTTTCATTACCTCCTTACGCGCACTTCTTTTCTGCCTCCATGCAATCAAGTGCATTCTCTTTTAGTGTCATTTTGAATCTGTAGATTCTGGCTCGTATCGCATCATTTGATAACCGCAAATCATCTGCCATCTCGTCATAGGTCTTTTCCCTTGTAAGGTAATCTCTGAAAAGGTGGTCATCATCCCTGATTCCCTTTAGTTTTCCCCGGACTATTGTGTAATCATCACGCATCATTTGGAGTGTCTCAATTCTCTTTCGGTATTTTGCGTTGTCCTTCAGACCTCTTGTAGCCAGTCTCCAGTCACCACTTTCAATACCAGCCTGAGTGTCTGCATTGGCAGTTGCCGTATCACCAGTGACATCGCTCTTATGAGAGGTCTGGATTCTTACTCCCAGGTCAGCTCTCTGTTCGTTAAGACGGTCTTCCTGATCTCTGCGGATCTGCACATAAAGGCACTCTTCTTCACCCTTTATCATGTCCTCAAAAATGGTGAAATTATTGATGATGATATCCACACGTTTTGCAGCGGGTGTTTTACTGTAAGTCTCAACAATACCTTTTTTTGCCATCGTTCCCCTCCTTTGAAATGATTGCTTCCCATATGAAATTGTTAGTCTTAAGACTCTTTCATATTAAAATAGGTAGCTTCTGATTACAGGCCGCAGTTTGACGTTTATGCATACAGATTGACGCACATTATCAGGAACGGTATCTTATCACAGTTTCGCCAGCGACCTCATCTGCTCTATTGCGATTTCTCTTACCTGGGGATTTCTTATTGAAAAAAATACTGAAAGCAGCTCGTCAGTCTCACTTTTGCTTTCTTTTCTATAAGCCCCTGTTCCTCTTAAAACCCAATCCAGTGAAACTCCAAATAATTCTGCATATGCAACAGCCACCTGAACACCAACAGATCTTCTCCCAGTTTCATAATCTGAAACCGTATTACGACTTGCGTAGTTCAGTCTCTGTGCTACTTGGCTCTGAGTAAGTTTATTCTCCTCCCTTAAATATTTGATTCTCTCTGCAACTTCTTGGTTGTTCCATGTTTCCATTTTTTCCTCCATTCCGGAGTCCTTAAAACGGAAACACAACATGCCCAGAGCTTGTTTGCATGCAAAAAGAGCCTGCAAAACGGTATTGAAATAAACCATAATAGTTATGGTCGCATTTCCGTTTTGCAGACTCCTTGGTGCTATTTGTATTTTCAGCATATACAGCTCTAGGCAAACTCTTGGCACATGAGCGGGACTCGTTCGACTTACGCCTCCTCATTTGTCTCTCTATTATATAGAAGAAACCCACTATCCTTAATCGCTGCGATGCAGCCCTTCGTACACATATGCCTCAAACTATTCAGTTTTCAAAACTCAAAAGCAATTCCACGTTTTTATCGTAGCTACCTGCATAGATTATGTGTTACAGTATCCCTGTAATCTACCACAAACTTATTTCTAATACGCACAGCCTCTTTGATATCATCCTCAGATGCTGGGTGAGCAGAATATCCCCTGTTCTTGATACTGACCTTCATCCACTCACCGCAATTAGGACATTGTACACATCCTTTTGCCACCTCCATGTGTATCATTACATAACCACAACTCGTGCATCCTCCATGAACTATTACCTGTTCTGAACTCATAAAAAACTAACGCCTCCTTTTCATACAACAGTGCATATTATATGATAAAGAACCTTCTTCGTCAGCACGTAAAAAAATGAACGGTTCTGGAACATGAAAGGTACGCATTCCGTACAGCAATGATTATTATTTTAATCAATCGCAGCATTCATGCGAATTTCAGCCCTTTTTAAAGTGGTACATCCAATTATCATCCTCATCATCATCTTTATGGTCCGTTGTCCTTCTATGAGGATGAGAATCCTCATCAGCATCTTTTTCCACGATGCCAGCAATAATATCTTCCTGTTCCCTACGAGATGCATAGGTCCAGATGAAAGTACCAAAGAGCTTTATAGCCTCTCTCTTTCTATAGTCGATCACATCATCCGAAACATTAACTTCATCAGCAAGCTGTTCATTAGTAAGTGGATCACCCTCTGTGAAGTATGCGCTCCAGAGAATCTTTTTATATAGTTCCCCCTTGACGCTGAAATCCGCAACCATATCCAGCAGCAGTAACAGCTTGTCCCAAAGCCACGGAGATCTTACAGCTTCGTATACAAATGTTCGTTGAGCTTCTCCATGCGTCTCGGCATCCTTCTTCATCAGCTTTAAAAACTTTCTTCTGAGCTTCTGTTTGCTTTTTACAATCTCATCCTCCGTCATTGGTGGAAGCTGTGAGAGGAGCGGATTAAGAGAATTTCTCCTATCCTTATACTCTTCAAGCATAGTCCTTGTCATATCCAGCACCAACGCTGGATCCAATCCAAAGCTCTTAATGTAAAAATCAATACGTTGTTCCAATGTTGTTCTCCTCGGCATTATTATTCCCTCCATAAAAAAACAAAAAAAGCAGAAAGAACCGGTTTGTTGCATCCAATTCTTTCTGCCATGTTGCCAAATCTGTAATGTTTTTCGTAAAAGAACTATCCGAACACTAATCTCTCGCACGCGGCATTCAGTTGTCAATTTTACTGTTTCTCTTCTTTTAAGCGATCAGCGTAGCCATTGAGCCGTTCTTTATTCTGATCACTAAGTTCGCGCCTGATCTCAATAAGATCTACGTCTCCAGGTAAAAGCTCTATATGATAATCGACTGATGACTCGTATGAGAACAGATCTCCCTTACCAATTTCCAGTACTCTGCATATCTCATCAATTGTTTCCATCCTTGGATATGTCTTCCGATTGAAAATCTGGCTGATAGTCTTCTCATCAACTCCCATCATTTCAGCAAGCCTGTATTGGCTTACTCCCTTTTCCTTCATAATTGCTTTGAGATGGTGCTGAAATTCTTCTACTTTAGTCATTGCAATAACACCTCCTATATTTGATGAAAGTGTTGTACTGCAATATTTTATTTGAATCATCAAAATCTGATAATGTGTTCACAAACCAAGTATTACTCGGCTTACAGACCAGGTATCCTAAGTATTTCAAATAAAAAAGGCGTAGAAGACATCTTTTGCTGGCATGTCTGCTACGCCTTAATATCATCCTATTACTATCTTATCAAAGCTTCTTTCCACATTTTGGACAAAAAGCCGCTCCCGGCTCAATCTTCGCACCACATTGAGAACAAAAAGCTGCCCCCATACTACTTGTTTGAGCCGCCTCAATATTACCAGTAGTACCTTTCTTTCCTCGATTTTTCAAAACCAAAACAACTACACAAACAACTATAACTGCTGCAATCAGCCCTAAAATAAGTTTGATATTTATAGCAGAGGTTTTGAACTCTGCATGAAGTTTTTCACCTGGCGCCATATCTAGCAAATCCCAAGTTAATGTCTTTCCATCTTCGGATACTGAAGTAGCATTACTAGAGACTGCCTTTTCTGGCACATGAAGAACTAATTTCATATATCCGCCATAAAGATTAAAGTATGTTTTATAAGCAGCCATTTGAGTTGCATCGTCCTCATCAAGCAATAACGCGTCAAAAATGTAATTTGAACCATCTTTCGTAATGGAAAATGCATCATTGCTCAGCCCTAAAGCCCCTTCCTCATCACCTACCTCGTCAGTTAGTTCTTTTAAATCTTTATCCTTTACAGATATGATGTATCCAACATAACCATCCTGTGAATACTTTGAATACTTCCATCCTTCGTCTTCCATCTTTTTGATTTCTTCATCGGATAACATATCTGATTCGTCAGCATAATCTTCCATCATGGCATAAAGCATTTCCATATCGACCTTGCCATTCGATTTAACATTTATATCTATATTGATTCGTGCGCATCCTGTCATGATCAAAGCAAAAAGCATGGTGATTACTATCAGTCGTATTTTCTTCATTAATCCCTCCTAAGTAATCCGCGGCCAATAATGGTCTGGCAACTAAATTAATACCCATTTGATGCAGCATGACATACAATCTGCATCAATTAATTTTACCATTCGCAAAAATCAATTTAATAAAATAGCCATTAACTTTTTGTAAAATCACGTATTACAATTGCATATCTTCGGTCATCATCACATTTTTAACACGATTATTCGCCTGATTGTATTAAGAAAGTATAATCAGTGCATGACAAAAGGCAAGCTCAAATGATAGCTTGCCTTTTGTTCCTTACCACATATGCATTAATCTTATGGCTGTGAATTTCCCAATTTAAATGATGTTGAACCCACATCCGCTATTCCATACAGTGTAACCTTATCTCCTTTCTTTAAAGAAGCAATATAGTCCATCTGGTCATCCTTGAAAAAGCACTGTACAGAACCGATAGAGTACTTGTCGCCATTACTAAGAATAATATATTCTTGTCCATAAATATTTGTACCAAAATCTTCGATTGTCCCGGTTAAAGCAACTTCATTTCCGTCATATTTCTTCTTACATGCCACCTGATTATCTTGCATTTCTTTCCATACTTCTTTTGCAGTAACTTTTATAGCTGAATCCTTGTCAATCTCACTAGTTCCAAATAAAGAAGACTTAGATTTAGATGCCCCTGTACTCTTATACTCTTTATTCATTGCAGCATCAAATTCTTTGGCTGCCTTACCTGAGTCATCTATGTAGCAGCTATAAATCATTGCCTGCCCTAGTAATTTCGCCTCAGCTTTACCTACTATCTGAACGTAATCACCCTCAGATAGATTTGAAACATCCTGGTCATTCATCAGGTAACAAGCCACATATTTAAGAGAAGACGGTCCATTAAGGCTGATTGTCTTTTCATCCTTGTCTTCATCAGAAAGCATGGCTATTTCACCTGCCACTCTAACCCATCCGCCTTTGTATTTATCGAAATTCTCGTGTAGATAAGAACGTGATACATCAGTTATATCGCTTGCTTTTGGCTTAGTCACTACTTCATGTGCATCAGATGCAAACACATCTATACTGAAAGTGCACACAAGAGTACATGTCAATATTAAAGCCATAAAATACTTAATAGTCCTTTTCATAAAGCCCGCCTCCTTGCATAACTCCACTATTAAAGTCCTACAGCTGTCGCTGCATATTCAGCCTGTTCCTTAGTAAACTTTGAACCATACTGACTTGATAATTGGTCTATTAGTCCCTGCCTAGAGAAGGACATGAATTTTAAATAGTCTTGTGCTGCTTTAACGGCCTGCTCATTCCAATCAACAAGTTTACCTGTCTCTAGCGTGCTTACAGCATATTCAGCCTGCTCTTTTGTAAACTTTGAACCGTACTCGCTAGATAATTGATCAACTAGCCCTGCACGTGAAAAAGCCATGTTTTTCAAATAATCTTTTGCACATTTAACAGCTTGTTCATTCCAATCAACCAGCTTATTACTCTCAAGATAGTCTACAGCGTAAACCGCCTCTTCTTCAAGGAATCCACTACCATATGGGCTTGAAAGCTGATCAATCAAACCTTGCCTTGAAAAGCCCATAAATTTCAGATATTGTTTTGCCTGTTTTACTGCATTGTCCTGTCCCTTAGTTGAAGCTGATGCCAATGACAGAATGGCAACATCATTGCCATTAAATATATAATTGGCTGGAGCATTGAATAGACCTGCTACCATCATTATTGAAGCCAGAATTCCTGCAATATAGCTCATTCCCATAATCTGATCTCCTTTCCTTGAACGTCATCAGTCTAATCATTCAATTAGCTTTTCTTCCTTCAGCTTTTCCGTACTCGTTATAATGTTTTAACAACTTATCACCATCTGCACCAATAGCAGTTTGAAGATCTATATTGTTTATATAGTAAGTATACGCATTGAATTCCTTCGTATTCCCTTTATAAGTCTTCAGTGCCTCTATTGCATCAGTAACCACGTTGTTTACGACAGTAGTATTCGTAGTAACTGTAGTCGCTGCCGACTTTGTTGATGTACCTGCACTTGCAGCATCAAGATTCCCCGGTTTACACTTGGAACAAGCTCTATATCCTCGGTCAACTGCACTCTGAAGAGTTGTCTCTATCTTACTCTTTTTTAAGCTGCTGCATCCACTTGCATGGTAACACTCACCGGTCTTTGTTATATAAACCACTGTATCTCCACTAGCAGCGTACGCTTTATTTGAGCCTCCAAAAAGAGTTCCCAAAAGCATAATGGTCATTGAAAATATGGCTACATTCCTTCTAACAAAGATTTTCATAAAATGTTCCTCTCTTCACTTTTTTACAAAAGAAAGAGCATCGCCTTGCCAGCAGTGCTCTTTCATATCTTTTGCAACTGGCTAACTTAACAAGTCCCTCTAGCTTTGTGTCGCCGGATCACTCCGGTTTTACCGCATTATTCGATTGCAAAGCATTTCACAATTCTGATTATAGTAATTAACCATTATCTTTGAAACAAACTACAGATTAAAAAAAAATTAAAAAACAATTTTACAATTTCTTCATCTTGCAGAAAAGGTAATCGGATCCGAATCCGTAATAGTATCATATGTATCTGCGTTATAAATATGGAACTTAAGCTCAACCTCTTCAATTGATGTTATGTTATTTGACTCTAACTCAGAGGACATGATTGTAATATCATCAAAAGCCTTCTTTCCATCGTATACTGTTGTTGAAAAATACGGAGTCATCATAAAACCGTTGATAGACATATCATCAACATTAATTCCAACATTCTTTCCTGACGTATTCTCTATATATAGGAGAATTGCTGTTCCCCAAAAGCTATTCTCATCAACGGTCTTACCTACTATCCTGATTCCATCAGCATTATAAAGCTCTGTGCCTGCATCATCTGGAGTTGTGTCCATGTTGTCATAAGCAGAAGTCTTTATTGTTACAACCTCTGGATCAAAAAGATTATCCCAGGTATCAGAATCATAAATATGGAAATAGATCTCAACTTGCCCGACAGCATCAATGCCTGCCGCTTTCAATCCACTGCTCGACAGATGCATGGTCTCATTCGCCTTTTTGCCCGCTGCCACTTCTGCCACAAAAAGATCAGAAATCATATAATCATTGACTATAAGTGCATTACAGCCAACAGTAACCGTTTTGTCTGTTTCATTTTCTATAAGCAATTTAATACCATCGCCCCAGATACTGTCTGTGGTATACTCTGTTGCAGTAATCTTTATACCATCTTGATCAATAAGAACCTGCTCATCAATTGCCACGCTTACAGCATCAGTCTTTTCTTCTTTATTTTCTTTAGCAGTCTCCGAAGCTTCTTTTCCTGAATCCGAATTTGTTACAGTGCTACTATCTTCTTTCACAACATCCTTCTTATCAGAATTTGAAGATGAGCCACTGCCCAATGCCATGATTGCAAAGAGCATAAGACACATAATAACCGGTAACCATTTCATTTTTTTACGCATATTTTTACCGCCTCCTCATATTGAATTTTTATAATAAAAGCAGCAATAATCTCAGCTATAGCTTCGACCAGTATGTCAATTAAATCAAATGTTCCTGGGATTGCTGGAAAGAGCTGAATAGCCTCCATGATTGAAGAAAAGATGACAGCAATCACAAAAACAATCTTAACTCTTGCTGCATTATTACCAAAAGAAAAATACAAAGCAAAAACTAAAGCATACGCCCATATCACATCCGGAATATAGTACCTTACAAGTCTTGTTACTACACTATACGGATCGGCACAAACATTGTTTATGGGTTTCCCCAAAAATGAGCTAACCATCTCCACAAAGACCACATCCTCGGATGTAAAAAAATAGACTGCTGCCCCCAAGAACAACGGAAGGATAATATTAGCCACCAAAAATATCCTTTTTTCCATAATCTTCATGCTCGATCCTTAGCTATAGGTACAATTAAAAACTCCCTGCCATATGAGTTTTACAGAATAACGTAACTTTTAACTCATTATAACAAGGAGTTTTTATCTCCGTTGCCCCTGTTACGGTGGCAAAATATTTAGCTTATTCTTGCACTCCGCTGGTCCTGAGCGTTTGAAACCCGTGTTCTTTCAGCATTGTATTAACGTCAATGATGCTTCCTGGTCTTTCATTAAATGCAATCATTACAAGCGCATCCCTTTTATCCTTTGCGTATAGCTCTGGCATACCATATTTTCTAAGTGCTCTCTGGGTTTCCTGTAAAGTAAATTCTGCTGCATAACATATTCGCACTATAACGTCTCGTTGCTTAGTATGCTTTTCACCAGATAGAAGCTTGTAGCCATATCTCTCTGGAACATCCGCTTTCAGGAAAACATCCTGCTGTTTAAGACCTTTTGCTGATAGCAAATCCTTAATATAGGTTGAAAAAGAATTAGAATCCGATAACATACTCTCCTTATTATCACTGACAAATGTGCTAAAGTCAGACAGATGTGTTTTCCCCAAAACTTTCTCCAGTTCATTGGTTTCTTTTTCCTGCATTTGCACCTCCAAACCGTGATACAATATTTTTATATCACAAATCATTATGTTGTTTCCTGATGAAAGAGGTTAGATAATGGACTACTCCAGCCGCCTTTCAATTTCATATTACAAAACAGTTGCGATTATCAACGACCCCCATCAGATTTATCTTGTCCAGCATCAGGAGACTGGAAAATTTTATGTCAAAAAGATTCTTGATGTCTATTCCATAGATATCTACAGATACTTGAAAGCTCATCCTATAACAGGCATCCCCCGCATAATCGATTTCTATGAAGAAAATAGCAAGCTTACTCTCATCGAAGAATTTGCTCCTGGCATTACACTCCGTGAAAAAATAGAATCTGGCTTACTTACCCGGAAACTTATCGGATCATATATGATTAGTCTATGCGAAATATTGGAAAAGCTCCACTCTCACAATCCTCCTCTCATACACAGGGATATCAAGCCCTCAAACATAATAATTAACAGTTTCGATGAAGTTATACTTCTCGACTTTAATGCTGCTAAATATAGTTCCAATGATAAGTCAAAAGAATCTGATACTGTCCTGTTAGGCACTCAGGGCTATGCTGCGCCTGAACAATATGGCTTTGGAGAATCCTCTCCCCAAACTGATATCTACTCACTTGGCATTATTTTGAAGGAAGCTTCCACATCCATGTCTGTAAATGATCATTCATTTGACTTGATCATATCAAAATGCACCCAGATGGACCCTGCAAAGCGTTATTCTTCTGTAAATGATGTGAAGACTGCTCTGTTAAAACTTTTAGGCAAAAACAGTATCGAATCAACAACCATACTTTCTGCACGGGCTTTCCTTCCTCCGGGATTTAGAACTCTAACGCCATGGAAAATGGTTATAGCTGTACCTGTATATATACTTATTTTTTCACTTTGTCTTTCACTTGAAGTAAAAAATACAACAGGGGCTGCTCTTTGGCTCGAGCGGATAATGTTGCTTATAATAATGCTTGGCGACGTATTTGTTGGTTACAACTATCTGGGAATACAGAATAAATTCCCTCCATGTAGAAGTAAAAACAAATTCCTTCACGCGCTTGGCGTTCTTCTGCTGGTCGCGCTGTTTACCATAGCATTATTCGTCCTGCTGGTTTTACTTGAGTAAGCGTCAAATGATCCGCCTATGATTGATCCGCTTTATATGTCAAACTTTAAAAAACTAATAAAACTAATAAAACTAGCTAGTTTTTTAAAGGAGGCTAAACATGGATCAAATCACTCATGAAGTAAGACTTGCCCAATGGGCTGAGATCATTCGTAATTGTCAGTCACGTCCCGAAGGTCAGACAACTCAAGAATGGGTTGCCGAGAACGGGATAAATATAAAAACGTATTATTACTGGCAACGCCGGGTTCGCAAAGAGCTTTATGATCAAGCTACTTCTCTTGTTCCTACAAATAAGTCTAAGACTGAGGTGACTTTTGCTGAAGTACCTGGCGAGGCATTAGAACTGCCAATCCTGAATGAGGCATCTCAAAATACTATTCAAAAACCGGATGCAGTTATTCGGGCTGGAAAGATGGAAATTGAAATCCATAACAGTCTTTCTCCTATGATGCTAAAAAGCATCCTGGAGGTAGCTGTCCATGCTCGCTGAACTCGGTGGTGTTACCAAGATATACATTGCTGTAGGATATACAGACCTAAGGCTTGGTATAAATGGCCTTGCACAGGCGGTTGGATCCAAGTACGATCTCAATCCGTTTGAGAAAGGAACACTGTTTCTTTTCTGCGGCCGTAAAGTTGACCGTATAAAAGCGCTTCTCTGGGAAGGTGATGGTTTCCTTCTGCTATATAAACGCCTGGAAGATGGCCGGTTTGACTGGCCGCGCACAGAGGCACAGGCTGTAGCCCTTACTCCGGAGCAGTATCATCTTTTACTTATAGGGCTAAACCCATTGAAGCCCAAGATAAAACAGGTAAACCCACAGCATATCTATTAAATTACTTGTGCAAAACAGAGAAATTTTTAAGCCTCTGTTTTCATGATAAATATGGCATTCTGACTTCACTCAGATGCCTGTAAACGCCTGTATATATGCCTTGAGGGCTGAATCAGAAGCGTTTGTTGCACTTTGAAAACTCTATATTTCCTACAGCGTATGAGGCTCTATTAATTAATAATCCATAGGCATAATCACGAAGCCTGATATGCGCCAAGTTCGCTATTTATGCGCATTTCCTGTACAATAGATACGTGGAAAGGAATTGATATGGCGCATAAATACACTGAAGAAGAACTGAATGAACTTGGGCCGAAGGCAGTCATAGCACTGTTTCTTTCACAGCAGGATCAGCTGGAGCGTCTCAATGAAAACATGGAGGCTCTCATAGAACAGATCCGTATCTCTAATCAGAGACAGTTCGGAAGAAAGACCGAGCAGCTGGATCAGATAACCGGACAGATGACTCTCTTTAATGAGGCAGAAGTCTTTGCTGATCCAGATGTACCTGAGGCTGATCCTGAGGATATCCTTCCGCCTAGAAACCGTTCCCATAAGAGGACAGGAAAACGGGAAGAAGACCTTAAGGGTTTCCCAGAGGAAAACATTCCGCATCCTGTTACTGACGAAGAAGCAGATGCTTTCTTTGGAGAAGGATGCTGGCGCAGAATGAAACCGGATAAGTTCACCAAGGTGCGTTATACTCCAGCTTCATGGACTGTCGAGAGGCATACCGTTGATGTTGTCGTTGGAAGGACTGGTGATCATCAGGATGAATTCCTTAGAGGAAAGAGGCCGGTTGAGATGATTCCCAAGAGTATTGCTACACCTTCACTTGAAGCAGCAATCATAAATGGCAAGTATGTAAATGCTAATCCACTTGACCGCATCGAACGCCATTTCAATCAGTTCGGACTGAACCTTTCCAAGCAGACCATGTCCAACTGGACCATTAGATGTGCTGAGGATTATTTCACTCCACTGTATGACAGACTCAGAGAGATTCTGTTGTCATATCACGTCACACAGGCAGATGAAACACCTGTTGAAGTGATACATGATGACCGGCCCGCAGGAAGCAAGAGCTACATGTGGGTGCACAGGTCTGGCGAATTCTACAGGGACAGACAGATCGTCCTTTTTGAATATCAGAAGACCCGGCATCATGAACATCCCGAGAATTACTATCGGGATTACAACGGAGTCCTGGTGACCGACGGACTTCAGCAGTACCACCTTATAGAGAAACATCTTGAAGGTGTGACAAGCGCAAACTGCTGGGCCCATGCCAGACGCGATTTCTCCGATGCGCTTAAAGCAATCGGTAAGAAAAACCAGAAATCGATAAAGCAGTCGGTAGCCAATGAAGCTCTTGAGAGAATCGCCGAGATATATCAAATCGAAGGCGAACTAAAGGAGCTGTCATCCGAGGAAAGACTCATCCGCAGAAAAGCTGACATAAAGCCTCTGGTGGATGACTATTTCGAGTGGGCAAAACAGTGCATAGCTGACGGCCTACTGACAAAAGGCAAGACTCTTGATGGACTCAACTACTGCATCAATCAGGAGAAGTACCTGCGGGTATTCCTTGAAGATGGTGAAGTCCCGATTGATAATTCAGCCAGCGAACGAGCAATAAGGCCGTTCACTATAGGCAGGAAGAACTGGGAGTTCATGAACACCATCAGAGGTGCAAAAGCCAGTGCTGTGATCTATTCAGTTGTTGAGACTGCAAGATTAAATAATCTGAGCTCCTATTACTACGTAGATCACCTCCTTACAGAGCTTCCAAAGCTCCGTGATGAGAATGGAAATATAGATACGGCAAGTCTGGATCAGTTATTACCCTGGTCCGAGACATTACCAGATAACTGCCGTAAACCACGCCGCAAATGAACTTGCGGCGTTTATTTTTCAGATAGGCGGATTATTTGACGCTTACTTACTTGAAGGTATTATTTTCGGTCATACTTGAAATATAACACATGTAGACGAAAAAAGTTGCCCCCGTAACAGTGGCAACTTAGCTCGCATTTCGTAAATAAGTATAAAATCCCGCATATAAACATTGTATTTTTCTATAAAACCTGAGAAAATATGTATAGACCAAGAAGTTCCGCAACTTCTTGCGTTCCACATAACAGCCAGCTGAGTGGACTAATCAGCTGGCTGATCCTCTGTCTACGTTTATTTCACAATCGCAAGATCTAATTCTGATGTCTCAAGTTTATCGATATAGTTCACAATACTCTCTCTAACGAGAACATCTCCCTCGCACCTGAATGTAAAGTACACTGAGTTATTATACTTGATGCTCTGATCATAGGAATCCGTTGCAGAAAAATCAAATGTCACATAGTATTTTCCATTAGTACCTTCCCTTACATTGCTCAATGTAACCTTATCTATTGCAACACCTGTTCCTTCATACTCATTAAGGGCAATACTATCCATGGCATAAATCTCCTGCGTGCAACTATCAACAATATCTTGCCAATTACTTGCAACACTGTCCATTTCTGATTCTGATACCAAAGAAGAACTATATTGCTTATACTCCCCATCTGTAAAAGTAATCTCAACATACTCTGTAGATGAATTCCATTCTCCCCATTGACGATATGAACAACAATAGATTCCTTCTTCATTCTGAAAAAACTCAAGTTCAGAATCTATCAGCTGTTTTTTCCCATTAACGTCACCATATTTATATTGAGTTTCAAATCCTACTCCACAAACATCAACGTAGTATTGGGAGATGTCTCCAAATTTATACTCTCCATATCCATAGATCGATAAATCCTCATCACCATATTCATCCCCTTTATCTGCGAGGGTAATTTGTCCTAAATCCGTAATAACCATCTCACTATCTACGCATAAAACTTTTGCATAGCTATCCACGTAATAGGATCCTTCATATCCCTGACGTTCAACATCTGCTTGTACAGGTCCTAACGTCGCGTAAAGCGCTACTCCACTATTATCATTCACAAACAATGCATCATTTATCAATTCGCCATCAGCTTTTGCCTTAGCTACAAGCTTAGCAACCATATTTACAGAATAATTGTGAGAAGATAAAGATTGTTCATCTAAACGAGTGCTTCTAAATGCTTTGATAGACTCGTTTATACTGATTGCACCAGACAAAAGATCTCTATATTTATTCTCGGTAATACTTATCTCCTCAGCCTCACCCTTAGATAGCGAAACATAATAAAACTGTTCTTCGCCCTCTAAATCATAGATATAATTAGGCAGTGTTGAATAAATCAGTCCAACTTTTCCCTCTTCATTGAGAATTATGCTATATCTTTCATGATCAGGATCAGAGAACACTTTTTCCATGGTGTTTCCCTGTTTATCATATATCTCCAGAAGAGTATCCTCATATATAAGACTATCATTCTTAGTAGGCGTATCCTTTACAGAAATAACTATTAGTTCCAAGTCATCATCTTCATCCATGTCGACAAAATAAGGCGTTGCTTTTTTATCAGCATAATTTGTGTTATAAAAATTCGCATAGAATGATGATGAACCCACAGATTTATCAGTTGTAGTACTCTCCTGTTCCTGCTTACTGCCTTTATTCTGCGTTTTATTAGCTTCATTACTATCCGGAACCACCTCAGTATCCTGAGGTAGCGTGCCCTGAACCATATCATGACTATTCTTATCAGAAACGATAAAAAACACCCCCGCTCCCAGTCCTATAACCAGAAGCACCAACAAGCATACTATTACTGGAATGCTGCTCTTCTTTTTCTCATTCTTTTTTTCTATCTGTCCAGAATCATTATTCTCTATAGCTGAAGTGCTAGTCACTTTTTCTGGAAATGGTACTATTTTTGTCCCACACTGCTTACAAAACATAGCCCCTTCACTTAATTCACAGCCACAATTAGTACACTTCATACAATGCCTCCATGCCATAACCATTGATGACAATCTTCACAGAATGCCGTTTATACCAAAACCTTTACCTACATTGTTCATTCTTCGAAATACTCATCTATTCCGTCCGCAATACCAGCCACAATTTTCCACTGATAATCATCTGTTGCCATCAACAAGTCTTCGGACGCATTCGTCATATATCCCATTTCAACGATAGTTACTGGAACCTGACTCCAGTTAATACCACTCATAGTGTCTGTTTCCCATACTTTTTCTTTTTTGCATCCTGTAGAAGCAACCATATTATCCAACACACATGAAGATAATCTTTTGCTCTCAGCATAAACATTACCGTTGTAAGGATTACTTGATGTCTGGCAAATAGTCATAGCGCCATTAGCATCTGGATTTGACGATCCATTTGCATGTATCCGGACAAAAGCATCTGCGTCATTATCATTTGCAATAGCAGCTCTCTCTGAATTACTGATGTTAACATCATTTGTCTCTCTAACCATGATAACTTCATATCCACGGTTTTCCAGTTCTTCTTGAAGTTTAAGAGCGACTTGTAATGTAAGCTCATATTCAGCCAGACCACTGGCAACGCCAGATGTCCCTCCTGCAACTTTTGCTTTTGTCTCACTAGATCCCGGCCCTAATGGCTCTCTTTCAGAATTACCTTTAGCCTGATGCCCTGCGTCAACTACAACAAGTTTACCATTTCCTTCTCCGGTCCTTACTTTAATCTCTCTAAGATACTGACTGGAAACATAATATTCGCCTTCATCAAGTTTGATTTTTGTCCATTCGCCATCATTGGATATTACCTGAACCTCAGTACGACTTTCTATTTGGCAATGTACTTCAGCATCTGTCGAAGGCATAGTCCTTACATTAACCTTATCAGTTGTACGCATCAATGCTAATGGCTCTGATTCTGTTTCTTCAATTATCTCGGAAATTTCCTCAGCACTTGCTTCTTCACTTTCGACAGATTCTTCCAAGGCACTACTACTTTCCAACTCAGCTAATGTTTCAATGCTTAGCTCAGAAGAAGCTTGTTCAGATTCCGAAGTATCCTCGCTACCGCAAGCAACTAATAATACAGTCGCCGACAAAACAAGGCACTTTTTAAGTTTGTCAAAAATCATCTGTATCCCTTTTCTTTTTCGTACTTAACAATTACATCCTTGTTCTTTATCTCTATATCTGATAAAGAACTCTCCTGGAAATCATCTGGATCTATTGTGCCTTCATACCAATCCTTAGAATCAAAATATGCCTGCAGTTCCTCATCCTTGAATTTTCTACCATGACGAGCATAAATTTCATTCCTTGCAAGCTTACACTGTTCTGCATCAAAGCCCTCAAGATCTGCCTCTGATATCAGCTCAGAATCGCTATTAGGCAAAACATAGTCTGAGTTTTCCTCTAACTCCGGTTCTTTTACTTCTTCGACCGGAGCCACGCTTCCATCAATGTTGTCTTCATGATTATATGCATCGAGGTTTGACGTAACCACCGCTTTATACAATGCATCTAACGACTCATAACCATAGTAGTACCATGATTTTGTTCCAAACCATCCTGAGCTTACTTTTGAATCAATTGTGAATCTATTGTTTGGAGTATCATAATTATTTGTATCTACAGTAACATTTCCATTTCCATCAGTCATAAGGTTGCTAAAAGATGCGTACCAATAAACGTTATTCACTTTGTCATATGACTGCTTTTTATTACTATATGTGTTATGAACATCCACCCTATAAACCAAAACCAAATAGTTAAAATCTCCATAACTATTACCTTTATTTGTTAAAAGGTAATTTCCAAGATAAGCAAGGCTCTTCACTTCCTCACCATCTCCAAAGCTCTTTGCTGCATGAGCATAGTAAGCATCTTCTGCCTGGCTCTTCATACTCGAAAGTGCATCTTCTGTTATTTCAGTATTTGTTGTAACATAGCTATTTAAGCCTTCAACTGTATATTCTTTTTCCAGTGATTCCGGAACCTCACCGTATTGCTCTGCACACTTCTCCACCTGACTTTCATCAATCTTAACAACCACCTTATCTCCATTACTTAAATCACGGCTGTTTTCACATGAGAAATCATAATAATTCAGCTTAGAACCACCATATTCAAACTCCACGCTTCCATTTGGTGCTATACCACTGAATGTCACAGAAAGATCTGCAAATGCGTCAAACTTGCCAAGCTCAGTAAGACCAGAAACCTTAAATTTGTCATCCTTATATTTTACTTTACACTTCACATAATCTGATAGTTTTTCATCAACATCCCATGTATAAGAAAGCTCATCACCATTTGATAATTTGCTAGTATTATCCAGCTTAACGCTTACACTATCTTGAACGGCCTCCAAAGGAGTCATTAGACTGAGTAATTCGCCATACTCACTCTTTGCCCCGCTAGAGTACTCGAGTTTTTTCCCATATTTAGCATCTATTGTTTCCCAGTCCACGCTCACATGTGCTTTGCCATATCCATCATAACCATCCGTCTCAATTTTGAGATAATTGTTTAAGTTGATAGTTGGCTTGGCGTTCATTAACAGGAAGAGAACAGCTATTAGTGCCACAACACCTACGCCTATTCCACTTAGTATCTTTGGTGATATCTTCACTGCTGCCTTAGGCGCAGCTGCTGATGATACGTTTTCAGTAACCTTAACTGATTCATTCATTGGCACTACTTTAGGGCTTGCTGACTCCTTGACATCAGCTTGAGCCAGTGGTGCTCCACACTTCTTACAAAATCTTGCATTCGCATCATTCTCTGCACCGCATTTTCCACAAAACGACATTATTTATCCTCCGTAATCATATTCTTCAACAATTGTTTAATAAACTATTACTTCTTAACTGATTCATCATCGTTTTTATCTATAGTCTTCATTATTTTCGTTATTTCCGAAATACTGAATGTTGTCATAAACGCAAGAACAAAGGCCACTACTGTCATAACTTGTTCCATCTGGGCACTATCAATTCCAACAGCTTTAACAACAATAAAAACGATTATTATTACAGCACTTACTATAAGCCAGCGTTTTAATATATGAGAGCATTTCTCAGTACCAAGTGCATTCATAAAAAGTTGGTATTTCTTTCGTATACATTGCCTCCTGTCACATGGGCTTAACTGTACAAAACAAAAAACTAACTTCAAATAACGCTTTAACTAGTAAGAATTCTTATTTTATTTGGCACATATTTAATCCATAGAGTCTGCTTCTATACGCCAACCAGACCAGCCATACCTTTTTACATGATATTCATCTTGATCAACATAGTATTCATCTTTATATTTATACCTGTATTTCACGTAAACATCGGCATCTGAGTATATAAGATTCTGCACTCCAGGAACTTTATCCAGTATATTAGAAAAAATATCTAGATTTGTGTTAGCTTCCAAATTGTAAGACTTACATTCTATTACTTCTACATCTGTTGCCCCTGCTGCCTCTAGCAGCATCTGTCCCCATGACATACCACTTTCAGTAAAGAAGTTGACAATATCTGCTAATATTCCTCCAAAGAATCCAATAGTCTGCTCTGTAGTTGGATCAAGACACTCTGCTGCCTTTTCATAATCTCCGCTCTTAAGAGCTTCAAACATCTTCAATACAACATCTTCAGGCCTTATCACAACACCCTTATACTTAAGCGGCTGGGCTTCTTTTTCTCTTTTCGAGGCAATAGGATTACCTTCAATTCCTTCTTCAACCTCATTTAACTTTTCCCCTAATGCATTTTCCAGAGCTAACTGAGCATTAACCATCCCATAACGATCTAAAGTATAGAAATCTTTATCCGGTGCACCGGTCACAATATATTTTTTAGATTCATTATCACATAGGATTGTCTTTACTTCAGGGCCAGTGAGCCCTGTATCAGTCCCCCAAATCAAAGCTATAACTCCCGTCACTACAGGAGCCGCCATAGATGTTCCAGACTTTTTTCCATACCCCCAAATTGGAATCGTGCTATAAACATCCGTTCCAGGTGCCCATATATCAACATTATCTCCGTAATTTGAATAATCAGCCATTGAATAATTGTTGTTACCATCATTTTGTGCTGCCCCAACAATTACTACTCTTCCTAGAATCTCGCGTTTATCAGTATTCTCAGAATATGCACAGTTATTCTCATCTATTGCACAAAAGAAACTATTATACTTAGTATCAATTGGTTTTCCATTTTTATCACCATTTCCAGCAGACTCAACAATAATAAAATCGTATCCTTCCTCCAGAAGTCCCAGCAAAAAATTGGAATAATACTTACCTGCAGAATCAACACTCTCTTGAGTTGTCAATTCATCCTTTGCTCCCAGTGACAAATTCAATACTTTACACCCTTTATTCACAACCAACTCTTCTATCCCATTTACTAGCTCAACACCGGATTTCCAGTCAGTTCCTGTCTCCGCTTCTTCCTGCTTTTCTTGTTTTTTTGTAAGAGACCAGTCGTATGTAAATAGTTGTGCATCCCAAACAATCCCTGTAATTCCAATCTTATTATTGGCTTCTGCGCCGATAATTCCTGCCACATGTGTACCATGACCACTTGAATTGTTATATTTAGAAACAGATTTGATTGCACCGTCCAAATCGGCATGTTTTACGTCAAATCCAGAATCCAAAATGCCTATGTTAATAGAATCAAGATAATTGTTGTATTCCCACGCTGATGGCGCATTTATCGCTTCTATCCACCAATTGTTTCCAGCAGGATTCTCTTCCGACCAGCTTGACCCAAACACTCCCCACGGGTCATCCGGTATCGATTCATCCTCTAATTGAACTGCCAAATCAGGATATGCACTCCTGACAAATTCCTGTGCTTCTACCTTTTCACATAGTTTTTCCAACTCATCATACGAAGATGATGTTACTTCAATTTGATACTGATGGATTGATGGTATGTTTCCTACAATTTTCCCATCAATGAGATCAGTTATTTCCTGAATATCTTCTTGAGATGCATCTCTAACACAATTCACAATAATGATGTTGCTGACATAACATATTCCAGATTCTTCATCTATTTTCACGTTATCAGGATTAAGTTCATATATTACATTTGGGCTTCCATCACCAGTCAAAGAAACATTGCCTTCTGATGTATTGTTTCCGATAAATGTAACTCCTAGATAGTACCGCGCTGCCTGAATGCCAAGAAGCAAAATGCAAATAAAAAATATCGCTAGTAATCTTCTCTTCTTCCTACGCTTCTTCGGAGGCTTTTCATTATGCTTGTTCGAAGCAGAACCTCCTTTATCTACACTCTGATTTTCTATCCCGTTTTCTGTTACTGTAGTTTCGTCAGCCTTAATAGCTTCTGTATCATCCCGATTTAAAATCTCCGTTCCACACTTTGGGCAAAACTTTGCATCATCATTTAATTTATGACCACATTTTCTACAAAACATAAACAATCCTCAAAAAAGGTCCCCAGCGCAGATGCCGGGGACCCCAATAACCATGTAATCTACACTCAACCATCAAGCTATCTTTAATGGCTTACTCAACTTTTGCTCCACATTTCTCGCAGAAAACAGCATCTTCTGCAAGCTTTGCGCCGCACTTTGTACAGAAAACTGACTTTGATTCTGCAACCATTTGAACTGGTTCCTGCTCTACTACAGGAGAATTAGCAGTTTCCTCAGCTGCCTTATTCTGTTCTTCCTGTTTAGCAGCTTCTTCTGCTTCTCTCTTTGCCTTTTCTTCTGCCTCTCTACGAGCAGCCTCTTCCGCTGCTTTCTTTGCCTCTTCTTCGCGTCTAGCAGCCTCTTCTGCTTCTCTTCTTGCCTTTTCTTCTGCTTCTTTACGTGCAGCTTCCTCTGCAGCAATTCTTGCCTCTTCTGCTGCCTTTCTAGCTGCTTCCGCTTCAGCTATCATGCTTTCAGGAACTGGCGTTCCGCATGATGTACAGAATCTATTATCATAAACTATAGGACTGCCGCACTTAGCGCAATAACCAATGATATCCTCTTTAGGTATCTTATTCTTGCTAACATTAGCGGAAACATTTTCCGCCAACTGGCTGACAGAGCTCGACATTTGGCTGACAGCCGCAGACATTTGATTCAAAGTATTTTGAGCACCCGTTCCACTAAATCGTTTTAACAGATCTTCTTGCATATTGAGAATCTTGGCAACCACAAGCACTGATAGTACAACGATTACAACAAGTGAAATAATGTTAAATGTAAACCATCCTGTTGCTTTAAATGTACAGTAGTTTTCTTCAGCGGCTTTTTTTACTGCGGATCTGAAAACAAACCACACTACCAAATCTATTCCGCCACAAATAGCTGTAATCAAAGCTGCCTTTTCATCTGCTATCTTTTTAATAAACAGAATCACAAGAACAGCAACAGGCAGTAACAACGCAATCAGCATAATTGGATGTGGCTCAACTACTGTTTCTCCATAAGATTGCAAACCACCTACCGCTGTCATTACAGAAACATCTATTTTTTGCCCGGAACATGACACCAAAAATGTTGGGCAAAATACGATGATAGTAACAATTACAGAAAGAACTCTTAAAATGTTCTTCACTGTGACTACGGGTTTCTTTTCAGCTTCATTCATTGTCTTTTCTCCTTTTGATTGCTGTCCTTTTTTAGCCTTCCATCACCTGGTCTGCTTGCTTCAGCTGGAATTATCCAAGTATTGCCCACTTTTGTAGCACCAGGTATTTTACCATTTGCACACATAGTCTGCACTGTTCTTTGATTAATCCCCCACTCATCTGCAATTTCCTTTACAAGCTTAAAATCTTTTACCATAATTCGTGCCTCTGATTTAGGGCTGAACATATTTCCATCCCTATAATATTCGTTCAAACGAAAAACATCAATGCTTTATAAAAATTTTATACGTTATTTTAATCGATAATTACATTATTTATTATACAAATTGAAATTTAATATCGGACACCTATTGTACATTTACCGCTTATCACAGATCCGTTTACGCATCTTCCTTGATTTTCTCTTTAAAAATCAACTCACCATTTGAGTACTCATAAATCTCGGTTTCAAAATAGTTAGAATTCATACCGCGGATAAAGTGGCCTGAATACAATAGTCCATCTTCAGAAATGCCCGATGAAGTATGCGTTCCAAGATACTTATATGTTCCTCCATGTAATGTAAAGATATAAGAATCTGTATCTACATTAGACATGAAACTATCTACAATAACAGCCTTTGTCCCATCTCTAAAAGTACCTGAACTCATTCGTACAAAATTGGGGCCAAAAGGAACATCTTCAACTGGAGTCGCACTCTCATATGTCACGTACCATATTGTATAATCGTCGTAACAATCATAATAATTATCCGGATCGTTGTAATAAACTGCATTTGGATCTTTGGATGTAGCAGCGAAAGCTTCATATACCCCATCACCATCAAAGTCATCTCGTATTATGACCATGAGTGTGTCCGAACATTCGGCAGACAGTACAGCAACCAAGTTGTCCTCGGTATCAGCAACTTGCTCCCGCAATTCATTAGTAATACCATCGTTTTTATCCGCTTTATTCTTCTTATTACTTAGTGCTTTCTCTACAGCTAATTGGGCATTAACCATTCCATATTTATCAATGGTATAAGAATCCCTACTGCCATTCCCATATACGATGTATTTCTTGCTGCTATTATCACATACTATATCCTTAACCTGATTTCCAGTTAAGCTTATATCCGTCTCCCATACCAGAGCCGCAACTCCTGTTACCACAGGTGCAGCCATAGATGTTCCATCCATCTTATGATATCCAGTCATCGGGTATGTGCTATAAATACTCTCACCAGGAGCCCAAATGTCTACATTTTCTCCATAGTTAGAAAACGAAGCGCAAGAAAAATCTTTATTGCCATTATTCTTGGCCGCACCAACAATTATGATTCTGTCAAGAACATCATCTACAGATATACGATCAGAAGAAGAACAATTATCTCGTGAAATTGAGCAAAAATGCCCATTGTATTTTGTATTGATTGGTTTTAAGTTGCTATCTCCATTTCCAGCCGACTGCACAATAATGAAATCGTTATCCTCTAACAGACCAATCATAAATTCCGATGATGACTTCGCTGAGGCATTAACAAAATCATCTGTCATCAGATTAGTATCTGGTACTACCCCAAGAGACATATTGATGACCTTACATTTCTTATTTACAACAAGCTCTTCAATACCTGCATATATTTCTGTGTACGTCTTCCAGTCTTTACCTGTCTCCTTTTCCACTTTTTTCGCTTGCTTTTTTGTTAATTCCCAGTCATGTGTATATATCTGGGCATTCCACACAACTCCCGTAATGCCAATTTTGTTATTGTCATGTGCACCAATAATTCCTGCCACATGTGTACCATGACCACTTGCGTCATTGTATTTAGATACAGATTTAATTACTCCGTTCAAGTCCTTGTGCTTAACATCAAACCCAGAATCAACAATCCCAATATTTATTGACTCAAAATAATCGTTATAATCCCAGGCCGATGGCGCATTTATCGCTTCTATCCACCAATTGTTACCGCTTGGGTTATCTTCAGACCATTTTTCACCAAAAATCCCCCATGGATCATCCGGGATTGTCTCGTCTTCTAATTGAACTGCTAAATCAGGATAAGCGCTTCTAACACATTCTTGAGTTTCTATAGTCTTACATAATTCCAACAATTCATCATACGATCCCTCAGCCACCTCTATTTGATATTGATATATTGAAGGGATACTACCAACTATCTTCCCGTCTATCATATCCGCTATCACTTGAATGCTTTCCTGTGACGTTCCTTTTGTAAAATTAACAATAATAATATTGCTAACATAATTAATCCCAGTTTTCTCATCCTGCCTCACATACTCAGGTTTCAACTCATATACTACATTTTGGCTGCCATCTTCAGTTATGCCAATTTCAGCCTCATGTTCGTCTATTCCCATAAAGTTCAAACCAAGATAAAATCGTGCTGCTTGGATACCAAGGAACAACAGACAGACAAAAGCAATAACTAATAATATTTTAAACTTGTGCTTTGGATGCTTATTATTCTTAGCGCCTAAAGCAGCTCGTTTTTTATTCTGCTTCTGGTCTCCCGGATCTATATTTGCTGATGCATGATCGGTCACAGACAGTGCACCGTCAGAGTTTTTCAAAACTTCTGTTCCACACTTAGGGCAAAATCTGGCATCATCATTAAGTTTGTGTCCGCATTTTCTACAAAACATACTCTATCCTCAAAAAATCCCATCACCAATGATGGGAACATCAATTACATAACATTAATAAGGCTTACTCTAAGACTAAGATTCTTTCCTTCAGTATAATATTCGTCCGAACGAAAAATATCAATCTGTTATTAAAAAATTGTGCGGTATTTCGTAAGCGCGAAATAATCCGGCGGATGTGAATGCGTCCCTCAATCACTCATAATGGATTTGAACTATAAACTACATTTTAGTGTGAACACTTGAACTTATGAACTTCATTTTGGTGTCACATGGAAAGGATAGCTTATGTCAGATCCCAAGCATTATCGTACTAAAGATGAGTGGTTCAAGCTCGTCCAGGAGTGCCGTAAAAGCGGTTTATCGGACGCTCAATGGTGCGCATTAAATGGTATCAGCCGTCATTCATTAAACACTGCTATCAAAAGGCTGCGGAAATGTTCTTATGCAATTCCTCCTCGCAGCGCTGATGATATATATGACCTGGCCATTCCAAAACAGGATGTGGTCAAAGTGGATATCGTTCCTGATATCCAGCCGCCACAGAAGATCATTCCTGAGGCGGCACCGCACATTGACAATTCACATATGATAGAGATAAGTCTTGGAGATGTACATATTTCTCTCTGCAACGGAGCTAATCCGGATCTTGTAGCCAGGACTCTCTCAGCCTTAAGGAGCTTCGTATGATCGGCGATATAACAGCTGCAGATGAGATCTACATTGTCTGCGGCTACACTGACATGAGAAAGTCTATCGATGGCCTCTGTGCCATAATCGAAGACAAACTCCACATGGATCCAAGAAGCAAGGCTCTGTATCTCTTCTGTGGGAGAAGGGCTGACAGGTTCAAGATGCTTCTTTGGGAGCCGGACGGATTCATACTGTTCTACAAAAGACTATCCGCCGAACAGGGACGATACCGCTGGCCAAGAAACAAGGATGAAGTACGCAACCTGACCTGGCGCGAGTTCGACTGGCTTCTCTCAGGTATCGATATAGAGCAACCTAAGGCCATTAGAGCCTCTTAAGGTCTGTGTATCAGTTTTTGTGCATAAATCTGAAATCGCCTTATATCGGATTAATTAAATGCCGGTTTTCAGATCACTTTGGCACTTTTACCGATATTAATTGCCTTGTAAGTCTGATAAAATCTATATATCAGATGTAAGGAGGCTGTCGTGGCGAGAGATTCCAAGGACCAGCAGCTCATTGAGCTGAAGGACACTGTGAAAGAACTGAATACCACCATCAGAAATCTCAACGCACTCATTGAGGCTGCTAACAAACGCGAAGAGGAGCATCTTCTGAAAGAGCAGGAACATATCGAAAGAGAAAAAGTCCTGCAGGAACAGATAGATTACCTCACCAAGAAACTCTTTGGCAGATCAAGTGAGAAACGTGATGATTTTGAGGGACAGATGAATCTCTTCAATGAAGCCGAAACTCTAAAGGCTGATCCTGATCCCGAGGAACAGGAATTCACCACCGTCGAGAAACATACCCGCAAGAAAAAATCCAAGATGTCTGATAAGTTTGCAGGCCTCCCTGTCCAGGAGGTTATTCTTGATGTTCCTGAAGATGAGCGCATCTGCGATGTCTGTGGCACTCCTCTTGAGAGGATTGGGAAAGAATTCCTTCGCAGAGAGATCGAATTCATTAAGCCAAGTATCAAGATCATTGATTACTACAGTGTCAGCTATGGATGTCCTAACTGCAAGATAAATGCTGAGGTCCCGCACATCGTAAGAGGACGCGACGGTCAGGCACATATGCTGCACGGCATGGCATCTGCCGGAACAGTTGCGTGGGTAATGTATCAGAAGTATGTTAACTCTCTTCCTCTTTACAGACAGGAAAAAGACTTCAAGATGTACGGAGCCGAAATCTGCAGAGGAACCATTGCCAACTGGATAATCAATAACGCTGAAGAGTTCTTCAAGCCTATGTGCAATTACTTCCAGAGAAAGCTTGTTGCCGGAAGATATGCAATGGCAGACGAAACGCCCGTACAGGTGCTCAAAGAACCAGGGCGCAGGGCTGAATCAAGGTCGTACATGTGGGTTTTCCGTTCGGGAGAGTTTGATCCGGCGCAGATAGTTCTGTTCCACTATTCTCCGACACGGGCGGGAGATACTGCAAAGGAGTTCCTTGAAGGATTCCACGGGTACCTTATGACTGACGGGTACAGTGGATACAATAAGCTCAGGGACTGCACGAGGAATTCCTGCTGGGCGCACATAAGAAGGTATCTTATAGATGCCATTCCCAAAGGTAAGGAATACGATCACAGCCAGCCGGCAGTACAGGGACTTGCCTATGTCGACAAGCTCTTCGAGATGGAACGGAAAATCCATGAAAAGAAGGGCTCTGATTTCGATGCCATAAAGAAGTTCCGCCTTGAAAAGGAGAAACCTGTACTTGACGGTTTCTGGAACTGGCTTGACTGCCAGACTGCAATAAAGAATTCCAGGATGTACAAAGCCCTTGTTTACATCCAAAACAGAAGACCATTCCTCGAAACCTATCTTGAGGATGGTGGCTGCAGTTTCAATAACAACACTTCCGAGAGAAGCTGCAAGGCCTTTGTTACTGGCCGCAAGAACTGGCTGTTTTCAGACTCAGTTGATGGCGCAGAGGCAAGTGCTCTTACTTATTCCATTGTTGAAACAGCTAAGGCAAATGGCGTTGATGTTTATTACTACCTGAAATATCTTCTCATGAAGTGTCCAACATCTCTTACCAGCGATGAAGATCTTGAGAAGCTCTGCCCATGGCATCCTGAATGCAAGGAAGCCCTGGATGAACTTCACAGACAGCATCAGAAAGCGATCTTCGACGCAATGTAATCTTTATCATATGTGAATTGTCAAGGTGCTCCAGTCTCTTATGAGGCTGGGGTATATTTTATGGGCAAAAACCCTTGTACCTGTTAACATGCCTTGCGGGATAGCGCAACCCACCGGATTATTTCGCGCTTACCATTGAACTATTGCCCA
>JAEEGH010002297.1_pt1 | contig 51874 bp, 45 predicted proteins | sample 9134181 | NCBI WGS metagenome assembly JAEEGH01 (sample SAMN16246544, study PRJNA631951) | gut metagenome | biome: gut microbiome; feature: rumen; material: DP-attached | host: Bos | place: Iran: Karaj | collected 2018-10 | reverse complement strand
AGAGGCCTGCTACATCAACGTCGACCTGGTGGAGAAACTGGGATATACCCTTCCGGAAACTTTGACCTGGGATTTTGTCTGGGAAGTGTCGGAAGCCGCGATGAAAAAAGACGCAGAGGGAAATTTCCTCCTGAACGGGCAAAAGGTGCTCATCCCCTTTATCTACAAGTCTTCCGACAACATGATGATCACCTATTTAAGGCAGGCAGACGCAGGCTATTCGCTGCCCGACGGGACCATCGAGATATTTAATGACACCACGTTTTCGTTCCTAAAGGAAATATCCGCGCATGCAAAATCAGGCGCATTTTCTACGTTCAAGATCTCGGGCTATCCCGGAAATTTCCTGAACGCTGGACAGTGCATTTTTGCCATAGATTCGACCGCGGGCGCTACATGGATGGGAGCGGAAGCACCGCTCATGGATATCCACCGCGAGTCCGTAGCCGACTTTGAGACTGTGGTGACAGAGATACCGCAGATCGACCCCTCGCATCCAAAGATGATCTCGCAGGGACCGTCTGTCTGTGTGTTCAACAAAAAAGACCCGCAGGAAGTGCTCGCCTCCTGGCTTTTTGCACAGTTTCTCCTCACAAATGAGGTCCAGAACGCCTACGCAATGACAGAGGGTTATCTACCGGTCACAAAAAAAGCGCAGGACAGCGCCGAATACAAGGACTATCTGGCCCGCGCGGGAGAAGATAACGATAAGTACTATTACGTAAAGATAGAAGCTTCAAAGCTTCTTATGAGAAACATAGAAAATACCTTCACAACGCCTGTGTTCAACGGTTCGGCTTCCTTGAGAGACGCATCGTCGCAGCTCATCGAGAACACCGCAAAGGCCGTGCGCCGCGGAAACACTGTTGATGATGCGTTTATGCAGAATCTGGAAAAGGATGTGACAAGCCTCTACAGGCTCGACCAGCTTTCCAAGAGACAGGGCACCGGCACAAAGCCCGAGATCACGGGAAAACTTCCCACAGAATCAAAAGTGCTGTTCATAGTGCTCGGGATTGCCTGGGCGGGGATCGCCTGCGCTTATGTGACCAAAAAGATCAAAAACAGGAAAGCGCGCTAATTTGCTACATACATGCGCTTGTACGGATTTTTGCTGTCAGGCGTGATGACGGTGAACGGAGAGGACAGCACTTCTTCTATGTCGAGATTAAATATGCGGCAATACTCTGAAAGATGGATTTTCAGCTCTGCCTTGTCCTCACAGGTCGCGCGTCTTGCGGTCACCTGCTCGGGAAACACCACATCTTCGCAGGTCGAGCGCAAAAACATCTTGCCTCCGTGCATTCCTGCGCAAGGGAAAAAACCTACACACTTTTCACTCGAAGACCAGAGGTTCAGCACGATTATCATGCCGCCTGCCTGATATTCTCCGAGGAAACTGCCCGCCTTTCCGCCTATCACCATCAGCGGGACCTTTTCTTCATACGCTTTCATGTGAATGCCGGCACGATAGCCGGCATTTCCTTTTACATAGATCTTGCCGCCGCGCATTGCGTAGCCTGTCGCGTCCCCGGTATTTCCGTGTATCACGATGGTTCCTTCATTCATCGTGTCCCCGACGGCATCCTGGGCATTTGCGTTTACGGTGATAGTCCCTCCGTTAAGGTACGCTCCCAGAGCATTTCCCGGTATTCCGTGAATATCTATCGTTCTGTCCGCCATCCCTGCGCCTATGAAGCGCTGCCCGCAGCAGTCCGTGACCGTGCAGGGCTCCGCGGAGCTTCTTATTTTTTCGTTTATCGATCTGTGATCGAGGCCTTCGGCACTGATCGTTGTCATGTTGCTACCTCCGTATATGCCTTTATTCACCCGCATGCATCACGCCAAGGATCTCAAGCTCCTTGGATGTAAGGCCGACGCCGCGGAGCATCAGCCGGTTCCCGCGGAGCGCCTCTATTGAATTTATGCCCATACCGCCCATGATCTCCATGATCTCGTGTTTCCACGCCCTCATAAGGTTTACAAGGCGTTTGCTTCCCATATCCGGGTCGAGCCTCTCCACAAGATCAGGACGCTGTGTCGCGATGCCCCAGTTGCATTTTCCTGTCTGGCAGGTCCTGCAAAGATGACATCCCATTGCAAGGAGAGCAGCTGTCGCGATGTAACATGCATCGGCTCCGAGAGCAACGGCTTTTACGACATCAGCCGCGCTTCTGATGGACCCTCCGACCACAAGGGAAACATTGTTCCTTATGCCCTCATCCCTTAATCGCTGGTCTACGGCCGCAAGCGCGAGTTCGATCGGGATGCCTACGTTGTCCCTTATCCTCGTCGGCGCGGCGCCGGTTCCTCCGCGGAAGCCGTCTATCGCTATGATGTCAGCGCCGCTTCTCGCGATGCCGCTCGCAATGGCCGCGATATTGTGTACGGCTGCGACCTTTACGATCACCGGCTTTTTGTATTCCGTTGCTTCCTTAAGCGAAAAAACAAGCTGCCTAAGGTCTTCTATGGAATAGATATCATGATGCGGAGCGGGAGATATTGCGTCCGACCCTTCAGGTATCATCCTCGTTTTTGACACGTCTCCCACGATCTTTGCGCCGGGAAGGTGGCCGCCTATGCCGGGCTTTGCGCCTTGGCCCATTTTTATCTCTATCGCGGCGCCCGCTTCAAGATAGTCCTCGTGCACTCCGAAACGACCGCTTGCCACCTGGACGATGGTGTTTGGGCCGTATTTGTAAAAATCTTCGTGTAAGCCGCCCTCGCCTGTGTTGTAGAGGATCCCGAGCTCCGTCGCGGCCCTTGCGAGAGATGCGTGAGCGTTGTAGCTTATGGAACCGTAGCTCATCGCAGAGAACATCACCGGCATCGAAAGGTTCACATGCGGCGGGAGCTCTGTCACAAGCTTCCCGTTTTCGTCCCTTTTTATCGTGTCGGGCTTTTTTCCGAGGGAGACCTGTGTTTCCATGGGCTCTCTGAGCGGGTCGATGGGCGGGTTTGTGACCTGCGAGGCATTTACTAGGAGCCTGTCCCAGTAGACGGGAAGAGGCTTCGGATTTCCCATCGAGGAAAGCAGCACACCGCCGCTCGACGCCTGCTTGTAGATCTCATTTATAGTATCACTCTGCCAGTTTGCGTTTTCACGGAAACTGCATTCGTTCTTTTTGATCTTTAAGGCCCTTGTGGGGCAAAAAGCCACACAACGCTGACAGTTTACGCATTTCGTTTCATCACTCAGCATGACGCCGTCTTTTTCACTGTAAAAATGCACTCCGTTTGAGCACTGCTTTTCGCAAAGCCTGCAGTTTGTGCATCGGAGGCTGTTTCTTTCTATCTCAAATTCGGGACTGATAAAATCGACACCCATCAGAACGCACCTTCTTTCACTTTGACGATAACGGGTTCTCCGCCCGCGGGATAACGGATGTTTTCCGCATCCGGCTCCATCACACGGATAGCGGCTTCTTCACTTGCAATGAACACCTTGTCATCTTTTTCGCCGACAACCATGGAACGGAGCTTCAGCCTGTCGTTCAGCGCCATGATGCCGCCTGTGAAGCCGAGCACTATCGAAAACGGGCCGGTGATAAGAAGACTTGGGAACATCGTCCGGAGAAACTTAAGCCTTTCAGCCTTTTCTTTGTCCGGCTCCTGCTCTATGGTGCTCCAGAACGGCGCAGATATCACGTTTGCGGCTTCTGTGAGAGTCAGCCCCTGCACGCGTATCAGGTAGTCAAGGATATAGGTTATGACTTCCGTATCCGTCTGCAGCGTGCACTTATAGCCAAACATCTCAATAAATCTGCGATTCGCGTCATAAGACGAGATCTCTCCGTTGTGGACCACGGAATAATCAAGAAGAGTGAACGGATGGGCGCCGCCCCACCATCCCGGAGTGTTTGTGGGGTAGCGTCCGTGAGCCGTCCATGAATACCCTTCGTATTCATCAAGCTTGTAAAACATGCCCACATCTTCGGGGAAGCCTACGGCCTTGAAAGTTCCCATGTTCTTTCCGCTCGAAAAGACATAAGCTCCCTTCATCTGTGTGTTTATCTTCATGGCAGCGCGCGCGACAAATTCCTTTTCGTCAAGCTGCATGCTCGCAAGCATCGATCTTAAAGGAGAAACAAAAAATCTCCATATCATCGGCTCGTCTGTGATCTTTGGCGTTTTTCTGGTCGGAATGACCTCGGAATGCACTATTTCAAAGTATTCCTTAAGGAATGCCTCGCATTCTTTTCTTGTGTTGCGGTCATCAAAAAACAGATGGAGCGCGTACAGATCTTTATACTCGGGATAGATACCATAGCCGGCAAAACCGCCGCCCAGACCGTTGCTGCGGTCATGCATGGGCTTCATTGCGTTTGTTATCGCTTCTCCGGACATCTTTTTTCCTTCTTTGGAGATCACCGCTGCGATCGCGCATCCGGAAGGGATACGCACCTGTCCTTCTTTTTTCATGAGTAAATGTCCTTTCGTAAAAAACAAAAAAAGACGTTCGTGCCGCACAGACAGCCTGTGTGCATGAACGCCGTTGCTCATTTGCACGGATTATAGTACGACTTTTTCACTTTGTCAAGATAAAGTGAAAATTTCTCTTGACAATCGAAAAAGGCAAGAGTATAATCCGCCCCATAAATAAACACGAGGTAAAGGCAAAGGCGTCTTTAAGTGCAAACTTACTGACCCCTTTGCCTCTTTTTTATTCAAAAACAGAAAAGGAGACAAGACTATGGGCACAGTTTCGGATTACTTTGGAAGTCAGGTTTTTGACGATCGCGTGATGCGTTCGTCTCTCTCCGCAGAGGTATACGCTTCCCTCAGGAAGACTATCGATGAAGGAAAAGAACTTGATATAAGTGTTGCCAATGCAGTTGCGGAGGCCATGAAAAACTGGGCGGTATCAAAGGGCGCGACACATTTCACACATTGGTTCCAGCCTCTTACGGGGATCACCGCCGAAAAGCACGACAGCTTTATCGCACCTTCGCCGGACGGCAGCGTGATCATGGATTTTTCCGGAAAAGAACTTATTAAAGGCGAACCCGATGCCTCATCCTTCCCCTCAGGCGGCTTAAGAGCAACCTTTGAAGCAAGAGGATATACGGCATGGGATCCCACATCCTACGCTTTCATAAAGGGAAAAACACTTTGCATTCCCACAGCGTTCTGCTCATACGGCGGACACGCGCTTGATAAGAAAACACCGCTTCTTCGCTCGATGGAAGCACTCAGCAAGCAGGCGCTGAGAATATTGAAACTCTTCGGAAACGACACCGCAAAGCGCGTTGTATCGTCCGTAGGACCCGAGCAGGAATATTTCCTTGTAACAAAGGAAATGTACGACCAGCGTCCCGACCTTCGTTTTACGGGAAGGACATTGTTCGGAGCAAAGCCTCCCAAGGGACAGGAGCTTGACGATCACTACTTCGGGGTGATCAAGCCCGGTGTAGCGGCATTCATGGAGGATCTGAACGACGAGCTTTGGAAACTTGGTATTCTTGCAAAGACCGAGCACAACGAAGTTGCACCCGCACAGCATGAGCTTGCTCCCATATATTCGACAACAAACGTTGCGACCGATCACAACCAGCTGACAATGGAGATAATGCAGAAAGTCGCCGCAAAGCACGGACTTGTTTGTCTCCTTCATGAAAAGCCTTTCGCAGGCGTAAACGGAAGCGGTAAGCACAACAACTGGTCGATAGCTACCGACGCCGGACAGAACCTTCTTTCTCCCGGCGATACACCGTACGAAAACGCACAGTTCCTGCTTTTCCTTTGTGCAGTGATCAAAGCGGTCGATGATTATCAGGATCTCTTAAGGATATCCGTTGCAACCGCAGGAAACGACCACAGACTCGGAGCAAACGAGGCGCCGCCGGCAGTTATCTCCATCTTCCTCGGAGACGAGCTCAATGCGGTTCTTGAGGCAATAGAGAACGACACTCCTTATAAGGGAACCGAAAAGATGCAGATGAAGCTCGGCGTGGACGTTTTACCCAAGTTCAACCGCGATACGACAGACAGAAACAGGACTTCGCCGTTTGCATTCACCGGAAACAAATTCGAATTCCGTATGCTTGGCTCGTCAAACAGCATCGCATGCGCAAACATCATGCTTAACAGCGCGGTTGCCGAGAGCCTTAAAGTATATGCGGACAGACTTGAAAAAGCAGATGATTTCAAGAGCGCACTCCATGAGATGATCAAAAAGACGATCAAGGATCACAGACGCATCATATTCAACGGAAACGGCTATGATGATTCCTGGATCGCAGAGGCAACCGAAAAGCGCGGACTTCTTAATTACAGAACCACCGCCGACTGCATGCCTCATCTCCTTGATGACAAGAACGTAAAGATGCTCACAGGCCTCGGAGTATTCACAGAGGACGAACTGAGATCCAGACGCGACATCATGCTTGAGAACTACTGCAAGACAGTTAATATCGAGGCAAACACCATGATCAACATGGTACACAAGCGCATCGCACCCGCGATCACACGCTTTGCTGCAGCGCTTGCAAAGGAAGCTGCAGAGAAACAGGCATTTGTAAAAGATGCGGCCTGCGGTTATGAAAAGGAACTCGTTGAAAAATTATCCGCACTCACAGACAGCATAAACGCAAAAACACATGAACTTGAAGAGGCTGTCGCAGGTCTTGCGGACGCAACGGACATCATCGCTGAATCTGCTCTTATAAGGGACACCGTACTTCCCAAGATGAGCGAATTGAGAGAACCCTGCGATAAAGCAGAGCTGCTCACCGCTAAGGAATACTGGCCTTTCCCGACCTACGGAGACATACTTTTCAGCGTGAGATAGCATAGCCCCGACACAGACCGGGGCAATAAGAAAAAAGGAGGAACTTACATTATGACTGTGGAATTTTGGTTTTTGATCGGTGCTGCTTTGGTATTCTGGATGCAGGCGGGCTTTGCAATGGTGGAGACAGGCTTCACCCGCGCAAAGAACGCCGGAAACATAATAATGAAAAACCTTATGGATTTTTGTATCGGAACCGTTGTGTTCTCGATCCTCGGCTATACCCTCATGATGGGAGAGGATACACTGTTCGGACTTATAGGAAAGCCGAATCTTCAGCTTTTTGCCCACTTTAAGGATTTCATCGCATCTCCTGCCGACGGATTTACGGACGCAAGCTACTTCGTATTCAACCTCGTTTTCTGCGCCACCACAGCTACCATCGTATCCGGCGCCATGGCTGAACGTACAAAATTCTCGGCATACTGCGTATACTCCGGAGTGATCAGCCTCCTTATCTATCCCATCGAGGCTCACTGGATCTGGGGCGGCGGCTGGCTCAGCGGCCTCGGCTTCCATGATTATGCAGGCTCCTGCGCGATCCACATGGTAGGCGGTATTGCGGCACTTATCGGTGCTATCGCTCTCGGACCCAGGATCGGTAAATATGTAAAAGACAAAAACGGCAAAGTCACAAAGGTAAACGCCATTCCCGGACATTCCATCCCTCTCGGCGCTCTCGGCGTATTCATCCTGTGGCTCGGCTGGTATGGATTTAACGGTGCCGCCGCGACAACACCATCCGAACTTTCGGCGATCTTCCTTACAACGACCATCGCTCCTTCGGTTGCGACATGCACGACTCTTATCTATACCTGGGTAAAGAACGGAAAGCCCGATGTTTCGATGTGCCTCAACGCTTCTCTTGCAGGTCTTGTAGCGGTTACAGCAGGCTGCGATGCCTTTGACGCCATCGGCGCAACGGTAGTCGGCGTTGTTGCAGGTATCCTCGTTGTTGTAGTCGTTGAAGTGCTCGACCTTAAGCTTCATATCGACGATCCCGTAGGTGCCGTAGGCGTTCACTGCGCAAACGGTGTCTGGGGAACCATCGCTGTCGGCCTTCTTGCAAACCCTGATGCTCCCGCAGGTCTTAACGGCCTTTTCTATACAGGAGATTTTACACAACTCGGAATACAGCTTCTCGGATTTGTTACCGTTGCAGCTTGGACTGCGGTGACAATGGGCGTGTTCTTCTTCGTTTTAAAGAAGATCGATTTCCTCCGTGCCGATGCGGCTGACGAACTTGCAGGTCTTGACATAAGTGAGCACGGACTTCCCAGCGCATATGCGGATTTTGCACCCGCTGTGGATAAATATACCGAATTCGGCACAGGTGACCAGATCGTTGCGGTCACAGGAACAACACCGGTTGCGGAAGCTGTTCCCGTAAAGCGTGAGCCTTCGTTTGACGCTGACGGGCACAAGTTCACCAAGGTGGAGATAGTGTTCAAGGAAGAAAAACTCTATGCCCTGAAGGATGCCATGAGCAAGCTCGGCATCACGGGAATGACGGTTTCTCATGTTATGGGCTACGGTATGCAGAAGGGCCACACCGAGTATTACCGTGGCGTTGCGGTCGAGACAGACCTGAGGCCGAAGGTACAGGTGGACATCGTCGTAAGCGCGATACCTGTGCGTGATGTCATCGAAACGGCAAAGAAAGTACTTTACACCGGTCATATCGGTGACGGTAAGATCTTCGTATACGATGTGGAAAATGTTGTCAAAGTCCGCACCGGTGAAGAAGGCTACGCCGCTCTGCAAGATGTGGAGTAGTATATAAAGACTGTGACCAGACGGAGGAAAAAATTTTATGTGTTCCATAATGGGCTATTGCGGCAGCTCGGCCGATATAGTAAAATTCAAAGAGGGTTTTGAGCGAACGATATCCAGAGGACCCGATGACAGCAGGATAATCAACACGGGATGCGGTCTTCTCGGATTTCACCGCCTTGCCATAATGGGACTCACTCCGTCGGGGATGCAGCCCTTTGAGCTTGACGGAAGCTATGTGGTATGTAACGGCGAGCTCTACGGGTTTGAAAAAACGCGCGATGCGCTAAAGGCAAAGGGCTATACCTTTGAGTCAGACAGCGATTGCGAGATCATCCTCCCCATGTACAGGGAATACGGAACGGATATGTTTTCGATGCTTGACGCGGAATTTGCATGTATCATTTATGACGGGAAAGCGGGCACATACATCGCTGCCCGTGATCCCATCGGCATCCGCCCGCTGTACTACGGATATGACAGCAAGGGAACTATCATTTTTGCGAGCGAAGCGAAAAACCTTGTCGGCCTCTCGGATCATATAATGCCCTTCCCGCCCGGATGCTATTATAAAGACGGCGGATTTGTCCCCTATAGTAACATTGCCGAAGCAGAGGCTGTTTGTCATGATGAGCTTGAGGTTGCATGCGCAGCCATCCGTGACAAACTGGTCGCAGGCGTGAAAAAGCGTCTTGTTGCAGACGCAAAGGTCGGTTTCCTTCTTTCCGGAGGCCTTGATTCTTCGCTGGTCTGCGCGATAGCGGCAAGAGAGAGCAAAAAGCCCATCGAGACTTTTGCGATAGGTATGAGCGAGGACGCGATAGACCTCAAATATGCACGTCAGGTGGCAGAGCATATCGGAAGCCACCACACGGAAGTGTTCATGACGCCCGATGAAGTCATCGGTTCCTTGGAAAAGGTCATAGAACTCCTCGGAACGTTCGATATCACAACGATCCGCGCAAGCATGGGCATGTACCTTGTCTGCAAGGCAATACACGAAAAAACGGATATCAGGGTTATACTTACCGGAGAGATATCCGATGAACTTTTTGGATATAAATATACGGATTTTGCACCGTCTGCTCAGGCGTTCCAGGAGGAAGCGGAAAAGCGCGTTCGGGAACTGCACATGTATGATGTGCTCCGCGCGGACCGCTGTATTTCCGTGAACTCGCTTGAGGCAAGAGTGCCTTTCGGCGATCTTGATTTTGTAAGATATGTCATGGATCTCGATCCCGAGATGAAGATCAATAAATACGGCAAAGGCAAGTACCTTTTAAGACATGCCTTTGAAGGAATGGGCTATCTTCCCGATTCTATCCTCTGGCGCGAAAAAGCTGCGTTTTCCGATGCTGTGGGCCACTCCATGGTGGACTACCTCAAGGAATATGCTGAAAAGCAGTATACGGATGAGGAATTTGAGGAAAAATGCAGGAAGTACGGCCATGCGCATCCGTTCACAAAAGAATCGCTTCTGTACCGCGAGATATTTGAAAAATATTATCCCGGACAGGCAGAGATGATAGTGGATTTCTGGATGCCGAACAAATCGTGGGAGGGCTGCAACGTGAACGATCCGTCTGCGCGCGTGCTCTCAAACTACGGAGAAAGCGGTAAATAAAGAGAAGGTTAACATAAACAAACATGGGGAGGAAAGTATGACGAAGTACATCTTTGTAACAGGCGGTGTTGTTTCCGGTCTGGGAAAAGGCATTACGGCCGCGTCCCTCGGAAGATTGTTGAAAGCCCGCGGACTGAAAGTTGCGGCACAAAAGCTCGATCCCTACATAAACGTGGATCCGGGCACCATGAGCCCCTATCAGCACGGGGAAGTATTCGTGACCGACGACGGTGCCGAGACCGATCTTGACCTCGGACACTATGAACGTTTTATCGATGAGGACCTGAACAAATATTCAAACCTCACTACCGGAAAAGTTTACTGGAACGTGCTCAACAAAGAGCGCCGCGGCGAGTATCTCGGATCGACCGTACAGGTCATTCCGCACATCACAAACGAGATAAAGGAATTTGTCTACAGCGTAGGAAAAAAGACCAACGCTGATGTTGTCATCACCGAGATAGGCGGCACGATAGGCGATATTGAATCGCAGCCCTTTATCGAAGCGGTCCGCCAGATATCTCTCGAAGTCGGGAGGGAAAATTCCCTCTTTATCCACGTGACCCTCGTGCCTTATCTTCACTGCTCGGAAGAGCATAAATCAAAGCCCACCCAGCACTCCGTAAAGGAACTGCAGGGAATGGGCATCAACCCCAACATCATAGTACTTCGCTGCGGCGAACCCCTTGAAGAGTCGATCTTTCAGAAGATCGCTCTTTTCTGTAATGTGAAAACCGATTGCGTAGTAGAAAATATCACACTTCCCAACCTCTATGAAGCTCCGCTTATGCTGGAGCGTTCTCGTTTTTCTGAGGTTGTGTGCCGTGAACTCGGCCTTTCCACCCCTGAGCCGGATCTCACTGAGTGGAAAGAAATGGTTGAAAAGGTTAATAATGCCCGTTCTCACTGCGTTGAGATCGGACTTGTAGGAAAATATGTGGGCCTCCATGACGCTTATCTGTCGGTTGCGGAGGCTCTTCATCATGCCGGATTTTTCCATAATGTTCACGTGAACATTCACTGGATCGATTCCGAAGGCATCCGCGAGGATACAGTGGACCAGATGCTTGCGGGACTTGACGGACTTATCGTTCCCGGCGGTTTCGGAAGCCGCGGCATAGAGGGCATGATCCTCACAGCGAAATACGCAAGAGAACACAACCTGCCGTATTTCGGCATCTGCCTCGGAATGCAGATAGCATGCATAGAATACGCAAGGAATGTGGCAGGCATCACAGACGCAAACTCCGGCGAATTTGACGAACAATGCAAAAACAAAGTTATTGACTTTATGCCCGGACAGAGCGAAGATATTGACAAAGGCGGAACGCTGAGACTCGGCGCATATCCTTGCGTTATCAAAGCGGGCACCACCATGGAGCGCTGCTACGGAAGCCTTGAGATAAGCGAGAGACACCGCCACCGCTATGAGTTTAACAATGACTATCGTGAAAAACTCACGGAGTGCGGACTTACGCTCAGCGGCATGTCCCCCGACGAAAGGCTCGTTGAGACTGTCGAACTCACCGAGAGGCCTTTCTACGTGGGCGTGCAGTATCATCCCGAATTCAAGAGCCGTCCGAACAAGCCGCATCCTTTGTTCCGCGGATTTATCGGCGCGGCGGTCGAGATATCGAAAGCGCATGCTTAATACGTGAACTGACGAAAGAAGGATCATTAAATGACAGGGAAACCCGACAGAAAGATCATTTTGGAGGACGGAAGCGAGTATTACGGCCACTCCTTCGGATCCGACGAGGAAAAGATACTGGAGATCGTGTTCAACACATCGGTCGTAGGCTATCAGGAGATATTGTCCGACCCCTCGTATACGGATCAGGCGGTCGTGATGACCTATCCGCTCATCGGAAACTACGGAATGGCAGCGGCCGATTATGAGACGCTCCAGCCGTCCATCGGCGCTCTCGTTGTGCATGAATACAACGACGAGCCGTCAAATTTCCGTTCCGAAAAAACGCTCGGAGAAGTGATGAAACGCTTTGGGATAGCGGGAATCAGCGGCCTTGACACGAGAAAACTGAACCGCTCCATACGTGATGTGGGAAGCAGAAAAGCGTTGCTCACCGCCGCTTCGACCACGCTTGAAGAGGGCATTTCAAAACTTAAAAGTTTTGAAATGCCAAGAGACGCAGTCTCCCGCGTGAGCAGTCACAGCATGTGGGAAAGCGAAGGAACGGATGTCGAGTTCCATGTCGTAGCCATCGACTGCGGAATGAAGAGAAACATAGTGCGTTCGCTCGTAAAGCGCGGTTGCCGTGTGACCGTGGTTCCCTGGGATACCGACGCAGAGCATATCCTTGATCTTAATCCCGACGGCGTGTTCATTTCAAACGGCCCGGGCGACCCTACCGACGTTCCCGAGACCATCGAGACCATACGCAAGCTTATCGGAAAATGCCCCATTTTCGGCATTTGTCTCGGACATCAGATAATATCACTTGCCTACGGTGCAAAGACATACAAACTGAAATTCGGTCACCGTGGAGGAAACCACCCGGTAAAAGATCTTGAGACCGGAAAGATAGAGATTACTTCGCAGAACCATTCATATGCGGTGGATGAGAAAAGCCTTTCGGGGACAAAGCTCAAAGCCACACATATCAACATTCTTGACAATACCATCGAGGGCGTGAGCTGCGCCGAAGACCGCGTTTTCAGCGTACAGTACCACCCTGAGAGCGCGCCCGGACCGCAGGACAGCGCGCATCTGTTTGACCGTTTTATCCGGATGATGAAGGAAAACAGGACGGAGGGAGCAAAGATCCATGCCTAAGAGGAAAGATATCAGGAAAATACTTGTGATCGGTTCCGGCCCCATCGTCATCGGACAGGCGGCGGAATTTGACTATGCCGGAACGCAGGCCTGCCTTGCGCTTAAGGAAGAGGGCTATGAGGTCGTGCTTTGCAATTCAAACCCCGCGACCATCATGACGGATACTGCGATCGCGGACAAGGTCTACATGGAGCCGCTTACGCTCGAGTACATAGCAAAGATCATCCGTTACGAGCGTCCGGACGCCATTCTTCCTGGTATCGGCGGGCAGACGGGACTTAACCTTGCGATGCAGCTTGAGAAAAAGGGTATCCTTGCGGAGTGCCGCGTAGAACTGCTTGGCACTCGCAGCTCATCGATCGAGCAGGCGGAGGACAGAGAGAAATTCAAGGAACTCTGCGAATCGCTTGAAGAGCCTACATTACCTTCGGACATCGCGCTTTCCGTTGAAGAGGGCTTAAAGATTGCCGAAGAGATAGGTTATCCTGTGGTGCTCCGTCCCGCATTTACGCTGGGCGGCACAGGCGGCGGCTTTGCCGACGATCCCGAGAGTTTTGTTCCGATGATGAAAAACGCCCTTGAGATTTCTCCCGTGCACCAGGTGCTCGTGGAAAAGAGCGTAAAGGGCTACAAAGAGATAGAATACGAGGTGATGCGCGACAAAAACGATACCGCGATCACCATCTGTAACATGGAGAACCTGGATCCTGTAGGCATCCACACAGGCGATTCCATAGTTGTCTGCCCTTCGCAGACGCTTACCAACAAAGAATATCACATGCTTCGTGACAGCGCGTTAAAGATAATCCGCGCGCTTGAGATAGAGGGCGGCTGCAATGTACAGTTTGCGCTGGATCCGAAGTCGTTCCAATACTATCTGATCGAGGTTAACCCCAGAGTTTCGCGTTCTTCGGCGCTTGCGTCAAAGGCCAGCGGATACCCTATCGCCAGGGTTTCCGCAAAGATAGGCGTCGGCATGACTCTTGACGAGATCATGCTCGCGAACACGCCCGCTTCCTTTGAGCCTGCTTTGGACTATGTTGTCACAAAACTGCCGCGCTTCCCGTTCGATAAATTCGCTGATGCAAACAACTCGCTCTCTACGCAGATGAAGGCGACAGGCGAGGTGATGAGCGTCGGAAGAACGTTTGAGGAGAGCCTGCTGAAAGGCATTCGTTCGCTTGAGATAGGCGCTTTCCATATCAGGAAAAAGAAGTTTGACAACGCTGAGACCGCTTGGCTTTCCGACTACATCCGCATAGGCACGGATGACAGAATCTATGCGATAGCGGAGCTTTTACGCCGCGGCACCGATGTCGGCGAAATCTGCGCGGCTACAGGCATCGACAGGTTTTTCGTGAGAAAGATCCAAAAGATCACAGAAGCTGAAGCAGAGATACGTTCAAATCCGGGCGATATCGATACATTGCTTCAGGCCAAAAAGATGGGCTTCTCGGACAAAGAGATCGCGCTTCTCTGGAATCGTGAAGAGACTGACATTTACAAGCTTCGTTTGGAAAAAGGCATCAAGCCTGTCTACAAGATGATCGACACCTGCGCATCCGAGTTTGACAGCTATATCCCGTATTTCTACTCGACCTATGAGGAAGAAAACGAATCCCGCGTATCCGAAAAGAAAAAGATGATAGTGCTGGGGTCGGGCCCCATCCGTATCGGGCAGGGCGTGGAGTTTGACTATTCCACAGTGCATGCGGTGCAGACCATAAGAAAAGCCGGGTACGAAGCGATAATCATAAACAACAATCCGGAGACAGTGTCGACAGATTACACGTGCTCCGACAAGCTCTACTTTGAGCCGCTCTGCACGGAAGACGTGATGAACATAATAGACCTGGAAAAGCCTGAAGGGGTCATAGCGACACTTGGCGGGCAGACTGCGATAAACCTCGCCGACCCGCTCCGTGACCGCGGTGTAAAGATCATCGGCACCGATTGTGATGCCATAGACCGTGCGGAAAACAGGGATCTTTTTGAAAAACTGCTTCTCGACCTTGACATTCCACAGCCCACAGGCTGTGCCGTGACAAGCGTGGAGGAGGGCGTTTCCGCGGCAAAAAAGATAGGCTATCCTGTGCTTGTGCGGCCGAGTTTTGTGCTCGGAGGCCGTGCGATGCAGATCGTTGCCAAGGAAGAGGCGATGTGGGAGTATTTAAGGACAGCCGTGGAAGTGGACGCCGACAAGCCTGTGCTGGTGGATAAGTATATCCGCGGCAAGGAAGTCGAGGTGGATGCGGTATGTGACGGAAAGCGCGTTTTTGTGCCGGGTATCATGGAACTTGTCGAGAGGACGGGCGTGCACTCCGGTGATTCCATAAGCGTCTATCCGTCCTACAGCCTTTCGGAAAATGTAAAAAATACGATCCTCGACTATACGGAAAAGCTTGGACTCGGCATAGGGATCGTGGGACTTTTTAATATCCAGTTCATTGTGGATCCTTCTGAAAAGGTCTATGTCATTGAAGTAAATCCCCGTTCCTCGAGGACAGTGCCGTTCCTTTCAAAGGCTACGGGATACAGCCTTGCGGATATCGGAACGCTTGCCATTCTCGGTGTTTCGCTTGAGGAGCAGGGTATCACCGTGCGCTATCCCAAGGAAAAGGCGCGCTATTACGTAAAAGTGCCGGCATTCTCGTTCTCAAAGCTCCGCGGGATGGATGCATATCTTTCTCCCGAGATGAAGTCAACGGGCGAAGCCATAGGCTATGACAAAATGATCCACAGAGCGGCATACAAGGCAATGACGGCTTCCGGGCTGACGCTTAAGAACTATGGAACGGTGCTCGTATCGGTCGCAGACGAGGACAAGGAAGAGACAGTGCCGCTGATCCGCCGTTTTTACAACATGGGCTTTAACATCGAAGCCACAACGCTTACAGCTGAGGCTTTGAAGTCACATGGCATAAGGACGAGGGTAAGGCATAAGCCGAGCGAGGGAAGCGAGGAAGTGCTCGATTCCATTCGTGCAGGCTATGTGAGCTATGTGATAAACACCCGTGCCATCCGCTCGGGCGTTCACTACGGCGACGGAGCCGCAATCCGCCGCGCTGCCGCACAGAACAATATCACCATGCTGACGTCCCTCGACACCGTGCGCATGGTGCTCGATGTGCTTGAAGAAGTGACCCTTGGCGTTTCCACGATAGATGCGGAATAAAAATATCCCCGGGAACTGTACCGTTCCCGGGGGTTTTGTCTTCTGAGACCGTTTACCGGTCGACCCTGATATTTTTAAACAGTGAAGCCATGGTGACGGGCTCGTCGTCGCCGAAGGAATAGGTTGCCGGTACGGATTCGATCTCCTCCTCGGCCTCGTCCTTTTCGTTTACGGCTTTGATGGAAAGGGATATCTTGCCGTCACGCACATCGATGATCTTTACGTCCACTTTCTGCCCCACTTCGAGCATTTCCTTCGGGTGCTTGATGCGCTTGTCGCAGATCTGCGAAACATGCACAAGGCCCTGCAGACCGTTTCCGATGGAAACAAACGCGCCGTAAGGCTCAATGCGCTCTACGGTGCCGTTTACAACGGAGCCCACGGGAAGCATTGCAATGCGTGAATTTCTCTTTTCCGTTTCTTTGTCCCTGAGTACGTCGCGTACGGAAAGCACAAGCTTTTTGTCTGCTTCGTTGACTGTGATGACTATTGCGTCCAACGTCTTTCCCACATAGGAATCGGTGTCCGTGACATAGTCAAGCGACAGCTTGGATGCGGGGATAAACGCGCGGATGCCCTCAAGATAAGTGATGACGCCTGCGTTTGTGGCTTCCCTGATCTTTACAGATACCACAGCCTTTTCCTGCATCATTTCCTTGAGCCTGTCCCAGGCAAGGATATCTGCCGCCTGCTTTGCGGAAAGCAGGATGTGTCCTTCCCTGTCTTCACGGAGCACAAGTGCTTTTACGGTATCGCCCACCTTGATGTCCTGCTTTATGGAAAATCTGGGGTCGTTTGAAAGCTCATCGGCTTTGATGATCCCCTCGGCATAAGCGTTAAGGTCCACTGTGACCTCTGTGTCGGAAACGCCGATCACCGTACCGTTCACGATGTCTCCTTCTTTCATCTGTTTGAGCCCGGAGCCTATCGCGCGCTCAAAGTCCTCCATTGTGATGTCTTCTTCGGTCTTTTCAATGTCAGTCATGTTGCCCTCCAAGTGTATTTTTTGCGCCTGCGCGCTTTGTATCAATATTTGTTGTGAACCTTCTCGGCAAAGCAAAGCACGTCCTTTAATTCGAGCTTTTCGCCGTTGTCAAGCGTCACAAAGCCGCTCATCCTGCCGAACACCTGATGCTGGTCGCTCACTATCGCCTTGAAATCAAGCTTTGCGGCACGGTCGAGCACAGGCACGAAAGTCACCTGAAACCTTCCGTCGGAAGAAGTCATTTTCCATGGGGACATATAGTCGGGCTTGTCCAGGTCCTTCGGATCCGTATCTCCCGGGATGCCGAAATCCACGTCGTCCAGCTTGTGAGCAACACCGTCCACGATGAGGATATTTTCGCTCGCGGCCTTTGTGTTTCCAAAGCCGTAGCCGATGTTGAACCCGAGTGAGTGACCGTCGACAGCGGCGTTTCCGTTGCCCCAGTACCAGGTGTTGTCATAGGTCCAGACGCCTCTGCCCCAGTCGAGCGTGCCAAAATCGTGCTCAGGATCGAAACGGTAGATGTGACCGTCAAATTTTACCTGACCTTTGGCTTTCATGCAGTTGATCTTTTGGTTGTAATAGAAATGCGCTTTCTTTTCCCATGGAGTCGCTATGACCATGGTATCCATGTCCGGCTCGGAAAGTGTTATGTCCGCGGTAAGAGCCTTGCCGTCCTTGAAATTGTCAAAACGGCATTGTATCCTTCGTTCTTCCGGATGCTTTGAAAACCTCATATGAAGGCGTTTGTCCTTGTATTCGGTGTTTCCGGCCTCGGAAGTGGGCGGGAGCTTGAATTTTCCCATGGGAAACACGTTTAACACGGTTTCGGTGTGCTCCGTGTTTTTGTCAAACTCCAGGAGAGAAACGGACTGCAGGCCCACGTAACCGTTGTCGGATATGGTAAAAGCGGCCGCAAAGCTTTCGCTCCCGTCATATTTTCCGTCATGGATCACAATGTAATAATCCCATTCCTTGATCCTGAAACGAGGCGCTTTGATCTCGTCCCTGGAATAGATCCAGTAGGGCTTTCTTGCCCATCCGGGTTCGGCTATGTTTCCTTTTTTGTCAAGCAGACGCTGAGGCGCCGTGATCTCGTGATTTCTCATGATCATCCCCCCTTATCGATATTATTATGTATTATAATCTTCATATTTTCAAGACTGCATTTTTTCCTCTTTTGTTTTTTGAAATGTTGTGCTACAATGGTGGCGCAAAAATAGCCCCCAAAAGGGGTATGAATGAAAAGGAGAAACTATGAAAAAAATACTTGCTATGATCCTTGCGAGCGCTATGGTACTTGCACTTGCTGGATGCGGAAACGGAAGCGATGCCAAGTCCGAGGGCGTTATGACCTATGCTGAGTACAAGGCAGCGGCTCTTGAGACAAAGGTTACCGTAGAAACTTATGTACAGGCCAAGCAGGGCTGGTGGGAAAAGGACGGACAGGGTCTTGCAACCATCTACACCCAGGACCATGACGGCGCTTATTTCATTTACGAAATGCCTTGCACAAAGGATGAGTATGACAAGCTCACACCCGGCACAAAGATCAAGGTCGTAGGCTACAAGGCTGAGTGGTCGGGCGAAGTTGAGATCGCAGACGTTGAGTCTTTTGAGATCGAAAAGGGCAGCTATGTTGCAAAGGCTGTCGATCTTTCCGATAAGCTTGCAAGCGCTGACCTTGTAGACTATCAGAACCAGTACTTCTCCGTAACAGGTCTCACTGTTGAGAAGGCAAACGATGACGGTGCTGCATTCCTTTACAACTGGGACGGCTCCGGCTCAAAGGGTAATGACCTTTATTTCAACGTATCCAAGGACGGAAAGACTTACACCTTCACCGTTGAGTCTTACCTCTGCGGACAGGACACCGACGTTTACAAGGCAGTTGAAGGCCTCAAGGTTGGCAGCACCATCGACGTAACAGGTTACCTCTACTGGTACAACGGCGCCAACCCTCACATCACCAGCGTAAAGGTTAAGTAATACAAGAGCGTCGGTAGATCATCTGTTTAAGTAAGAGTCAGGATCGGTCAGGAATGTTCCCGGCCGATTCTTTTTGTTGAAAATACGCATAGATGGGGATATAATCAAAAAAAAAATCAAAAGAGAAAGCTGAGAAACATGAAACCATCACAGGCAAAAACAAAACCCACACAGGAAAAACTGAAACCCAAGCTTTTTTCGGTGATGAAAAATTATACACCCGCGCAGTTCGGCAAGGACGTAGTCGCGGGTATCATTGTCGCTATCATAGCGCTTCCGCTGTCGATAGCGCTTGCGCTTGCATCGGGCGTTGAGCCGGAGCAGGGCATTTACACCGCGATAATCGCGGGATTTCTTATCTCGTTTTTCGGAGGCAGCCGCGTACAGATAGCAGGCCCCACGGCAGCATTTGCGACGATAGTTGCGGGCATTGTCGCGACCGACGGCATGAACGGACTTGTCATCGCGACACTTATAGCAGGCGTGCTCCTGATACTTATGGGCGTGTTCCACCTCGGTTCGCTCATCAAATTCATTCCCTACACCATCACAACCGGCTTTACGGCAGGTATCGCTGTCACGATCCTCATAGGACAGATAAAGGATTTCCTGGGACTCACTTTCCCCGCGGGAACGGTGACCATTGAGACTGTGGACAAGGTAAAAGCCATTGCCGGAAATATCGGGACGATAAACTGGCAGGCAGTGATCGTAGGCGTCGTATGTCTCGCCATTCTCATCGTCTGGCCGTTCATCAGTAAAAAGATACCGGGCTCGCTGATCGCGGTCGTTGTCGGGATACTCATGGTGAAGCTTCTTAACATGAAGGTCAACACCATCGGAGACCTTTACACCATCAGCAATTCGCTTCCGAAGTTCCGCCTGCCCGAATTCAGCTTTGAGCTGATCCGTTCAGAACTCGGAAACGGCTTTACGATCGCGGTGCTTGCGGCCATTGAGTCGCTTCTTTCCGCGGTTGTCGCAGATTCCATGATAAATTCCAGACACCGCTCAAATATGGAGCTTGTGGCTCAGGGTATAGGAAACATCGGATCCGTGCTGTTTGGCGGTATTCCCGCAACAGGCGCCATCGCACGTACAGCCGCAAACATAAAGAACGGCGGCCGCACACCCATTGCCGGAATGGTGCATTCCATTGTGCTGGTGATCGTGCTTGTGGTGCTGATGCCTTACGCCGCATATATCCCCATGCCGACCATTGCGGCCATTCTGTTTGTTGTAGCTTATAACATGTGCGGATGGAGGAACTTTGCCGCACTTTGCAAAAAGGCACCGAAGAGCGATATCCTTGTACTGGTGCTGACATTCGTACTCACTGTAGTATTTGACCTTGTTGTTGCAATAGGTGTCGGTATGGTGCTCGCATGCGTGCTTTTCATGAAGAGCATGAGCGAGGAGGCCGAGATCCACGGCTGGAAATATACGCTTGACGAGAGTGAGAACGATCCTGATGCCATTGACCTTCGTGAAGTTCCGAAGGAAGTGCGCGTTTATGAGGTCACAGGCCCCATGTTCTTTGGCGTTGCGAACCTCATTTCGGGCATCACCATAAAGGATTTTACAAAGGTGCTGATCATCAGGATGCGTGGCGTGCCTGCCATAGACGCATCTGCAATGCAGGCGCTCGACAGCCTTGTCGACAGATGCCAAAAGGCCGGAGTGACCGTGGTATTCTCACATGTGAATGACCAGCCGCGCCGCGTGATGGAGCACGACGGGCTTGCCGCAAAGGTGGGAGCGGAGAATTTCTGTAAGCACATCGATGCGGCGCTTGAGAGGGCAAAGGAGATCGTGGGATAGGCCACGGTCCTGAATATTCATCAAAAAAAGGAGGAAGGTATCATCATGCTTATTTACACAATCGAGAACATCCCCGGAAAAGAGTACAATGCGATCGGGCTCGTCAAGGGAGCCATCGTGCAATCAAAGCACATCGGAAAAGATTTTATGGCAGGCCTTAAGACCATCGTCGGAGGCGAGATCTCGGGCTACACGGAGATGATCACCGAAGCCAGAAATATCGCCACACAGCGCATGATCGACGAAGCCACGTCACTTGGTGCCGATGCGGTTGTGGGCGTACGCTACGGTTCGTCTTCGATAATGGACGGCGCTGCAGAGGTGCTCGCATACGGTACCGCTGTAAAGTTCAGATAATACGGCATTTTGCCGGAAGGTAGATAATGAGAGAAAAGATCGTTAAACGCGTGGTCGTTTTGATGACCGCGCTGGCTTTATTTTGTCTTAATGCCTGTTCTTTTCCCGGCGCGGACAGGATCAACAAAATACTGTCGGAAGAGAGCGCGCTGATCCGTGACGAATCCGAAGAGATAATCCGCTGTCTCACGGAAGGAGACAAAGACGGCTTTTGTGCGCTTTTTTCTGAGGAGGTAAGAAAGTCAGCCAGTTTTACGGACAAGGTAGACGATGCCTTTTCGTTTTTTGACTGCGATGTTTACCTGATATCGCAGATCCAGGAAGCCGCAGGAGGCAGCGGGTCCACCGACCACGGCAAATATACCGAAAGAACGCTTTCGCCCGAGATCACCTACATTAAGGTCCTGCAAGCCGTTCCGACGGGCGTTGAAGGCGGTGAGGTGTACGTGGACAGATATTATCAGGTCCGCTATCGCTGGATCGTGACGGATGAAGATCATCCCGAGCGCGTGGGGATACAGGAGCTTGAGATAGAGCTATTGAACACAGATCAGTCCGTTATGATCGGAATACCGGAATAGAAAAAGAGATTTGCGAAAGGTGAGACATGGAAGAATTATTCAAGTACGGTAAATGCACTTTTACAAGACCCAACATAGATAACGTGGATGACATGGTTGAGATGATGAACAATGAAAAGATCATATCTATGCTGACCACAAGGAAGAGAGTGATCACCCGGGAGGCGGAGATCGAATGGATCAATGAACATCAGAGCGACAACACCTTTTCCGTTTATGACAGCGTGACACACGAATATATCGGTAATTGCGGCTATAACGAGATAGACGGAAAAAGAGGCGAGATAGGGATCACGATCAGAGAGGCTATGCAGGGAAAGCATTATGCCAAAGACATCCTGAATGGGCTGATCGACTACGGATTCAATGTTTTGGGGCTGGATGAAGTCTATTCCATAGTGTTTTCCGACAATGTCAGGTCGGTCAACTGCATGACCCAGTTGGGCTTTGTGGAATACCACAGGGAAAAGAATGTTACCGAAAGAAACGGACATCAGGTAGACGACATATATTTCAGCAAGAAGAGACAGAGGCCTTAGAAGGTCTCTGTTTTTTGTGATAAAAACTCAACGCTCCATTGCTGGAAACTTCCGGAATTCTTTGATATCATCGTCACAGAAACATAAGACAGGCGCTTGGCATAGGTGTTGATACATGATCACGAAGTGATCCCGCCATTACGTATTATGCAAGGAGGAAAGTCATGGAGATAGGACGCAGAATAGAATTACTGCGAAAGGAAAAGCAGGTAACGCAGCAACAGCTGGCGGATTACCTGTCCGTACTTCCGCAGACGGTATCAAGGTGGGAAAGCGGCGGAACGCCGGATGTCACACTGCTCCCAAAGATCGCGCTTTTCTTTGGCGTATCGATTGATGAGCTGTTCGGCATGAACAACATGGAAAAAGCAAAGGAACTTGCGATCAGATACGGTGTGCTGCGTGATGAAAAGAGTTATGAAGATGCGGACAGAACGCTGTCGTTGGAATATGCCCGTGCTGAAGAGGAAAAGAACGATGCTGACCGGAAGACGATACTTGCTTACAGGATGCATCTCTACCTGCAGAAAGGATGGCAGTTCCTCAGCGAAGCGGAAAAGTTAGCCGACCGCCTGATAGCCGAGACGGAAAGCAATGATGACCCCTGGCATCTGCCCGCAAGGCTTCAGAAAATGCAGCTTAAGGCGCTTGGCGCAAAGCCTGTGGAGTACATCAGGAATGCGGCTAAGGATTACAAAGACGTTCCGAATATGGAGACGCTGCAGCTGTACTTCTTGGCGCTGATGACAGTGGGGCAGGTAGAAAAAGTGCTGTCCGAAGCTTCGGAAGGCTATGCGCGGGATGTCCTTTCCAAGCAGGACAAAGACAGCCTTACCGTGTGGGAGATCCTCTTTCAAGCTGCAGCGGGCGCGGATGACCTCGGATTCTTTGAGACTCATTTTGAAGAATACAAGTCCCTGAAAAAAGCAGTCACCGGCTCTGACAACTGCCTGGAGATGCGCATGCTGCTGGCCGGATGCTATGCGGCACGCGGCATGAATAAAGAAAAAGAGGCTTGCAAGGAAATCCTGCTTCACGAAGTCGAAACAATAGACAACGAACTCATGCTTAACAACGCGGTGGAGCGCATCAAAGCACTTTGACCGGAATGAATGATCCGCGTTAAGAATGATGATTTATGACCCTAAAAACATTTTTTGTGTCGAGGGTCATGCATTTCTTGGTTCTATATCTCTTTTTTCTACAAAAACTATGACCCTAATTGCATTTTTTGCAGTTAGGGTCATTATTTATTCAGAGAATTATTAAGAAGCGCAGACATTCGGGTATTTTTCCATGACCCTGATGGCAGTTTTTGGTGTTAGGGTCATAAAAACTGCCGGTATGGCAGATGTGATGAGCCTTCCAGTTGCCGGTCTTAATCTTTAACACGATCGACAGAGGTAAAAGTGACGTCGCGGCCCATTGCAAAGCTGTAGACATCCATGGATCTGCTGTCGGCGCGCTTTATCTCAAAAACATAAATATTCATCATCACGTCATCGAGACCCCCCGCCAAAGAGTATGTATCGACCCAGTCCTCAGGACCGGTTGTGTTTTCACGCAGAAGCTTATTCATGTCTTTTATGCTTGTCGTAATTCCTGTGGACTCGACAGATTCTATTATATTAAATCTGTCATCATCTACCACGCTTTCTTGCCCGAATTCGCTTTCAAAAACAACAAGATAAGCTTTTCCAGCCATATTGGAGTCGGATGATATTTCCGAGCCGTCAACGATCTCATATAAGCACATTGCAGTCAGCGGATACGGATCGTCGGAATACAGTACTAGTTCGGCGCATCTTTCATCGGAGTACAGCTTAAAGTACTGATCATAATCCTGGCCATGGGCGTCTTCCGGGAGGCTGTCGGCTAATCCGTTGAGATACCATATCTTGGGCGAGGAGCCTGTGAGAGACTTTTTGTACTCTTCCACAGGAGCCTTTTCCGAGGCTTTTTGAGTGGGCACGGGAGTGCTTGTGGGCACGGGCGTATTTGTGGGCACGGGAGTGTTTGTAGGTACCGGAGTGCTTGTGGGCTCGGGTGTATTCGTGGGTACGGGAGTACTTGTGGGCACCGGAGTATCCGTAGGCACGGGAGTGCTTGTGGGCTCAGGAGTGCTTGTGGGCTCAGGAGTGCTTGTGGGTACAGGAGTGTCTGTGGGTGCAGGGGTATCCGTGGGTGCGGGAGTGTCAGTGGGGGCCGGGGTCGCTGTGGTTGCAGACGTGCCGGTGGGCGTTGCCGGATCCTCTATGACATCAATATCCCCGGCTTTTCCGGCGCATGCGGTTGACATCATAACAACGAGTGTCAGTACTAAAACTGTAATGAGCTTTTTCATTGGAGTAGGTTCCTTTCAGATGGTTTAGTCGTAATATGCTCACACAAAAGCCACCGGAAATGTTTATTCCGGTGGCTGTTCCGGGCTTACGTCCGGTAATGGTTATCAAACCTTATACTCATGTACTTTTCTCTTCACATAGCTTGTATGAAGGATGTGATGAGCCTTCTCGCTGCCGGGCTCGCCAAGGTATTCCTTGTAGAGAGCCTGTACATCAGGATTCTCGTGTGAGAAGCGCATGGTGTTTGCTTCGTCGATGGAGTAGAGTGCCTTTGCGCGCTCTGCACGGATATCGGTGAAGTTGCGGACCTTAGCGTGAACACGAGGCTGGCCGCCGCCGTTTACGCAGCCGCCGGGACATCCCATGATCTCGATGAAGGTGTAATCTGCTTCGCCCTTCTGAACCTTTGTAAGGAGTTCGTTAGCGTTCTTGAGGCCGGATGCAACAGCAACCTTAACCTGTGTTCCGTTAACGTCGTAGGTTGCTTCCTTGATGCCTGCGGTACCGCGCACTTCCTTGAACTCGATGGGTGAGCCGTCCTTCTTGCCGGTGAGTGTCCATACGGCTGTACGAAGAGCAGCTTCCATAACACCGCCTGTTGCGCCGAAGATAACTGCTGCGCCTGAGCCGCTTCCGAGAGGAGAATCAAAGCCCTCGTTGGGAAGTGAATTGAAGTCGATGCCCATACGCTTGATGAGACCTGCAAGCTCACGTGTCGTCATTGAATAGTCAATGTCGGGAACGCCTGCTGCTGCCTGATCGTCACGGGTAAGCTCGAACTTCTTTGCTGTACAAGGCATTACGGATACGCTTACGATGGACTTGGGATCCCATCCCATCTTCTCTGCGTAATATGTCTTAACGGTAGCACCGAACATCTGCTGAGGGGACTTGCAGGTGGAGAGGTTCTCCGTCATATCCGGGAAATAGTGCTCGCAGTACTTGATCCATCCGGGTGAGCAGGAGGTGATCATCGGGAGCTTTCCGCCCTTTGTGACACGCTCTAGCAGCTCGTTTGCCTCTTCCATGATGGTGAGGTCTGCGGAGAAATTGGTATCAAATACCTTCTCAAATCCGATGCGGCGAAGTGAAGCTGCAAGCTTTCCCTCAACGTTTGTGCCGATGGGAAGACCGAACTCTTCACCAAGAGCCGCACGTACAGCGGGAGCAGCCTGAACAACAACGTGCTTCTCGGGATCTGCGATTGCTGCAAGGATGTCGTCCACATTGGTCTTCTCATAAAGAGCGCCGGTAGGACAAACAGCGATACACTGACCGCAGCTTACGCAGGAAGTGGTGTTGAGAGGAAGGTCGAAAGGAGATGCGATCTCGGTTGCGAAACCTCTCTCGTTTGCGCCGATAACGCCGATGCCCTGAACGTTTTCGCAGACAGCGGAGCAGCGACGGCAAAGTACGCACTTGTTGTTGTCACGGATCATGTGAGGAGCGGAATCATCGATCTCGGATACATTCTTTGCACCGTCGAACTGATCCTCAAAGTCAACGCCTAAGTTGCGGCTGAGCTCCTGGAGCTCGCACTGGCCGCTTCTTACGCAGGAGAGGCACTCTCTCTTGTGATCGGAAAGGATGAGCTTTAATGTGGTCTTGCGATATTCAAGAACCTTGGGTGTATTTGTAAATACTTCCATTCCCTCGTTTACGGGATAAACGCAGGCTGCAGCGAGGCCTCTTGCGCCTTTTACTTCAACGAGACACATACGGCATGCGCCGATCTCGTTGATGTCCTTTAAATAGCAGAGGGTAGGGATATCAATGTTGGCAAGCTTTGCAGCCTCGAGGATGGTCGCATCCTTCGGAGCTGTAACGTCAATGCCGTTTATTTTAAGATTAACGGTTTCCATGTATGATTCCTCCTCCGTATCACTTTTTGCTGATAGCCTTGAACTTACATGTGCCCATGCATGCGCCGCACTTTACGCACTTAGCGGGATCGATGGACATGGAAGCAAGCTTGTGGCCGGGTGCAACATAATCGGTACGTGAAATGGCGTCTGCGGGACATCCCTTTGCGCACATTCCGCAACCGATACATGTTTCGGGATCGATGGTGTATGTGAGGAGCGACTTGCAGACACCTGCAGGGCACTTCTTGTCGACTACGTGAGCCACATACTCATCTCTGAAGTAACGGAGAGTGGAAAGAACGGGGTTGGGAGCTGTCTGACCAAGTCCGCAGAGAGCGTTTGCCTTGATGTAGTTGCAAAGCTCTTCCATCTTGTCGAGGTCTTCGAGCGTAGCCTTTCCGTCCGTAACCTTCTCGAGCATCTCTAACAGTCTCTTTGTACCGATACGGCAAGGTGTGCACTTACCGCAGGATTCATCAACGGTGAACTGCAGGAAGAACTTTGCGATATCTACCATACAGTTGTCCTCGTCCATAACGATAAGTCCGCCGGAACCCATCATGGAACCAATGGCGATGAGGTTGTCATAGTCGATCGGAACGTCGAAATGCTCAACAGGGATACATCCGCCTGAAGGACCACCGGTCTGAGCAGCCTTGAACTTCTTGCCGTTCGGGATGCCGCCGCCGATCTCTTCGATAACTTCGCGGAGAGTGGTACCCATCGGGATCTCAACAAGACCTGTGTTGTTGATCTTGCCACCGAGAGCGAATACCTTTGTTCCCTTGCTCTTTTCGGTACCCATGCTTGCGAACCATTCGGGACCGTTTAAGATGATCTGAGGGATGTTTGCCCATGTCTCAACGTTGTTGAGGATGGTAGGACGTGCGAAAAGACCCTTTACTGCAGGGAAAGGCGGACGAGGTCTGGGCTCACCGCGGTTACCCTCGATGGAGGTCATGAGTGCTGTTTCCTCACCGCAAACGAATGCGCCTGCGCCGAGACGGAGATCGATATCAAAGCTGAAATCGGTTCCGAAGATGTTCTTTCCGAGAAGGCCGTATTCACGAGCCTGGCCGATGGCGATGGTAAGACGCTCAACGGCGATGGGATACTCGGCACGAACATAGATATAACCCTGGGATGCGCCAATCGCATAACCTGCGATGGCCATAGCCTCGAGTACTACGTGAGGGTCGCCCTCGAGAACGGAACGATCCATGAATGCACCCGGGTCGCCCTCGTCGGCGTTACAGCAGACATACTTCTGACCGCCATCCTGAACGAGGTTGCGTGCCAGCTGCCATTTCTTTCCTGTGGGGAAACCTGCGCCGCCGCGGCCGCGAAGACCGGAAGCGAGGATGGTGTCGATTACCTGCTCGGGAGTCATCTCGGTAAGGACCTTACCAAGAGCTTCATATCCGCGGGTACCGATGTACTCGTCGATGTTTTCGGGATTGATGACACCGCAGTTACGAAGAGCTATTCTGTGCTGCTTCTTGTAGAATGCGGTCTCTGTGAGAGGTTTGATCTCATCCTTGTCGATGGTCTCCTCATAAACGTATTTCTTAACTACACGGCCCTTTAACAGGTGCTCCTGCACGATCTCGGGGATGTACTCAGGCTTAACCATTGAGTAGAAGGTTCCCTCGGGATATACGATCATGATGGGGCCGAGTGCGCAAAGGCCGTGGCAACCGGTCTGAACGACCGACACTTCCTTTGAAAGGCCGGCTTTTTCAATCTCGGCCTTTAACAGATCCTGAATCTGCTGGCTTCCGGAGGAAGTACATCCTGTTCCGCCGCAGACTAAGACGTGTGAACGATACATATGCTTTCCTCCTTATTTCAGTGCGCTCTGAATGGTGTATTCGGTAACAACATGGCCTCCGATGAGGTGACGGTTTACGACCTCCATTGCCTTCTCGGGAGTCATCTTGATGTATGTGACCTTTTCCTTGCCCTGCTCGATAACTTCTACGATGGGCTCGTACTGGCAGAGACCGATGCAGCCTGTCTGAACGACAGCAACATTGTCAAGTTTCTTTTCCTGAACCGCTTCGGAAAGTGCATTGAGAACAGGTCTTGCGCCGCTTGCGATACCGCATGTAGCCATGCCGACAACCACACGGGTGCCCGCCTCGGCTTCCGAACGAAGACCTACCTGACCCTGAACTTTATCTCTTATTGCTTTTAATTCTGCAAGAGACTTCATGTCTGATCCTCCTTGATATAATATGTTCTGTCACGGTGAACGTGACAAGTGGGGTATTTGAAATGGTGACAGATGTCACAAAATGCGGATGTCCGTGTACTTCAGACTGCCGGATGTCCTTCGTTCACCTCAGCGGTGTTTTCCGTGAGGAAATCCTTGATATAGGCCGAAACGTCCGGTACGTCGAAGGGGACTCCTTCCAAAACTACGCGAAGTTCTCTTGTGTCCAGCGTGAACTCTTTTCCGTCATAACTGTAACGATAGAGAAAATCGCAATCCTGATGCATGAGAATAAGCTGATGTATTGTAGCCGTCATGTCTCCGAGCGGCATCCTGTCGATACTGGAGAGGACATAGCGCGCGGTGATCTTTGTTCCCACCCCCGGCTCCGACGTGATGATGAAATCTCCTCCAGTCATCTCTGCCGACTGCTTGAAGAACGGAACTCCGAGGCCTACCTTTCTGGTGGTCCTTGTCGTGAAAAAAGGATCCGTTACTCTTGCGAGCTGTTCGCTGTCCATACCGCAACCGTCATCATCGATCCTGATGATGAGCGAGTCTGCCGCAGAATCGATCTCCACTCCGATGAAGACAAGTGAGGCTTTCGCTTTGGTGGAGTTTTCCACGATGTCCAATACATTTAACGATAATTCTGTCATCATAGTTTAGATCATCCTACTTGTAGTTTGCAAGTATGCCTTCAACCTTGTCGGGTGTGAGCTTGCCGTAAACGTCACCGTTGATGGTCATAACGGGAGCAAGTCCGCAGGCACCGATGCAACGGCACGCGTCAAGTGAGAACTTTCCGTCGGGAGTGCACTGACCGCCTGTGATGCCGAGCTTTTGCTGAAGCTTGTCGTAAACGTCGCCGGATCCCTTAACGTAGCATGCTGTACCGAGACATACGGAGATCTGGTATTCTCCCTTCGGATACAAAGCAAACTGTGCATAGAAGGTAGCTACTCCGTAAACCTTCTCAAGCGGGATGTTAAGCTCGTCAGCGATCATAGTCTGGACCTCGATGGGGAGATAGCCGTAAATGGCCTGAGCCTTCTGCATGATGGGCATAAGGCATCCTCTCTGGTCTCTCAGGTCGTTGATAACGGCCTTCAGCTGAGCTTCCTGCTCTTTTGTTCCCTTGAACGGAACAGAACAAATCTTAGAGCTCATTTGGAAACCTCCTTTAAATGATATGTTGTTTGTTCATGTGCCTCAAAGCCGCAAGAATAGCGGTGTCGAACGACTTCGTTAAAAAAATAACGAAATTTCGGCACAGTCCATAGCAAATATTATAGCACCAAGCTCCCAATAAATCCACTAAAAACTTGAAAAGTTAGTGCCGGAATGATAAAATCTACTTAATAATGCAATGAGTAAAAAACATATGTCAGCATCATGAAACGGAGGAGCGGATATGACTATCAAAGAGGTCCAGGAGGCCCTAGGAGCCAGATTTGTAAGCGGCGAACAGTGGGCCGACAGAGAAGTGCACATGGCATGCGGGTCGGATATGATGAGCGATGTGCTCGCGTTTGTAAAAGACAGGGCGGTACTCCTTACCGGTCTCTGCAATCCTCAGGTCATCAGGACTGCGGAAATGATGGACGTTGTGGCCATTGTTTTTGTACGCAGCAAAAAGCCTGACGAACAGATGATAGAACTTGCCGAAGAAAGGGAGATCCCGCTCATATGCACAGGTCACAGAATGTTTTCCGCCTGCGGCATCCTTTACGAAAAGGGGCTTAGAGGAGGTGCGGACTATGAGCGACTCCATTAAAATGACATATACCGTCTCCGATACCGATTTCACCAGAGCCGGCGAGGCATCCAGCGATGTCAAAAAGAGGCTTCGCCAGATGGGATGCGACCCCGAGGTCATCAGGAAGGTCGCGATAGCCATGTATGAAGGCGAGATCAACATGGTGATCCATGCGAACGGCGGCGAGATCGAAGTGGAGATAACTCCGGAAGACATCACCATGGTGCTGAAAGACAAGGGACCCGGCATCCCCGACATAGAAAAGGCCATGCAGGCAGGTTATTCCACCGCGCCTGAAAATGTGCGCGCGCTCGGATTCGGCGCAGGCATGGGACTGCCGAACATGAAAAAATATTCCGACGAAATGAACATCGAAACGACCGTGGGGGTCGGGACGACGGTAACGATGAAGGTACATCAGTAAAAGGCCGGTACGACCGGTGGGGTAAACGTATTGGATAACGATAAGACATTTACAAATTCGGTCCATCTGGATCCGGATCTTTGTAAAGGCTGCATCAACTGCATAAAAAGGTGTCCCACGCAGGCGATCCGCGTGAGGAACAAAAAGGCGTGCATAACGAAGGAATTCTGCATAGATTGCGGAGAGTGCATACGTATATGCCAGAATCACGCAAAGCTTCCGACTTATGACTCGCTTGACGTGCTTAACAACTACAGATACAAGGTGGCGCTCCCCGCGCCTTCTCTTTACGGCCAGTTCAACAATCTTGACGATACGAACATCGTGCTGACTGCGTTAAAGAGAATGGGGTTTGACGATGTCTACGAAGTGGGTGCCGCGGCGGAAGTGGTCTCGGAACTTTCGCGGCATTATGTTGCCACACACAAGGAACAGCGGCCTTTTATCAGTACGGCGTGTCCGTCGATAACAAGGCTTATACGAGTGCGCTTTCCAAATCTCATAGAACACCTTCTTCCCATACTTCCGCCCGTTGAGATAGCGGCAAAAGAAGCGCGCGAAGTCGCAGTGCGGAAAACGGGACTGAAGCCCGAAGATATAGGCATAATCTTTATCTCTCCCTGTCCTTCCAAGGTGAGCGCGGTAAAATCCCCGCTCGGACAGAAGGAGAGCTATATTGACGCAGTATGCGCGGTAAAGGACGTCTATGTCAGGCTCCTTCCTCTCATGAAAGAGATAAAGGAACCGGAAGACCTGTCAATGGCAGGCCGCATCGGTATCGGCTGGGGAATATCCGGCGGAGAGGCGGGAGGCCTTTTAAGTGAAAATTATCTTGCCGCGGACGGCATCGAAAATGTCATAAAGATCCTTGAAGATCTCGAAGACCAGAAATTCACCGATCTTGATTTTATAGAGCTTAACGCCTGCAACGGAGGTTGTGTCGGGGGTGTCCTCAACATCGAAAACCCGTTCCTTGCGAGCGTAAAGATGAACCATCTGAAAAAATACATGCCTGTTGCCAAAAAACATATCGAAGTCACCGATGTCATCACGCCGGAGGAGGCTCTCTGGACCGAGGATGTGGAGTATGTTCCCGTATACCGCCTCGGAAGCAATATGCGTGACAGCATACGGATGATGAACGAAGCGGAAAAGATCGAGGAAAAACTTCCAGGACTTGACTGCGGAGCCTGCGGCGCGCCCACATGTCACGCGCTTGCGCTCGATATCGTAAAGGGCGATGCGAAGGAACTCGACTGCATACATCTTCTGAGGGAGTATGTACACAGGTTTTCCGACGAGATGTCAAAGGCATGAGGACTATCCGGAGCACATAAATGGAGTATTTTTACGCATTTGATATAGCCGCCTTTCTGGTGGCGATAGTTATAATCGTTCAGTACAATCTTAAAAAGAACATACCCACAAGGCGTTCAAAGGCTTTTTACATGATCCTTCTGTTCGTCACGGGCGCGGCATGCTTTGATGCCGGGAGCGCTCTCGCGATAAAATACATAGAGATCCTCCCGCTGTGGTTCAACTATTTCCTTCTGGTGGGCTTTAACCTGTGCATGCACAGCTGCATCTACTCCTACATCTACTATGTGATGCTGATGGCAAAGCAGAAGGAACACGACCTGTACCGTGTCGAAAAGTATTCGGTCATCGTAGGCTGCGTGATCGACTTTGCGCTGGTCATCTCTTCCCCGTGGACAGGCGCGGTGTTCAGCTTTTCCGACGACCTTGTCTACCACTCCGGCCCGGGAACCTACTATTCCTACGCGATATCGTTCATCTGCATCCTGACCGGCGTTGGCTATATGATCGCAAGGCGTCGTGAACTCGTGTTCAGGGAAAAATTTGTGGTGATATTCTTCACCGTAGTCCTTCTTGAGAGCATGATAGTCCAGATCATCTTTCCGTGGCTTCTCATCACGACTTTCGGCTCTGTCATGTGCATACTGGTCGCGGCTTTCACGCTGGAAAACCCCAACTACTATGAGGAACAGGCTCTCGGCGTAAGGAACCGTCTGGCGTTTCAGACGGTTGTAGAGCGCATGATCTCGGATGACAGGCAGTTCACCGTTCTCGGCCTGCACGTCGAGGGCATGAACGACCTTCGTGAGCTTATCGGGATAAAGAGCGTAAATGTGGTGCTCCGCGACATCGCAAACTTCCTGATCGACATCGGAGACAGCGACAGTCTTTTCAGCATCTCGGAAAACCAGTTTGCGTTCATCCTTGTAAACGGTGATTCGGAAGTCGAGATGTACGTGAGAAAGATCAGAAGACGTTTTACGGAAACGTTTGGCACAAGTGATGAAAACGTAAGGCTTTCGGTCATCATGTCAAGATTTTCCTACCCCAAGGATATAAAGTCATCCGAGGGAGCGATGGATCTTTTTGAATATTCGCTTGCAAAGTCTTCCGAAAACGGCGGCGAGCTCGTACTTGAAGCAACGTCCAGGCTTCTCGAGGAAAAAAAGAGGACGGGACAGGTCCTTCAGGTGCTGCAGAACGCTCTTGCCGAAAAGAGGTTCAGCATCTATTATCAGCCGATATATTCCGTGAGCACCGACAGCTTTGGCTCCGCCGAGGCGCTGCTCCGTCTTTATGACGAGGAGCTCGGCTTCATAAGCCCCGACGAATTTATCCCGATAGCAGAGAAAAAAGGTCTCATAATAAACGTCGGAGAATATGTTCTCCGCGAGACCTGCCGTTTCATGGCTGAAAACAAGCTCTGGACCAAGGGGATAGAATACATAGGCATCAACATGTCACCACTGCAGTGCATTCAGCCTGACTTAAGCGAAAAGTTCATCGAGATCATGGATGAATACAAGCTCGACTATTCACGCATAAGCCTTGAAGTGACTGAGGTCGCGGACGCAGTGTCGGGCAGGATCTTCAAAGAGAACATGCAGGCGCTGATAAAGAACGGCGTACGTTTTGCGCTTGACGGATACGGCGCGGGGTATTCCGGCCTTTCAACGCTGGTAGACCATCCCTTCTCGATCATAAAACTCGACAAATCGATGCTCTGGTCTGCGATGAAGAACGACAATGCCATGACAGTGCTCCGTCAGACCGTCAGGATGATGAAACAGCTTGGACTTGAGCTTATCGCGGAAGGCGTGGAGACCGACGAGCAGGCACAGGTGCTCGCATACTACGGATGCGATTTCTTCCAGGGCTTCTTTTATGCAAAACCCCAACCGGGAGAAGCTTTTGTGAAGCTTATTGACGAAAGACGCGCAAAGAACAAGGCGTAAATGATATTTGCCATACTTTTTCAAGGAGAAAAATATGCTAAAAGTCAGTGAACTCTTGAAAATGGACTGCTTTACTGTGAAAAACCTTCCCGAAGGCGGCGGTGACCGCGAGATCGGGTCGATCTACTGCTGCGACCTGTTGAGCATCGCAATGTCAAAGATGACCGAAGCCGCGGCGTGGGTCACCGTAATGAGCAATCTGAACACACTTGCCGTGGCAAGCCTTTCCGATGTTGCCTGCGTGGTGCTCGCCGAGGGAGTCGCGGTGGAAGAAGCCATGCTGCAAAAGGCTGTACAGCAGGAGATAACGGTCCTTTGGACAGAACTGCCCATCTTTGATGCGGCACTCAAAATACAGAAAGCATTTGAGGCATGATACAGGCAAGCTACGATCTGCATCTTCACTCGTGTCTGTCGCCCTGCGGCGACGACGCCTCCACGCCCGCGGCGATAGCGGGCTATGCGGCGCTGAACGGTCTGCAGGTGATCGCGCTCACCGATCACAATTCCTGCAAAAACTGCGGCGCTTTTCTTAAAGCATGCGATTTTTACGGGATAGTCGGAATTCCGGGCATGGAGCTCACCACTTCCGAAGAGGTACACGTGGTGTGCCTTTTTTCTACGCTTTCCGACGCGATGCGCTTTGACGGCTATGTTTACGAGCATCTTCTTGATATAAAGAACGACGAAAAGATCTTCGGAAAACAGCAGATCATGAACGAGGAGGACGAAGAGCTCGGGCGTGTGGAAAAGCTTTTGATAAGCGCGACGGACATCGATTTTGACGATGTTTTCGATCTTGTCACATCCTTCAACGGGATAATGATCCCCGCGCATCTTGATAAAAAGACCACTTCGCTCATCTCGCAGCTGGGTTTTGTTCCGCCCGATTCCAGGTTCAGGACTGCGGAACTTAAAAATATGGCAAATCTCCACAATCTCAGAAAGACCAATCCTTATCTTGAAGGATGCCGTATCATCACAAGCTCGGATGCACACTACCTCAAGGATATCAACATGCCGGTCAACACGATCCTTGTTGAAGAACTGACTCCTGCGGGAGTCATAGCGGCATTGAGCTGAAATGCATTACGCCCGGTACCGCAAAATCCTTGATTGTGACGGGTGATCATGTAGAATTTTTTCTGTATCTTTTGACAAAAATACGCGTTATCATAGCGTACGATATATGACCTGACCATTAGGAGGACAAGATGGAATTCTTTGACAAAAACGGAGCTCTTGAATTTAAGACAAGGGGTGAGACGGTACGTATCGAGCCTTGGGGAAAAAATGCGCTTCGCGTGCGCGCCACGATGTTTCCGGGATTTTCGGGACGCGACTGGGCGCTTACGGAAAAGCATGAGGGCAAAGCGGAAATAAAGATCGGAAAGCCCGAAAAGTGGATGGGCGACGGCACCGATGACAATAAGGAAGTCGCAAGCATCACGAACGGCCGCATCACAGCGGAAGTGAACTTTGTGGGCATAATCAGTTTTTACCGCGACGGAAAACTGATACTTCGTGAAGATTTCAGAATGTACGGCGGAACCATCACAAAGAGCAGCCGCTGCTTAAAGACGGTGAACCGCGAATGGAAGGGTGTCATCGGCGGTTGTGACTACAGCCTCGACCTTCGTTTTGAGGCAAACAAGGGTGAAAAGATATTCGGAATGGGCCAGTACCAGCAGGACTGCATGGACATGAAGGGCTGCACGCTTGAGCTCGCGCAGCGTAATTCCCAGGCCTCCGTGCCTTTCATGATCTCGTCCCTCGGCTATGGTTTCCTGTGGAACAACCCGGCAGTCGGCCGTGTGACCTTCGGAAACAACTATACACAGTGGATCGCAAGAGCAACAAAGGAGATGGACTACTGGATCACGGCAGATTCCGATCCCAAAGCGATACTCACAAATTATACCGCGGTGACAGGACATGCACCCATGTTCCCCGAGAGCCTCATGGGGCTCTGGCAGTGCAAGCTCCGCTACCGCACACAGGAAGAAGTGCTCTCTGTTGCCCGCAAATACAAGGAAGAGGGTATCAAGATCGACCAGATCGTCATCGACTTTTTCCATTGGACCGTGCAGGGCGACTGGAAGTTTGACAAGACCTACTGGCCGGATCCGAAGGCTATGGTCGACGAACTCCATTCTATGGGCATAAAGGTCATCGTTTCGGTATGGCCTTCGGTTGACAGAAAGAGCGAAAATTTCTATCCCATGATGGAAAAGGGCCTTCTCATAAAGACCGAGCGCGGCGCTGCCCAGACCTATGATTATCAGGGCGACTGCGTCGAGATCGATCCGTTTAACCCGGAGACCAGAAAATACGTCTGGGAAAAATGCAAAGAGCATTATTACGACTTCGGAATAGACGCGTTCTGGCTTGACAATTCCGAGCCCGACTACGGTGTGTACGATTTTGAGAACTATCGTTACTACGATGCGCCTGCTCTCGAAGAGAGCAATATGTATCCTCAGATGTATTCACGCGTGTTCTTTGACAACATGCCCACAGTGCAGAAGGGCGAGGCGGTGAACCTCCTTCGCTGTGCCTGGGCGGGAAGCCAGAAATACGGAAATGTGGTTTGGTCGGGAGATGTTCCGAGCACCTTCGAATCCTTTGCGGAACAGATAAAAGCCGGCCTCAACATGGGCCTTGCCGGCATTCCCTGGTGGACCACGGACATCGGCGGATTCATGACCGATGATGTGAACGATCCCAATTTCAGACAGCTCCTCATCCGCTGGTACCAGTTTGCAGTATATTCCGCAGTACTCAGGATGCACGGCGACCGCGGACCATACAACATCCCGGCTCTTGACGACAGAGACTGGGGCGGCGGCTATCTCCACACAGGCCAGCCCAACGAACTCTGGAGCTACGGCGAAGACAATTACAAGATCATGCGCAGATACTATGACATCCGTATCGCAATGCATGATTACATCAGGGATCTCTACAAGGAGACCACCGAAAACGGCGCTCCGCTTATCCGCACGATGTTCTATGAGTTCCCTGATGATGAAAAATGCTGGACTCTCGAAGACCAGTACATGTTCGGCGACAAATACCTTGTTGCGCCGATCCTTGAGCTGAACAGGTTTGAGCGTGAGGTTTATCTTCCTTCCGGAAAATGGAAGCTCACAAGCGACGGGACCGTTTTTGAAGGCGTCCGTACCGTCTCCGTAAAGGCTCCGATCGAGTATATGCCTGTATTTGAAAAGTGCTGATCTTAAAACAAATGGGATGCGCTCCGCGAAAACGGTCCGCATCCTTTTTTGTGCGGAAATCCGGAACAAAGCGCAAGGAAGGTTAAAAATGCAAGGTTTTTGACAAGATGTGTTATTGAATTGTATTTGAACGTTGTATTATAATCATAATCGCTTTTTACCGTAAATCATAAATATTTACGGTTTATAATACGGGTTTTTCGGCTATAATTGATACAGGTAACCTGTAAATACAGTGGGCGCGGTCCATAAAGCGACCGTGGACCGGATTGATCAAGGAGAAGAGCTTATGGAAATGACATTACGCTGGTACGGCACGGGATTTGACACCGTGACACTGAGACAGATCAGGCAGATACCCGGAGTGAAGGGCGTCATCACAACGCTTTACGACACAACACCGGGTGAAGTATGGCCCAGAGAGCGCATACAGGCTCTTAAAAAAGAGGTAGAGGCCGAAAATATGCACATTGCGGGCATCGAGAGCGTGAACGTGTGTGACGCCATAAAGGTCGGCTCTCCGGACCGCGACAAATATATCGACAACTACATTCAGACACTTGAAAATCTGGGCCTCGAGGACATTCACCTCGTCTGCTACAATTTCATGCCTGTGTTTGACTGGACAAGAACAGAGCTCGCGCGCCGCCGCCATGACGGTTCCACCGTGCTTGCGTACAATCAGGAGACCATCGATTCCATAGATCCCGAAAATATGTTCGCATCCATCTCAAAGGATTCCAACGGCGCGGTAATGCCCGGCTGGGAGCCCGAGAGAATGGCAAAGATAAAAGAACTTTTCGAGATGTACAAGGATATCGACGAGGAAAAGCTTTTTGCAAATCTCAAATATTTCCTTGAGCGCATCATGCCTGTCTGCAACAAATACAACATAAACATGGCGATCCATCCGGACGATCCCGCGTGGTCGGTTTTCGGGCTTCCGAGGATCATCATCAACAAGCAGAACATACAGCGCATGATGAAAATGGTGGATGATCCGCACAACGGCGTCACCTTCTGCTCCGGCTCGTACGGCACAAACCTTGAGAACGACCTTCCCGACATGATAAGATCCCTCAAGGGCCGCATTCATTTCGCTCATGTAAGAAATCTGCAGTTCAACTGCACCGAGCCCGGACACCTTGATTTTGAAGAGGCTGCGCATCTTTCATCCGACGGTTCGTTTGATATGTACGAGATAGTGAAAGCGCTTTACGACATAGGCTTTACAGGCCCCATCCGCCCCGATCACGGAAGGATGATCTGGGATGAAGTCGCAATGCCGGGCTACGGTCTCTATGACAGAGCGCTCGGAGCGGCATATATCAACGGTTTGTGGGAAGCCATAGAAAAGGCTGATAAGAGAGGTACAAAATGATGAAGCTCGACAATGAAGGCCTTAGAAATCAACAAGAATGGCTCGAAAAGGGCTATGAACTCCCTAGGTTTGACAGGGAGAAAATGATAGAAAACACAAAAAAAGCGCCTGTGTGGATACATTTCGGCGCAGGAAACATTTTCCGCGCTTTTCAGGCAAATGTATGCCAAAACCTGTTGAACAGCGGCGTGATGACACAGGGCCTCACCGTTTGCGAAGGCTACGATTACGAGATTATCGAAAAGATGTATCTGCCGCATGACAATCTGAGCATCCTTGCGACCTTTAAGGCGGATGGGACCATTGCAAAGACAGTGGTCGGAAGCATCGCTGAGAGCCTTGCGCTCGATGAGAGCAACATTAGAAGTTATGACAGACTGATAGAGATATTTGAGCAGCCTTCGCTTCAGATGGCAAGCTTTACCATCACGGAAAAGGGCTACAGCCTTGTTGACGGCAGCGGCGAACTTCTTCCCGCCGTGTCACGCGATATGCACGCAGGTCCCGACAACGCCATCAGCTACATGGGGAAAGTGGTGTCCCTCCTTTACGCGAGATATAAAGCCGGACAGCTTCCCATCGCAATGGTCTCCATGGACAACTGTTCTCACAACGGCGACAAGCTTAAGGCAGCGGTGCAGCAGATTGCAAAAAGCTGGGCTGATAACGATGTTGCCGATGACGGATTTGTAAAATATGTTTCCGACGGGGCAAAGGTTTCTTTCCCCTGGTCCATGATAGACAAGATCACACCCCGCCCGGACAAAGCGGTGGAAGACCTCTTATCAAAAGACGGTATCGATGACCTTGAGGCAGTGATCACTTCAAAGAAGACCTATGTCGCGCCATTTGTAAATGCCGAAGAGTGCGAATATCTTGTCATCGAGGATGATTTCCCGAACGGCAGGCCCGCACTCGAAAAGGGCGGCATAATGTTTACCGACCGTGAGACCGTGGACAAGGTGGAAAAGATGAAGGTCTGCACCTGCCTCAACCCGCTTCACACAAGCCTTGCCGTGTATGGATGTCTTCTCGGGTTCACACGCATTTCCGATGAAATGAAGGACGAGACGCTGAACCGCATGGTACGTACCATTGGCTACACCGAGGGACTTCCTGTTGTGGTAAATCCCGGTATCCTCGATCCTGTTAGATTTATCGATGATGTAGTGGAAAAGCGTATCCCGAACCCCTTTATGCCCGATACGCCGCAGCGTATAGCGACCGATACATCACAAAAGCTTCCCATCCGTTTCGGCGAGACGATCAAAGCATATGCTGCGCGTCCCGATCTTAAAGTCAGCGATCTCAAGCTCATTCCGCTTGTTTTTGCGGGCTGGATCAGATATCTCATGGCAGTCGACGACAAAGGAAATGCTTTTGAATTGAGCTCAGACCCGCTTCTTTCCACAGTCTGCCCTTATGTGAGCGATATAAAGCTCGGAGACGGCGAGGAAGCAAAAGAAAAGATCGTTCCAATCCTCAAGATGAAAGAGATCTGGGGTGTGGATCTTTTTGAAACAGGGCTTGCGGATACGGTTTCCGGGTATTTTAAGGAACTCATAGCCGGACCCGGAGCAGTGAGAAAGACACTTGAGAAGTATGTAAGATAGCGGTTTTACCGATAATCACAAAAAGACCTGCCTTAGTTGGTAGGTCTTTTAAATTTTCGTTTATGCGTCCAAGTGGAACGTGTCACCGTTGTGGTGCTCTTTTTTGCCGTATTTCTGTACGCAATACTGCCCAACCTTGTTGGTGCGGGCGGCTTTTTCGTAATCGTTCATTCCGACTGCGTCACTGGCCTGTATGGTACGGCGCTTGCTGGAGCTTCTCCGGTCTACCTTTACGGCCTGTACACGGTGGCGTCTTTCGATGAATACAGGGGCTTCCATATCGATGCCCTGATCCTTCTTTATCTCGGCGGCGCCCTCTTTTATCATGGGCTCGACCCATTCAAGTTTCTTACGGGTCTCTTCCCTGCCCTTGATATCCTTGACATATTCGACGCCCGCAAATGCGGAATTTGCAGCTATATACGCCTCGGACTGAGTGTTCGTGACATTTGCTGCAGGCGTCTGATTGGCTGTGTTCACGTTGTTGTAATATGTTGTTGTGTTGATGATCCCGACATCCATGACGAACCTCCCATCCTTGTAAAATATGGCTTGCCGACTCCTCCTGTAAATGCTATCGTCAGAATTTAATAAAAAGTTAATATAAATATTCTAACATTTTTGATAGAAATCGGCTTATTTATCTTTGGAGCGTTTGATAATGAAAATCGCAGCTACCACTATAAGTGCGAGTAACACTACACCGCCGATGATAAAGGCAACTGTACCTGTACCCTGAGGCGGGATGGGATGAGGATCTGCGATATCTCTGATGATGTTTGTTAAAAACATGGTACACCTCCGTTTGTTTTTGTGGAAAAAACATCCGATGACTGATACAATGTACATCGGCAGCCACTTTATTTTTTGTTAATAATACAAGCAAAAGGACGGTTTTGTCAATGAGAAAAAACGTAAAACTGCTTATTTATTCGTTTTCACACTTCCTGATGGATTTCATATGCCACTATTATGTGTTTTATCTGATAAGGGCCCATTTTCCCGAATATGCGGCATTAACGATACTCGCATACAATTTCGTGGCGTTTGCGCTGCAGTGCCCCATCGGATATCTTGCCGACAGGTTTAAGGGAAAATATACCGCGGGAGTCAGCTTTTCTTTGCTTCTGCTCGGCGTGGTCACGGGATTTATGCTGTTCCCGGATAATGCCGTGGGTGCCGTGACGGGGCTCATGATCTGCGCTTTTGCCAATGCGGGACTCCATGCGGGAGGCTGTGTGGCTGTGATGGAACCCGGAGAAAAAGGCCTGAAACACGGGGGAGTCTTTATAGCTGCCGGCGCGCTCGGCGTAGGGCTGGGAGACTGGCTTGGGATCCAACAGATCGCCATATTCCCCGCCGTGGCTTTTGCGATACCTGTGGCTGTACTTCTTTTGAACCTTCCTCTGGGTGAGGATCATCGTGCGGGAGCGGAAAGTGAAAACGCTTCGGATGCCGAAAATAAGACAGATATGATACTTTTGATACTGTGTCTCATTGCCGTGTTTGTGCGTTCCTACGGCGGTTTCCTCATGCCCGCCGGCTTTATGAAGCTGCTTGCTCCGCTTGAAGAAACGGAAAGCTATGGCTTTGTGAAGAAGATGTTTCCGAGTGTTCTGGGATTTGCGGGGAAGTTCCTGGGAGGATTCCTTGTTGTGTGGTCCATGCGGCTTTTTAAAGCAGGACAGGACTTAAGACGCGCAAACTATATTTATGGCGCGGCGGCACTCGTCCTAAGCACAATACTGCTTTCGGAGTTTGGAGAGTATGCCGTTCCCTGTGCCGTCGGGATCATATTGTTCCATTCGGTTATGCCTGTGACGCTTTTTGAGATATATTGTATCCTCCCGAAAAACCCGGGCTTTTCGCTTGGACTCACCACGCTGCTCCTGTTTTTGGGATGCCTTCCGACTTATGTGTGGGCACCGGGAGATACGGCAAAGCGCATAATGCTCGCCTGTCTTATGCTCATCGGGGCTTTATGCCTGGCAATCGCAGCAGGAGCGTACAAAAGAAAGGGCAAACATGTTGTATTATCTTAAAGCACTGTTCTTTACCGCGCTTGTGGAATGCGGGCTTGCGGCGCTGCAATCCAGGGATTTTGCTTGGGTAAAATACGTTTTTTTCATAAATGTGCTGACAAATCCTGCGGTAAACCTCTTGTACAGGGGACTTTATCCACTCCTTTCGGGACCTTGGCCGACCGTTGTCCTGTTGTTTCTGGAAACGCTGGTCGTTGTCGTTGAGGGCCTTCTGATATACCGGTTAAGACGGTCGGGCGGTTTTAAAGTAAAACCGTTATCACTCAAAAATGCATTTTTATACGCTTTTATTATCAATTTGGCATCATACTGCTTTGGCATGCTCATAACCCCCATTTTGAGGGGGTGAAACACAATATGTGGAGGTGGGACATAGGTCCCGACCACTACATATATGTAAAATAGTTTCTTAACAATCCCTAAACTTTCTTGACAAACAATTTACCACATGATATAGTAGTGCGGTAAGATTTTTGTCACAAACCCTTGTGGTTTTGGGTAGAAAATCATAAGGGAATAATGGGGCGGTTTTCCGCAGGAGGAGCATGAAATGAAGCAGGCAGGCGATATGGGAGCTGTTGTCCGCAATATTCGTGGCAACGTAGGAAATCACGTGAAGGTAACAAAGAACATGGGGAGAAACAGGTATGCAGTTGTGGAGGGTACCATAACCGAGACCTATCCGTGCCTTTTTACCATCAAGCTCGATGAGGCAGCAGATACCATTAAAACAGCTTCTTACAGCTACTTTGATGTCTACACAAAGGATATCCAGCTTCAGTTCGGCTGATGAAAAAAGTGCTGTAGCAGACCGAAAGCGAAAGACGAAAACACAAAATACAGTCCCACATCTGCGGGACTGTATTTATTTTGCTTAATTTATGCATTTGCGAACGAAACCGGGTCACTCCATTTCGGCGACTGTGATCGAAAGCCTGCAGTCTGACACATATTCACCGTTTATCCCAAGCTCGTAGATGAGATTTACCGCGAGATATTCGTCGGTGTCCGGGAACACGACCTCGCGTGTCAGCATTTTTAAGTCAAACTCGCCGTACGGAGTCTGGTAAACGGCTTCATACACCTGCCCGGGAGTAAATTCCATGCGGGTGGTGACGTGCCCGGTCTTTTCAAGGACGATCAGATCATCGGCTGCTTTTATGCGGCACTTGGAAAGGTTTCCGCTGTCGTCCGCTTCCTCATAGGTGAGATACCAGGTATTGTCGCGGTGCATGCAGGTCCCTACGCTTGTGATCTCCACAGCGTCTTCGTTTCCCATACCGGGCTGCACTCCTGAAATTGTGATCAGTACATCTTTTCTCATAAGTCAGAAATCATGATTTTGCGCCTTTGGATCCCTTTGCTCCGCCAAAGCTTGTGGTTGACAGGATATTGGTGTCAAAGGAGAATGTGATGGCGCTTTCTTCGCGTTTTGCCTTGAGCGCAAGGTCAACAATGCGGTTCAAAAGCTCTTTGTAGTGTACTCCCAGAGGCTCCCACAGGTAAAATGCAAGAGATCCGGGGATCGTGTTTATCTCGTTGAAATAAAGCTCATTCGTATCAACGTCTATCATGAAATCGATACGCGCAACGCCGCGGCATCCAAGTACTTTAAAGCTCCTTACGGCAAGATCCCTTATGCGGTCACGGAGCTCTGCGGGAACGTCCGCGGGGATCTGCCTTGAGACTCCCGCCATGCCCTTTGAGCCGCCCTTGGCGTTTGACTGGTATTTGTCCTTGTAGCTCAGGATCTCTTTGGAATGGAAAGGCTCCTCGATCTCGGAGGCTTCAGCTTCGTTTTCATCTCCGAGCACCGAACAGTTGATCTCACGAAGGTTTGAGATGGCGTGCTCGACGATCACTTTTTTTGCATAGGTAAAGGAATCGTCGATGGAGCGGAGGAGTGCGTTTCTGTCTCCCGCAACGGAGATGCCAACGCTTGAACCGAGGTTTGCGGCTTTTACGATCACGGGATATTTGAAGTGCGCCTCTATGGTGTCGGCCATCTTTTCAACATCCTTGTAGTCGGAGAGCGTGAACATGAGACAGTCGAGCACAGGAATGCTGTTGTATTTTAACACGGTCTTCTGGATGTATTTGTCCATGCCGATCGCCGAACTCATTACATCGCAGCCGCATACGGGAAGTCCGAGGTGCTTGAGAAAGCCCTGCAGGGTGCCGTCCTCAACGTTTGTGCCGTGTACGATGGGGAAAGCCACATCGATGGGGATTGTCTTGTTTTTTCCGAATTTTTTTGGAGGAAAAGCCACAAGCTCCACAATCTCTCCCGTGTTGATAAACACCACTTTCTGCGACTTCTTTATAAGTGCGGGGATATCCTTGTATTCGGCTATATCGGTCAGGTGATCGCCTGTGTACATGTCGTTCTGCTTTGTGATGTACACAGGGATGATGTTGAAACGCTCTCTGTCCATGTTCTGGATGGCCTGGATGGCCGAGATGACCGATACCTCATGCTCTACGGAGCGCCCGCCGAACAATACTGCAAGATTTATCATTTTCTGTAACCTGTCTTTCTGTCTTATTTTGATCCCGGATCAATAGTTGTCCGGAAGGTCATTTTCAAGAAGAATGTATTTGTGATCCGCTGTCTTTAAGGACGACGCAAATGCAAAAGCGTCGGTGAACTTGTCAAATTCCCTGAGCCTCTTTTCGTCAAATCCGGATTCCAGCGCGCCTTGCTTGATCTTTCCCGTGCGGTAAGGGTTTACCAGCAGGATGTAGTCGCAGCAGTCTGCGGCGTAGGTCCCGAACTTGTAATGAAGCTCGTCCTCTTTTTTGCCGAGTTCCACCATTCCCGGAGTGATCAGTATCCTGGTGCCGGGGAAGAGTTTCAGCGTCTCAACCGCGGCTTTTGATCCCACGGGGTTTGAATTGAAGGCGTCGTCGATCACCGTGAGTGCGCCCGCTTCTTTGAGCTCAAGTCTGTGCGGCACAGGTGCGATACGGCGCACCGCGATCTTAAGCTCGTTCATCGGGATGTCAAAAGAGTTCGCGACAGCTATGGCACCCACGAGGTTAAGGACATTTATGGAGCCTATGAGCTTTGTGTGAAAGCGTTCGGTCTCTCCCTCAGGCGAGACTACGGTAAAATCGGTCCCGAGAGGGGTGAGCTCAATGTCTTTTGCGTAAAACCCAAATTTCTCCTCGATGCCGTACCATATGCGGTTGTAATTACCATCCTGCCTGGTGATCTCTGCGGAATCCGCGTTAAGGAAGAGCTTTCCGTTTTTGGGAAGGCTTTCCGCAAGCTCAAACTTGGTCTTTCTCACGTTGTCGATCGTAAAAAAGGTCTCAAGGTGCTGCGGGCCCACAGAAGTGATGACGCCGTGATGAGGATGAACGATGTCGCAGATCTCCTTGATGTCACCCACATGGCGTGCGCCCATCTCACATACAAAGATCTGATGCGTGGGCTTTAAGTGTTCCCTGATGGTTCTCACAACGCCCATCGGAGTGTTGAAGCTCTCGGGAGTACAGAGAACGTCATATTTCTGTTTCAAAAGCTCAGTAAGATAAAACTTTAAGCTTGTCTTTCCGTAGCTTCCCGTGATCCCGATGATCACAAGTCCGGGGTTTTCTTTAAGCTTTCTTTTCGCGTCGTTTATGAACGAATTCCCGACGGCCTTTTCAACAGGCTTCATGAGGAAATTCACAAAGGGAAGGAAAAAGGGCGTGACGAGCAGCATAAAGGGCGGAGCGCAGAAAAATGAGTTGTGCGCGATGAAGGATGTGCCGATGCCGATAAGCGCAACGATCACCGCGTAGGCTGCGATGAGCCTTTTTACGCGCATGGTGAAAACAAGCTTTTTCTTTGTGTTTGTGAGCCTTAAGACATTGTATCCCACGAGCGGCAGCAGAGAGAGCGCCGCGGGGATCAGCATAAAGAGCACGTTTGCCCTAAGGATCACAAATATGAGCGCTAAGGCAAAAGAAACTCCGTAAACGACGAAAAACCGCTGACGGAGCAGATTCTTTTTGAGCCACCGCATGTGTTCTCCGGTCTTGTAGCCGTTGAGCTGCAGCATGTGCATGTTGTAGCGGACGCAGAGAACAAAATTAAATACAAAGCAGAGGCTGTATATTGTTGGTATCAGTATGGCTGTTATCTTTTCCATTGCAAAACATTATAAAAACGCATTGATTATATTTTTGAACACCACGGGCTGTTCGAGGAATGAGTAGTGTCCGGTCCCCTGTATCACGGCAAGACCCGAATTCGGGATGAGTTCGTCCATTTTCTGACCGTCGCTTAAGGGAGTCGCGGTATCCTTGTCGCCCCAGATGAGAAGCGTTTCCTGCTTTATGCGGGGAAGGCGTTCCGTAAGGTCCTCGTTCACCGCTTTTACAAGGCACTGACGCATGACGGGAGAGGCGTTCCTGTAGTCCTCGGAGCCCTGACGGCTCTTCCAGTCGTCTATGAGATTTCCGAAAAGGAGCTTTGCGATCTTTAGTCCCGCAAGCTTTTTAAGAATCTTGTAGCGTGCGACCTTTACTTTTTTTGAAAAAGTCTTTTTGGGCAGGATCCCGGCGCTGTCCACGAGTACCAGTTTTTCAAGTGTTACCGGACAGGTACCGCGGCTTGCGAGGTCTATGATCATCCTGCCGCCGTAGGAATGGCCGATGAGCGTGCAGCTTTTGATGCCGAGCGCTTCGAGGAACCGGATGAAAAAGTCCGTGTAATCCGATACACTCCACGCTTCACGGGGCTCGGTGCTCTCGCCGAATCCTGGGAGATCGAGCGTCACCACGGTATACTTGTGGTTTATGGCGCTTACCATGGAGTCGTAGACCTTCATGGTGGTGCCCCAGCCCTGCAGGATCACCGCATATCTGTCGGGTGCGGCGCTGCAGACCGAAATGTTGTAGTTTACGTTATATCCGTCTATCTGAATGACCATTTGAAATCACTTTTTCTTTGATTTTCCGTTTTGGGCTGCAGCTGCGCTGTTTGCTTCATCGACTTTTTTACGTGCCTTGGTAAGAAGGCGGTCAAAGAATTTCTGCTTTTCCTTCGGAGCCTCGAGGGGACCGCGGAGGCCGCGGACACTGATGATGTAGATGCCGTTGATTACTGCCTTGACTTCCTTCTTTACGGGAATGCTGTCAAAGATCTTTGCGTCGCACATAAGTGAGTGTACCTGAGGGCCGACCTTGGCTTTTACAACGGGGACCTTGGATGCGCGCAGATACTTGGGGGTCTGCTGAACGACCACGTCGGGGAAGCCTGCGTCCTTAAGCCTCATCTTTTTCTTGTCGATGATGAGCATTGAGACCGTCTGGGCGCCGACCATCATGTTGGCTTCGGCTTCCTGCTGCTTCTTCTGCATGCGGCTTCCGACGATCATGAGTGCCACAACGCCGGCTATGAGCACCACAAGGATGATTATCATGACTATCGTCCATGTGGGGATGGCAGCAAGGACTGCAAATAAAGGTAAAAACATAAGAGAACCTCCGTAAATGATATCTTAAAAAATGTTTATGCGAAACTCAGGCATTCTGTTTTGCCGCTTCCTTACGGCGCTTTTTCTGAGTCGGATTGTTGTAGATGTACTTTTCGTGTGTCTTCAGCATTTCCGCAACTTTTTCCTGAGTGTATGCGCCGACGAACTTACGCTGTTCGTCGGTGAGCTGATCGAGATAGATGGGCTCGCCGTATTGGATGACGGTGACTGCTCGCTTTACAAAGGGCTTGGAGTTTTCAAAAACATCGTCCGCACCTGACATTGCGACCGGAATGATGGGACAGCCCGTCTTTGTGGCCATCTTGAAGCTGCCTTCCTTGAAAGGGTTCATATCTTCTGTCTTGCTGCGTGTGCCTTCGGGAGCGATGAATACCGAGCGGCCCGCCTTTATCTCGTCAACGCTGTTCAGTATCATCTTTATGCCGTCTCTCGGGTCGTCACGGTCGAGGAAATAGCAGTTCAGCACTTTCATCCAAAGCGCGAAGATGGGCGCTTTTTTGACCGATTTCTTGGCAACAAAGCCCGCAAGAACGGGAAGAGAGCCGTAAGCAAGGGCCGAATCGAGGATGCCTCTGTGGTTCGAAGCAAACATCACAGGGCGGTCTTTAGGGATGTTCTCAAGGCCGAAACGGTATGTCTTTGTTCCGGTAAAAAACATCACAAACCTGAAAGCATATTTAACGATCGGCTGCCCTATCTTTGCGGCAAGGCCGGGGTTTTTGCGGTGTATCAGAAGAAGCACACCGAGTACGGGCAGAAACAGCACAAGAAAGAGTATGAATGCTGTTCCCGCAAATATAAGTCCTAACATTTCTGGTAAAGATCCTCCGTTACTTGTTTTCGGGAACCACACCGGCTTCGGTGATGGCTATCGTTTTTTCGATATTTGCGGCGGTGTAATACCACTGCGAGAAAAAGAGCGAACCGTCGGGCTTTGTCTCATAATCCTGCCCGGTCCCGTCACCCCAGTGCTCCGCATTCTGGAACGGAGTGAAATAGATGAGCTCGCCGCTTTCGTTGTAGACAAGATAGGTATTGTCGTCACGGAGAGGAACAAGCTGTATCGGGCGCCCGTTTTCGTCAAGCCACAGGTTTCCCGCGCTGTCGGTGAGTAGCTTTCTGGTGACGATCTTTCCCGATGCGTCTCTTACAAATGAGCCGTCGCCTTCGACCAGAGGCTCAAGGAATATGGGATTTTTGTCGTTGTCGAGCACCGGGTTTCCCGCGGCGTCACGAAGCACTTCCTTCATCATCACAGAGCCGTCCGCATTGAGATAATACTCTCCGAAGATGTTTGTGAGAGGAACGTCGTATACAAGCTTTCCCTTTGCGTTTTTGATGTTTTTGCCCTTGGCGTCCTTAACGGGGAGAACAAGGCGGGGATATCCTGTCTTTGGATCTTCCCAGCCGTTTCCGGCTGCGGTGAGGATGAGCTCGGCAGATGAATAGGAAGCATAGAGCTTGTGGTATTTAAGCGTATGCGTGTCGATGAGCGCGTGAGTGCTTAAGTACTCTTCATCGTAGGGATCGTGCACGCCGTAATATTCTTCAAGTGTTATGCCGTTCTGGGTGAGATAGTATGCAAGCGGAACGCCGACATATCTTACATGCCAGGGCTCAAACGCATAGCCTGTGATGTCGGTCTTTCCTTTGGTGTAACGGATGATGAAACCATATTCCCAGCAGTGCTCGTATACCCACTGACCTTCAGGCGTGTCCGCAAATTCATCGATCAGATCGTTGTGCGCGGATTCACAGGAGAGGTCCATCGCAAGTCCTGTCTGGTGTTCGCTTGAACCGGGCACCGCGGAATAGCGGTTCGTATGCTTCAGCGAATAGACCATGAGGCAGTGTCCGTAAATGGTGTACTGGCGCTCAAAGGAGCGATAGCCTGAAACTGCGACAAGATGGATATCCTCCTCTTTTGCCGCGTTGAACATCTCGGTGAGTGCTTCTGCCGCGACCTTTCGCATTTTGTGCTTGGGATCTGTCAGACTGTCATAGTCGAGAGCACATTCCGAAAGCGGCACGAGGTCATCGGGCTCATATGTCGAAGGAAGCGGATAAGCACGGTCAACGATGAAGGTGTAACTGTTCTGGTAATCCGTGTTCACTTCCGCAGGATGTGCTTCAACGGTGGGAATGGGGGTAGGAGTGGCTGTTGGCACGGGAGTGTCCGTGGGAACAGGTGTCGGCGTGTCGGTTACAGACGGGACTCCGCCTTCCGTGGGTTTTACCTCCGCGGTGGGAGTTGCTTCACTTGTGTTTGTCACCGTGACTACTGTCGGGATCACATCCGTTGCCTTGGGAACGGGCGTGGGCGTGCCGTCGGTGAAAAGTTCCTGCGGTGACGCAAAGAACCCTTCGCATCCCGCAAACGCGAACGCTGACGCTATGAGCAGGATCAAGGTGATGATAGCTTTAAATTTTGAACTGATGATCATTTATTTATCTTCCTTTTCGGTTGTGGGCAAGGCCCAAGCCGCTTTGTTACTTGTTGTACTCCGAGAGAAGCTTTTGCTTGCACTCATAGAGGCGGTCCGAAAGATCCACATAGACCTCGTGCGGGTTAACAAAGCGCTTTGTCTCGTCCCAGAGGGTGTCGAGCTCGGAAGCGCAATAGCGCCTGATGTCCATTACCGCCGGAGTCTCGTATACACATTTTCCGTTCAGAAATACCGGAACGAGCATCTCGCGGACGCTGTAGGTGCCGGCTTCGAGAGTGGTGTGTTTCCATGTGGCATTGGGATCGAAAATGCGAAGATCCTTTGTTTCATCTATCTTTTCGTCCGCAAAGGCGATAAGATCCGCGCGGATCTTTCCCGTCTCTTTGTCATAAAGCCTGAATACTGTCTTGTTTCCCGGATTTGTGATCTTTACCGGATTTTCCGAGAGCTTTATGCGGGGAATGAACTTCCCGTCTTTTTTGATGGCGGCAAGCTTGTACACTCCGCCGAAAGCGGGCCAGTCTTTGGAGGTGATGAGGTTTGTGCCCACACCCCAGGAGTTTACCGCACAGCCCTGGCTCTTTAACGACTCTATGAGATATTCGTCAAGGTCACCCGAAACGCAGATGCCGGCATTGGTAAAGCCTGCCGCGTCGAGCATTTTTCTGGCTTTTTTTGAAAGATAGGCAAGGTCTCCGGAATCGAGCCTTATGCCGTATCTCACAGGAAGCTTCCCTTCGGCGCGGAGTTTTTCAAAGACCTTTATAGCGTTCGGAACACCGGAGCGGAGCGTGTCGTAGGTGTCCACAAGAAGTGTGACATTGTCCGGGAAACATTCCGCATATTTTTCAAATGCTTCAAGCTCAGAATCAAAACTCATGATCCAGCTGTGGGCGTGAGTTCCGAGAGCGGGAATGTCAAAAAGCTTTGCGGAAAGGACGTTGCTCGTTCCCGCGCAGCCTGCGATGACTGCGGCCCTGGCACCGAGTGTGCCCGCATCGGGACCCTGCGCGCGGCGAAGTCCAAATTCCATGATTGGAGCTTTTTTACTTGCAAGCCAGATACGTGCAGTTTTTGTTGCAATAAGACTCTGGAAGTTTACGTGATTCAAAATAAGTCCTTCAAGAATCTGAGCTTCAATAAGATTTGCGTGAATACGAACAAGCGGTTCCTGAGGGAAAATTACAGTTCCTTCATCCATTGTGTAAAGGTCACCTGTAAAGTGCCAGTCCTTAAGGTAATCCAAAAATCCCTGTTCAAAGATTTTCTGTTCACCAAGATATTTAATATCATCTTCGCTGAATCTGAAAGAGGTAAGGGCGTCCATTAAAGTTTCGTTACCTGCAAGAACACTAAAG
>JAEEGH010002296.1_pt1 | contig 51886 bp, 62 predicted proteins | sample 9134181 | NCBI WGS metagenome assembly JAEEGH01 (sample SAMN16246544, study PRJNA631951) | gut metagenome | biome: gut microbiome; feature: rumen; material: DP-attached | host: Bos | place: Iran: Karaj | collected 2018-10 | reverse complement strand
GATCGCGATGGACGAAGGTCTCCGTTTCGCAATCAGAGAAGGCGGCAGAACGGTCGGCGCAGGCGTTGTTTCCAAGATAATTGAATAGTTTTTTAAGAGGTGTTGAAGTGAGTGACAAGATCAGAATCAAATTGAAGGCATTTGATCACAAGATACTTGATCAATCCGTCGGCGAAATTATTGAAACTGTATCGCGCAGCGGTGCGAGAATTGCCGGACCGATTCCGCTTCCGACAAAGATCCACAAATACTGTGTTCTCCGTTCTCCGCACGTAGACAAAAAATCGCGCGAGCAGTTCGAGATGAGAATCCACAGAAGAATTCTCGATATACTCAATCCGACAAACCAGACGATGGACGAGCTTATGAAGACCGATCTGTCCGCCGGTGTTGAAATTGAGATTAAGACTTATTAGGGGTGTTTTTTAAACTTTATGTCATAAAGCAGAGAGGGTAACTATGGCTGCTGGACTCATAGGAAGAAAATTAGGCATGACTCAGATCTTCAAGGAAGACGGTGTCGTTGTTCCTGTAACCGTAATTGAAGCTGGTCCATGCTTTGTAATTCAGAAGAAAGAGACTGAAAAGGACGGTTATACCGCTATTCAGGTCGGTTTTGAAAGAAAGGAAAAGAATGTAAAAAGACCCGCTGCAGGTCACTTCAAAAAGGCTGGCTGCGGTGTTTTCGGAAAACTCAAGGAATTCAGAGTAACGGCTTCCGAACTCGGCAACTACGAACTTGGTTCCGAACTCAATGTAACCATGTTCAAGGCCGGTGAAAAGGTAAAAGTTACCGGTTTTACGAAAGGCAGAGGCTTTGCAGGCGTCGTAAAAAGATGGGGTTTCGGCGGCGGCAGAACGACGCACGGATCGAAATTCCACAGAAGAACAGGTTCTGTCGGTCAGAATGTAAACCCCGGCAAGATCTGGAAGGGCAAACACATGCCCGGTCGTTACGGCAACGAGCAGGTTACTGTAAAGAACCTTGAAGTTGTTAGAGTTGTTCCGGCTGACAATACAATCGTTGTCAAAGGCGCCGTTCCCGGTTCCGTCGGCAGCATTGTTTATATTAAGAAGTAGGGAGGCGGAGATGCCTAAGGTTGATTTATTTGATAAAACAAAAGCAAAAATCGGTGAAGTTGAACTCAGCGACAGAGTTTTCAACGCAGAAACCAACGGAAAAGAGAATGTCCTCGTTTCCGAAGTAGTAAAAATGCAGCTTGCCGCTGTCCGTCAGGGCACACACGCTACAAAGACCTACGCTACGATTTCCGGCGGAAATTCCAAACCGTGGAAACAGAAAGGAACGGGCAGAGCGAGAAGAGGAACGATGAGATCCTCCACCCTCAGAGGCGGTGCTCCCGCTTTCGGACCGCAGCCGAGAAGCTACGGCTACAATGTCCCGCTCAGAAAGAGGACCGCAGCTGTTGCAGCTGTTCTTTCCGACAGACTTCGCTCGGGCAATCTTTTCGTAATCAAAAGTTTCGATTTCGACAAGATCAAGACAAAAGACGCTGTTGCGCTTCTCAAAGGAACATGGAATTTCTCGGAAGCTGTCATCATCGCAGGGGAAAACGAGGAAAATTTCTACTTCAGCATGAGAAATCTTCCCGAGTTCTCATTCCTGCCGCAGGATGTCATCAATCTTTACGACCTTATTGCGTATAAGAATGTCGTTTTCACCGAAGAATCTGTAAAATATGTTGACGCGCTTCTTCAGAACAGGCTCAACCCGAGAAGAAAAAGAGTCAGCGAAACAAATGACGGAGAGTAGACGATGAAAAAGGAAAAATATTTTGACATTATCAAACGTCCGCTTCTGACAGAAAAATCTTCTGCTCTTACCAGCGGCGACGCTAAAGAAGGCTACGCTTTCGAAGTTAAATTCGACTCGACGAAAGAAGAGATCAAAGAGGCTGTCGAAGCGCTTTTCGGCGTAAAAGTTGTCAGTGTCAACACTGTCATCACAGCCGGAAAAGTTAAAAGAGTAGGACGCAACATCGGCAGAAGATCTACTTGGAAAAAGGCTTACATCAGACTTAAAGACGGAGATAAAATAAATCTCGTCGAAGGTGTTTAATAACTATTTTTAAGGTTTCGGAGTAAATTATGGGTATCAAGATTTTCAAACCGACTTCGAACGGTCGCAGAAACATGACCGGCAGTGATTTCGCTGAGATCACGAAGTCGAAACCCGAGAAATCTCTGGTCGAACCGATCAGAAAATCCGGTGGCCGCAACAATACGGGAAGGATCACATCCCGTTTCAGAGGCGGCGGTAACAAAAACATGTACCGTGTCATTGATTTCAAAAGAAACAAATTCGATGTTCCGGGAAGAGTTGCTGCGATCGAATACGATCCTAACAGAAATGCCCGCATCGCGCTTGTTTTCTACAACGACGGCGAAAAAAGATATATCATCGCGCCCGATAAGTTGATGGTCAACGATGTTATCATTTCCGCAGGCGAAAAAGAAGCCGATATCAAACCGGGAAACTCGATGAAGATCCGTTTCATCCCGGTCGGAACGTTCATCCACAACGTAGAACTTAAGATCGGAAAAGGCGGTCAGATCGCAAGAGCTGCTGCAAGCGGTGTTCAGGTTCTCGGTAAGGAAGGCGATCACGCAACAGTCAGAATGCCTTCGGGCGAAATCAGAATAATCCATCTTGAGTGCAGAGCTACCATCGGAACAGTCGGAAACCAGGAGATTTCCAACGTTAAAGAAGGTAAGGCCGGCAAAAAAAGATGGGCAGGCAGAAGACCGCACAACCGCGGTGTCGTTATGAACCCTGTTGATCACCCGCACGGCGGCGGTGAAGGTAAAACTTCGGGCGGACGTCATCCTGTTTCTCCTTGGGGACAGCCGACAAAAGGTTTCCGTACCCGCAGCAATAAGAGAACTGAAAAGTTCAGAATCAGAAGAAGAGGAAAATAGTAGTAATTTTTATGGAGGGTTACAGTGCCTCGTTCAATTAAAAAAGGTCCTTTTGTTGATTCCCATGTGTGGAACAAAGTTATTAAGGCTATAGACAGCGGAGATAAAAAACCGATAAAGACTTGGTCCAGACGATCAACCATTATCCCCGAAATGGTGGGTTTGACTTTTTCCGTCTACAACGGACAGAAGTTTATCCCTGTTTTCGTAACTGAAGATATGGTCGGATTCAAGCTCGGCGAATTTTCGCCGACAAGGACTTTCAGGTCCCATTCCGGTGGCAGCAAGAAATAATTTCTTGCATTTTTTTAGGTCGTGAGTATAATGCCGACCGCTTAATTTTTTTCGATCGTTGGAGATGCGAAATGGAGACGAAAATCGTCACAGCAAAGCTTAGAAATTTCAGAATGTCCCCCCAGAAAGTCAGGGAACTTGCTGACATCGTCAGAGGGAAGAAAGCGGGCGATGCTAAGAACATTTTAGAGTTCACGCCGAGAAAATCAGCGATGGCTCTTAAAAAGCTGCTTGATTCTGCAATAGCCAATGCAGAAAATAATTTTAATATGGATCCCGACAACCTTTTCATCAAAACCATCATGGTCGACGAAGGTCAGGTTATGAAGAGATTCGTGCCCAGAGCACAGGGCAGAGCGGCTAAAATATTGAAAAGATCAAGCCATATTACAATTGAGCTTGCTGAAAACACAAAAGATTAGTGACGGAGGTGAACTTTGGGACAAAAAGTTAATCCCATAGGGCTGAGGCTCGGGGTTACCCGAACTTGGGAATCGGTATGGTACAGTCATAAGAATTATAGCAAGTGGCTTCACGAAGATCTTAAGATCAGAAAGGCGGTAAAGAAGGAATTCTATTCCGCTGGTATCGCAAGGACTGATATCGAAAGATCGGGTGAAAGACTGAAGATCATAATCCATACTGCAAAGCCCGGAATAGTAGTTGGCAGAAAAGGCGTCGGAATCGAAAAGATCAAGGAGATGGTCCTTAAGATCGCGCAGGGAGCTACCGATGTTTTTGTTCAGACCGAAGAAGTTAAGAAACCTGAGATCGACGCTCAGCTCGTAAGCGAAAGCATCGCAGAGCAGCTCGAAAGAAGGGCTCACTTCAGAAAAGCTATGAAAAGAGCAATAGGTCAGGCTATGAAGAGCGGCGCGGAAGGTATCAAAGTCCAGACATCCGGAAGACTTGGCGGTGCTGAAATCGCAAGGACTGAAAGATATCAGGAAGGAAGAACTCCGCTTCATACTCTCAGAGCAAACATCGATTACGGTTTCGCTACGGCAAAGACCAGCTACGGCGTTATCGGTGTAAAAGTTTGGTTGTCCAAAGGCGATTTCGCTGAAAGGAAATCCGAACCGAGAAGAAGACAACAGAAAAACAAATAGCGGGTGAATTGCCATGTTAATGCCAAATAAGGTCAAACACAGAAAAATGATGAAGGGCAAGAGAACCGGTCTTGCTACTTCATGCAACAGTATCGATTACGGTGAATTCGCTCTTAAGGCTACGGAATGCGGCTGGATCAACAGCAGACAGATCGAAGCTGCCCGTGTCGCTATCATGAGAGCGGTAAAGAGAGGCGGTCGTATGTGGATCCGCATTTTCCCGGATAAACCGATCACGAAGAAACCTCTCGAAGTCAGAATGGGTAAGGGAAAAGGTAACCCGGAAGAGTGGGTTTGCGTTATCAAACCCGGCCGTGTCCTTTTCGAGCTTGGCGATGTTGATTCGGAAACTGCAAACGAAGCTTTCCGTCTTGCTTCCCACAAGCTTCCTCTTAGAACAAAAATCATTGGAAAGGGAGATGAACTGAAATGAAAGTTTCTGAATTGAGAGCAAAAACTTTGGCAGAGCTTGAAGCGCAGCTTCTTACCTCCAAAGAGGAACAGTTCAATCTTAGAATGCAGAAGACGATGGAGCAGCTTGAGAATCCTTCCCGCATTAGGACTGTGAGAAGAGAGATCGCTAAGATCAAAACCATCATTACTGAAAAAAAGAACGGGACTGAGGTGAAATAATGATTAAGGCAAAAAGAATACTTGTCGGCACAGTCGTTTCCGATGCTATGGACAAAACGGTAGCGGTCCGCGTAACGCGCCGTTACAAACACCCTCTTTACAAGAAGGTAGTCACCGCGCGCAAGAAATACCTTGCACACGATGAAGAAAACGCATTCCACGAAGGCGATATCGTCAGGATCCAGGAATGTGCACCCATCAGCAAAAGAAAGACTTGGTTTGTAAAAGAAAAAATCGGCGAAAGCAGGAGATAGACCATGATACAGGAAATGACAAGACTGGCCGTGGCAGACAACTCCGGTGCCAAAGAAGTTCAGTGCGTTAAGGTTTACGGCGGTTCGAAGATAAGATATGCCGGTGTAGGCGATGTTATCGTCGTAGCTGTAAAAGTTGCTGATCCTAAAGGCAAAATCAAAAAAGGCGATGTGAAAAAGGCTGTTATCGTCCGTCAGAGCAAGGAAGTCCGCAGAGAAGACGGTTCCTACATCCGTTTTGACGACAATGCGGTTGTTATGATCGACGAGAGCTACGAGCCTGTCGGAACACGTGTTTTCGGCCCTGTTGCCAGAGAACTTCGTGCGAAAGGCTTCATGAAGATAGTTTCTCTCGCTCCGGAAGTATTATAAGAGGTGCTGCAATGGCTAAAATAAAAAAGAATGATATGGTAAAGGTTATTGCCGGAAAAGACAAAGGCAAGACCGGAAAAGTTCTGGAAGTCCTCGTTGCTGAAGACAAAGTCATTGTCGAAGGCGTAAACGTTTACAAGAAACATCAGAAGCAGACCGCTACGAAGGAAGCCGGCATTGTTGACAAAAGCATGCCGATCCATGTTTCCAACGTCGTTGCACTCGATCCGAAGACCGGCGAGCCTACTTCTTTCAGAATGAAAACTCTTGAAGACGGCAAACGCGTCAGAGTAAGCAAGAAGACCGGCGAAACCGTTGAATAGTGGAGAAGAAAATGAACGAAAAATATAAGAGCAGACTCAGAGCTTTGTATGAAGACGAGATCAAGCCGGCTTTGAAAAATGAGCTTAATGTCGGTATAATGGCTGTTCCGAAAATCGAAAAGATCGTTGTCAACATGGGTCTCGGCGAAGCTATCGCAAACAAAAAGATCCTTGAAGACGCGGTAAAGGAACTTACGGCCATCACCGGTCAGAAACCTGTTGTCAACAAGGCGAGAAAATCGATCGCTACCTTCAAACTCAGAGAAGGTATGCCGATCGGAACATCGGTAACCTTGCGCAAGGACATCATGTACGATTTCCTCGACCACCTCATCAACATCGCACTCCCGCGTGTTAAGGACTTCAAAGGTGTTTCGGGAAAAGGTTTCGACGGCAGGGGAAATTACACTCTCGGTATCAAAGAGTTCTTCATTTTCCCGGAAATCGACTTCAATAAAGTTGAAAAATCAAAAGGCTTCAACATCACGATAGTTACTACGGCAACTAACGACAAAGATGCGAAACTTCTGCTTAAGAAGTTCAACATGCCTTTTAACAGTTAATTTGTAGGAGGACAGTTTGGCTAAGAAAAGTCTTCGCTTGAAAGCGGAAAGAAAACCGAAATTTAAAGTCAGAGCCTATACTCGTTGCCCTCTTTGCGGAAGGCCGAAGGCTGTTTTCAGAAAATTTAATATGTGCAGATTGTGCTTCAGAAAGCTTGCTAACGAAGGGCTTATCCCCGGTGTTACCAAGTCGAGCTGGTAGTTGAAGAGGTGAAATTATGACAATGAATGATTTAGTTTCCAACTATCTTACCAGAGTCAGAAACGCGATCCTTGCTGGCAAGGAAACCGTTTCAGGGATCCCTTCTTCCAAAATTCTTGAGGAAATATCAAGAGTTCTCAAAGAAGAAGGCTATATCAACGATTACAGAGTCAATGAACTTGACGGTAAGAAAACTATCTCTGTCGATTTGAAATACTATCGCAACAAGAGCGTTATTTCCAATCTTGAGAGAGTAAGTACGACGGGAAGAAGAGTTTACTCCCAGGCTAAGGAGATTCCTTTCGTCCGCGAAGGTCTCGGAATTTCGATCGTAACGACCTCCAAAGGTGTTATGACTGACGCGAAGGCGAGAGAACTCAACGTCGGCGGCGAAATTATTTGTAGAGTTTGGTAACGGAGGGTAAAGTGTCTAGAATAGGAAAAATGCCGATTCCGTTCGGCAGCAACGTAAAAGTCTCCGTAAAAGACAATGTCGTGACTGTTCAGGGTCCGAAAGCTACATTGGAAAAGGCGATCCATCCTTCCATCCACGTAGCGGTCGAAGGATCTGAAATCCATGTTACAAGAAGTGACGAAACAGCTGAAAGCAAGGCGCTTCACGGCCTTTCCAGAGTGCTTATCGCAAACATGGTCCACGGTGTCGTCAGCGGTTTTACAAAAATTCTTGAAGTAAAGGGTACCGGATACAAATTTGAACTTAAGGGTGATAAACTCGGATTTTCTTTAGGTTTTTCTCATCCTGTAGAGATGGTATTACCTAAGGGGATTTCTGCCGAAGTCAACAAGACGAATAATGAACTCACCCTCACGTCCGCAGACAAAGAGCTCCTTGGCGATTTCGCTGCGAAGATCAAAAAACTCCGTCCGGTCGAACCTTACAAAGGAAAAGGTGTATTTTACAAGGATCAGTTTATCAGAAGAAAAGCTGGTAAGGCTGCAGGTAAGTAGTTAGCGGAGGGATTTATGAGACCTGATATTAAAAGAGAGAGAAGAATAAGAAGAAAAGCGGCTATCAGAAAGAAAATTTCCGGCACTCCGGAATGTCCGAGACTTACTGTTTACAAAAGCAACAGACACATCTATGCACAGGTCATAGACGATGTCGCCGGCGTAACGCTTGCGGCTTCTTCATCCGATGAGAAAAACTTTGTAAAGCCTGAAGGTGACAAGAAGGTTGTCGCAAAGAAGATCGGAGAGTTTATAGCTGAAAGATGCAAGGCAAAAGGCATCGAAGCTGTTGTTTTTGACAGAAACGGTTATCCTTTCCACGGCAGAGTAAAAGCTCTCGCTGATGCTGCAAGGGAAAATGGACTTAAATTCTAAGGAGTAGCTATGAAAGAAATGAATAAACCTGTTAATCCGGAGTCTCTTGAACTCAACGAGAAACTTGTTTATGTAAACAGAGTCGCAAAAGTTGTTAAGGGCGGTAAAAATTTCAGTTTCGCGGCATTGATGGTCGTTGGTGACGGAAACGGTTCCGTCGGTATCGGCCTCGGCAAGGCGAGAGAAGTTCCGGAAGCGATCAGAAAGGGTGTCGCAAGAGCGAAAAAGAATATCCAGCAGATCAAACTGCTCAGAGGAACGGTTCCTCACGAGATCGTCGGCGAATACGGCGCAGGAAAAGTCATCCTTCGTCCGGCATCGGCTGGTACCGGTGTTATCGCAGGTTCGGCGGTCAGAGCTGTTCTCGAGGCGGCAGGTGTTACGGATATTCTTTCAAAGAGTATCGGTTCGAACAACCCGCACAACATGGCTAAGGCAACTCTTAACGCTCTTTTGAATGTCGAAGGCATCGAAAGCGTCGAAGCTAAGAGAAATGTCGGTGTTAAAGATTATCAGTTGAAAGAAGAGGAGTAACATAATGCAGCTTCATGAACTTACAAGACCCGAAGGCCTGAAAAACAGGAAAAGAGTGGGCAGAGGTAACGGCAGCGGCACCGGAAGTACGGCTGGAAGAGGCCACAAAGGTCAGAAAGCGCGTTCCGGCGGCGGTGTCAGAAGAGGTTTTGAAGGCGGTACGATGCCTTACAACAGACGAATCCCGAAGAGAGGCTTCTTCAACAAATTCGCGAAGAAAGTCTGCGAGATCAATGTAAGATATCTTAACCAGTTCGAAAACGGCGAAGTCATCGAACTCGACAAGCTTCTTGCAGCAGGGCTCTGCCATGCAAACGATGACATGGTCAAATTCTTCGGACAGTTCGACCTCGGCGGAAAGGCTTTGACGGTCAAAGCCCACAAATTCACAAAAGGTGCTAAGGAATCTATTGAAAAAGCTGGCGGAAAAGCAGAGGAGATAGAGCTTGATAAGTAAGGCGTTAAAAAACATTTTCAGGATTCCGGATCTCAGGGATAAAGTCATCTTTACCCTGCTGATGCTCGGAGTTTACAGGCTCGGCATATTCGTAACGACGCCCGGTGTGAACCGTTCGGTCATGGAAAAGATCATGTCCACAAAATCGGACGGAACGCTTCTCGGCATGTTCAATATGTTCGGCGGCGGTGCTTTGGAGAACCTTTCGATATTCGCTCTCGGGATCATGCCCTACATCAGTTCCTCGATCGTCATGTCGCTTCTTGCGGTAATCGTTCCGCAGATCGGCGAATGGCAGAAGGACGGTGAGCAGGGTTACAAAAAGATAACCCAGTGGACAAGATACGGCACAGTCATTCTTTGTATCGTCCAGGGCTTCATGATGTCGAAATTCCTTGAAAGCCTTACGGGCTCGGCCGGCGAAGTCGTCGTCAACAATCCCGGCTGGTTCTTCAGGATCCTTACGGTCATTACTTTGACCGCAGGCACGCTGTTCCTTATGTGGCTCGGCGAGCAGATCACAGACCGCGGTATAGGCAACGGTGTTTCGCTTATAATCTTTGCATCGATCGTGGCGCGTTTCCCGAGAATGTTCTTTGATATGGGCAAATACCTTAAAGAAGGAATGATTCAGCCTCATCAGGTCGTTATTTTCGTTCTGGTTATGGTTGCAACTTTCGCAGTCATCGTATTTGTCGAAAGTTCGCAGAGAAGGATCCCTGTTCAGTATGCGAGAAGGTCGTCCAACGGCGGCGCAAGGCAGATCCAGAATTCCCATCTGCCGCTCAGGATCAACGTTTCGGGTGTTATCCCTCCGATTTTTGCAAGTGCACTTTTGGTTTTCCCTGCTACAGTTTCCAATTTCTTCAACTTCAGCATGGGATCGCTTCAGGCATGGCTCAATCCGGGCGGATGGCTTTACAACCTGCTTTATCTCGCTCTCATAATTTTCTTCGCGTTTTTCTATACTTTCATTCAGTTCAAGACTGATGATGTCGCGGAGAATATCAACAAACAGGGCGGATACATCCCCGGAATAAGACCCGGAAAAGAGACTGTGGCATACATAAATACCGTCCTTTCAAGGATCACGTTCGGCGGCGCGATTTATCTTTGCGCTGTCTGTATGCTGCCGGATCTTCTCAGAAACAAAATGGGACTTCCGTTCTACATGGGCGGAACTTCGATACTCATTGTTGTCGGTGTCGCTATGGATATGGCTTCTCAGATAGAAAGTTATCTCATCAGCAACAACTATGAAGGTTTTTCTATCGGCGGCAAAGGCTCTCTTATAAAAAGCAGAAGAGGATAGTTTCCCGATGAGCAATAAGGAAGAAGGCATCATTGTAGAAGGAACGATAGTCGACACTTTGCCGAACGCTATGTTCAGAGTGGCTCTGGAAAACGGACATTCTGTTCTGGCGCACATTTCAGGCAAGATGCGCAAATATTTTATCCGCATCCTGCCGGGTGACAAAGTGCAGATCGAGCTTTCGCCTTACGATCTGTCGAGAGGAAGGATCATTCACAGGATGAAAAGCGGCAATAACGCTAACAACGCTAATTCGAATAATTAAGGAGAGAGAAATGAAAGTAAGAGCTTCGGTAAAAAAGATATGCTCAAAATGCAAGATCGTTAAGAGAAAAGGTATTCTCAGAGTTATATGCGAGAACCCTAAGCATAAACAAAAACAAGGTTAATATAGTTGTCGCGAAAAAAGAGGAGGTGACACTTGGTTCGTATTGCAGGAATTGATCTTCCAAGGAAGAAAAGAATGGAAATCGCCTTGACCTATGTATACGGCATAGGCAGGACCAGCGCTCAGAAAATACTTGATGAAGCCGGCATTGACAGAAACATCAAAAGTGACGATGTCGATGAGCCGATGGCTATCAAGATCAGAGCCATTATCGATCAGAAATACACGGTCGAAGGTGATCTTAGAAAAGAAACTATTATGAACATCAAAAGATTGATGGATCTCGGAAGCTACAGAGGCCGCAGACACAGAAGAGGTCTTCCGTGCAGAGGTCAGCGCACACGCACTAACGCGAGGACGAGAAAAGGTCCGAGACGCAATCTTATGAAAAAGAAAAAATAATAGTTAATGGAGAAATAATATGGCACCTGAAAAGAAGAAAAGAGTAAAAAAGAATATACAGACGGGACTTGCTTATATTCAGTGCAGTTTCAACAATACGATTGTTACGATCACTGATGTCAGCGGTAACGTTCTGTCATGGTCGAGCGCAGGTCTCAAAGGCTTCCGCGGCAGCAAGAAGAGCACTCCGTATGCAGCTCAGATGGCAGCCGAAGATGCCGGCAAAAAGGCTCAGGATTACGGTCTCAAGACTTTGAGCGTTTTCGTAAAAGGTCCTGGAAGCGGAAGAGAAGCGGCGATCAGAGGATTCGCAAATATCGGTTACAACGTAACACTTCTTAGAGATATCACTCCGATACCGCACAACGGTTGTCGTCCTAAAAAGAAAAGAAGAGTTTAATTCGTTGGTTAGTGTAAACTTTTAGCTCAAAAGGAGGAAGCTTTGGCTAAGAACAAAGAAGCAAAATGCAAAATTTGCAGAAGAGAAGGTGTAAAACTTTTTCTTAAAGGCGAACGCTGCAATTCAGACAAATGCTCGTTCGACAGAAAACCCTATTCACCCGGTCTCCACGGACGTGAAAAGAAGAGAGTCACTGAGTACAAAATCCAGCTTCGTGAAAAGCAGAAAACAAAAGCTATGTACGGTATGCTTGAAAAACAGTTCAGCATTTTCTACAAGAGAGCTGACCTTAAGAAAGGCGCTACCGGTGAAAATCTGCTCAGGATGCTTGAATGCAGACTCGACAACGTTGTCTACCGTCTTGGTTTTGCAAACAGCAGAGCTCAGGCGAGACAGCTTATCAACCACAGACATTTTTCTGTCAACGGCAAAGGCACCGATATCCCGTCTTTCATAGTTAAGGAAGGCGACATCATCGCTGTCAAAGAAGGAAGCAGGGACGCTAAGATATTCAAAGAGATCATGGCTGACGAGAACATCGCGGCAAGAGTTGCGACTCCGGCATGGTTGGAAGCGAATAAAGACGAAATGAAGGGAAAAGTTATCCGCCTTCCCGAAAGAGAAGATTTACCGCAGGATGTCAAGGAAAATCTCATAGTTGAGCTTTACTCTAAGTAATGGAGGGATTCTGATGTTTCGAGCCAATTGGAAAACATTGATTATGCCGAAAGAGGTCAAGATCGGGGAACAGGGGCAAAACTACTGCCGTTTCATCTGCGAACCGCTTATGAAAGGATACGGCATAACTTTGGGCAACGCGCTTCGCAGAATCCTTATTTCCAGTCTTCGCGGAGCTGCCGTTATCGGCGTTAAAATCAAAGGTGTCGAGCACGAGTTTGCAACAATCCCCGGAATAAAGGAAGATGTTATCGATATAATCCTCAACATCAAACAGATCCGTTTCATCGCGCATGAAGACAAACTTCACTGTCTTGTCCTCAAGAAAAGCGGGAAGGGGACTGTAACGGCAGGCGATATTCAGGAAACGGCAGGGCTCACGATCCTCAACAAGGATCTTCCGCTTTTTGAGATGGACGAAGGTGTCGATTTTGAAATGGAGCTCCTTGTCGGTATCGGAAGAGGCTATGTGCCGTCCGAATCACACAATCAGGATATCTTCAGCGAAGGATATATTCCGATAGATTCTTTCTTCTCTCCGGTCGTCAGGGCAAACTACAAAGTTTCAAACGCAAGGGTCAAAAACAGTTTCGATTTCGATAAACTTACTTTCGACCTTGAAACAGACGGTTCGCTCTCTCCCCGCGATGCTTTGGCTTATGCGGCCATGATTTTGAGGGAACACACGAAGTTCTTCATCAGTTTCGCAGTAGACGAGGCGGATGAACTCAATTCTTCCGATGTCACCGGCGAAGTCAATATGAACCTTTATAAGACGATCGATGATCTCGACCTCAGCGTCAGATCGAACAACTGCCTTAAAAACGCAGAGATCAAGTATATCGGCGAACTTGTAACGAAGACCGAAGCTGATATGCTCAAGACAAAGAATTTCGGAAGGAAATCTCTCAATGAGATAAAAGTTCTCTTGATGAAGATGGGGTTGCATTTCGGAATGGAAATCGAAAATTTCCCGGATGCCAGGATTATTGAACAAATAGAAAAGAACGCAGGGAGCAAACAATGAGACATAAAAGAGCAGGAAGAAAATTGAACAGAAATAGCTCGCATCGCGAGGCTATGCTTTGTAACTTGCTTAATTCACTCGTAAAAAGTGAACGTATTCAGACAACTCTGATCAGAGCGAAAGAGCTCCAGAAGATAGCTGACAAAGCGGTTACGCTTGCAAAGAAAAATACGACCGCTTCCATTACACAGCTTTCAAAGCTTGTAAAATCGGACAGAGAGATCGTTATCACGAAGCTTTTGAAGGAGATCGGACCGAGATTCGCCAACAGAGAAGGCGGATACACGAGAATAATCAAACTCGGATTCCGCAGAGGTGATGCGGCTCCGACAGCTTATATCGAATACCTTGGTGCAGATGAATCGGTAAAGAAAAAAGCTAAGAAAGCTGCTCCGAAGGCTGAAGAGAAAGCTCCGGTCGCAGAAGCTAAGACTGAAGAGCCGACGGCTTAATTTCAGTTGTTTTTGCTGTGATTTTTTATGGCTGCTTTCGGGCAGCCATTTTTATTTGCAGGTGCAGTTTTGAATTTGGCCGAAATCAGAAAATATCTGGCAAAAGCCGGTATCCGCGCCGACAGAAAGTTCTCGCAGAATTTCCTTTTCAATGACGATGTTCTGCACAGAATTATTGATTTAGTGCCTTCGGGTAAAGGGTTTTATGTCGAGATCGGCGGCGGTCTCGGTTCTCTCACCGAAAAGGCTGTCCAAAAAAAACTCGCGCCGTTTACAGTCGCCGATCTTGATGAAAATATGGTGAAAATCCTTAAAAGCCGTTTTTCAGATGAAGCCGACATAGTTTTCAAAGATGGTTCCAAAATAGATTTTTCACAGTATTATCAAGGTGTTAAAGGCTTTGTCTTCGGGAATCTGCCCTATCAGGTAAGTTCGCTCATAATGATGAACACCTGCTTTGAAAGCCGTTATCTTGACGGAGCGGTCTTTCTTCTGCAAAAGGAAGTGGCGCAGAAATTCGCAGCTGCTCCGAAGACCCGCGATTTCGGACCGGTCGCCGCATTGATAAGGCTCGTCGGGCATGCGGATTATGTCTTCAAAGTCCCGCCTGAGGATTTTTACCCCGCTCCGAAAGTCGAAAGCGCTGTCCTGAAAGTGACTTTCAACGATCACAGCTTTACGAAAGAAGAACTTGTCTCTTTTGCCGACACTGTGCGGATCCTTTTTTCGAACAGGCGGAAAACTTTGCAGAATGTCTTTAAGATAAATTGTATCGACTCAGAAATACTCAATGATTTTAGTGATATTGCTATGAAACGCGCTGAAGAGCTCGATTGGGAAACGATTCTTGAAATAAATGAAAAAATAGGGAGGCAAAAATGATGAAAATCACTCTTCCGAAACTCAAAAGCAAAAAGGGACTTGAAAAAATATCAATGGTGACATGCTACGACGCAACATTCGCGCGGCTCGTCGAAAAAGCGGAAATCGACTCTGTTCTTGTCGGAGACAGCCTCGGCATGGTCATAAAGGGCGAGGAAAACACTCTCAATGTCTCGATCGAAGAGGTCGCACATCATGTCAGCGCGGTCAAAAGAGGGGCCGCAGATCCTTTCCTGATCGCCGATATGCCTTTCGGAAGCTATCAGCCTTCGGTTGAAAAAGGGATCGAAAGTGCAGTCAAACTTGTGAAAGCAGGGGCGGAAGCAGTCAAACTTGAAGGAGGCCGCGAAGTTGCGCCTTTGATTTCGGCTCTTGCGAATTTCGGAATCCCGGTTGTGGCACACGTTGGCATGACGCCGCAATTCGTTAATAAATTCGGCGGCTTTGGCAGACGCGGCAAAAGCGAAGAAGAGCGCAGATTTATTATGGATTCTGCTCTTGAGGTCGAAAAAGCGGGTGCCGATATGATAGTTCTTGAAGGGATCCCTGAAACTCTGGCGTCAGAGATAACAAAAAAAGTGAAAATCCCCACGATCGGAATAGGCGCAGGCACTGGAACAGACGGACAAGTGCTTGTAATTTATGATCTTTTGGGCATGAATGCCGATTTCAATCCTTCTTTCCTCAAAAAATATCTCGATCTCGATTCTTTGGTGACGAACGCCCTCAAAGAATACAAAAAAGATGTGTCGGAAGGGAAGTGATCACTCCGTGAACCTGATCTTTCTGACAGTTTTGAATCTTTTTGAAAATTCCGAAACTATTTTTTCTGCAGTGTCTTCGTTTTTCGTCATTGCAACGAGTGTGGAACCGCTTCCCGACATGAAAACTTTGTGGGCGCCTAAGGTCTCAAGTTCTGTTTTAACTTCTGCGATCCCGGGAAATTCGGTGAAGACTATCTCTTCGAAATCATTGAAAATATCCTCGTTTTTCCATGAAAAGTGCCCGGGAACGCGGTTTTTTGTGCCGCAGTCGGGATAAGTTTTGTCGAAAAGAGAGTAGGCGAGCTTTGTGTCAACATGGATTTCGGGGTTTACGAGAACGAAAAACTTTCCGCTTTCTGGGAGTTCGACTGTCTCGATTTTTTCACCGGTTCCCGATACTATTGCCGGTTTTCCGAGAACGAAAAACGGCACGTCGCTTCCGATTTTTGAAGCAATACCAACGAGTTGTGCTGAACTTAAATTCAGTTTGCAGTATCCGTTCACAAACTTCAGAAATGCCGCCGCGTTGCTGCTTCCGCCGCCCAGACCTGCTCCGGAGGGGATCGATTTTTCGATTTTTACCGAAAATAGGGGAAGTTCTTTCCCGATATAGGTCCTAAGAGCCGAATATGCTTTGAAAACGATGTTTTTTTCAGTCGGGATCTCTTCGGCGATGCCGTTTGTGGCAACTGAAAAAGAGCCGTTTTCTTCAATTTCCAGTTTGTCGCAGATATCAATAGGGGCGAAAAGCGAACGGAGAAAATGCATTCCGCTCGCCTTATCGCGCCCTTCGATCTTAAGAAAAATATTGATCTTTGCAGGAGAATAAATCGTTGAAATCATTTAGAAACTTTGAATTTTACTGGTTGAGCCACTTTTCAAATTCTTCGAGGGAAAGTTCGCTGCCGGTAAAGTCTTTGATCATGTCGTTACCGGATTTGTTGCCGCCCTGTTTGAGGATGGTGTCTCTGTATTTTCCCATGATCTCGGGGTTCATGAGACCTCCGTTTTTCATAACGTGACCATAAAAATCCTTAACGATCGCAAGCGACCACATATAAGTGTAGTAGTTCGAAGTGTAGTTTACAAGGTGACCGAAGTTCTCTATCTGGTGAGTTTCTTCGTAGGATTTCCACGGAGAGAACTCTTTTTCAAGCTGCTTTTCGAAAGCGTGGTGGTCAAGGTTTTCCGGGTCCTGAAGATAAAGTTCAAGCGACAGTTTTGCAAGGTAAAGCTGTCTCGAGACATGGAGACCTTTGCCGAATTCATCAGATTTTTTCATCTTTTCGACAAGTTCTGCAGGGATCGGCTCGCCTGCGTCGTTGGTCGCCCAGAGCTGAAGGATCGCCGGATCCCAGACATATTCTTCCATGAACTGTGAAGGAGCTTCAACGAAATCGCGCTGGCAGTTGGTTCCTGCGAAGCGGACATATTTGTATTCGCGGGCAAGGATCCCGTTGATGAGGTGTCCGAATTCGTGGAAAAGTGTCTGAACATTGTCATGACTGATGTAGGATTTGCCGTTTACAGGTTCCGGAAAGTTGCCGACGATAGCCATTCTCGGAAGTCTGCCTTTGATGCCCTGGATATTGGTGAACATTGCGAAGTGTTTGTACTTGTTCGGGCGCGGATAAAGGTCGAGTTCGAATTCGCCGATCTTTTCGCCGTTTGCGTAAACATCGAAAGACATTACGCTTTCGTGCCATACGTCATCTCTTTTTACCTTTTCGAACTTAAGTCCGAAAATCTTTTCGTTGACGATGAAAATGCCGTTGATGACCTTCTGCATTTCGAAATACTGCTCGGCATCCTGCGGGTTGTAGTTGAACTTTTCCATTCTGACAAGGCGCGGAATGTAGAATCTGTCCCACGGCTCGACTTCAACATCATCTTTGCCTGTGAGCTGTTTTTTCTTTGCAAGAAGGATCTCTGCATCGCGTTTAGCGTACTTCATTGAGATCGGGATGATCTTGTCAAGGAAGTTCTTTGCGTTTTCCGGGTTTCCGATCATCATTTTTGCTTCGGAAAGCTCTGCCCAGTTCTTGTAGCCCAAAAGTTTGGCGAATTTCGCCTTGGCCTTGAGGTAGTTCGCGAAAACTTCGGTGTTCTGCGGGAAAGCGACATTCTGAGCTGCCATGTACATCTGTTTTCTGACATCTTCGTTGTCAGCATATTCCATAACCGGGAAGTAGTCCGGATAGTCTGTCGAAAGGATGATCATGCCGTTTTCGTCTTTCGGCTTCGCGTTGATGAAGCTCTCCGGCATTCCCTTGAGCTGTTCGATTGTGAATTTGAGTTCTTTTCTGTCCGCAGCGATGTTTGCATTGAATTTCTGCTCAAGTTCGACGGCCAGCGCATTGGTCTTTTTGATCTCTGCGCGGGTCGCTTCGTCTTTGTCGACACCCGATCTTTTGAAATCATCGATAAGATCCTTGAGGAAGTGTCTGTCCTGGTCGTCAAGCGCGGGATCGTCAGCCGGAATAGCCGCTGCTACCTGGTAGAGACCTGCATCGAGATTGATCTCGGTAACGAGAGACATGAGATCTGATTCAGCAAGCATAGCCGCGTTTCTGATCCCTTCGTCAGGATGATTCATCTGGTAGATGCCGATCTTTCCCCAGTTGTCTTCAATGATGGTCTCGAACTTGTTGAAAAGCTGGAGCTTCTCGACAGAAGTTCTGCCTTCAGGATTTGCCTTGATGTCTGCGATGACAGCCTTTACAGCGGCAAATTCATCGGTGCAGTGCTTGTAGAAAGCATTTCCTTTTTCACCGAAATCGGGAGCTTTTGCCCCTGCATTTTCGGGCTGTGCTTCAGCCGCCTGTTCCGCAGCAGGAGTCTCCGACTGCTTTGCAGGTTCTTCGTTTTTTGCCGGCTGACTTCCGCACGAAGCGAAGAGAAATCCGGCCAAAACTGTCAGGATAACCACTCTTTTTTTCATTTTTTCCTCCTTTTTTATGAAAAAACATTGCCTTTTTAAAGCATGAAATTCTAAGGAACAAAGCGGAAGTGTCAAATTTTTGGTCGTTTTCGGCTTGACATAGATTTTCATTATGATATTTTGCGCCGCCGTTGACTGTGTCCGGCCGCCGTTGACCTTGTCCGGCCATGTTTTAATAACTTAACATTTGGAGGATCAAATGACCAGAAAGAAAGTTCTCATCATGGGTGCTGCCGGTAGAGATTTCCACAACTTCAACACCTATTTTAGACACAACAAGGATTATGAAGTAGTTGCTTTCACCGCTACTCAGATTCCCGACATCGACGGAAGAAAGTATCCGAAAGAACTCGCAGGCGAAGACCTTTATCCGAACGGTATTCCGATTTATGACGAAACCGAACTTCCGAGACTTGTAAAAGAACTCGGCGTTGAGATCTGCGTATTCGCTTACAGCGATATTTACTATCCGATAGTTATGAGCAAGGGCGCTCTCGTCAACTCGCTCGGCGCTGACTTCGTTCTTATGGGCTATGACAAGACGAAGATCAAATCTTGCAAACCGATCATTTCGATCTGCGCTGTAAGAACGGGCTGCGGCAAAAGCCAGACCACAAGATTCATCTATGATATTTTCAAGAAAATGGGCAAAAAGGTCGTTGCAGTACGTCACCCGATGCCTTACGATCCCGACCTCAACAAACAGGCTGTTCAGCGCTTCGCGAAGATCGAAGACCTCAAAGCCAACAACTGCACCATCGAAGAAATGGAAGAGTACGAGCCGCACATTGCTGCAGGCAACGTAATCTATGCAGGCGTTGACTACGAAGCTATCCTTCGTCAGGCTGAAAAAGATATCGACGGCGAACCCGATGTCATCCTTTGGGACGGCGGAAACAACGATTTCCCGTTCTATGAATCAGACCTTAAGATCGTTGTCGTAGATCCTCTCAGACCGGGTCACGAATGCCTTTACTATCCGGGCGAAGTCAATGTCCTTATGGCTGACGTCATCGTCATCAACAAGATGGACAGCGCGAAACCGGAAGACATCGAAACAGTTAAAGCTAACTGCAAGAGACTCGCTCCGAACGCAGTCATTATCGAAGCTGACTCCGAACTTACCGTTGACGGCGACATCAAAGGAAAGAGAGTCCTCGTTGTTGAAGACGGCCCGACACTCACCCATGGCGGCATGAAGATCGGTGCTGCAAGCGTAGCAGCTAAGAGATTCGGCGTTAAGGAAATGGTTGACCCGAGACCGGCAGCTGTCGGCAAAATCGCTTTCACATACAAGAAGTATCCGAACATCGGCGAAGGCATCCTTCCGGCTATGGGATACGGCGAAGAGCAGACCAGAGACCTTGAGAAGACCATCAACGCTATCGACGCTGACATCGTTCTCAGCGGTACCCCGATCGACCTCGGCAGAGTCGTAAAAGTCAACAAACCGATCGTAAGAGTCGGCTATGAACTTGCTCCGAGAGGAAACGGTGCAGAACTGCTTAAAGAAGCTGTTGAAAAACTTTTCAAATGCAAATGCTGCTGCAAATAGTTTTTTGTAACTGATTTTTTTTAAGAGGGGGCTCTGGTCCCCTCTTTCTTTTTTGATGGAGTTTTTATGAAAATAGTGATCGCGCTCGGCGGCAATGCCTTGATAAAACCGGGAGATAAAGGAACTGTCGAAGATCAGGAAAGAAACATCCGCGCTTCAATGGACGGTATAGTTAAACTTATCAAAGACGGACATCAGGTCGTAATAACCCACGGAAACGGACCTCAGGCGGGAGCAAGGCTCATCCGCAACGAAATGGCCGAGACCGAGGTTTACCCTGATCCGCTCGTCGTATGCGTCGCAGACACGCAGGGCAGTATGGGATACATGATAGAGCAGGGGCTTATGAACTGCCTGAGCATTGCTGGAGAAAAGAAGATCAAAGTCGCGACTTTAGTCACTCAGATCGAAGTCAATCCGCTTGATCCGGCATTCAAAAAGCCGACTAAGCCGGTAGGCCCTTTCTACAACCAGCAGAAAGCTCTGATGAAGATGAAGAACGGCTGGAAAATGGTCGAAGACAGCGGCCGCGGCTACCGCAGGGTCGTTCCTTCGCCGATGCCTCTCAGAGTTTTGAATCCTGAAGCCATGAACACCCTCATTGATGCCGGCTTCACCGTCATTACAGGCGGCGGCGGCGGTATTCCTGTATATAAAAGCAAAGACAGATCGGGTTATCAAGGGATCGACGCTGTAATCGACAAAGATCTTGCAAGCGTAATGATCGCGCAGACCATAGACGCTGACATGGTGATCATCCTCACCGGCGTTGAAAAGGTCGCGGTAAACTTTAAATCCGACAAGCCGACGTGGCTTGATACTATGACTTCAGCCGAAGCCGAAAAATATCTCGCTCAGGGCGAATTTCCGGCAGGAAGCATGGGGCCGAAGATCAGATCTGCGATAGATTTCGTCAAAAACGACCCGAAAAAAGTCGTCATAATCACTTCCGAAAACAAACTCGCCGATGCCATGGAAGGCAGGACAGGAACGAGGATTGTTCACTAAGCGGATTTTTTTGAAAATTTTGAAAATGCCAGTCCATATCCACATTCTCAACAGATTTTTCTACAGCAAGAGACAGATTTCCAGGAGTGTCCTATGCAAACCTGCAATTTTGGTATTGATATCGGTTCCACTACCATCAAACTTGTGGTTCTTGACAGCAGCGGAGAGATAGTTTACAGCGACTACAGACGCCACAACGCCGACATCCGCAACACTTTTCTCGCCGCACTGCGCGACATGCAGGAAAAACTCGGCGACTGCATCGTAAAAACGATAATCACGGGCTCAGTCGGCATGGCCTACGCTAAGAAGCTTGATCTGATCTTCGTGCAGGAAGTAATCGCTTCGGCGAAATTCATCCAGGTGAGATTCCCGCAGGTCAGAACTTTCATCGACATCGGCGGCGAAGACAGCAAAATGATATTCTTCAACGAGGGCAAAGTTCCCGACATCCGCATGAACGGGAGCTGCGCCGGCGGAACGGGCGCCTTCATCGACCAGGTCGCGATGCTGCTTGAGATCAACACTTCAGAACTGAATGACATGGCGGCAAAGGCAGAAAGGATCTATCCGATAGCTTCAAGATGCGGCGTTTTTTCGAAAACCGACATCCAGAATCTGCTCAGCCAGAATGTGAGCCGCAACGATATCGCGGCTTCGGTTTTCAATGCTGTCGCGCTTCAGGTTATAGCCTCTCTCGCACACGGCACCGACATCGTGAGACCGCTCTTTTTCTGCGGCGGTCCTTTTGCGTTCCTGCCGGAACTGCACAAAAGTTTCCTCAAACTGCTCGATTTGAAAGAAGAAGACTGCATAATTCCCGATGTCGCGAAACTTGTTCCGGCAAGCGGATGTGCGCTTCTTGCTTCCTCGATGGCTCCCAAAGAAAGGAAACTTTCGGAAATTATTGATGAAACAGCTTCTGATGCGTTTGCTTCGACTGTCACGGGAGCAACTCTTCCGCGGCTTTTTGAAAGCGAAGAGGAACTCAAAAACTGGAAGGAAGCAAACCAGACTCACTTCGCCGGAATGTGCGAAATGCCGCGCTCGGCCAAAGTGCGCTGCTTCCTCGGCGTAGATTCGGGCTCAACAACAACAAAAACCGTTCTTCTCAATGAAGACGGAAAGATGATCTTCCACGACTACCGCAACAACTGCGGCGACAGTTTCAACGCTTTTGTAAGTGCACTCGAAACTTTGAAGCAGACTGCTCTCTGGCATGATACCGAGATAGAGATCGTTGGAAGCGCGGCGACAGGATACGGCGAAAACCTGCTTAAAACCGCATTCGGGATGGATCTCGGCATAGTCGAGACGATCGCGCACTTCACCGCGGCAAAGCAGATACTCCCCGATGTTTCATTCATTCTCGATATCGGCGGCCAGGACATGAAGGCGATTTTTGTCGAAAACGGTTCGATAAAAAGGATCGAAATCAATGAGGCGTGCTCCTCAGGCTGCGGCTCTTTCATCGAGAATTTCGCGAATATGCTGAACTATCCGGTAGCGCAATTCGCGGCGATTTCGTGTCTTGCCGAAAATCCGTGCGACCTCGGCACAAGATGTACCGTTTTCATGAATTCAAAAGTAAAGCAGTCTCTCGGTGAAGGTGCAAAAGTGCCTGATATCGCTGCAGGTTTTTCATATTCAGTAATCAAGAACTGCCTTTTCAAAGTGCTCAAACTGAAAGATGTAAAAGAGCTCGGCGACAACATCGTCGTTCAGGGCGGAACTTTCAAAAACCTCTCGATTGTCCGTGTCCTCGAAAAACTCACCGGCAAAAAAATCGGATTTTCCGATATTCCGGAACTTATGGGTGCCTACGGCGCGGCGCTTTATGCGAAAGCCCAGTTCCAGAGCAGGGCAGAAACTATTCCGCTCTCGAAATTCATCGAATCGAAAGAATACTCTTCAGAAGTCGAAGTGTGCCCGGGATGCGAGAACCACTGCACCGTCAAAGTCTTCAAATTCGGCGGCGACAGGCGTTTTTACTCCGGCAACAACTGCGAAAAGCACTATTCCAACAAGAGCGAGAACGAGAAAAAAGGCATCGATATGCATGCCGAAAAATACATTATGCTCCTCAACCGCAAAAATATCCCGGCCGAGAGTGCGAAAATGCGTCTCGGGATCCCGCGGGGACTTGGAATTTACGAAGATTACCCGTTCTGGCACGCACTTTTCAACGAGTGCGGCATTCTGCCTGTCCTTTCGTGCGCTTCGTCGAGCAGACTTTACGAAAGCGGGATAAAGTCGATCATGGCCGACAATGTCTGCTTCCCAGCAAAACTTATGCACGGCCACATCATGGACCTTGTCGCAAAGAAGGTCGACAGGATCTTCTATCCGTATGTAATTTACGAGCGCAAAGAGGACGAGCGTGCCGCCGACAGCTACAACTGCCCGATAGTCGCGGGTTATTCCGACGTTCTTATCAACTCGATAGAAACTGACGAGAAATACGGGATCCGCATTGATTCGCCGGTTATCACCTTCAACGACAGCACTTTGCTTGAAAAATCGTGCGCGGCATACCTTAAAACGCTGGGGATCGATTCCGCCACGATAAAAAAAGCGGTAAAAGCGGCCGTCAAAGCGCAGAACGAATACCTCGACAAGCTGAAAACAAGAGCAGAGGAGATCCTCGCTCAAAGCAGGAAGGAAGGGAGGATGACGATCGTTCTCGCCGGTAGGCCTTACCATGTCGACCCGTATATCCAGCACAAAGTTTCGCAGTGCATCTCCGAAATGGGGATCAACGTCATCACCGAAAACATCGCTGCTTCGGCAGGAACAGGCGTTTACGACGAGCTTCTTGCAGTTCCGCAGTGGACATATCCGAACAGGATCTTCAAGGCTGCCCACTTCGCGGCAAACGAGGGCGACGATGTTCAGTTTGTCGAGCTCACCTCGTTCGGATGCGGCCCTGACGCCTTCATTTTAGACGAAGTCAACGCTATCCTTTCGAGAAAAGGAAAGAACCTCACGATCCTCAAAATCGACGATGTCAACAATATCGGTTCGCTGCGCCTGAGGATCCGCTCGCTTGTGGAAAGTCTGAAAGTCGGAAAGCGCGAGAAAAAGAACATTCCGCCGAAAAATACCGCTGTCTACACTGCGAAAGACAGGCGGAAAACTCTGCTCGCACCTTATTTTGCGGAAGATTACTCCGATTTCCTCCCCACGATCTTCAAAATGCTGGGTTACAACCTTGTAAACCTTCCGAGAGGAACGCAGGAAGCGGCTGAGATCGGCCTCAAATACGCAAACAACGAGGTCTGCTACCCGGCAACGATAGTTGTCGGCACGATAATACAGGCTCTCCAGAGCGGAAAATATGACCTTGACAATGTTGCTGTCGCGATAACCCAGACAGGCGGCCAGTGCAGAGCTTCAAACTACCTTCAGCTTATAAAAAATGCAATGATATCAAGCGGTTTTGAAAATATTCCGGTCGTAGCCATCGGTTTTGCAGGCGACACCAACAACACCCAGCCCGGCTTCGAGCTTCCGTTCAAGAGGCTTCTTCCGATAGCTCTTCCGGCAATGTATTTCGCAGACTGCCTCGCAAAACTTTACTACGCTTCAAGTGTCAGGGAGAAAACTCCAGGCGCGGCGAAGGCTCTACGCGACAAGTTCGCGAAACTCTCGCTTCCGATGATAGAAAACAAAAAAGGCAATGAACTCAAGGAGTTGCTTAAACAGGCGGTTGCCGAATTCAACGGAATAATCGAGGATATCAAGCGCCCGAGAGTCGGTATCGTCGGCGAAATTTACGTCAAATACAACTATTTCGGACACAAATTCGTCGTTCAGTGGCTCATCGACCATAAAATTGAGCCGGTAATGCCCTCGATCTTCAACTTTTTCGACAATTTCTTCGTCAACAACCACATTTTGAAGGAAGAGCACATCAAAAAACAGCCGATCCCGCTTTTCATCAACGACATGATCTACAAACATGTCAGAAAAGTGGCACGTGAATTCGATGAGATCTGCGCTCCGTTCAAATACTACCGCCCCTTCCCCGACGCTTTTCACAACATGGAGAAGGCGAAGCAGCTCATAAATCCGGCATGCAACTTCGGTGAAGGATGGCTCATCCCCGCCGAGATCGCGAACTTTGCCGACCACGGCATCAACAACGTCGTCAGCCTGCAGCCTTTCGGATGCATTTCGAACCACATCATCTCGAAAGGACTTGAAAAACGGGTCAAAAAAGTCTTCCCGAAGATGAATATCCTCTTCCTCGACTTCGATCTCGGCACCTCAGAAGCGAACATCTTCAACAGACTTCACTTCATGGTCGAAAACTGCAAAGCCGAAGCTGAATAAGATCACTGAAAACAATAAGTCGTTGATTTTATTGGGCGAACATGGTATTTCTCTACACGGGGATACCTTTTTTTATAGGATCTTCAGCTCTTTCAGCAGGTCTTCCATGTCGTATTCCGCAAGTTCTTTGCGGTAACCGTTTTTGATTATGTGGTATTCGCCTGTAAAGCCTTCGAATTTCTTCATTACGCTTCCGAGTTCAGTCTGGTGGCGGATCGTCATCTCAAGAGTTTCGTCATTGAAATCAAGCACTTCCAGAATTTCTTTTGCCGAATCGAAGTCAGCTTTTTCAAAGAATCTCACGCGGTAAGTGCTTGTCGGAAGTGTCCGCAGGATCTTTTCGGCTTTTTTTATCTTTTCGCGGTCGCAAAGGGAGAAAGTAAGGAATTTTATTCCCGAATTTTCCAGGATCGAGTTGAGTTTTTCCAGAGTTTCCTTTCCATTGACTTCTTCGGTGAGCCATACTGTGCCGAATTCCTCGTCGACTTCGACTCCGACCGGTGCCGGAAATGCCAGATTGAAGCGCGGCATGGGGTGAAAACCGTCGGAATAAAGTATCTGCAGGTCACTCAAAGTGAGCGCTTTGAAAAGGAACGAAACAAGGTCAAGGTGCCCGATACTTATAGAATTTCCGTGTTTCGAAAGTGAGAATACGTAGGGAAAAGAGTTATTTTTATTGCTCTTTTCCGGAATTTCAAAAGTCTCATTCTCATCAAGCGGCTCGTCGGTTCTGATCATCGGTTTGATCTCTTTAAAATCGCACGCGCCGCACTTGTTGCAGATCCCTGTTTTCGCGCAGTCGGGCGTTTCCAAGAAATTGTAGGCTTTTTCGCGTTCTTTCAGCAAAAATTTGCGGTCGATCCTTAGATCGATGTGCTCGTAGGGGAGCGGTTTGTCCAATGATTTCGGCAGATATGTGCTTTCAGGATCGATCCCGGCAGCAGCGAGACCTTTATCCCAGAGATCTGGATCGAAACTCTCGTCTTCAGTCTGGAGCCCTTTCATGTTTTTAGCAACAAATTCAATGACTTTTCCGTATTCGCGCCCTGCTCTGCTCAAATATCCTTCGACTGTGCTTATTTCCTGATCGTGCCATGAAAGTTTCAGATTTTTTATCCCGCGGAGATTTTCGATTATGACCTTCTGCTTTGCCTTGATCTCAGCCGGACTCGACATTTTTTCCCATTGGAAAGGGGTGAAAGGCTGCGGCACAAAAGTCGAGAAACTTGCACTTATCATCGCCTTTTTGCCGAATCTTTTCACATAGTTGCACATTTTTTTTACAAGATCGACAGTTTCGAGAAGATCAGACTCATCCTCGTTCGGAAGCCCCAGCATGAAGTAGAGTTTCACCGCCTGCCAGCCGTTTGAAAATATCGTGTTGAGGGCGTTCAGCAGATCTTCCACGCTGTTGCCTTTGTTTATCATTTTTCTGAGCCTGTCGCTCCCCGATTCGACCGCCAGAGTGAACCCCACTTTGCGCCCTTTTCTGATGACCTGCGCGATCTTCGGGGTGATCGTTTCAGTCCTGAGGCTCGGCAGAGAAACTGAAATTTTCCGGCTGTAGCGGCTGTACGAACGGACTAAAATATCCTCGATCTCGCTGTGATCCGCTGCTGAAAGCGAGAGGAAACCGGCCTCGTCGTAGCCCGAAGTTTTAACGACTCTGTCAAGGATTTCGCAGACATTCCGGGCACTTTTCTCTCTGTGAGGACGGTAGAACATCCCAGCCATGCAGAACCGGCAGCCGCGGGTGCAGCCGCGCATTATCTCGATCGTGAAACGGTCATGGATCGTCCTCATCGCGAATATCGGAGCATCGAAAAGCGAATCGGGGTCGTAGTTGAGATCCTTCAGGACCGCTCTTCTCGCCTCAAAACCCGAAAGCGAGCCGTCCGGATTGATTTTGAGAGCGTTCTCGTCGTGTTTTGACGGGATGTAGATGCTCGGGATTTCGGAAAAAGCCTCTATCCTTGCCGATTTTTCCTTAATATTTTCAAGGGTATCCATAAATTCTTCGGCATAAGGCTCAAACTCTCCGATCGAGACCATATCAATGAAATCAGCCATCGGTTCGGGATTGCACATGACTGGCCCGCCGGACCAGATTATCGGATAACTGCCTGAATCTATTCTTTCTTTTGAATGGATCGGGATTCCTGCGATTTCCATGATCTTAAGAAAATCGGGGTATTGCAGCTGATACTGGAACGACACCGCAATGATATCAAAATCGCGGTAGTTCACCCCGTGCATCATCGAAGTGAGGCCGCCGCTTTTCTTTGCCTCTTCAAATACATCCTTCTGCGGCGAAAAACCGAAATCGACCAGAAAACCGCGTCTGTGGAAAAGCGAATAGAGGATCTTCACCCCGGTGTGGCTCTGTGCCATCTCAAAAAGATCAGGAAAAAGTATCAGTATTTTCGGCTTGTTAGGGTCAGTTTTGACTTTGACAGTCTCGATGAACGGAGCAAAGTAGCGCCCCGGCTTTTCGATCCTGCGCAGAAAAGAAGTTATAAGTTCCAAAATATTCTCCTAAAACATGAATGTTTTCAGCAATTTACTCAATTTCTTCCATTAAAAAGAACTCTTGTCAAAAAGACGGTGACACTTTAGAGGAAATTGCGGAAAATGCAAGATGTTCTTCAATTAGATTTTGCAAAATTTTAATTGAGTTTTCAAGCTTCGAACATATAATATTTTCAAAATTGCTATTTGAAAACCAGAAAGGAAAATAAAAAAAAGAAGTCCGCAGGCCCTGACACTGCAAAAGCAGGAGAAGGATCTCTGCGGCACACGAACAACATTATATGTAAAAACATTCTACAATCAAGATAAAACTGAGGCAAATCATGAATATAAACTTTTACGAAAAACTGGAAAAGACATTCACTCCGGCAAGGCTTTCGGTCTACCGGCAGGATGGAGCGGATGAATCAACTGCCTTGGCACGATATCTATATAACATTGAACTTTGCCGTTCACTTTATGTTACTTTGAATATTTTCGAGGTTTCGTTAAGGAACGCTTTCGATAAGGCTTTAAGCTCTTTTGCTGGCGAAAAATGGTATGATATGCTGTCGCTTGACGAGAACAGCAGGAAAAAAGTCGAAGAAGCTAAAGGCAAAATACGGAAAAAAGATAAAATTCCGACCCACGACTGCATTATAGCTGAATTGTCGCTCGGATTTTGGACATCATTAATAACGGCGAAATATTCCCAGCAGGCTTTCCAAAGCCACATCATAAAAACATGTTTGAAAAAGTGCCCGTCACACCTGAGAAGTGTCAAAAATTTGCAGAAAATCTTCGAGAGGATCCGTATCCTGCGCAATCGAATCTCGCACTACGAACGAATCGTCCACTGGAAAGATCTGGAAGCGCAGCATGAACAGCTTTCGGAATGCATAAAATGGCTCGACGAACCGGCATTTCAGTTGCTCACGGAAATTGATTTTTTTGATTACATCTACAGCGCAGGTGTGAACCCTTTTCTTGTGCTTGTTTCAAAAAAATGGAATCAATAATGTGGATTTACCACGGCACTGCGATGAGTCCGGCAAAACCCATGAAAGCAAGTGCGGGAAGACCAGCGGTGACGAGTTATTAGGAACTACATCAGCGGTTTTGCGTATATTCCAGAACCCAGTCAAATGCGGGACGCATTTTTATTGTGATGCCGTTTGCCTCGATGTCACCAAACTCATGGTCAGTAATAAGATACAGGTCTGAACAGTTGAGTTTCCTTGCACCTTGCAAGAGTGCTGAAATTTCTCTCTTTCTTGTTTTTTCAGCCGAAATGTCATAACTCACCTGATAAAGAGAGACAACTTTGTTCCTTTCGCAAACGACAAAATCTATTTCGCACGAACGGTCGCTGTAGTAATAAACATCCTGCATCTGTGATTTACAGCGTCTTAGAAGTTCAATAAAAACAATATCTTCAAGTCGCCAGCCTAAATTTTCGCCGCTGAACGCATTTTCTCTGCCGTTCATCATAGCAACATCTATGCAGTAAAATTTTTCGTTAGTAATTCTTTGCCTGCTTTTAGGCGAATATTTTTGTAGCCCGGCGAAAATATAGGCATTTTTGCAATACGCTGCGTAATTTTCAACAGTATGCAGTGACTTTACGGCAAAAATATCCTGCAAATCGCAGTAATTCACAACTGTCGGCGCAACATTCATCAGATGCCACGCTATTTTCGAGAGAGTTGACGTATATTTTATTCTGTAGCGCTGCCGGATGTCGGTTTCGATGATATTTTTCATCAGAGTGTCAATATAGTTTTTAGGGACCCTGCATTTTAAGAGCTCGGGGAAACCGCCTGTTTTCAAATAGTTATCAAAAGCCTCGCGCCGGAAAGCAATCTCTTTGGTAGTTTTGGAATCCTTGTCGATATTGAATAAATCACAGTATTCCGAGAATGAAAAAGGAAAAAGTTCAATTTTATTGTGTCTCCCCGTGAGATGTGTCGCGAGTTCGCCGCTTAAAAGTTTTGCATTTGAACCGGTGATCAGTATTTTCATTTCGCGCCTTAAAAGGCGGTTAACGAAAAGAAACCATTCAGAAATATTCTGGATTTCATCAATAAAAAGACATTCAAAATCACCGTAGATTTTATAAAGCACAGAAAGAACATCATTAAGTTCCGCTCCGCTCAGACCGTAAAGCCGCTCATCATCAAAATTGACATAGGCGAAACTGAGTCCCGATTTTTTCAGGACATTGCAGCAGAGCGTTGACTTTCCGCTGCGGCGGACACCGATGACAACCTGTGCCAAAGGGCTGTTAAGATCAACCTGATCTTCTTCACGCCTTGATACAAAATTCTTTTTCATAAGGAGTTGAAAATCCTCTTTCTGGTCTCTCAAAACCTCTTCAAGTATCCTTATTTTCATGTTTTGCCTCGCTTGCAATGCACTATTTTACACAATTTGCATATACTGCAATGCATTATTTTGCAAGTTTTTATTAAAACGGTGAATTTTGTGGTTTTTGAAAAAAAAGATCAGCTGTTTTGCGGAAGAAATTCTATTTTGAGTTTCATCCCCATCCCAATAGCCAGACGCTGCAAAGTTCTAAGAGACGGATTTGCATTTCCTTTTTCAATTTTGCTTATGTCACCCTGCGCGATTCCGGTGCGCTCTGACAGTTCTTTTTGTGTAAGCCCTGACTGTTTGCGTGCATCAATGATTGCCTGAATCACGGCGTGTTCCGGCTGAAGCAGCTCGTATTCAGCCTTAAACTCGGGATCTTTCAGCTGTTCTTTGAGAAAATCATTAAACTTTTCGCCCATTTTCATCTCCGTTTCTACGCAAGTAATCGGCTCGGTATCTTTTTGCTTTTTCTATTTCTGCGACAGGAGTTTTCTGCGTTTTCTTGATAAAACCGTGAGTCAGCACGATCCGCCTGTCAACATAAAAGAAATAGAAAACACGCATTATATTTGTTTCGGCACGGGCTCTCAATTCAAAAATCCCGTCAGACAGATATTTCGAATAAGGCTCCCGTAAGTCGCAGCCGTTATCCTGCAGTATCGAAATCATGTCCGCCATTTTAGCCCTCATTTTTACATCAAGTGACAAAAGAAATTCCTTTGCCGGCTGGCTGCCGTTCTCTTTTTCATAAAACTCAACTTCAAAACTTGTCACAGAACCACTCCAAAAACTGTTTTATAGGATTTATCCTATTTTGTCAACATTTTTTACTTCAAAATCTCAATTTAATCTCAACAAAGAACAATTAAGATGCATTATTTAAATAATCAGAATTTAAAATCAAGTTTTCGATTGTAGCAAGTAGAAAAGTTTAACTTTGCGGCAAACATGAATTTTCGTGAAGTGCAAAAAAGATGCTTTTATCGCCTCAAAACCATTCCCCGGAAATCCCGTTGCAAGCTTTTCCGAGAGTTTAAGATCGGATTTTTCAACAGATCATGCCAGTTAAAGCGGCAAATTTGGTGATTTTGTGAAAAGGTCAACGGTTAGATTATTAATTATACATGAGAGATGTTTATCTTACACAACGAAAAGAGTGTTCTATCTTAATGAAATCTCCTCTTTTTCCAATGTAATTTTCATCCACCCGTCCGTTGCTTAAATTGAGACCCCATGCACCTGTTTTGTCTATACTATCCGGTACTATGGAAGAAGACCAGAGGTAAGTAGAATTTCCTCTTGGATCAACACCACAACCATCGCATGCAGCATTTCTGCAGTTATTGTAATTATAATGTGCTGTAAGACAATTGTCAGTAACACCACACTCTCCACCAGGTCGTGTTGCCGGACAGTTTGATAAAATTCTGAGTTCACTGATTGTTGGCAATCGCCAATCCTTGTATCCGCCTTCTCGAAGATTTTTACAATATTTTACAGCAGCTTTCCATTCCATATTTGGTGCATTATTTGACCATTCTAAATCCTCAGGTGCTTTCTTGGGTACATTGGTGGACTGCCCCTCGCTACAAGCGATACTCAAGAAACAAATCATAAAAACTACAAAAATCCTTATCATAATTCACCTTAATCTACGCAAATAACATCATATTTGCGCGTATAAGCCACATTTACATATCCTCTGCAATCTTGGCTCATAAAAACTTCAAAGCCATCAGAAGTTATAAATCTAGCATGAGGACATTTTAGATTAGCACGAGCAATGTTTTTGGCCATACGTAACAGTTCATCGGCGCTTGGCAAACGTTTGTTGATAGCATAACAATAATTTGTGGCTTCTTGAAATGACATGGGAATCTCGGGAATCTGAGGATGTCGCAAAGCAAAGAGCGAATTCACACAACAAAAAATAATCAAAGAAAACAAAAGAAGCTTTTTCATGTCAAATCTCCAAAAAAATAAGTCGTTAAAATTTTACCTTTTATCTTACAAAAAACACACAATGTTCCGAATCAACGCAGCTTGGACCTTCATCGTTTTTCTCAATAAAACCTACGACCCACCTGCAGTCAGGGCGGCAGTTTTCAGCTGAGGAAGACCAAAAAGTGTCGTAAAGACCCAATCCGATACAAACTTCTCGAATTTGATACAGATGTTTGAGTTCTTCTTTTGTTGGAAGCCGCCAATCAGAAAGACCACCTATTTTAGATTTTTTAGAAGAAGCCTCAGCTGTATTCCAAGACATTTTACCTGCGATTTTTGTAATCATCTTGATGCCGTCGACAGGCACACGCAATTCTATGTAATCGCCATAATCAATAAAATTTTCTTCCATTTTTATCTCCATTTTTCAATGAAAAAAATACCTTGCTTTCACACTGAAAACAAATATTACAAAACAATAGTATTGCCAAGATAGTCACTTGTCAAGTAAAAAAATATTTTAGTATTTTTAAAATACCTTTGTTTTGCTTATTTTAACTTGTTTAATGTGCGAAGAGAGGTGTAATCATGTTCGGAGACAGAGTAAAGCAGTTGCGTGAGGCTCACAATTTCAGTCAGGTGCAGCTTGCAACTCGGCTTCATGTTTCAAAACAGGCAGTCTCGAACTGGGAAAACAACAACATTATGCCGTCAATCGAAATGCTTGTTAAACTTGCCGATTTGTTCGGTGTTTCGACCGATTTTCTGCTGGAGCGCGACAACCGCCGCTCGCTGGATACGACCGGCCTGACGGACACGCAGTGCGCTCATCTGAATCTTATAATTCAGGATATTTTGCAGTAAATTCAGTGCAATGTTCACGCTTATAAGCACAAAGTTCGAAGATGGAGATGATAAAAAGAGATCTATATCTTAACCGTCTGATTTCCAAGAGGAAAAACGGTCTTGTAAAAATTATCACAGGGTTTAGAAGATGCGGCAAGTCCTATTTATTGTTCAATATTTTCAAAGATTATCTCAATTCTGCCGGTGTCGATGGCGATCACATAATCAGTATCGCACTTACTCATTTTGATGTCGGAAGTCAGATGAAAAGCATCGAACATCCGCCGGATTTGCCTTCATCCCCAGCGCCGTCGGAAGTGTTGTCGTCAGCTGCATCGACCTCCGGATAATCGGAGTCGTCGGTTTCCCAGCCTTCGACAGGTTCGGTTCCGCACTCTTCCACCAGAACCGCGCCGCATCCGTTTTCGCTGAAAGTGCCGCTTCCGGTCTTTAAATCTCCGACTCCGTAACACCTGCAGGCATAGTTGCCGCCGTATGCTACTGTACACTTGCCTGCCTCATTCCGGCAACGGATCCGCGTATCTTTGCAGAGCTTTTCGATCTTCTCCATGCATGTTTCGTTGCTCAGAGAGGTCGTTTCAGGCTGGACATTTTCATCAGAAACATATCCTTCGCCGTCCCGGCATTCACACTCCGAACGGATCGATCCGTCAGTCAGCGTAAGAGAGCACTTTCCGAGTTCCGATTCACACGAAACACTTTTCTCTTCCGCAAAAAGAACCGTTGCAACAGCAAAGACGGCAGCTAAAACAACTGTCTTTTTCATATAACCTCCTGATTCAATTACAGCTTTTGTTTCTGTGGGTTAAAGCCTGAAGATATTTTCAGACTTGTTGCTGATTCTACCACGGAACCGAGATGAGTCCGGTGAAGCCCATGAATGCGAGTGAAAGAAGGCCGGCGGTGACAAGCGCGATCGGTGCGCCTTTCATCGCTTCGGGGATCTCGTAAAGCTCAAGGCGTTCCCTGATTCCGGCAAAAATTACGAGGGCAAGGAAGAAGCCGAGAGCGGTCGCGATTGTGTAAACAACGCTCTGAAGAAGGTCATAGTTTTTCTGAGTTACGAGGATCGCGACACCCAGAACTGCGCAGTTGGTCGTGATGAGAGGAAGGAATACGCCGAGAGCCTGATACAGCGGCTGCGAAACTTTTTTCAGAATAATTTCGACCATCTGCACGAGTGCAGCGATGACAAGGATGTATGCGACTGTCTGCATGAAACCGATATTGAGCGGGATCAGTACGAGGTTGTAAAGCAGCCACGTGACTGTCGTCGCCAAAGTCATGACGAAAAGAACGGCCGCGCCCATTCCGACCGAGGTCGAAACTTTGTTCGAAACGCCGAGGAAGGGGCAGATTCCCAGAAACTGCGCAAAAACGATGTTGTTGACAAGTATCGCGCTTATGAAAACAAGAATATATCCAGTCATTTTCCCCTCCTATGCCGCTTTTCTGTTTTTGATGTGGTTGACGAACGCGATCAGGAAGCCGAGCGCGATGAAAGCTCCGGGCGGCATGATGAAAAGAAGGATCTTGTCAATGTTTTCGGGGATGAACTGGAATCCGAAAACAGAGCCGTTGCCCAAGATCTCTCTTACCGAACCCAAGATCGTGAGCGACATCGTGAAGCCGAGACCGATGCCTAAGCCGTCAGCTGCCGAAAGAAGGACACCGTTTTTCGAAGCGAAAGCCTCAGCGCGTCCCAAAATGATGCAGTTTACGACGATGAGCGGGATGAAAAGCCCCAGAGTCTCGTAAAGATCGGGAAGATATGCCTGCATGACGAGGTCTACTACCGTTACGAAACTTGCGATTACGACGATGAAACCGGGGATCCTGACTTTGTCGGGGATCACGTTTTTCAGCAGTGAGATTACGATGTTAGAGCAAATGAGAACGACTGTCGCTGCAAGCCCCATGCTGAGCCCGTTGATCGAACTTGTCGTCGTTCCGAGGGTCGGGCACATACCCAAAAGGAGAACAAAAGTGGGGTTTTCCTTGATGAAACCTTTTGTAAATTCTTTCCAAGCACTCATTTCTGCCTCCTATTTCTTTCCGCTCTTGTATGCGGCGACCGCAGTGTTTACGGCGTCCAGGAACGCTCTCGAGGAGATCGTGGCTGCGGTTATCGCATCAACGTCGCCTCCGTCTTTTTTGACCGAAAGTTTAAAGTTTTCAGGGTCTTTGCCGTTCACCTGATCCTTGAATTTCGGGTTTGTCATGTTGCTGCCGAGCCCCGGAGTCTCTTTGATCGAAAGGACTGCCGTGTTGTGGATCTTTCCCTCAGCGTCAAAACCGACGAGGATCTGGACATCGCCGCCAAAACCCTTTTTCGAGACTGCTTCGACTGCCGTTCCGACAAGCTCTTCGCCTTTGTATGCCGGAGTGAGCGTGCAGCCGTTCGATTCGTATTTTTCACCCAGCTTTTCAAACGCCGGAAGAACAGCTTCGAGGGCCTTTTTCGACTTTTCGAGTTGGACTTTTTCAGCCGCAGGTTTCGTTTTCGAGTAGGTGAAGCCTATTGCCAGCGCACTTACGAGCGATATCGCCGCAAGGACGATGAGCATATTTTTGAATGAACTTTCGAGTTTTTTCTTATCCGCCATAGTTGACCTCGCTGCCGAATCTTTTCGGCTTGATGTATTTGTCAATAAGTGGAACGAACGCGTTCATGATGAGGATCGAGAACATGCAGCCTTCAGGATATGCGCCCCAGAGCCTGATGCACGAGCAGATGATGCCTGCTCCTATCGCAAAAACTATCTGACCTTTCGGATTCATCGGGCTCGTTACCATGTCGGTGAGCATGAAGAAAGCTCCGAGCATAACGCCGCCGCCCAGAATGTGGTAGAGCGGATTGACGAACTGTTCCGGATCAACGAGCCATGCGATCCCGGTGAAAACAAATATCGTAGCAAGGAAAAAGAAGGGGATATGCCACGAAATTATCTTTTTGTAGATAAGGAAGAGCCCGCCCAAAAGTATCGCGAGCGCGCTTGTCTCACCAAGAGATCCGCCGACAGTACCGATAAAAAGATCCCAGTAAGCAGGAAGCTGGCTGAAAGCGTGAAGTTTGATGTTTCCGAGCGGAGTTGCTGCCGTCATCGCATCAACGTTCCAGACAAAGCGCGTGATCCCGGGCTGCGGCCAGGTCGTCATCGAAACGGGGAAGCTGATGAGGAGAAAAGCCCTGCCGACAAGTGCCGGATTGAACGGGTTTTTGCCCAGTCCCCCGAAAGCCATTTTCGCGATGCCGATAGCGACCAAAGCACCGATGAAAAGCTGCCAGAGCGGGATCGAACTCGGCATGTTGAAAGCTAAAAGAAGCCCCGTGACTGCGGCAGAACCGTCGCAGACCGTGACTTTTGTTTTGAGCAAAAACTTCTGGATCAGGTATTCGATACCGACACAGAAAACAAGCGAAGCCGCGACGACGACGAGAGCTCTTATTCCGAAATTGTAAAGAGCCGAAATAAAGGAAGGGATAAGTGCGGCGCAGACGAGCCACATGATCTTGTTCGTCGTAAAATGACCCTTTTCATGCGGCGAGAGGGAAACTTTCATATTGTTCATTTTGCCTCCTGTTTTTTAGCAGCTCTTTCTCTTCTGATCCTTCCGACATTCGCCTTTGCGAGCCTGATGTAGTCAAGGAGCGGACGTGCGCTCGGGCAGGTGTAGCTGCAGCAGCCGCATTCGATGCAGTCGGTCACGTTGAGAACGTCGAGATCGTCCCACCTTCCTTTCTCCGCAAGTTTTTCGTAGAGGAAAGGTTCAAGTCCCATCGGACACGCGTCAACGCACTTCGCGCAGCGGATGCAGTTCTGGACTTCCCTGCGTTTCGCCTCGCTTTCGTCAAGCAGAAGAACGCCGCTCGTCCCTTTCGTGATCGGGAATTCTGCTGAAACGGCTGCTTTTCCCATCATCGGGCCGCCCGAAATTATCTTGCCTGTCCCTTCAGGGATCCCGCCCGATTTTTCGATGAGGACGCTTGCCGGGATACCGATCCTGACAAGGTAGTTCGCCGGTCTCGCGAGCTTTTTGCCGGTAACCGTGACGACTCTTTCGAAAAGAGGTTTGTGTTTCTGCACAGCTTCATATATCGCAAGTGCGCTTCCGACATTGTCGACCACACAGCCGACATCAAGCGGAAGTTTGCCTGAGGGCACTTCGCGGTTGCGGATCGCCTTGATGAGCTGTTTTTCAGCGCCCTGCGGATATTTGAGCATGAGCGGCTGGACGACCGTTCCGGGAAAATCTTTGACTGCCTTTTCCATTTTTTCGATTGCATCGGGCTTATTGGCCTCGATCCCGATGAAAGCTGTGTCGATCCTGAGGGCTTTTTTCATGATCTCGACGCCGACTAAGATCTCTTCGGTCCTTTCGAGCATGATCCTGTGGTCGGCCGTGAGGTAAGGCTCGCACTCGACTGCGTTTATGATGAGCGTGTCGGCTTTTTTGCCTTCGGGGATCGTGTATTTTACGTGGGTCGGAAAACACGCGCCGCCCATTCCGACGATGCCCATTTCCTTCATAGTCGCGACGATTTCTTCCGGGGTCGCCTTGATCTCGCGGATCACTTCAGGCGTTCTGAGGATGCTCTCTTCCCATTCGTCGGCCTCGTCGACATCGATGATTACCGCTTTGGAAGCGAATCCGCCCGGATCCTTGACGGTATCGACCGCGAAAACGGTTCCGTTTACCGAAGAGTGGATGTTGACCGAAACAAAGCCGCCAGCCTGACCTATCAAAGTGCCGACTTTGACTTTGTCGCCTTTCTGGACGACCGGAGCGGCAGGCGCGCCGATGTGCTGCGAAAGAAGGATCGTTACCCTTTTCGGAAGTTCGACCGCTTCTATCGGTGCTCCAGCGCTTATTTTGTTTGCCGGCGGATGAACACCGCCCTTTTTAAAAGTCTTGAAATTCAAACTCTCCTCCCCAAAAAATTGTCAACATGACTTATGACGGCGCTTTTTTAATTGTTTTAAGGATTTTTGCAAGAAAATTCACTACTGCCGCAGTTCATTTGCGCAATAATATCTGTGATACACATTTTCTTGATTTTTGCGGACACAAATATACATTTTGACCGCGACGGGAAGAAAAAATCTCTGTTCCCTGCGGTAAAGCGTTCTTTGAAATCTGCGAATTTGTGAAGTTGAAGTAATAGATGATGTTTAAAGATATCCTTTCGATTTTTGTTGTTCACTTTTTTGGAGGCATTAAATGAAAAAAGCACTTTCGATTTTCTCAATTCTGCTGCTGGCTTTTCTTTTTTGTGCAAGCTGCGGCGGTTCAGAGAAAAAACCGGTAACACCGGACGATCCCGACACTGAAGTCGTTGATCCCGACACAGACACAGACACAAACACCGAGCCGACGGACACTGCTGCAGGAGACTGCGGAAACAGGATCGTTGACGAAGGCGAAACATGCGACGGCGGAGCGCAGGAATGCAGCTCGATCAATCCGGGCTACACCGGCGGATACGCTTACTGCAAGGCTGACTGCACAGGCTGGGATGAGACTACCTGCCAGGGAAATCAGACCGATCCTACAAATCCGACGGATCCGACCGATCCGACGACCGACCCGACGAATCCGACTGACCCGACCACCGATCCTACGACAGGTCCTGCAGACGGTAACGCTGTCTTCGAAATGGGGCCTTACGGGGTCAATACAACGGACGTAAAATCGGGCACCGACGGCGCACCGAGAGAGTTCAAAATTTACGAGCCGGCAGGAGCGGAAGGAAACATTCCGGTCATTCACTTCCTGCACGGATTTACCTACAAATTGACTTACTACGATGACATGCTCACTCAGCTCGCTTCCCACGGATTCATCGTAGTTTCGAGTCAGTCGTCCCACAGCCTGATGGGCGGTGACACAACTATCGTAGAAGCTGAAAAAGTCGCGACATTCCTCACCTGGCTCAAAGAGAACATTCAGTCCAAAGTTTCAGTCACGGCCGATGTAGAGCACTTCGGTGTTGCAGGCCACAGCCGCGGCGGAAAAGTCACGAACAGAGTTCTTAACAACGATCCGACGATGGCTACGAGTTTCTTCGGCGTTGACCCTGTCGATTCTGCTCCGCCTATGGGCGGCGGTTCAGACCCGCAAAGTCTCAAAGATCCGGTCCAGTTTACAGGCGAATCAATGTTTGTCGGAACAGAAAAGGGGACTGAGAAGAAAATGGGGCAGGCATGCGCTCCGGCAGGCGACAACAGCGCAAGTTTCTATGCGGGATATCCGTCAGTAAGTCACCACATAATCGCAGCAGGCGTAGGCCATGCAGACATGGTCGATCCTGCCGACATCTCAGCGTGCGGTATGCAGTGCTCTGCATGTGTAGGCAGCGGCAACACCGGGCTTAACCAGCAGTTTATCGCATATACGGCAGGGCTTATGGCGGCTTTCTTCAACTCGACTTTGAAAGGAATGACCGAGTATGAAGCTCTTCTCAACGACTCTTCGACACATCCTTTTGCAACAACTGTAACGGAACACAAATAGGCGGATCCAGACCGCTGTTTTTTCAAATTCGTAATTTGTGAGGTCAAAAAATGAAAAATTTCCTTTTTCTCATTCCCGTTTTGATTTTCCTTTTTGTAAGCTGCGACGGCAAAAATGTTTCAGATCTGATCGATGGAATCGACACAGATTCAATTGATACAGACGTTACGGATCAGCCTGATTCGGGCGATCCGACGGGCGAACCGACGACTGATCCAACGACCGACCCGACAAACCCGACTGATCCGACCACAGACCCGACTGATCCGACTGATCCGACCACAGACCCGACGACCGATCCGACCACGGACCCGACAGACCCGACCGATCCTACCACGGATCCGACGAATCCGACCGATCCGACCACTGATCCGACGACAGACCCGACGAACCCGACTGATCCGACCACTGATCCGACGAATCCGACTGATCCGACCACGGACCCGACAAACCCGACAGATCCTACGACAGACCCGACTGATCCGACCGATCCGACCACGGATCCAACGAATCCCGAAGATCTGGTCGATATTTTCAACTCAGGACCTTACGAAGTCAAAACGACAGATATCGCATCCGGCACAGACGGAGCGCCGAGAGAGTTCAGGATATACGAGCCGAAAGATGTTTCGGGGAACCTTCCTGTTATCCACTTCCTGCACGGATTCATGTACAAGATCGGATATTATGATGGTATTATGACTCACCTTGCCTCCCACGGCTTCATCGTAGTTTCGAGCCAGTCGAAGCACTCACTGTCCGGCGGAGACACAACGATAGCTGAATACCAGAAAGTAATCACCTTTATCAACTGGCTCAAGGAGCATCTTTCCTCCTACACTGCGGCGACTCCCGATTTTGACAATCTGGGCGTTTCAGGCCACAGCCGCGGCGGAAAAGTCACGAACAGGCTTGTAAATGCTGACACGACTATCGCAAAAAGCTTTTTCGGCGTAGACCCTGTCGATTCGGCTCCGCCGTTGGGAGGCGCTTCTGACCCGAACAGCATAATCCAGCTCACAACGGAAGCGATCTCTACGGAAAGTCAGTGTGAAGAGTTAGGCGGAACATGGTCGGGATTATTAATTAAGAGCTGTAAGAACGCCGTGATCGACACTTTGGAAAAATGCGAGATACTCGGTGGAAACTACTTGAATGAAAACAACGAGTGCTTCAACAACCTTGCGACACTTCCCACGATGTTCCTGGGAACGGAAAAAGGTCCCTCCGGCGTTCAGGCGTGCGCTCCGGCAGGCGATAACAGCGTTCATTTCTATGCAAGCTATCCGTCACCGAGCCGCCACATCATTGCCAAAGGTGTAGGACATGCCGACATGGTCGATGACCAGAGCGAATGCGGAACATACTGCTCACTTTGTGCAAAAAGCGGCAACAACACCCTCAACCAGCAGTTCATAAGCTACACGGGCGGACTTATGGCAGCGTTCTTCAACTCGACTCTTAAAAATGAAACGCAGTATGAGGCGCTCCTTGACGACTCGTCGCTCCATCCTTTCGCAACGACGCTCAACGAACACAAATGATCATTAGATCCTGAATATCTATTGGAACGAGATCATCGTAACGCTTTACGAAGACAACAAACTCTACATCTACAAAGTCAAATAATGATGTTCTGAAATTTCAGGAACACTCTTAGAAAACAGTCACCGAACAGCCTGACGACGAAGACGACGAAGCATCTTTTTTCTGAATTTTTTTCGGAGTGCAGCTTCCGTAGTCGCAGTAGCCTTCCTTGCCCTCTTCGGTAGTGCACGGAGTCCAGTTTTTCGATATGTCGGAGACGCTTATGAAACCGTCGGTCTCGGAACATTCCGCTTTGCGGCACTCGCCGGCTTCGGGCATGTCAGGTTCCTCTCCCTCGCAGAAGCCGTTGTGGCAGATCTCGTTTTTGATGCATAAAAGTCCGCTGCTGCACGACTTTCCTTCGTTCAGGGCTGCTCTGACGCATTCTCCGCTTTCAGGGTCACAGACGCCTTCGGAACATTCGGAATCCAATCCGGAACAGTCTTTCAAGTCGACATCGGTGCATTTTCCGCTCATGCAGCGCCTTCCTCCGATGCAGGCGTTCTCAGGATTCCCGCAGAAAGAACCGTCCGGCATCGGGACTGAGGAACACGATTTTGCAGCTTCGTCGCATACGCTTTCCTCGCATTCCGTCCCGCCCTCCATGCACGGTATCGAGCCTTCTGCCTTTTCGCAGAAACCGCTCACGCATATTTCCTTTCCGTCGCAGAAAAGGGAGTCGTCACATTCGGCATCGGTCCCGCACTCTTTGACATTCAGGTTCAAAGAGGGGTCTCCAAGATAGTTCGTTTCGAGCTTTATCGTCAGCAGGACGCTGCGGTTTGGCCACTGTTCCTTGGTCTCGAAGAAAACTTTTGCAGGGATCTCGTTTTTTAAGAGGGCGTCGGTAAAGACTGCTCCGTATGAAAAAATATCGTGGGAACTCAGGTCGTAGTTGCTGAATATCGTGCCGTAAGAGACCTGCGACGCTCCGACGACCCCGACAGCCGTATTCCGGAGGACAGAGTATGCGAGGCTCCCCGCGCTCTCGATCGTCCCGTTGAGGCAGCTCCCCTGGAACACGAAAGGATTCAAGACCTTTACTTTGTCGATAAGCGTTGTGTCCACGAAAGTCTCGCTCGTCAGTTCGTAGCTGTATGTGTCTGCGACGCCGTTCCCGTTTCTGTCTGACCGCCAGAGCGTCCTGACTGAATATTCGGGCATTCCGTGAGCCTGCCAGAAGACCAGGCCGTGTCCGGTGTTCATGTTTTCAAGCATGGAGTCGTATGTCAGAGCGTCTTCTTCGGTGAATTCCGACGGATCTATGCCTCCTTTTTCAACGAGGAGTTTCGATGAAAAGGGTGGGCGCAGTGAATTGTTGATAAGATATTCCGCTACATACGCGCCGTCCATTTTCGGGATCCCGAACTGGCCGTCCTGATTCTCGTAGTAGGAGATCGTCGTCGGGAAGAGCACTCTCCGCCTGTAATCGGCTGTCGAAGGCTTTTCCCTGATGAAATCGACGGTCCTGGCAAGGATCGCGTCGGCATTTTTGACATTGTTTCCGTATATCGGGATCCTGCCTACGATGAGTTCGAATTCGTATTCTATCCAGTCGTCGCGTTCTCCGTAGACACCGTTGCCGTTGCTGTCCATATCCTCGGAGATCTCGGCGTAGAAAATATCTGTCGGAACAAGCTCGTATTCAGGATCATCCGCTTCGTCAGGACGCGTAACGACCATCGGGACTTCGCTGCCCCGCGGGTTAGTTCCGGCGATTATGAGAAGAAAGTCATAGTCCTTGCAGACGCTCCGCAGGTATTTTCTGATCTTTTCGACACGCTCCATACCTTTGAGTTCTCCGCCTTCGTAGTCGTTTTCGGTTGCGATGGCGACCTTGAACCCTGATTCTTTCTTGGCTTTGACGAAATTTGCTATCTCCTTGGATTCAGCAAGGAAATAGTTCGTCGTGAGGATAAGGAGCGAATTTCCGCCCTTTGTATCAGCCATCGGAAGAAGAGATCTCTCTTTTGTCGTGACGCGGATCCTGTCTATCTTGACGACCTCTTTGTCACCGGCAGGGATGACAGGGTAAAGATCGAACGAAAACACCTTTTTCTCCCGTTTGAAAGAGGGCTTGCGGTCAAATGCGAATTTTGAAAGGGTAGGAACCGGCCTCTTTGCTGACGGCGCGGCTTCGACTTTTCGCATATCGCTCAGCCTGTAGAGAGCTTCGCCCTTTTTCAAAGGAGCTTCAAGCGTTATTTTGTGCTGCTTTAGGATCTCGACTTTGACGACTTCGCTTCCGAAAGTCATCTTTTTGAACGGAAGAACAGTCTCTCCTCCGGCTCCGTCAAGGTCAAAACCTTCTATTTTCGGGACAGTGGATCCGTCGCGGACAGTGAAGAGAGCTTCGGGAATATCGATCTCTAAGATGTCGGCGGAAATTTGCGTGAAAAACAGGAACGATGCGAAAAATATCAAATACTTTTTTATCATGATCAACTCCGTAAAACCATAAGCAGAATAGTTTAGCGGAAGAAGAGTTTTTGTCAAAAGTGCGGCAAATGGATTTTTCCCGAAAAGTCTATATTATGCGGCGCAGTGAACTGTTGACTGGAAGTTTTCAGATGGAATCAGGTTTTTACAGGCGCGTTTTGGGGATCGCCGTTCCGATAGCGATACACAATCTGATGATCTCCGCGATAAACATGGCCGACGTATTTATGGTCGGGCAGTTGGGAGAAGAGGCTATCGCGGCTTTAGGCATAAGCAACCAGCTGATGTTTCTACTGATCCTCTTTCTTTTCGGAATGGGAAGCGGAGGCCAGATCTTCGTTTCGCAGTTCTACGGAAAAGGCGACCTTCTCAATCTGCGGCGCGTCATGGGGGCGGTCCTCGGGCTCGGGATCTTTGTTTCGCTGGGTGCTTTTACCGGTGCGAGATTCTTTCCTGAAGCGATCGTCGGTCTCTTTTCAAACGACGCTCCGGTTGTGAAATATGCCTGCGAATACCTGAGAATAGTTTCGTGGAGCTATATTTTCACAGCGGTCTCCTTTATTTATCAGGTGGTCCTGAGGAGTACCGACAGTCCGCGCCTTCCTGTCTATTCGTGTGCTCTGGCGCTTGTCATAAACATATTTTTCAACTGGGTCCTGATCTTCGGTCATCTCGGTCTTCCTGCGATGGGGATCCGTGGGGCTGCGATTGCAACACTTATCGCCAGAGTCGCCGAGACAGCGTTCACTCTTGCCTACGCCTACATCAGGAATCTTGCTGCCGCTGCCAAGTTCAGTGAGCTCGTGAGTGCGAAAAAAGAGCTTTTGAAACAGCTTTTTGTAACGGCAGTCCCCGTTTTCTTCAATGAGATCACATGGGCTTTGGGCATTCTTGCGCTCAACTGGATCTATGCGAAACTCGGAACGGAGTCGCTTGCCGCGATAAACATTTCCGACAGCGTTACGAAACTTTTTTTTGCCGCTTTCATCGGGATCGGCAATTCCGGTGCTGTCGTTTTGGGGTATGACATCGGAGCCGGGGCCGAACCCGGAAAAGTGTGGAAAACTTCGAAAAAACTCGTGAAACTTTCGATCTCGACAGGCGTTTTTCTCTCGCTTTTTGTCTTTCTTTTCACCGACCCGATACTTTCAGTCTACAACATTTCGGAAAGCGTCCGCGATCTGGCTTACAAAAGCACACTCGTCTGGATACTTTTCCTGCCGGTAGTCGCGTTCAACAACCTCAATATAGTCGGCATCTTACGCAGCGGCGGCGACACGAAGGCAGCCTTTCTCATCGATGTCGGAGCGCTCTGGCTCGTCTCAGTTCCCGTTTCTTTTGCCGGAGCTGTGGCATTCGGTCTTCCGCTTTACTGGGTCCTTCTTCTCGGAAAAATCGAGGAAGCCATAAAATTCGGCTGGGGCTTCAAGCGCTACATCTCGAAAAAATGGATCAGGAATCTGGTCAAAGAGCTGAACTGAAATACGATTTTTGCCGATCGTATTCGACAAGTGTAAACGTCTGATTTTTCTTATAAGAACTCGAGATCCTTCTTCAAGTGAGATCTTTATTTTATTTCGAAGTAAGCAGTGTGGTTTTTGCCTTCGTAGTTGATCTCGATCCCTTTGAGCGAGTCGATCTCTTCTGCGGTCGAAGCCGTGTACTCTATCGGCATGAGATAACAGCAGTTGTCGCAGTCGGTAGCCAAATCGCTGAGGTCCCGTTCTTTAATGCTGACTTTAAGGATATTTTCCTCTATCCCCTCGATTTCGTAGCCGTATTCCCAATCATCACAATGAAACGCGGCAAACCAGTTGAATTTAATGGTTGTGTCTGTTTTTTCGATCACTTCGACATATTCTTTGCAAGAATAGTAGTTTTCAGTCTCATTATAGATTCTATCCTTGAAAGCAAAAGCCGGTTCTTCGTGACGGCACTCGCCGACATCGACTGCCGTGAAACCGTCGTTGCCTCCGCAACCTAAAAACATAAAAACTGCTGAAATTACGATAAAAAATGATTTCTTACTCATGATCTGCCTCCTTTTTAATCAAATAATCAGACAAACAGCATCGAACAGCCGTCGGATTTGCTATTTTCTTTGTTTTCTGCAGGAACTTTATCAGTTGTGGGTGTTGCTGAATCGCCGTCAGCGGTGTCTTCTTTAGTTGCGCCGCCGGTCGGAGCTTCGGTATTTGCAGCATCGCCGCCTACTTGGATAGTACATTCGCAGCACTCGTGGTCTTCACATGAATCAAAGGTTTCAATGCAGTCTGACTCCCTTTTATATTCGTTTCTCCAATATTCGGAGCGGCAGCAATCCGCGAATTCATGCGCCGTTACAGCTGATTCTGTCGAATAATCGAAAGCATCAATCGGAGTATCGAGAATTTCTTCAATGTTGACAGGTTCTTTGGAACAATTGCTCTTGATTCTTTTGAAATAGGAGGCACACTCATTGAGAATTTCTTCCTGGCAGACTTTTCTTGGAGTCGGGAGTCCTGTTCCGCATTCTTTCTCCAAAACAGCAGTGCATCCTTCCTGACCGAAATACCCGTTTCCGGTTTTTTTACCGTCAACATAGTCGCAATAGCATTCGTAGTCACCGTTACGTTTTACTGAGCACGATCCTGATTCGTTTTTACATTTGGTTCCTGCATTTTTGCAGATGTTTTCAATTTCTGCCAGACACTCTTCTTTTGTCGGCAGAGTAAAATCAAAAGTTCCGTCTTCAGAAGGCGTTTCCATTTCACTGGTTCCGATTCCGTCGAGGCAGAAACACTCTTTCGTGAATGAATCGTCTAAAAGTTCATACATACATCTTCCGAGTTCTGACTGACAGTCAAGAGTTTCAGCAAAAAGTGTCGCTGTAACCGCAAAAATTCCGAAAATAACAAGTAACTTTTTCATAATTTTCTCCAAGTAGTTTGAACAGAAAACGCAGTATTATATGCCTTTTTTAAATTCGCTCAATAGTGAAAATGAAGATTTTCAGTATAAAAAAAGGCAAAAAAAAGCGGCTCCGAAGAGCCGCAACAACAATAAGGAGTAAATTTTTTATATCTCGAAGTAAGCTTTGTGGTTTTTGCCTTCGTAATTGATTTCGATTGTTTTGACTGATTCGATTTCTTCGGCAGTTGAAGCGGTGTATTCTATCGGCATAAGATAGCAGCAGTTGTCGCAGTCAGCAGCAATACTATCGGTGTCGCGCTCCAGAATGCGGACTTTCAGAACATTTTCAGCGATTCCTTCAACTTTATAGCCGTATTCCCAGTCCGCACCGCAGTGCATCTCGCCGAACCAGTTGAAACGGATGGAAGTCTCTGTTTTATCAGTGACTTCGACATATTCTTTGCACCAATAACTGTCAGTTTCCGTATAAATCCTGTCTCTCAAAGCAAAAGCCGGTTCTTCGTGACGGCACTCGCCGACATCGACCGCTTCAAAGTCCTCACCCGTATAGTCGTCTGAATCAACGACTTTCATCTCTACCGATACCGCTTTCTCGGTTTCAGTGCCGTCTTCAGTCTTTTCTGACCATGTGAAAACAGCTTTATTCGAGCCGGTATTCATTTCGGAATAAAACGATGCCTCCTTGATCGAATCCGATGATTTTATGAAAGTTCTGCCATAAGCACCACCGACATAGACTGTGTGAAAAGTGTCGTCGCCTGTTGAAAAATAGATATCCGCGCATGGAGCAATGCAGTCTGTAAGAGGATCAATGCTGTAGACATCACATCCCGTGAGACTTCCCAATTTCAAAGTTTCCGGAATAAAACCGGGACATTCAACGGTCTCTTCTCCATTTTTGTCTTTGCATTCTTTGCCAAAAGTGATTTTAAGTTTTTGCAAGGCTTCGATATGAATGGCAGTTACTGTTTCATGTTTGTGATTCCAGCTGCATTCTGCGTCTTTGGCTTTGGCGATTTCTTTGATGCAGGTTTCGGCAATATCTCTTTTTACGGAACGGGCTCCGAAAGATGATTTTATCGTGCATCCCTCCTGCGTGACGTTTCCGGTATCCGTGTTGTCTTCATCAGGAGCCACCTCTGCATCTCCGGTGTCAGTCGGATCCGTGTCAGGAACAGTTTCCGTGTCACCGGTGTCGGTTTTTTCCGATTCTTTGTTGTCACTTCCGCAGGCAATAAACACGAAAACAAGAAAAATTGCCAAAACAAGTGTAAAAAATGATCTCTTACTCATGGTTTTCCTCCAAGTGGTTTGAACAATAAACAGAAAACATTATATATATATATTATTATATTATAGTCAATAGTAAAAATGGTAAATCCAGGTTTAAGCAGGAAAATCCGGCGGACTCGGAATCTCCGGATAAAAAAAGCGGCTCCGAAGAGCCGCTGAGAGATACCATGAAAAAAACTTTATGCTCTGTCCCAGCCGATTCTCATAGCCTGCTCGTTGAGCGGGATGAGTTTGTGGTGTCTTTCCGGAAGTGTGTGCTCGAGAGCTTTGATAACGGTCTCGATCTGGACAACCGGAAGGTGTTTGAGAAGTGCGCCGAGAGCGATCATGTTCATAACCTGGGTGTTTTTGAGCTCGTTTGTAGCGATTTCTATTGCCGGAATTGCAACGACTGTGATGTCGGTGCGGGTCGGGTGCTTTTTGATCGTGGAGCTTTCCCAGACAAGAACGCCGCCGGGTTTTACTTTCGACTCGAATTTTTCAAGCGAAGGCTGGTTGAAAACGACTGCCGCGTCATAAGCCTGAACGATCGGGCTTGCGATAGGTTCGTCGCTGATGTTTACCATGCAGTTTGCCGTACCGCCTCTCTGTTCCGGGCCGTAAGAAGGCATCCAGCTTACTTCTTTGCCGTCTTCAATTGCAGCATAGGCAAGGTTTTTGCCCATCGAAAGGACGCCCTGTCCGCCGAATCCTGCGAAAATCATTTCAGCTAACATATTTCCCTCCTTATTTCTCTTCTGTTGCGGTTACATCTTTCTTTACACCGAGCGGATAGTACTTGAGCATGTTGTTTTCAACGAAGTCAAGTGTTTTGATCGGTGAAAGTCTCCAGTTCGTCGGGCAGTTGGAAACAACTTCAAGGAAAGTCGTTCCAAGGTTCTGAGCCTGGATCTCGAAGCATTTGCGGATCGATTTCTTAGCCTTTCTGACGTTTGCCGGAGTGTTGAGGCAGACTCTTTCGCAGTAAGCGACACCCGGAAGCTGGCTTACCATTTCAGCCATTTTCATCGGGTAACCTACGTTCTTCGGATCTCTGCCGTAGGGGCTTGTCGTGGTGACCTGACCTTCAAGCGTGGTCGGAGCCATCTGGCCGCCCGTCATACCGTAGATCGCGTTGTTTACGAAGAAGATCGAGAACTTTTCGCCGCGGTTGCAAGCGTGCATCGTCTCTGCAAGACCGATAGCAGCAAGGTCGCCGTCGCCCTGGTAGGTGAAGACCGGGTGGTTCGGAAGTGTTCTCTTGATGCCTGTAGCTACCGCGCAAGCTCTGCCGTGAGCAGCTTCCTGGAAGTCGACATCCATGTAGTCATAAGCGAAAACCGAGCATCCGACCGGGCTGACGCCGATAACATCGTTCTGGATACCCATTTCTTCAACAACTTCCATGATGAGTTTGTGAAGAATCGAGTGGAAACAGCCCGGGCAGTAGTGCATTCTTGTTTTAAGAAGCGTGTCGGGTCTTTTGTAAACGAGTGTATATCCTTCTTTCATTTCTTCCCCCTACATTTTAGCTTTGATTTGTTCAAGGATTTCTTCTGCCGTGGCAAGGATACCGCCTGTTCTGCCGTAGAAGTAGACCGGTTTGCGGCCGTTGACTACGAGTTTGACGTCTTCGACCATCTGGCCGACGTTCATTTCGACATCGATGAAGAATTTTACGTTCGGTTTCGCAGCGAATTCGTCGATGACTTTGGTCGGGAAAGGCCACAAAGTGATAGGTCTTACAAGACCGATCTTGAGTCCCTGCTCGCGTGCGATGTCGACAGCTTTCTTGCAGACACGGCTCGAAAGACCGTAAGCTGTGATGATGATCTCAGCGTCGTCTGCCTTGTATGTTTCGTAGCGGACTTCTTCAGCTTCGATCTTGCGGTATTTTTCCTGAAGTTCGTTGTTTCTTCTCTCCATCGCGTCGGACTGGATGTTGAGCGATGTGATGATGTTTCTTTTCGTTCTCTTGCCTTTGCCGTTGGTCGCCCACGGTTTTTCGTCTCTCATTTCTTCAGCGGTCCTTGCGGGGATCGGCTCCGGAAGGATGACTTTTTCCATCATCTGGCCGATTGCGCCGTCAGAAAGGATGAGGACAGGGCACATCCATTTTGTGGTGAGGTCGAAAGCGTTGTATGTGTAGTCAACGACTTCCTGAACAGAGTTCGGAGCGAAAACGATGAGTCTGTAGTCACCGTGGCCGCCGCCTTTTACCGACTGGAAGTAGTCGCCCTGGCTGGGCTGAATGGTTCCGAGACCGGGGCCGCCGCGCTGAACGTTTGCGATTACGCACGGAATATCAGCACATGCGATGTAGGAGATGCCTTCCTGCATAAGCGAGAATCCCGGTGAAGAAGTGGTCGTCATGATCCTTCCGCCTGCAGCTGCAGCACCGTAAACCATGTTGATCGAAGAGACTTCACTTTCCGCCTGAAGGACGGTGAATTTCGGATATTTCGGAGCTTCTTTGCAGAGATACTCGATGACTTCCGTCTGGGGAGTGATGGGGTATCCGAAGTAACCTGTCATGCCGGCTCTGAGAGCAGCTTCTGCAAGCGCCTCGTTTCCTTTCATGAATGCTATTTTTTTGTTGTCCACGTCCGCCTCCATTATTAGTTAGACTGTTTGTAAACGGTGATCGCGCCGTCAGGACACATTACAGCACAGTTCGCGCATCCGATGCATTTGTCGGGGTCCACGCTCTGAGCGTAATGCAGACCGTAAGAGTTCGTGTCAGTCTCGTTGATAGCGAGACATTTCATAGGACAGTAGTGAACGCACAGACCGCAGCCTTTGCAGGTCTCTACTGAGATTTCAACCAAACCTTTTGCTGCCATTTTCTCCTCCAAAATTGATAAATAGTGACTTCTGCTACGAAAGCGAATGAATTTATACAAATCAGATGCAAAAATCAAGCAATAGAAAAGCTTGAAGCGCGAAAAGTTGAATTTTTTGGCTTGATTTGAAGTAAGTAGCTGAATTTATAACGATTTACTTGACTTCGACTACCCAGCCGTCAGGACCTTTCGTGTCGCCGATCTGAATCGAAGTGAGCAGGTCGTAGAGCTCTTTTGTCTTCGGGCCGACCTCTTTTCCGTCGCCGTAGAACTTGAAGACTTTGTCGTTGTATGTGATTGAACCGATCGGTGAAATGACAGCCGCTGTACCGCATGCGCCGGCCTCGACGAACTGGTCGAGGGAGTCTATCGGGATCTTCGTTTCGCTGACCTTCATGCCGAGGTAGTGTTCAGCGAGGTAGAGAAGGCTGCGTTTGGTGATCGATGGAAGGATCGAGGGTGACTTCGGGGTCATGAATGTGTTGTCTTTCGTGATTCCGAAGAAGTTTGCTGCTCCGACCTCCTCGATGTAGGTGTTTGTCGCCGGGTCGAGGTAGATGCAGTCTGCGTAGCCGGCGTCAGTTGCCTGCTTGTGTGCAAGAAGGCTTGCCGCGTAGTTGCCGCCGACTTTGATCCCGCCTGTTCCTCTCGGTGCGGCACGGTCGAACATCGCGACGTTGAAGTGGTTTGTCGCCATTCCGCCCTTGAAGTAGGGACCTACCGGTGTCACGAAGATGCCGAAAAGGTATTCTGAGGCCGGTCTTACACCGACATTGGCGCCGATTCCGATAAGATAGGGTCTGATGTAAAGCGATGCACCGCTGCCGTACGGCGGGATGAACCTTTCGTTTGCCAGAACGACCTTTTTGACAGCTTCAATGAACTTCTCCTCAGGATATACCGCCATCAGAAGGTGTTCGCAGGACTCCTTCATTCTCTTTGCGTTCATGTCGGGGCGGAAAAGGACGATCTTGCCCTCTTTTGTCGTGTATGCCTTGAGGCCTTCGAAGCACTCCTGACCGTAGTGAAGAGCTGTCGAACCCTCGTGGATCCTGATGAAATCGTCAGTTACGAGCTCGCCGTCATCCCACTTTCCGTCTTTGTAGTAAGAGTGGAAGCGATAGTCGCATTTTGTGTAGGCGAAACCGAGTTTTGCCCAGTCGATGTTTGCTTTTTCTGTCATGATTCCCTCCAAATGAAAGTAAAAAATACTTTAAACAGCGGAATGTAGGAAATAGAGACCGGTTTGTCAACCGTGATTTTATTTTGATCCTGGATGGGCTTCCCGGTAGACCTTTTTGAGCTGCTCGATCGAGACGTGAGTGTAGATCTCGGTCGTCGAAAGGTTTTCGTGCCCCAGAAGATGCTGGAGGTAGCGCAGGTTCATGCCGTTTTCGAGAAAATGGGTCGCGAAGCTGTGCCGCAGCATGTGCGGCGTGATTTTACGGTAGATCC
>JAEEGH010002295.1_pt1 | contig 51897 bp, 44 predicted proteins | sample 9134181 | NCBI WGS metagenome assembly JAEEGH01 (sample SAMN16246544, study PRJNA631951) | gut metagenome | biome: gut microbiome; feature: rumen; material: DP-attached | host: Bos | place: Iran: Karaj | collected 2018-10 | reverse complement strand
TAGACATTGGTATTAGCCAAGATTGCATCAACCTTATCCAAAGATGCCTTACCTGCGGCATAGGCATTGATTGAAGCTGTCGCAGCAGCAGTAGCTCCCGACAGAGCACTTGTTGCCGTCAGGAGAGCGTCCTTGCTCGTCTCGTCCACACTGGCGTAAGTGGAAAGAGCGGATTGAAGGGCTGTGAGCGCTTCGCCGTTCATGGGCGCCGTCTGATCCACGCCTTGTGCAGTTGTCAGAGCATTGTGATAAGCCTCTACGTAGATGGACATATCCTCACCCATGTAGTAGAGTTTGAAGTTATCTACAACAATCCAACCGCTGGGTTGGTTGAAACCTACAGTCAGCACACCGTTGGTTACAACAATATTGTCGGCAGTCAAAGTATTGCCGGCAACTTCTGCAGACATCGTATTATAATTGCCTGCACTTGCAACAGCAGAAACCGGGTCGCTCTTAACTTCACCGGCACCAACAGCAAAGACATAGGCAGTCTTGTTGTCGTTATTGCCGGAAATCAGGTCGGCAGAGAGCCTATACAAGCCGTCGGGAACACCCGACAACACCTGATTGACTACAACATTACCTGCGTTCCAAGACTCAAGGGTCTTCTGCCCCCACTGCATATTACCGGAAGAAGAGAGCGTGCACTCCCAACCGCCCCAGTCGTTGGAAAAGTCGGGATTCTGAATCCAAGACGTCACTTCAACGGGATTTGTCTGGGAAGCTTCTGCTACGGCAGTCTGGCGAGCTGCAGCAAGAGCAGCGATGTAATCAGCCTTGGGCTTGGCATACAGGAAGAAGCCGTCGGCAGCGGCGGTGCTCTTGTTGGCGGCAATGTTCTCGCCGTCTTCGGCAACGCCGGAAGTACCGTCGTTCCAATGACCCACCATAGCATTGCTTTCAATGCACTTGAGGTCGTACTTGCCACCGTTCAGCGTGAAAGTACACGTAGCGACGCCACGGCCGTCTCGGGGATAACCCACCGATGTGTTCCAACCGGATGCCTGCTTGATATAGGCTCCAGTAGCAACGCTCTTGAGTTTGAACGAATTGTCGCTGCCTTCGAGGCTCCATACGAAAGACGGATTTTCAAGAGGACTGTTGATCGTCTTGTAGCAAGGACGGAAATGATCGGCCTGAGCGGACATCACGTAAGCAGAAGAATAAGCATCTACCAACACGTAGAAGTTATCGGCCACTCCCGTGACGGACTCCGTGTTCACCAGCGTCCATCCGTCTTCCACGAGGTTCTCCACCGTGTAGGCTTGAACCTTCTGCACGCCCGCCAGCATGGAGAGCAAAGTGCAGAGGAATAGGAATAGTTGTTTTTTCATTGTTTAATTTTGTTAGTTAGTTAAGATTTTGAATTCGAAATCTTTAATGCAGCCGGCACCGCCCGGGCGTCGCTGCGCTCATCAGCCTGAAGCTGAGGAGCTCGGAGGGTTTTCATACTGTCTTTTTCGTTTGTTTTTTGATTAGATTTAAGAGTTTGACTTATATTTTGTTTCACAAATTGCTTTGCAACAAGGACAAAGATACGCATTTTTTTTAAAAGAGTGTACGCGCGAAAGCATTTTTTTCAAAAAAAGTTAATTTTTTGATGTTTCTCCCTCAAAATGATGCTGTTTATTCATTAAATACATTACTCCCCACAACCTTCGTTCTGACTTCGTTCAGTTCTCGTTCACCTCTCGACTATCTCTCGTATAAACAGCACCGATGCAGCACTGATGCAGCACCTATGCAGCGGCTCTGCTGCGGCTCTGCGGCCGAGCCTTCAAGCGATGGCACTAATCTAAGCCTCTGAGAACATTACGGGTAAGCGAGCGCAGAGTGGAGCTTGTTCCTACTCTGCCGAGCGTGAGTAATGTCTGCGGCATACCGCGAACAGTCTGACGACAGTCTGGGAAGCCTCTGAGGGGAAGATAAAACAAGGATTTGAAAAATTTTCGAAAAAAAAATCGCCTGAATGTTTGCAGATTACAAAAAAAGTCGTACTTTTGCACTCGAAAACGTCGAAACACGTAAAAAGACACAAACAACACACAATGAAAATGACGGCAAACTTCTGGTGGTGGCGCAGCTCAAGGTTCCAAAGATCGTGAGAAGACCGCCGTATGCACCTGAAAGATTTGCAAGAAGAAATAGAAAAAGGCCTGTCGCTCCCACGACGGGCCTTTCTTTTGAGACCAGGCAACATAAACAACAACACACATACACAAAAAAACGATGGAAAAGACCTACAATGTCGATGAAAACGGCTATTACGGAGAGTTCGGCGGCGCCTATGTGCCCGAGATTCTCTACGCCACTTTGGAGCAGCTGCGCTCCTCGTACCGCGATATCATCGCCTCGGAGGAGTTCAAGACGGAGTTCCGCTCGCTGCTCAAGGACTACGCCGGACGACCTTCGCCCCTCTACTTCGCCCGACGCCTGAGCGAGCACTACGGCTGTCGCCTCTACCTCAAGCGCGAGGACCTCAACCACACGGGAGCGCACAAAATCAACAACACCATCGGCCAGATCCTCCTGGCGCGCAAGATGGGCAAGACGCGCATCATCGCCGAGACGGGCGCCGGACAACACGGTGTGGCCACAGCGACCGTATGCGCCCTGATGGGCATGCAGTGCGAGATCTTCATGGGCGCCACCGATGTGGAACGCCAGCACACCAACGTAGAGAGAATGAAGATGTTGGGCGCCAAAGTCAACCCCGTACGCACCGGCAACATGACGCTCTCCGACGCCTGTTCCGAGGCCATTCGCGACTGGTGTCAGCATCCCTCCGACACCTACTACCTCGTCGGCTCGACGATGGGGCCCCACCCCTATCCCGACCTCGTGGCCCGCATGCAGAGCGTCATCTCGGAGGAAATCAAATGGCAGCTGCAGGAGAAGGAGGGGCGCGACTATCCCGACACCCTCATCGCCTGCATCGGCGGCGGCAGCAACGCAGCCGGCACCATCTACCACTATATGGACGATGAACGCGTGAAAATTGTGCTCGCCGAAGCCGGCGGTCACGGATGGCAGACGGACCACACCGCCGCCACCATACACAAGGGCTCGACAGGCATTCTGCACGGCGCCAAGATGCTCGTGATGCAGAACGAGGACGGGCAGATCGAAGAGGCCTTCACCATCTCGGCCGGACTCGACTATCCCGGCGTCGGCCCGATGCATTGCCACATGGCCAAGAGTGGACGCACCAACGTCTTGAGTATCAACGACGACGAAGCCATTCGCGCCGGCTACGAACTGACCCGCATGGAGGGCATCATCCCCGCCATCGAGTCGGCACACGCGCTGGCGGTGCTCCCCAAACTCGAGTTCCGCAAGGACGAAGTGGTGGTGCTTACCGTGAGCGGACGCGGCGACAAAGACGTCGAAACCTATCTCAAAAACAAATCAATGGCAGGAGAATATGGAAACTTTTAAGTTCAACACCGCAAGCCGCACCATTCTGGGCGATCTCTTCACGCCCGTCGGCGTCTATCTGCGCCTGCGCGACCTCTATCCCCAGAGCGCGCTGATGGAGTGCTCCGACTATCACGACGCCACACATTCACGCTCGTTCATCGGCATCGACCCTCTGGCCTCCGTCGCCGTAGCCCACGGAGAAGCCTGCGTGAAATATCCCGACGGCACAACAAAAACACACGAAGTCACCGAGGATTTCAGCCCTTCTGACGCCATACACGCTCTCATCGACAACATCAACATTCAGGGCGAGAACAAGGAACTCTTCGGACTCTTCGGCTACACCTCGTTCAACAGCGTGCGTTATCTCGAACCCATCGACGTGAAGGACGAGACGCAGGAGAAGAACGATGCACCCGACATCCTCTACATCCTCTTCCGCACGGTGATTGCCTTCGACCACCACAGCAACCGCCTCACGGCAGCCACGCTGGGATCGGAGGAGACGCTCGACGAAGTGCTGCGCATGATGAACAGGAGCAACGTGCAGACCTACGACTTCCATCCCGACGGCGAAGCCAGCTCCACCCTCACCGACGAAGAGCACAAGGCCAACATCCGTCGGGGCATCGCACACTGCAAGCGCGGCGACGTGTTCCAGATTGTGCTTTCGCGCCGTTTCATCCAGAAATATCACGGCGACGACTTCAAACTCTATCGCGCCCTGAGGAGCATCAATCCGAGCCCCTACCTCTTCTATTTCGACTTCGGAGGCTTCCGCATCTTCGGCTCTTCGCCCGAGACGCATTGCCGCATCGACAAATGTTCAACGGTCAATGGTCAACGGTCAATGTTCAAAGCCTACATCGACCCCATCGCCGGCACCACACGCCGCACGGGCGACGCCGAAGCCGACCGCAAAGGCGCCGAATTCCTGCGCAACGACCCCAAGGAGAATGCCGAACACGTGATGCTGGTGGACCTGGCCCGCAACGACCTCAGCCGCAACTGTCACGACGTCAAGGTGGACTTCTACAAGGATTTGCAGTATTACTCCCACGTGATCCATCTCGTCTCACGCGTGTCGGGCACTCTGAACGACGGCGCCGATCCCGTGAAGGCCTTCATGGACACTTTCCCTGCCGGCACGCTGAGCGGCGCCCCCAAAGTGCGCGCCATGCAACTGATTTCGGCCTACGAACCCCACAACAGGGGCGCTTACGGCGGTTGCATCGGCGTTATCGGCCTCGACGGATCGCTCAATCAGGCCATCACGATACGCACATTCGTGGCCCGAGGCGGTGAACTGTGGTTCCAGGCCGGAGGCGGCATCGTGGCCCGCAGCAACGAGGAGTATGAACTGCAGGAAGTGAACAACAAACTGGGCGCATTGCGCCGCGCCATCTCGCTGGCGGAAAAGATGTAGGATAAAGCTATGAAAACAGTCATTATAGACAACTACGACTCCTTCACCTACAACCTGAGTCATTTGGTAAAGGAACTGGGCGCGGAAGTCTGCGTCGTGCGCAACGACCGCTTCGATCTCGACGACATCGACGCCTTCGACAAAATCATCCTGAGTCCCGGCCCGGGCATCCCTTCAGAAGCCGGACTGCTGCTCGACGTCATCCGACGATACGCCGGCAGGAAACCCATTTTGGGCGTCTGCCTCGGACATCAGGCCATCGGCGAAGCCTTCGGCGGCACGCTGGAGAATCTCTCGGAGGTGTTTCACGGCGTTGCCACACCCTGTCACATCATCGCGGAAGATCCTCTCTTCAAGGGCATTGCACCGGATTTTGAGGTGGGGCGCTACCACTCATGGGTAGTCTCCAGGGAGAATTTCCCCGACTGCCTTGAAATCACCGCTGTCAGCGACGAGGGTCAGGTGATGGCGCTGCGCCACCGCACGATGGAGATTCACGGCATACAGTTTCACCCCGAAAGCGTGCTCACACCCGAAGGACGCATCATCATCCAAAACTTCCTGGCACTATGAAAGAACTGCTCTACAAACTGCTCAACCACGAATGCCTCACACGCGAGGAAATGAAGCGCGTGCTCATCGGCATCACCCAGAGCGAATATCCCAACGAACAAATCACCGCCCTGCTCACGGCGCTGCAGATGCGCGGCGTGACGGTGGACGAACTGCTCGGATTTCGCGATGGAATCTTGGAAACCGGCGTGCCTGCCATTCTCGACTGCGACCGCTATATCGACGTTGTCGGCACCGGAGGCGACCGCAAGAACACCTTCAACATCTCCACCACAGCCTGCTTCGTCATCGCAGGTGCGGGCTATAAGGTAGCCAAACACGGCAACTACGCCGCCACCTCCGTGAGCGGAGCCAGCAATGTGATCCAGCATCACGGCATCAAGTTCACCGACGATGTGGACCGCCTCAACCGCAGTCTCAACGAAGCCGGCATCGTGTATCTTCACGCCCAACTCTTCGCCAAAGCCATGAAGTTTGTGGGCCCCATCCGAAAGGCGCTGCCCTTCCCCACTATCTTCAATCTGCTGGGGCCGCTCGTGAATCCCTCACAGCCCAAATGCCAGCTGCTCGGTGTGGCCAATCTCGACCAGATGCGCCTCTACAGCAATGTGTATCAGACGCTCGGCATCGACTACGGCATCGTCAATTCCATCGATGGATACGACGAAATTTCCCTCACGGGCGACTTCAAAGTGACTACAAAACAATACGAGCGCATCTTCCGTCCACAGGACCTCGGATTCGCCTGCGCCAAACCCGAAGAACTCGTCGGCGGTGCCACCGAGGAAGAAGCGGCCGAGATCTTCGACGCCGTTTTGGAAAACCGTGCGCTGGAGGCACAGAAGAACATCGTGCTGGCCAATGCAGCCTTTGGCATCCAGGTGCTGGAGCGCGGCGAGAAGAGCATCGAAGAGTGCGTCGCCATCGCCCGCGAATCCATCGACAGCGGCAGCGCCCTGCGTACGTTCAAAAAATTCGTTGAACTCAACTCCTGACACCTATGGACATCCTGCAGGAAATCACCGCGCACAAGTTCGATGAAATCGCAGCGCTCAAAGCCAAAAAGCCGTCGCTGAAGGAAGCCCTTCTGAACTCCGAAAGCGGCATCATCGCCGAATTCAAGAGACGCTCTCCCTCGAAGGGATGGATCAAGGAAGACGGGCGCGCCGACGAGATACCCCTCTCGTATGAGAAGAACGGCGCCGCAGCCGTCAGCATTCTCACCGACAGAGACTATTTCGGCGGCTCGGACGACTTCATCCGTGCGGCCCGAAAGAGCGGCGTCACTGTGCCTATTCTCTACAAGAACTTCGTCGTCGACGAACTGCAACTCGCTGCGGCCGCTTTCTGCGGCGCTTCCGCCGTGCTGCTCATCGCGGCCTGCCTGACAAAGGACGAATGCCACCACCTTTTAAATAAAGCGCACGAACTGGGGCTGGAAGTGCTCTTGGAGATGCACTCGGAGGCGGAATTGGAATACGCCGAGCTAAAGCCCGACCTCTGCGGCATCAACAACCGGCATCTGGGCTCGTTTGTCACCGACGTGGAGACGTCGTTCCGACTGGCGGAACTGCTACCGAAAGACGTCGTCAAGGTGAGCGAGAGCGGCATCTCCGATCCCCGCACGGTGAAAGCGCTGAAAGAGGCCGGTTTCAACGGATTTCTCATCGGCGAGAACTTCATGAAGACCGAAGCGCCCGGATTGGCGCTGCATCAATTCATCTCCGCCCTATGATACGCAAAGTGTGCGGCATGCGCGAGGCCGGGAACATTCGCGAAGTGGAAGCGCTCGGCATCGATTGGATGGGCTTCATCTTTTGGGCGCATTCTGCACGCAATGTGAGTCTCAAGCCGGACTATCTGCCCTCAAGGTGCAAGCGCGTCGGCGTGTTCGTGAACGCTCCGATGCCGTTCATCCGGGAAAAGGTCCGGGAATTCGGTCTCGACATCCTTCAGCTGCACGGTTGCGAAGACGCAGACTTCATCCGTCAACTTCGCACGGAATTGCCCTCCCTCTCTGTCGTCAAAGCCCTGAATGTGGCCCGCGAGGAAGACTTGGAGCAAAGCAAGCGCTACGAAGGTCTCTGCGACTACTTCCTCTTCGACACCAAAGCCGAAAAAGTCGGCGGCAACGGCAAGTCGTTCGACTGGGACATTCTCCATAGCTATAAAGGCGACACGCCCTTTTTGCTCAGCGGCGGCATCGGCCCCGACGACAAAGAGCGGTTGCGTGCCTTCCATCATCCCCAAATGGCCGGAATCGATCTCAACTCCCGATTCGAAATCCGTCCGGCCGTCAAAGACATCCACCTGTTAAAATCATTCCTCCATGAACAAGATTAACGAAGTATTTGCCCAAAAAGGCGAACGCAAACTGCTGAGCCTTTATTTCTGCGCCGGAGCGCCCCGACTCGACAGCACGGCCGACGTCATTCTCGCGATGCAGCGTCGCGGCATCGATTTCATCGAAGTCGGCATCCCGTTCAGTGACCCTCTGGCCGACGGCCCCGTGATTCAGACCGCCGCCACCAAGGCGCTGCACAACGGCATGACGCTGCGCAAACTCTTTGCACAGTTGAACGCCATCAAGGAAGAAGTCCGCGTGCCGCTCATCTTGATGGGCTATCTCAATCCCATTCTCCACTACGGCATCGAAGCTTTCTGCCAGTCGTGCGTTGAGAGCGGCGTGAGCGGCATGATCATTCCCGACCTGCCCTTCAAGGACTACCTGGAAACGGTAAAGCCGATTGCCGATCGCTACGACCTGCGCGTCATCATGCTCATCACGCCCGAAACGTCGGAGGAGCGCATACGCTTCATCGACAGCCAGACCGACGGCTTTATATATATGGTAAGCGGCGCGTCCATCACCGGCGCCAAAGACCGCTTCGACGACGCCCAACAGGCCTATTTCCAACGCATCAACGGCATGAATCTCACGCATCCCCGCATGATCGGTTTCGGCATCAGCAACAAGCGCACGCTGCAGGCAGCACAGGAAGCCGCCGACGGCGTCATCATAGGTTCCAAGTTCGTATCGCTTCTCGACGAGACCGACGGCAATGCCGACGAGGCGCTCGAACGGCTTTTTACGGCACTCAACAACTAAATCGGGCAGACATGAAGACGGGACTCATCCTGGAAGGAGGCGGCATGAGGGGACTCTTCACCGCCGGTGTGTTGGACGTGTTTCAGGAGCACGACATCCTGGTGGACGGTGTCGTGGGTGTGAGTGCAGGCGCCTTGTTCGGCTGCAACTACATTTCGCGACAGGCCGGACGTGCGCTGCGCTACAATCTGCGCTTCAAAGACGACCCTCGCTACATGGGCCTGCGGGCCCTGTGGAAGACCGGCAACATCGTGGCTCCGGAGTTTTCCTACCACACGTTGCCCTGCGAGCTGGACATCTTCGACTTTGAAACCTTCAACAACAGTTCGGTTGAGTTTCATGTCGTTGCCACCGATGCCGAAAAGGGCGTCCCCTTCTATAAAAAAATCGACAAGATGGACGACACCGGGCTCGAATGGATGCGCGCCTCCGCTTCCATGCCGATTGTTTCAACCCCGGTGGAACTGGAAGGCATGAAGCTGCTCGACGGCGGCGTGACGGACAGTATCCCCCTGAAATATTTCCAGAAACAAGGCTTCGAGCGCAACATCGTCGTGCTCACACAGCCCAAAGGCTATACGAAATCCAGAACCAAACTCATGCCTCTGTTCCACCTGCTGATGCGCGATTATCCGGAAATCACGAAATGCATGGCCCGCAGGCATTTGATGTACAACAGCCAGTTGGAATACATTGCCGAACAGGAATCCATAGGCAACATCATCATCCTCTGCCCCGAACGTCCTTTGAAGATCGGGCGCACGGAACAAAATGCCGACAAGATGATGTCGGTGCACGAACGGGGACGCATCTGTGCCCTGCAGAATCTGCAGAGAATTAAAGACTTTCTTGCAGAGAAAAAGACAAAGGAATAATCGTCAGGCCTCTTCCGACGTTGCAGACTCCTCAGAGGGAGAATCCTCCGGCGTCTCGGCATTGCCGGTGGCATCAACAACCTCGAAGTCCACATAAGAGGCTTCGATTTCACGCTGACGGCGGCGCTCTTCTTCCGCCTGCTTACGCTCGTAGATGCGGTTGTAGTGACGAAGACGGAGAGCCAGGAACATATCCGTGAGGGCGTAAATCGAAATGGTGATGCCCAGCAACTTGAAACAGGTTGCGATGGACTCCAGCGGACGAACAATAATATAGAGACCCACACCCAAAAAGACCAGCGGCAGAATAAAACCCAGAATGCTCAAAGGAGCCACACTGCGATAGCTGACCTGTGCTCCGAGTTGAGACACTCCGGCCATCACCAGCAAAACGCCGAAAAGGATAACCAGGTAGGACACAAACAGATGAGGTGCGACGATGGGCACAATACCCAACAGTATGCAACCGAAGGAGCCGATGGGGAAGAACGGCTTCACCGAAGAATTCATACGGGTGAACAGCCAAGCCGAAACACCTACTACACCGGACAAAACAAAGAAGCCGCCGATGATTTGAACAATGAGCGTGGGCATATCTTCCGCCTTAAAAAAGAGCAAAAGACCGATGCACAGACTCAGGAAACTGCGAAATAAAGTACTGCCTAACACTTTCATACTGCAAAAATACTCTTTTTCGCGTGAACAAAAGTGAAGAAGGCATTTTTTTTCTTGGGAGGAGGGATTTTTTTATCCTTTTTTTGTATATTTGCCCACGAAATTGTAAAAAATGCACCTATGAAACGCACATTTCTTGCTATACTAATGCTGATGCCGACCATTTTACAGGCACAGACCAAACAAGTGAGCGAAGCGGACATCAATACGCTGAATTCGTCCACGACAATCGGCACCGTCAGCATCCATGATCCGAGCATCGTATACAGCCCTGACAATAAGACCTACTACGTCTGGGGATCCCACTTGGGCAACGGCAAAAGCACGGATCTCAAGTCGTGGACCGTCATGCACAACAGCATTTGGTTCGATCCGTATTTCGTCCGCTTGGCACATCAGGGTGACGCAACGGGAGAAGCCACGAATGTTCGCGCGGCATTCAACATCCAGCAGATCACCAAGACCAAAAACTATCAAGGCACGGAAGTGGACATGCCCAACTTCGACGCCGAGTCGTATGCCAACCGATACGCCGCACCCGGTGACGAGAAGGAATTCTATATCGACGGCAACATGTGGGCGCCGGACATCATCTACAATCCCACGATGGGCAAATGGTGCTTTTATCTGTCCATCAACGGTCCGCAATGGAACAGCATCATCATCCTGCTGACTTCCAACTCAGCAGAAGGGCCTTGGACGTATCAGGGGCCGGTTGTCATGGGTGGCTTCAACGGCAATACCGGCGCACCCGCTCTCAGCGAAACCGATCTCTCTATCGCCATCGGTGCAACGTCCATTCCCAGCCGCTACACTATTGGCAACAATTGGGGCAATTATTGGCCCAACTGTATCGACCCTTGCGTGTTTTTTGACGAAACTGGTGAACTTTGGATAGCCTACGGCTCATGGTCTGGTGGCATCTTCATGCTCAAGTTGGACAAGGAGACCGGTCTCAACGATTATAAGTACAACTACACCAACAACCCGTCCGACTACAGCGCCCAAGGAAGAAACGGCGTGAAAGATCCCTACTTCGGCCGCAAGATTGCCGGCGGCTACTATGTCAGCGGCGAGGGCCCGTATATCAAATATATTGGCGGCTACTATTACCTCTTCATGAGCTATGGCGGATTCGGTCCCCGCGAAGGCTATGAGATGCGCATCTTCCGCAGCACCTCTCCCCTCGGTCCGTACAAGGATGCGGCCGGTCGTTCCGCGCTCTTTACGAACTATGTTTTCAACTACAATACTGCCGACAGAACTACGGATGACACCCGAGGCACCAAACTGATGAGTGCGTTCACCGGTTGGGGCGAAATGCAGACTCAGGGTTGGAACAGTCAGGGACACAATTCCGCCGTGATTAATTCCGCCACCAACCAGGCTTTTGTGGTTTATCACACCAAGTACAACGACGGCACAGCCGGACATCTGGTGCACATTCAGCAGCTCTTCCAGAACGAGAGCGGATGGCTGGTGGCTTCGCCTTTTGCCTACAACGGCGGGACGGAAACCTTGGATACGCCCAAGACGTCACACTACACCGCAGACGACATCGTCGGCGATTGGCATGTGCTCCGTCACTACTACAAGATGAAGCAGGACAGCACAACCATTGCCAACCACAAGCCCGTGATGGTAACGCTGAAAGAAGACGGCACCGTAAAAGGCGCCACCAGCAGTTACGACGGTACGTGGAGCGTAAAAGAAGGCACGGACTATATCACGCTTGCTTTGGCCAACGGCACCTACCAGGGCGTCATCTGTTCCAACTCGATGAACGGTGACAGCCGGGGCGCAGCCTGGACCGGCAACAACCACAAGACCATCTCCTTCACCTGCGTGGATAACACAAACATTGCCAATAACAGCGGCACGCCCCTGTGGGGCTACAAGTTGGAGCCTCGCTCGGCCATTGCACTTAACTTCCCCAAGCTTACTCTGCCGGTCAAAAACAGCACGTTGTCCTCTAATCAGAATGTGTATGCAGAGATGACGGAGAATGTTACAGAGTCCTGGACTTCCACCAACACCGACGTGCTGACCAACACCGGCAAGTTCCGTGCACCTGAGACGGCTCCCACTTCACTCACCGTCAAATTCACCGGACGTTTGGATTGCGGAGATTATTACTGGTCGGATTCATACAGTTGGACATACAACAACAGGACAAAACGCATCAGCATCGGTTTTGCCAACGGTGACTACAGCAGCGGCCTGACGGCCTATTACAACTTCGACGACATTCCCGTAGTCAACCAGAAGGACGAAAGCCAGGTGGCCACACTCGGCATTGCCGGCACGGGCGGCACGGTGCCTGCTCTTGAAGAAGACAGCGCCTATCGCTGCGGAAAAGTGTTGCACCAATACTTCGGCGCACAGCAGCGCTGCAGTTATACCCGTATCGTGAATCCGCTCAAGGGGCAGAACCTTGAAGGCGCTACCGTTTCTCTTTGGGTAAAGCGTTTGGACAGCAACGTGTGGGATGCCTTGTGGAGTTTCTTTAACGGCACCACCTCTTCTGCAACGGGTGAGCGCCTCTATCTGACCGGAAACACCTACCTGGGTTACAACAACAATAACGGCACGTGGTTTGACATCAACCATCCCGAAAGCGTCACCTCAAAGAATATTCCGGCGAACACTTGGACCCTTGTGACCTATGTCTTCACCGAAAGCGGCATCACGCTCTACATCAACGGAGAAGCCAAGGCCAACGAGAGTTATGCCGGCAGTGCGGATGCCGACGCCTTTGACTACAGCAAGGTGCTCGACTGGATGAGCAGCGCCAACTACTTCTATCTGGGCATGGGCAGCTTCTGGGGCAGTGCTCCCGCCATGTTCGACGACTTGCTCATCTACAACAGAGCCCTCACAGAGGAAGACATCGCCGGACTCACCGTCATGGCCAATCGCGACTTCAACTTCGCCACCGGCCACTACCCCACCGTTATCTATGATCTGAGCGAAAAAGAAACGCCGGAAACGCCTCAACCAGCCTCCGGCATCATCTACGACCTGAACGGCCGACGTCTGAACGCTGTGCCTCAGAAGGGCATCTACATTCAGGATGGCAAGAAGAAAATAGCGTTGTAATTACGCCCTGTATTGATCGTCTCCCGGCGGGCGCTGTACCAGTCGGGAGACGTTTTTGTATCCACATCGGACACGAAAACATCGCGAACGCCACACTCCTCCAGGAGCCAGCGGTTGGCCTCACGCAGGTCTATATGCCATTTCTCCCGACGCTGAGCGATCTGCCTCATCGGGAAACCTTCTTTTTCAAAAGCCTCATAGACTTCATCACCGACTTCAAAAGACGCCTGTGATATGCCCGGGCCGATGATGGCATGACAGTCCGAAACGGACGTGATCAGCCCGCGAGCCTTCATCTCATCCAGTGTGCGGCAGACAATGCGCGACACTGTTCCTCGCCATCCGGCATGAACAGCAGCCACGACGGGATGCTCCTGACTGGCGTAAAGGAGAACCGGAATGCAATCTGCAGTCTTCACGGCAACACAAAGTCCCGGGACATCCGTAAAGACGGCATCCGTATCCGCCGGACGTCCGGCATCTTTGACGTAAACCACATTAGCAGAATGCACCTGGCGCGGAAGAGCCACGCCCCATGCACCGGAAGGAGGAAGGAAACTTCCGTCGTCACACAACGGGAAGTCCTTATCTTTACCGACAGAAAAGGCCCGAAAGCGCTCAGGCGTCCGATACGTCATCGTCCCACTCCTCCTCAATCAGTTCTTCGTCATCTCCCTCCTCTTCCTCCACAGAGAGATCCAAATCATCTTCATCGTCGTGCATGAAGGAGAAGTCCTTGTCCCTGTGAACCAGCGTTTCGTTCTGGCTGATGGCCGTCATCTTGTTGCTTTCGCTGTTCAGCGCGCGCCACAGCACGTCCTTGAGCTCCGTGAGTCCTGTCTGCGCCACAGAGGAGATGAAAACCACAGGGAGGTCTTCAGGCAAATCTTCCCGCAGCATCTCTATAAGCTCCTCGTCCAGCAGATCGCTTTTCGTCACAGCCAGCACCCTCTGCTTGTCCAGCATCTCCGGATTAAACTTACGCAATTCCCCCAAAAGCACCTCGTACTCCGCGCGAATATTGTCCGCATCGCCGGGCACCATGAAAAGCAACAGGCTGTTGCGCTCAATATGACGCAGGAACCGCAATCCCAGTCCGCGACCCTCTGCCGCCCCTTCGATGATGCCGGGGATGTCGGCCATCACGAAACTCTGGTTGTCGCGGTATGAGACGATGCCCAACTGGGGCTCCATCGTGGTAAACGGATAATCCGCAATCTTGGGACGGGCGCTGGACAGAGCACTCAACAAAGTGCTCTTACCCGCATTGGGGAAACCCACCATACCCACGTCGGCCAACAGCTTCAACTCCAGCACCACGAGCAATTCCTGCATGGGCTCTCCGGGCTGTGCATAACGGGGAGCCTGATTCGTAGACGTGCGGAAATTCCAATTGCCCAAACCGCCCCGTCCGCCTTTCAGCAGCATCACCTCCTGACCGTCTTCGGTGATGTCGCAAATATATTCGCCCGTCTGGGCGTTATACACCACCGTGCCGCACGGCACATCGATATACCGGTCCTCTCCGTCCGCTCCGGTGCTGCGACTCTTGCCGCCGGCTTCACCGTTGGTGGCAAAGACATGACGCTGGTAGCGCAAATGGAGCAAGGTCCAATAGTTGTGGTTTCCGCGCAGGATGACGTGTCCGCCCCTGCCGCCGTCGCCGCCGTCGGGACCGCCGTTGGGCACATACTTGGCCCGGTGCATGTGCATAGACCCTCTGCCGCCCTTACCGGAGCGGCAGAGAATCTTCACATAATCGACGAAGTTGCTTTCCAAACCTTCGTTTACTGCTTGTCCAGGAAGGCGAAAATCTCAGAGAGCATCTGCTCTTTGCTTCCCTTCCAGGTGAATGTGTGACGGATGCCTTCCTTCTGGAACCACTCTGCCAAAGGCTCTGTCTGGCTGTGATAAACGGCGAAACGCTTCTTGATGGTCTCTTCGTTATCATCGGCTCTACCCTGCTCTATAGCGCGGTTAAGCAAACGCTTCAAAAGCGTATCCTCGTCCACGATCAGCTCCACCATCACGCCCATATCGTCACCGCGCTCAGCCAGCATCTGCTTCAGGGCCTCTGCCTGTGCGATGGTGCGGGGAAAGCCGTCGAATATCACGCCCTTTCCTTTGGGCAGGGCGTCATAAGTCTTAGCCAGGATGTCAATCATCAGAGAGTCGGGCAGGAGCTGTCCCTGGTCGATGTATCCCTTGGCGGTTTTTCCCAACTCCGTGCCGTTCTTCATCTCGGCACGCAGCACATCGCCCGTACTGATGTGTCCCATCTCGTAACGGGCTACAATCTCGTCGCTGTAGGTGCCTTTGCCCGAGCCGGGAGCACCGAAAATAATAATGTTCTTCATTTTTTTATCATATTATTTTTTCTGTTTTCCACAACGTAAATACCCTTGAGGTTTCGGCCGTAACCGTCATAATCCAGACCGTAGCCTACGATAAAACCGTTGGGTATGGAGAGACAGCAATAGCGGATATCCAACTGCACCTGCAGCTTGTCGGGCTTGGTGAGCAGCGTGCAGATGTCAATGCTGGCGGGATTGTGTCCCTTGAGCGTCTCCAGCATATGGGCCATCGTGATGCCCGTGTCCACGATATCCTCCACGATCACCACGTGACGGCCTGTGATATCCACGTTCAGACCTATCAGTTCACGCACCGTGCCGGTGGTGTCAACGCCCTGATAGGATGTCATCTTCACGAAACTGATTTCACACGGGATGTCCACCTCGCGGATGAGGTCGGCCGCAAACACGAAACTGCCGTTCAGCACACACAGGAAAAGGGGATCCTTTCCCTCGTAGTCACGGGTGATTTCTGCTGCCACACGCTTCACTTCTTTGCTGAGTTCCTCAGGCGTAATAAAAGGTACAAACCTTCTGTCCTTAACTAAAATGCTGTCCATTATGCTTCAATTTGTTTACAAATATACACTTTTTTTATGGATGCCTTGGCAAGAACGGCAACTTTTTTGTATCTTTGTCCGCAAATTGTAATTCAACAACAATGAAAAGACTCTTTTTTGCACTTGCAACACTCATGCTTTTCTGCACCCGGGACATGAATGTGGCAGCTCAGACGGAAACCGAAGCTTTTGTACCCGGCAGCACCTTGGAAGGTGTGTGCTATTACCTCCCGCGCACCGCTCTTCGCGTTGTGGTTAAGGCTGAGAAGACCGTCACCCGTCCCGGCGATTTTGCCAAATACGCCTTCAAATATCTCCGCCTTCAGGATGTGCCCGACCAGGTGACCACCGCGTGGACCATTAAAAGCGTGGAGCTGCAGCCTTACGGCGTTCCCGACAAGAGCAAAGCCTACACCATCCACCTGAAGAGCAAGACCGTGGCTCCTCTCGTAGGACTTAGCCGCGACGGCATATTGCTCTCCATCAACACCGATGCCGATGAAGCGACTTTACCTCCCCTACCCGAACGCATTCCGGCTCCCAAAGCAGCCAATCCTCGCGACTACATGAACCAGGAGATGCTTTCCGCCGGAAGCGTGGCCAAGATGGCCGAGCTGGTGGCACAGGAGATCTACGACATCCGCGACAGCCGCAACGCCCTGATCAGAGGAGAAGCGGACAACACGCCCAAGGACGGAGCACAACTGCAACTGATGCTCAATCAGATGGACCTGCAAACCGAGGCTCTGGAGTCTCTTTTCAAAGGCACCAAGGAAACCAGCACGGAGGTCTTCTCCCTTTCTGTGATCCCCTCAGAGGTGACCTCCAAAATGCTCCTCTGCCGCTTCTCTCAGAAATTGGGACTGGTGGATGCCGACGACCTCAGCGGCGAGCCGGTTTATCTCAGCATTGAGAATCTTGAGACCCTGCCGACACCCGTACAGGACGAAACAACGGAGAAGAAACTGGCCAAAGTGGAGAAAGGCGTCTTCTACAATGTACCCGCAAGGATGAAGGCCACCATCTTCACCGCCTCGCAGAAACTGGCAGAGTTGGAAACCCCGATGGGCCAATTCGGCTGTGTGCAGCTGCTCTCCAACCTGCTCTTCGATAAGAAAACCACCACGAAAGTCACCTTCTTCCAGCAGACCGGTGGCACAAAGGACGTGATGGAGTAGTTCCATCACGAAAATAGGGAAATGAGAGATGGCCTCCGTTTGGGGGCCATTTTTTTGTTTCCGGATAACTATATGCTGTTTCGCGCATGCTTTTCAGGCCTAAAACGGCCCTTTGTCGAGACTAATTGTCCTGCTTTTGAGGGTAAAAGCAATGAGCTGTGCTCTTGACAGGGCAACGTATCTTGCTGTATTTTTGCCTTTTAGGAGACATCTTGAGAGTATTTTTGTTCCAGTTCCAGTTGTTCCAGTTATTTTTTGAGGGTGTCACTTTCTCTTGTTTTATTATATATATATATATATTTATATATTAATTAGTTACATAATATATAAGAGAGGTTGCAGGTGTCTCATTTTTAATTGGAACAACTGGAAATGGAACAGAATGAGCGTTTGTCTCACAGTATTCTACTCTCTCCAAAGCCTTCTCTTCCCTCTACCTTCGCCCAGAGTCGCCGCATCACTGCTGCAGAGCCGCTGCATCACTGCTGATTTATCGGACTCAATGAATATTCGGGTTATGCAAAAAATGCATTCAACGGACATTTTTACGGATGTCCGAAATGTCCGTTATGTCCGTTCGCGACGCTTTGCGGACATAACGGACATAACGGACAAGCGTTAATTGTGTCCGTTCGTTGTTGCAAAAAGGCCGTCAAAAAACCTGAGTTAACTCAAACGATCGATCGGGTTAACTCACACGATGTGAAGTGCACCCCAAAAGTTGGACAAAAAACTTTTAGGGTACATTATGTCAAAAACAAAGAGGAAGAAACATGACTATGCAGACCTTCTAAAATATATGCGTCTGTTGGACGAAGGTCGGACTTTTAGCTTTATTCAAGAAAAGTATGGTATCTGTGCTGCTCAACTGAAAGTTATATGGGTCAAATACAAAGAAGTCGGATCCGTCGGTTTGAAGAAAAATGCAAAAATTAAGATTGATTTTGCATTAAAGAGGAAAATAATTTTGGATATTGCAGAAAATCATTTAACTTTGCACTCTGCTGCGCTGAAGTACGGTGTGCACCCTATAACAATCTCCCGCTGGTCAGGCATGTATAGAAAGGGAGGCTGGCGTGCACTTTTGAATGTAAGAGAGCGTAGCATGCTATCAGATATGGGCAGACCGAAAAAGAACAGCGGGCCAGTGACAGAACTTGAGGTCCTTCGCAAAGAGAATGAACGCTTAAGACTTGAGAATCTCCTGCTAAAAAAAGTGAAAGCCTTAGTAGAGGAAAGAGAAGCCCGAAACAGAGCGATTGGGCATGGGCCATCGAAGAACTAAGGCGTAATGAGCATGCGGATTTAGATGTCCTGCTGGAGCTCAAGATGATGGCACGTAGTACATTCTATTATCACCTCAAGCATCACAAGAAGCAAGACAAGTACAAGGAAGTAAAAGATATGATATGCATCATATTCCATAAGCATAAAGGACGATACGGATACCGGCGTATAACGCTGGAACTTCGTAAGGATGGCAGTCTTATCAATCACAAGACAGTCAAGAAGCTTATGGACGAAATGGAACTGAAGAGCGAGGTGAGGAAGGTGAAATTTCACTCCTATAAAGGAGAAGTTGGCAAGACTGCGCCTAATATCATAGACAGGGATTTTACAGCTGAAAGACCTTATCAGAAGTTGGCAACAGACGTGACCCAGATGACGATCGGCGGACGCAAGATTTACCTGTCACCTATACTTGACATGTGCGATGGTGAGATCCTTGCATATTCAATCACAGAGAAGCCAAACATGGAAATGGTACTCGGTATGCTCAACCGGATGTATGAGCGCGTAGACCTCCCTGAAGGTGTCGTATTGCACTCTGATCAGGGTTGGCACTACCGGCATGCAGCCTATCAGGACAGCCTGAAGGAGCATGGTATCATCCAAAGTATGTCCCGTAAAGGAAACTGTTTGGACAATGCCATGATGGAGAACTTCTTTGGTATCATGAAGTCAGAATTGCTTTATCCAGGTAAGTACACATCTATGGAAGTCTTCAAAAAAGACCTGATAGAATACATTGATTATTACAATAATGAGAGAATAAAACTCAGATTAAAAGGAATGAGTCCAGTACAATACAGGACTCAATATCAAATAAATAATAATGTTTAATCCGTCCAAATATTGGGGGTCACTTCAGATCGTTTGAGTTAACTCACGGTTTTTGAGCTCAGAAAGGCCTTTCGTAAAAATAGTTACTATATTTTTTGAATTTTTCTCGCAATGTTACTATATTATGCACATTAAACGGAATTCAAAAGATATGGGAAAAGGAATGTTAGTGATAAAAGTGGCCAAAGAGTATCAGAACCTTGGGTTGACGCAGGATGAACTGGTGGAGGCAGGATTCGAAGGACTGAAAAAAGCAGCCAAGAAGTTCCACGAACAGGATAAGCCCGACTACAAGTTCGAAAGTTACACTGTCTGGTGGATTCGACAGAGTATGATTCAGGCTATTAAGTCAAAGAAATAGTCAAAGAAAATGCAAGACTGGAGTAATTCTGCGCTAAAAAAAAACACACAGTAATTAAGAAGTAATTCCATTGGTATTTTATATCTTTACTCGCGAATAATACCAAGAAAAAAACTTATAAAACCTCGCGATGTATGGGGAATCGCTAATACTACTATGGCAAATAGAATTGAAATTAACGGTACGAATCTTGTAGAGGAGTTTTGCAAGGAGTATGAGTCAAAGAATGAAAAGTTCCTGCTCTTTGATTTGGCAAATGCCAACGAAAATGCCAACACAAAGGTGTTGAGGTATTTGCTGAAGTACAACAACTGCCAGTTCTTGGATTCGTTCTTAAACAGAATCGGCTTACCAAAGCCGAATGGTTCTGCCTACATCTCGGATCAAGAAAAAGCTATCGGCCCCAAGGATACGGGCTTCATTGATTTGTATATCCAATACGACGACGTACACATCATCATTGAAAACAAAATATATGGTGCCGGTGATACTGAGAAACAACTGGCACGATATATCGCTACGGTGAATGGCATTTCCGACAAGGAATTTGGAGCATGGTATGCGAATCCTTCTGTTTGTAAGAATACTCATGTGGTTTACCAGACTGCGGACGGAACGAAGGAACCCTCAGCTGACAGTTTGCCAGAGGGACTTAAAAACCTCATCACTTATTACACCATCAACTATAACGATGACATCTTGCCTTGGTTGGAAGAGGACGTGATGCCTTACATCCCATATGCTGACGATGGAATGATGATTGCCGGTGTGCGGCAGTATATTGCTTTCCTGAAACAACTTCTTACTGACGAGTCTTCAAAAGTCGTTGATGCTTTTGTCAAGTGGCTGAAGGGCAACGATGTTGATAACTACTATTCATTGTTGGGAGCCATTAATCCGAAAATCACATATGACAACGAGAATATCATAAAATCCTTGCGCAAAGAATTAGGTGCTCGTGCTGAGGCGATTTTCTCTGGAGATGTGGAAGGTGAGTGGGTGCTGCATTTTACTCCAACTTTCATCATTCTTTATAAGAAATCATGGGCTGCTCTCGACACCCGTAAGTATTCTATTCCCTCTCTCTATCTTTATGCCGGCAACACTGGTTATTTCCTCAAGAAGAACTGTATAAGTACGTTGACCTTAGGTGTGGATCATCTTTCACCAAGTATGAAAGGGAAGTATCCTAATTTGAAATATGGAAACCACGATAAAAATGTCGCATTCCCGCTGTTAGAAAATCCTGGCAGCATCATGTGCTCTGACATCAACAATCAGGATGCACGAAAAGAGTTCTATAAGGAGATTATAACAAAAGTACAATCTGTGATAGATGCCATCGACAATAATGTTGTTGCGGCATTACGGGCCAGTGATACTCCAATCACTCCTGACATAATCTTAGAGAAGGCGGTAGCTGCAATCAAATAGAACGTCTCAATCCTCTACTATATCTTTGTTTTCCCATAATGTTTAAATAAATTTAATAATTTAACATTTAAGCCTTTTTGGGAGTCAACCTATTTCAGTACAAGACAGAGAAGGATTACCTAAATTACTTTACACCGCATTATTATGAAAAATGAAGAGATTATTGGCTTAGCCAAGGAATTGGAAAAACAAAGAAATAAGGCCAGACATCAGAATCCTTACAATGTGTTTACAGCATGGGAAATGAGTGAAAATGACCACACAAAATTGCTGTTGGCACTGTTGCGCTATCAAAATTCGAATGGGCGTTATCCACTGCTCACAAGTTTCTTGAACAGATTCGCGAAGGGGCACGACAAGATGATTCATTATCAGAATCTTTCGGATGTTAGCGTTCGTTTTAATCCACGATATGACAAAGATGCCAAACACAGTTTCATTGACGGACTCATCACCTTTACTGCCAAAGGAAAACGCATTGCAGTCATCATAGAGAACAAGATTTTTGATGCTCCCGACCAAAAGAATCAGATTCGTCGCTATATCACTCACATGACTGAGGACGAACAGATTGCGAAAGACAATGTTTGGGTGTTCTACCTTACAGGCAACGGCGCTAAGGAAATTGATGAAATCAGTTATCATCCAAATGATGAGAGCGAGGCAACAAACATTGGTCGACGCTTTGTAGCCCTTACTTATTACGAAGATATTATAGAATGGTTGAAGCGTGATATCCTTGAACTCCGCATATACCCAGAATCACTGACAAGCGTAGTCCGTGCTTATATTGAATCTCTTGAAAAGGACATTTTCTGCGAAGACGCCACCGACACATGGCAGAAGGACATGTTGTGCAAGACTTTGACTGGGCACCACAATCTGAAGAAGATGTCCGACGGAGACTTTGACAGTCTCTATTCTTTCCTTAATTCTGTACAGGAGATACGCAAAGAAATCGCAAAAGAAGATGAGCAAGACATTATTACCGTTAACAATCTTTATGGTGTCATAAGAGGTCTTATCCATGATGTTGAGCAAATGTCCTTTGCTGAATTTGAACGGTGCAGTATTGAGATTCTGAATAACTGGTGGAAAAAAGAATTGAAGACGCTAAAGGGCGTACAATGGATTGCCAAGCATCGAGGTCTCCGAAGTGGTGATAAGGGGTATGTACAGATTGGTCTTTCCACTGAATGGGGAACAGCCCATCTGGAATGGATTCCCGTCAGTGCGAAGAGTATGTGCTTAGGAAAAGAGTATTACTTGGAATTGCATGTGGAAAACGATAAGGTTCTTGCCGAAAAATGGCGCGATGAACTGAATAGCCATTCTATTTTACTACCAGAGAACTGTGATAAAGGAAAAGTGGGTTCAAGCAAGTTACTTCGCTATAAGTGTCAAACCTTGAAGCCAATTGCAAAGATGAGTCAAAAGGATTTGACTGCATTGCTGACAAAAGTTTATACACAGGATTTGAACTTCTGCTGTAGAATGCTTGTTGAGCAATATGAAGAGTACCATAATAGGTATCTTTAATTATCTGGAAGGAGAAACCAATAAAAACGAAGAGATATGAGCGAGAACTCTTATTATGTAACTGAAATGCTGCTTGATGGTGAAACGGAAAGATATTTCAGCATGATAGAACCCGCCGCCAGTCGTGAAGCCCTCCTCCGCTACTGCGAGCTCGACACCTGGGCTATGGTGAAGGTGTGGGAGAAGTTGAAAAAAAGGCTGGCGCTATTTGAATTTATAGAGAGAATTGACTATATTGGTTTCAATAAGAACCTCGCGAAGTATAGGTGAATCGATGGAAATTAGCATGGAGAACCAAATTTTGAATCTTTACAAGAGCTTTGCCTACCAGAGACTAAATCAAGAAAGCATAACACACAGAAAATCAATACCAGCCAGGCAATGAAAGGCACACGCAGAGACCACGCAGAGACCACGCAGAGACCGAGCAGAGGCCGTGATTGGGGCCTTTCCTGTAAAGATTTAGTTAGAGTCTAGTAAAACCATAGAATTGTTGATATGAATTATAATGAATACCTAAACCAGATTATCCGCTTCAATGGGGATAAAGACCTCCTCATGATGAAGGAAAAATACAACGATCCTTCTTTCTTTGAAATTATCTCCAAGGAAAGAAGCGAAACTACTTTCTCGTCTTTTCTGAAATGGCTTTTTTCTATCAAAGTGTCTTTGGATACTGCTTCCCCTGTGATGATGCTTCTTGATATATTGGTTCGACGGAGCAATGAACAACAGGGAAGCACTGTTTTAATCCCGGAGAATCTGAAAACATGGATTGTTTCCCGGAAAATAAAGATGCAATCATTATATGTTGAAACAGAACAATCTGTAAGCTCTCTTGCCAGGAATGTGTTCGATGCCCTATGCGAGAATAACAAGGATGAATATAAAAAAGGCTATGAAACAGGGTGGATTGATTATCCTGATTTCGTAAATGCTCTCCAAATTGCTTCAAACAGTCAGGATCGAATCGATTTGTTTATTGATTGTGATATTGTTGATATAAGTGGAGATAACAAGAAACTCCAGATTATTATTGAGAATAAAATAGACTCGAAGGAGGGTGGCGCGAAAAAGTACAAAGAAAACACTCGACTGCCCAAAGAGTATTTAGACGCCTCACAGACAACACGATATTATTTAGGCACACATCGCACAGACAAGACTGCTGGAGATGTTTACCAATTATATGTCTATCTCACACCTCTCCCCTCTGCTCAGTTAGACGACTTCCATCACTTGGAAGAGGAACATTCTGCTGAATTACGAGACAACGAGCATTTCATTCAAATTAATTATCAAGATATTTTGGATGGAATCATTGTGCCATTACTCCATTCGACATCCTTGTCGAGTCGTTCACGATTCTTCTTGGAAGAATTCAAAAATGAGTTAACTTATCCAAATGTTGAGGCAACAGGAGGAACATCATTCATTGCGGTGAGTGAAGATGCCTCAGCAAAAATCTCGAGCAAATGGGAAGAGTATAAAACCCTTATCACTGATTCTGCCATTGTGGCTGTACAGGAACCCGTCTGGTGTTTTGCTGGGACATATTATAATTACCAACCGAAAGGCGAATTACTTGCCCACATGATATCCCGTAATATGTATAGTCAATTACAACAGAAGGGGTGGGTGTCTGATAAGCAAGACAAAAAGTATAACAAGGCGATAAAAGGAAGTTCCGTCTATTATTCTTCCAGGGCATGGTTTAGCAGCATAGAGCAATTTGCACAACAGGAAAACATAGGCATCCATCAAGTCAACCTTTCGGATGCAAACACAAAAGATCTTCTACTGTCTTTCTGGGAAGAAAACAAACTTTTCTTAAGTGCATTAATGCATAGCTTAAAACCAGATGACAAAAAGGAAATACAATGCATATTAGATTCCTTGGCAAAACGAGATACTTCAAAATATATGGTATATTATAATGACCGACCTGTCTGCAACCTACCATTGAATAATGCTCATACTGTATGGTGCATAGCAAACCTTTGGGTAAAGCTCCAAGAACGGACAGTAAGTCTGGAAGAATTGAATAAAGTCTTCCCGAGACGAATAAGTCATTACTATGATTCCGGGAAGTGGTATCAGCATCTTTTTGTAGAAAAAAGAAATGGTACTTTTGATGGAGAAAACGGAAACAAGCAAAAAATACCACTTGGCTGTTGGGACATTGACGGGGGTGGCAAATATGATATACTTCTGACCTATCCTGCTATGAGTTTTCCACCGAAATATGCGACACTTTTGAAAATGTGGCGACGAGATGATACAGAGGCGTTCATCAAATATGCCATGAACATACCTGAATTCAAAGATAAGCTTACCGTTATTAAAGAAAATAGACCTGGGCCATGGTGATGGTGTGAGATAACCACATAAACAGAACAGGAGCTCCAATTGCAATAAAGTATTAGTATGAGAACTTATTTAAGTCAATTTATACCTTATTCAGAGGACAGACGCGCCTACCCTTATCGGGTTATTTATCCGATGCATTTAGACTGCGTAAACTTTGCTCCTATCACCATTCTGTATGGTAACAACGGTAGTGGAAAATCAACCTTGCTGAATGTCATCGCCCGAAATATTGGCATTAAGAATATGACTCTGGGAAATGACAATGAGTACTTCGACGGATATACAAAGAAATGCTCTTCAAGTATTAGTCCTGAAGGAATTCCCGAAGACAGCGCATTGATTCGTAGCGAGGACATTATGGTGAAAATAGCCCGTCAACGTAAACTCTATGCAGGAATCAAAAACAGCATTCTTTCAAAAGACATATTAAGGGGTAGCGGAATAAGCAAGTCGCTCGTCCATAAAGCCCTAAAGGATCCGGAAGCCGTCAGTGCAAAGGACTATGCTCTCATGTCCAGATTTGAAGATTTCCGGACGGCAAAATTGGAACTGGGAAATGACGACGCTACATCAAACGGAGAAAAGGCATTGGAGTACTTTGAAGAGAACCTTTTTGATGAGTCACTCTATTTGCTCGACGAACCGGAAAACTCTATGGCACCCGCTTTTCAGCAGAAACTGGCCAAACATATAGAGTTGCTGGCATACCAACTGGATACTCAATTTGTTATTGCCACTCATTCGCCTTTCCTGCTTTCTATTGATGGAGCCAGAATCTACGATCTTGATTCACGTCCTTCTAGGGAAAAAGCATGGTATGAGTTGGAAAACATGAAAGCGTACTATAGCCTGTTCAAGAGGTTTGAGGATAAATTCGCAGGCAAAAGGCAAACTATGTCAAAAAACACTAATCTTATTTGAATTTTTAGAGAGAAATGACTATGTTATAAATTGTAGAACAAATAATAACTAAAACATTTTATGAGCGAAAGTCATGGAACATCCCTCAGACTGAAACGTCGTGAGGATTTAGCAAAAGTAGCAGCGTACGTAAAGCAGCAAGTGCGCGAAAAGAGTATAGAACAGGTGGGTGAAGACCTTTCTGGAGACAATGATTTCGTTGGGTTTCGGATTAATGAAGACAAGAACACTATCATCTGGCACGACTATGGACATCACGGAGAACATCTTGACTTCAATCCCATTGCTGATAGTGTCATCAAAGAGTTTCCAGACGTTGAGATGGAACGCCAAGGCTGGTGGGGACAAGAGGTGTGGAACTATATCATCGTTGATGGTGAATGGCAGCAATATACCCTTTGGAAATTTGTTGCCTATGCAAAAGGGAAAGGCGAGGAAGTACTCATGGAGTACAAAGAGATAACAGACGGACTGTCAGATGAAGAAAAACAAGGCGAACGTGACAGAATATGTAAAGAGCTGGCTGAGCAACACAGCGAAAAACTGCCAGGGGTTGAAATAGCGGTGTACTGTTATGACTACTTTGACTTAACATGTCACACTAATGAGTTCTACAGGGCAAAAGACGGTTGTACAAGCCATGAATATGTTGATGGCGGACTGGAAAGATTAATGTATGGCGACATTGATGAAATGGAGGACTGTATAGAGTGTGTAGGACAAGTGCTCTTATACCCCATGGAATGTGCCGCAGAAATTATCAAGCGGGCCCGTAAGGATGAAGATTGGTTCCCTCGATATGCTACAGAAATGATGCTTTATGGTGACACTGCACGCTATTTCAGTCAGATTGAACCATCCGATAAAGATTGGCTGATGAACCTGGCTGAAGAGCACACTGATATCGGAGCCATCTACTGTCTGCTGTTTGGTTTGAACAATAAGTTTCGGTACTGGAACGAGACATTTGTTGATGAAGACACCCATGAGGAAGTTACGCTGCTTCGCTATGTGTCTGTCAATGGTTCCACCTTCGAAAAGCAGGAAGGCGAGGAAGAACACCTGGTACAAATCATCATCAATGAACCTTATCATTACTCCAATGAAGAGATTATGAAGGTATATCGGGCGGCGCCCAACAATATCGAGCTTTTGCAAGTATGTATTGATAAGGGCGACAAAGACGCAACTCGCCAAATGTATGAGAAGTTCTATTATGGCGATGAGGAACACGGCATCTTCATCAACAAAAAACGGGCCAAGGAATACTACGATCTGGCTGGGGACGTTCCTTTTAAAGGTGAATGGGACCCCACAGACGATGACTGTGAGGATGATCCGACGACCTACGAATATACCCTCACAGGCGATGCTGCGACGCTCGATGGCATAGAAACCCTCATCCGCGACCTCTGCCAGAAGTTCGGAACCCCGGATAATGAGTTGGGACTCTTCGTGCCGCAGCGTCAGTTGATGAAGGTGCTCGTGGGTTCTGACGCAGGGTATTACCAGGGCAATGTGCTGAGTATGGAAAGAAATGCTTCAGATTGTCTCATCATCACGACGGAGGCAAATCATGGCGCGCCCCTGTTCTATGCCCTCCGACAGTGTTTCGGGAATCTGAATGTCGAGATGAAGGAAGCAGAATAAATTCTTTTTAAAAACGAGTACGACATCATAAAAAAACAAAAAAGGAGATAAAGATTATGAGTACCCCATCACATATCAACCCTATTCAAAGAATACTTGATTTTAACAGGGATTCACTGGTTCGTCAATTAACAAATCTATATGGGACTCCCTCCCTTTTTGATGTGCTTGACGTGTCACGCAGGGAAATGTCCATCAGTGCATTCCTTGCAGATTTGTTCCGTGAGGACGGATTTCATGGGATGGGCAATCTTCCATTAATGCTGCTCCTTGAAAAAGTCCTGGAAAGGGCCAAAGCACAGGAACAGCAAGACGAGGACATGAAGCAAGATTTGGGTATTCCTGAAAAATCACCATTCTTCCCCGCGCTGGAAAGGAGCATTTTAGCCAGAACGTTAGAGCCCTATAACATCCTTGTAAATACAGAGGTGGCTTTTTCCGATCCCGACGGAAATTCGGGCAGGACAGATATTGAAATCCAGTGTGACATCAATCCCCTACTCCCAGATAACCGGAAGACAGCAACAGTTAGTCATCTGACGATAGCTGTGGAAAACAAAATATATTCTGGGGAACATGACAACCAGACAGAAAAGTATTTCCGCCATTACGAATCTCTGTTGAAGAATGGCAAAAACAACCAACCAAGGAGTAAATACAACCTGTATGTTTATCTTGCTCCCTTATCCGACGAAGAAATGCATGAGATGCCTATGCCTAACTGTGACTGCAGGCATTTTGTTCAGATTAACTGGAATGACATTCTTGTTGGAGTGGTAGAGCCGCTGTTGGATCAACCTGGACTGTCTGCACGTGCACGCTTCTTCCTCGAAGAATTCCGCAGGAGTTTAGGCATATCATTCTCTGATGTCATAACATCTGATTCCGGCCTCAAGCCCGGTTTTCAGACTACAGTCTTGGCACTTAACGACACTCAGAAAGAAAGGCTTGTCACTTTCTGGAAGAAATACAGGGATCTGATTTCATGGGCCGTTGACGAGAAAAATCGTAATACAGATAACGTGGATGCAGAAAAGGACAACAAACGGCAGTATTACACCAAAGGCGACGGCCAAGGATACACTATGTCGCGTATGGTCCAGTCTGCAATCAGCGAATGGGCATCTATGCACACGTTTGATGATATTATTGACACGTTCTCCATTCGCAAAAGAGCAAAAACCAATAATATCATTGCAGAGGCGGATGTAGCCAATGCTGATTATTATTTCATGGATCAGGTCATTGAAACCTGTGATGGCAAACAGTGTGTCGTATATAAACTGTGGAATCAGGAAGAGTTTGACTCGTTTGTTCAAAAAGCAGCGGACGTTGGCATACGTATTGAGAAGTTCAAACCGGTCACGCTGTCAAAAGATGAATCCGCGCTTCTGCTTGAATTCTATGAAAAGAATGAAAGACTGATACTCACCGCATTGGAAACCATGCGCTTCAGCACCCCGTGGTGTAATGGGGAGGATATTGACTCGCCTGACGCGAATCTTCGTCATGAGCTGGAAGCGACTCTGCGCCGAATCCGTGTACGAAAAAACAGAAAGAAGGCGTAATAAAAAATAAGACGTAAACATAAAGAAAAAAAGAAATGAAACGAACGGTGTTTTCCCTACTGATATTGATGCTGACGATGGCTGCGCAGGCACAACGACAGCAGATATCGTATATCGAGGAGACCAAAAACTGGTATTACGTCTATGACGAACAGGGAAAGAAGATTGGCGGTCTGTCGCGTAGCAGCGTGGGCGAGCTCAAAGGCTGGGGTCGCGACTTCTTCGTAGCAAAACGCTACTCCTTCTACTATATCTGTGATGCCAAGGGAAAGACATTAAAGACAATGAACGTCTCTGATGTTGGCGAAATTGTCGGTGTTTCCAACAGCACCATCACCAGCCGTAAAGGCAGCTGGATATACATTTGGAACAAAGACGGGAAAAAGGTCAGCGCACGGAGTGCACATTAACCATCATCAAACACAGATTTGCTTATGGAGTACCCCCTTATTCATAGATATTCCCATTCCAAGGGTTGGATGAACGATAAGATGCCTCAGACAGGCGATACGGTTTACTACATTTCGCCTTCCGTGGATTATTACGTCAGGAAATCGACCGTCGTCGGTATAAAACAAATTAGAACTTTTCCTTTTCTTGAGAAGTGGGAGCTGACACTGGCCGACGGCACCGTGATAAACTACGATGAGACTTTCGAGTCAAAAGAGAAAGCTCTGGAGTACATCATCGATCGCATTAAATACGACATCGCGAGCAAACGCGCCTATATTCAATCCACACTCATGGAAATAGAGAAGTACGAACGCGTGCTGGCAAGGCTCGAGGAGAAAAACGACACAGATAATGAATAATTATCGGCTCCTTTGGCATGACGATATAAGAATCACAGGAATCAATTGTAATACAAAATGGAGAACACAGACAACACAACAACCCGCAAAGTTGACATGAATGTTGAAAAAGAAAGTCTTTTGAGGTTTATGCAGGATGCCGATTGCCTTGAAAGCCTTTCAAAATGGACAAATGGATTAAACATATTTGACGTACTGAAATAATCTGACTGACGAAAAATGGATAAAAGAAATGATCAATACTGTTTGCAAAAAGGACGGTTCTTATTCCTTCATGGAAACCGAATCGGCAAAGAGTTAATTACGGCTGTGGTTTCTCCAGAAGTATAGCGCAGATAATCCGAAAAAGTTGCCCTGATTTTTGAAATTTTTTCGCAAAGTTACTATATTATCATTACAAACCAAATAAAACGAAAATCATATTATGAGCGAAAGTCATGGAACATCCCTCAGACTGAAACGTCGTGAGGATTTAGCAAAAGTAGCAGCGTACGTAAAGCAGCAGGTGCGCGAAAAAAGTATGGAACAGGTAGGCAAGGACCTGTCTGAATTCGATGAAGCCGTGGATGTAGGTCTTCTGATTAATGAAAACAAAAACCATATCGACTGGATCGACTATGGGCACCACGGTGACCATCTCGATTTCGATTCCATTGCAGAAAGTGTCATCAAGGAGTTTCCTGAGGTTGAGATGGAACTTCAAGCCTGGTATGGACAAGAAGGGCGGAACTATGTCATCGTCGATGGGGAATGGCAGCAATATACTCTTTGGAAGTTTGTCGCATATACTGACGGAAAGGGCGAGGAGGTTCAATTGGAGTACAAGCAACTGGAAGAAGGACGCAGCGAGGAAGAAAAACATGAAGAGCGCGACAAGATGTGCAAGGAGATGGCAGAGCGCCTCAGCCAGCTACATCCTGACGTAGAGATTGCAGTATATGCTATTGACTGGTATGACTGGTGCACGAAGGTCGAGGAGTTCTATAGGGCAAAAGACGGACGCGCCACTAAAGAAATAGTTGACCGGGGATTGGTAGGGATAATGGTAGACTTTGAACATATGGAGTGGGTAGAGAGTATCGGTCATGTGCTTCTTCATCCGATGGAATTTGCTGCAGAACTCATCAAACGGACACGTAATGGTGAAGACTCTTATTATGTAACTGAAATGCTGCTTGATGGTGACACGGAAAGATATTTCAGCATGATAGAACCCGCTGACAAGGAATGGCTGACGGAGCTGATTGAGAAGCGCAAGTCAAAAGGTTAAAACGAAAAAAGTTGCCCACTTTTTTGAAATTTTTGAGTGATGTTTCTATATTGTGCCCGTCAGTAACTAAAACGAAACAACATGAATGCAAGAATTGAAAAACTGAGCCAAATGCTCGACAAGCATTATCGCCGTTACACAGAGACCTTCACAGATAAAGAAACGGGTAAGAGTGAGATTGTCAATCGTGAAGATATCAGCGACTGGGTGCTCTCCAAAGAAGAACGACAGCTCATAGAAGCAATAGCTGCCGATGTGCGCAATCTCAGTGATGAAGACCTGTTCGAATTCCAAAAACTTATCGCTAATTTCAAATACCGCGCATTTGATGAGATTTATATAGAAATGGTGCGCCGGGGTGAAGATATCTGGGCCTCAAAAATTGAAAGTCCTGCCACATTGCAAGAACTGAGTGACAAAGGCAACAAGTATGCCGGAGATGAACTGATGGAAAGAGCTTTGGCGTGTGGTGATTTGAATAAAAGAAGTAGAAGAAGACCTGTCTTCTTTACGATTAGAAACCTCGCCGGTATCCAGTTGATGCCAGAAGCGACAATCGAAATTACTCACTTGAAGCGCTGCGTAGAATTCGAATACCCCAACAGATACTACTATTACTTCCAAACCGACGACATGTATTGCGTGATTGAAGAGAGAGCCTTCAAGAGTTATAAGTCGCTGCTCGAGTTCATCACAGAGCTCAATCCAGACCCACGAAAGACAGACATCGTAGAAGAACCTGTTCCATTGAGCAGTCACACACCAGATCGATTTATCTATATCATCAGAGAATAATTTACGAAATAACAAAAAACAGGCCCTTTCGTAAAAAAGTTGCCCTATTTTTTGAAATTTCTGAGTGATGTTTCTATATTGTGTTCGTAACCTAAAAAAAAGAATTATGAACACTACAACAATCACTTTCACCTCTCTATCTTTATTTAAGAAATACCTTAGAAAACTCCAAAACGAAAAAGTTACAGATCTCCATTTTAAAGAATCCTATCCTTACACCATCACCTTTAACACAAAAACGACCAGAAGAACCAACAACCTCTTCAAACGTCTTCACCTTTCATTTATCCAACCCACCTACTACGCTCTTGCAGCGTAGTGAGGGGGAAAGAAGGAAAACAAAAAAAGAACTAACATTATGAGCCTCCTTAAAAAGAAAGACCTGTTGCTTGCCTCTATCATCAGGTCGTTTCCCATCTATGAACTACTGCAGATTCGCATAGAGGGCCATCGGTACCCTCGCCGGCGAATCTGTCAGCAGCGGTTAGGCTTCTTCGACACAAAGGAACATGCCGAGGAAGCCATGCTTTCGACTGTCGAGTTTCAGAAGCGAGTATGTCAGGAAAGGGGGCAGAATTACTATGATGACTGTTTCGGTTTCTTTCTGCTTGAACAATTTGTCCATAATAGGGAAAGCTCATTCTATCGGAACGAACGGCCTAATAAATGCTTCTCTTTTAACGCAGATGGAGACTTGGGTGACTTTGTCGCTTTGGATGAGATGGGATGGTATCGTGGTCGCAAGATAGAGGATATCCGCTTCAAAGTTGGCGACATCGTGGAGGTCGTAGATGGAAACTATGCAGATCTGGGCATCGTGGGAGCCCTTCCTCTGACTACTGACAAATACAGTCGGTTAGAAGAAGATCCCGAAGAGTGTGAGCATCCAAGCCATTTTCTTGATGAGAGTGACGACAGCTACCTCGTTTATACTCTTGGCGAAACAGGTTCTCACATCCATCCTGTCTGCTACACAGTGTTTCCGCCCACACATCCTGTTCCAAAGAATATCACCATTCGATTAAGAGAAATATTGAAGAGACAATCAAGTTCTTCTGAATGTTGATTTTTTTTTGAAAAAAGTTGTCATATTTTTTGAAATTTTTCATGATTGTTTCTATGTTATGTACAGAACAATTTTAATTCAAAAAATATGGCAACAACTATGAAAAGTAAGAAGACACAAACGAAGCCTGCCCCCACTCTGCTGCAGGCTATTGAGAAGGTGGTAGAACTGTCGAAGGACTCGCAGATGAGCGAAGAGTTCATGCTGAAAGCAGCACCGGAAATCGGTCTGTTGACAGAAAGCTTCGGCATCACGGAGCGCCAGGCAGTACTGTTTTGCATCTGCATGGAGAAAGGTCCCCGACGTGTGGATTATGATGATCTGGCCTCGTATCTGGATATGAATAAAATCAGTGTACTGAGCTATGCCAGCGATATTGATGCACTGGTACGTCGACGCCTGCTGAAGTACCGCGATGTGAAGGATGAAGATGACTTCGACATCCCCACCGTCGTCATCCGTTGTCTGAAGCACAACGAGGTGTATCAGTTGCCTCAGCGCAAAGGTCTGGACTGTGCCGCAATGTTTGAACTGCTTGACCAGTGGTTTGAGGATTTGGATGACGACGCCATCTCTATTGGAGAACTGCAGGAGGAAATGCAGACGCTCTTTGACGACAACAAGCAGGTGGGATTTGTTCACAAACTGAGTGAATACGGCCTCCACAAGGATGAAGAAGCTCTGGTCACCTTCTTCTGCCACCGACTGGTGAACGAGGATGACGACGATATCCGTTTTGGGCAAATGGAGGATCTCTTTGACACCAAGGCTAACTTCAACAACGCCAAAGCTAGTCTGCGCAGTGGCGAGCACAGGCTCTTGAGAAAGAACATCATTGAGTATCGCTGTGAAAACGGTATTGCCGACAATACCCGCTATAAACTGACAGAGAGTGCCAAACGAACGCTTTTGGCAGAAATGAAGATTAATGAGGTTGCCGAAAAACTGGCTGACGTCTTAGACTCCAGCGAGCTGACAGAGAAAAAGATGTTCTTCCCGAAAGATATCCAGCGACAGGTGGAGGAACTGACCAGTTTCCTTCAGCCGGAGAATTATCAGAAGATTCAGGAGCGCATGAAGGAGAAGGGATTCCGCAACGGCTTTGCCTGTCTGTTCTATGGCGGTCCCGGTACGGGTAAGACAGAAACCGTCTATCAGTTGGCCCGAAAGACGGGCAGAAACATCATGGTGGTAGATGTGCCGCAGTTGAAAAGTATGTGGGTGGGTCAGAGCGAGAAAAATGTGAAAGCACTCTTCGACCGCTATCGTGAACAGGTGAAGAAAGCCAAAGTGACTCCCATCCTGTTGTTCAACGAGGCAGACGCCATCATCAGCAAACGTAAGGACGGCGCCGTGAATGCCGTTGATAAGATGGAGAACTCGCTGCAAAACATCATCCTGCAGGAGATGGAGGCGCTGGACGGCATCATGATAGCCACCACGAATCTGCAGCAGAACATGGACAAAGCGTTTGAGCGCAGATTTCTTTACAAGATCAAGTTTGAAAAGCCCACAGAAGAGGCACGTGCCAACATTTGGCAGTCGATGATTCCTGAGCTCGGTGAACTGGACGTACACACCTTAGCCTCGAAGTATGACTTCAGTGGCGGCCAGATAGAGAACATCGCCCGTCACTACGCCATCGACACCATCCTGCACGGTGAGAGCGAAGATATGCTCCCCATGCTCATCCAACATTGCGACAACGAACGCCTCGACGAGAAAGAGATAAAAAGAATCGGCTTCTAAGTATAAATAACACAAGCCCCCGAGATATCGAAGGCTTGTGTTGGTTTATTACGGAATCCCTGCTTTAGAACTGGGCGTTGCCCGGAGTACGGGGGAAGGAGTCCTTGACGAAACCGAATACGTCGTCACTGCCACGAGGATGTTGCAACGAAGGCACATTCATCAGATCGCCACTCAGCACGATGCCGCCATGCCCCCTGAGCCACTCGCGGGAATATTCAAAGACAAAGTGATCCTTGCCACGAACACGTTCGTAGCCCAATATTCCTATTTCCTGCGGAATGGCAAGGAAGTCAAAATCCGCGTAAACCGTTATTCTTTTCATTTTCTCAACAATTCTGCATCCTGAAGCTGCCTGCCGAGAACGTCGTCAGCAGCCAGTCGGGTGATGTCCTTTTCCAGATTCAGCGCGAAGAGCACGCGTGCATATATTCCCATGGAAACCGTCGGGTCGCCGTGTTCCACTTTGGACACTGTCAGTCGTGTCACCGTTGCTCTGTCGGCGATGTCCTGCATGGAGAGATGCCTGCGCTTGCGTGCCAGCATAATTTGTTCACCCATGATTTTCAGGTTCTGGCTCAGTGCCCTCGGCATCATCTTGCCAAATGTGTATTTACCCATAACTGTATTTTATAGGGCACAAAAATACACATATTTGTTTAGTATAACAAACATTTTACGAAAAAACTTCATCTAAACCTCTATTTTGACACTTTTGCCCCTACCCTCATACTTTTCGCATACCCCAGACAAGCCTTAGGCAAACCCTTCGCATACCCTAGGCATACCCTTCGCAAGTCCAAGCAAACCCTTTGGACTTGCCTGGGGTTTGCCAAAGGCGAGAGAAGGGCGAGAGAAGTCCGTGCATTCTCAGACCACCACTGATTCGACAAAAATGAAGTTATCACAAGCTGTTTTCACCACTTTTGAGAATTTTGTAAGCAACTTTTGAGAATTTTGCATGAAACTTTTGAGAATTTTGTTTGGTAGATTTGAGAATTTTGTGTCGCCCCTACCCTCACGCTTTTCCGTACCCCAGGCAAGCCTTAGGCAAACCCTTCGCATACCCTTCGCATACCCTTCGCAAGTCCAAGCAAACCCTTTGGGCTTGCCTAGGGTTTGCCAAAGGCGAGAGAAGGGCGAGAGAAATCCGTGCGTCCTCAGTCCAAAAGAATGATGCGTCGGTTCAAAAGGGAAAACGAAAAAAATACGTCATCTTCTTTACTTTTTATGCAAAAATATTTGTGTAAAATCTCAAAAAGGTGTATATTTGCACCGACAAAAATCTCAAAAAGGTGCGAGATTGACATGCGAAAAAAAACTCAAAAAGGTGCAAACGACATCACTATGAAGCGCAAAATATATCAGCAACTTCTTGATTGGAAGAAGAAAAGAAACGGAGAGGTGGCCCTGCTCGTAGAGGGGGCACGACGCATTGGTAAGAGTTATATCGTTGAGGAGTTCGCCAAGAATGAGTATGAGTCATACATCCTTATCGACTTCAACAAGGCCCCTCAGATGGTCCGAGACTGGTTTGACCTGTATTTGGAAGAGCTTGACACACTGTTTCTCTATCTGAGTCAGCACTACAAGGTGAGACTCCATGAACGCAAGTCGCTCATCATTCTTGACGAGATACAGCTGTGTCCCAGAGCGAGAGCTGCCATCAAATTTTTGGTGGCCGACGGCAGGTACGATTATATCGAGACCGGATCTCTGGTAAGCATCAAGAAAAACACGCAAGGCATCGTACTCCCCTCGGAAGAGCATCCCATACAGATGTACCCGATGGATTTTGAGGAGTTTCTTTGGGCCACGGGCAACGACATGCTGATGGACTTGATACGGAAGATGTATGCCGAACAGAAGCCGATGGGCCAGGCTTTCCATCGTCAGGCTATGGACGCCTTCCGCCTCTACCTAATCGTGGGAGGGATGCCGCAAGCCGTCAAGAAGTATGTTGAGACCAAAGACTTTGATGCCGTCGATGCCGCCAAACGCGATGTGCTGACAATCTATCGTAATGACATTTTCAATTACGCCGGTGAAATCGCCGACAAAGTGGTATCAATCTTCGACCAGATCCCCTCTCAGCTCTCCAAGCACGAAAAGAAGTTTCGCTTGTCGGCTCTGAAGCCCGGTGCGAAATATCGCGATTGGGACGACGCCTTCTTCTGGCTGAAGGATGCGAGAGTCGTCAACATCTGCTACAATTCGACAGAGCCGAACATCGGACTGAAGATGAACGAAGACCGCACAACATTGAAGTGCTATATGAATGATACTGGCCTGCTGATCAGCCATGCCTTCGACGAAAAGGGTCTTGTCTCGTCAGAGATTTACCAGAAGCTGCTCTTTGGCAAGCTGGAGGTGAACGAGGGAATGCTCATTGAGAATATCGCAGCCCAGATGCTGACAGCCAGCGGCAACAAGCTCTTTTTCTACAGCAAGTCATCGGAGAAAGCCGAAGAACGTATGGAAATCGACTTCCTGCTCCAAAAGGACAAGGTGACCAGTCGCCACAACATTCGTCCGATAGAGGTCAAGAGCGGCAAGAACTACACGCTGTCTTCTCTGACAAAGTGCATGAACAAATTTGGCGAATACACGACAACACCTACTGTGCTGCACACAGAAGATTATAAAGTAGAGGCAGGCGTCACCTACTTGCCGATATACATGACTCCACTGCTGTAATGCCTGGGGTTTGCCAAAGGCGAGAGAAGAGCGAGAGAAGGCCGTGCTTCCTCTGTCCAAAAGAATTTTGAATGCATTTTATCATTTTTTGATAATTCTAACAAAAGTGGTATCTTTGGCAAATTGCTTCGTCAAATGCCGGAGAAACAACGCAACGTATTCCTGGCCATTGCCGCAGAGGGACAGGTCAAAACCATATCTGGAGGCAAGTTCGTCCAAAAATATCACCTGCCGTCCGCCAGCTCTGTTGTCTCTGCCGTCAAGGGACTGCTGGAGAAAGACTTCATTACCCAAACAAACAACACCTATTACGTTTACGACCGCTTCTTCCAACTGTGGTTGGAGAAAAAGTAACACCATAATTGGCCCTGCTGTTTGCAATTTTTTGACCTATTATTTTTATCTGCCGGCATACAAAGACGAAAAAAGCAGGCCCCCGATTTCGGAGGCCTGCCTTATGAAGCAATCCTCCTCTATTTTACGAGTTGTCCGTTGGTATAATATTTTACGCCGTTCTTTACAATCACTATGCGGCCGTTCTCCAGGCGCTTGCCGTCCTTCAACGCCTTATCCCCGGGGATGACAATATCTATGCCCGTAGGTACCGTATAAATGTGGACGAGGCGCACATCGTCGACTACCAACTGAGCGGGAGCATTGCCGGAGCCGGTCTTTTGGAAGCCGAGGATGAGGTCGAAGGGCGTGGCACTCTCCGTCACTTCAAATTCATAGGACAACGTCTTTGCCCCGCTTGTAGCCTCGCCAATTGCGGTGGCAGCTTCGCCCAGCCTGTAGGCAGAGCGGTTGGTCATGTTGGCCAAATTGCTGTTCCACAGGACGGAAAGACGATACTTGCCGACAGGCAGCATCTTCAACTTGCTGACCGAAAGCGACGTGGCGGCAGAGCCCCAATTCTTGCGCATATAGAGCTTCCCGTCGTTGTCCGCCTGGTGCGTCTGAACGACGGTCCAAGTGTCAGCATCGGCATACGATACATCCCAACCCGTGACGGCGCGAATGTTGTTGCTGTTGTCGCCGTTGAGCAGCTCGCCCTCAGCAGCGCTGAAGTCGAGGTTCGCACCCAGAAAGGCAGAGACGTCAAAATCGGCTGCCTGCGTGGCGGCGTAAGTGGTGAAGGCGGTGTTGAGCGCCGCAATAGCCGTCTCCTGCGTGGCATCCGAGGCCATGTGGCGGTTGGTGCCGTAGCCGCCGGCGATGCCCAGCGCCGTCGTGCCGTCCACCATCGCCTTGTAGCTCCTGAAGAGGCGGAGAGACGCGTCGGTAGCATCCATCTGCGCGACAAGTTCGTCTTTCAGCGTTCCATAATCGCTTGCCTGCGATGCATCATCGAGGGCCGTTGTCACGGCATTGACGGCAGAAAGCAGGTCGGTCCAGGCTTTCGCGCTCATCGTCAGGCGGCGATAGTCGGTGCCGTCGGCCAGATTGTAGTCGGTCTCAAAGCGCTGAAGGGCCTCCAACATCCGGACACGGTTGTCTTTGACATCCTGTATCTGCTGCTGTGCCGTCTGTATGGCATCAAAAATGGCATCAACATTCTCGCCGAGGTTGTCACTGGTGGCTGCTTTTGCATTGTCGATGGCCTGTTGCAGGTCTGCTTTCTGAGATGTGCTGAGTAAATTGGCATCAATGCTTGCCAGAAGCGTCTCTGCTTCTGTGATATAGCGTTCGAGCAAATCTCTGAGTGCAGCATCGGGGTCGCCGTAAAACTGCAGGGAGAAGCGGTCCGCTGCAATCCAATTGCCGGTACAACCGTCAAGTTTCAAGCCAATCTGCAGGGAACCGTCGGTGACGGTGGCACGTACCCTGTATTGTCCAAAAGCGCCAATCTCCGTCTCTGACGAGCCGGCGGTAAGGAAAAAGCCAGCAGAGGGAGAATCGCCGCTGTTCTGGTTTATGTTGTGACCGTAGACCGACAACTCATAAAGACCGTTAGGCAAGCCTGTAAGCTGTTGTGTGAGCGTGGCATTGGCCAGACCGGCGCTACTCTGCCATTTCTCGACAAACCCTGTGCCGACCTTGGAGTTCCAATTGTTGTCTTGGTACACTATGCCATTGGAAGTCCATCCCGTAAGGTTACGGTATTCAAATCCCGGATTGGTAATGGCATAAGTAACGTCTGTAGGTGAACTGACTGAGGCGGCGTCGTTCAGGTCGAACAGTTCGAACATGCCTGCAATACACCACGACTGCTTCAGGTCGAAGGTTCCCTCAATGCCAATCTCAATGGTGGTATTATCTGCATCAATATTGAATTCTACAACGTTGCGGTACATCTTGGAGTCGAAGCAGTTGGCACCGTCAGCCTGTGAATTGGCATAACCGACGTTGTCTCCGGCGGTGGGAATACCGCTGATACTGCCGAGCGTCTTGATGGCCACCCGGCGAGTGCCGGCTTTCAGATAGGCCAGCGATTTATCGGGGTTAGTATTGTATCTGAGCCCTTGGCGGAAGAAAGAGTAGTTCACTAGGCGGTAGCTCCCCTTGGGAAGTGTTATGTTTTGTGTCAGCGAGTAGGAGGTGATGTCCAGGTTGCCCCATCCTGCGTATGCTTCAGAGGCATAACCCACAGTGTTGTTGCCGCGTTGCGGCGCATTGAAGTTGCTCACGATCCAACCTGCAGTTCCGTTGGCCAGTGTGGCGTTGGTGATATAACGGCCGGTGATGTCTCTTTGTGCCAAAACATTACCGGCAAAACCTGTCAGCACGACAGCTGCAAGAATAAAATATCTGAGTTTCATCGTCTTCGTTCTTTTTTATGTTCTGTCAGCAATGCAGATTAAAATTGAGTTTGAATCACCTCCTTCACCCCTTCGCCGCGCTTGAAGAGGACGACGAAGGCATTGTTGGACTGGCTGGGATTGCCTGGAGCTGCCACGGTGTAGTCGTGCACCATATTGCTTCCGTTCACGGTCGAAGTGTAGGTCCTGTCATCAAAGCGGTGGTAGTGGCCGGAGAAATGCTGCACCTTGCCGTCCACCCGACCTGCCGCCTTCATCATGATGGCAGACAGAGGGTCTTTCTTCAGCGTGTTGGCCGACGTGGCATCATTATAAGCGATGCCGGAGGTGCCGGAACCGTAGAGGGAACTGTTGCTGGACGTCTTGTATTTGCCCACATCATTCTGGTCGAGCCACCAGCGGTTGCAGTCGCTGCCCGCAAGCCACGGATAATGTTGCATCCATACACTGGCCTCATCGGCATGACTCTCAACGAAGGCATTCAGATTGTTGACGATGGGATCGGGGGCGTAATAAGTGGCACTCGAAAGGAGTCCCGGCTTCTTATAGGGTTTCTGGAACCAATAGTTGTTGGCACAATAGAAACGGACATCCTTGAACTTGAATGTGAAATGACTGGGTTCGAAGCCGTAGTTGTTGCCCGATGTGAAATAGGAGATATTCTCGTCGAACACACCGGCATTGTTCCAGTAAGTGTTGTTCGAAGTGATGGCAGATATCGTCTGTGCATCGGCATTGGCACCGCCCGTACTGCCATAGGTCACACCGGCATCACCGTCCTGACCCGTCCAATAGTCAGGCGTGAAGTCGTGATTGCCGGCTATGAAGATAAACGGGATGCCGGCAGCTTTTGCCAACTCGGCTGTACAATTAAGAAATGCGGTATGCTTTCCGTCGTTGGAATCATTACCCTTGTCCTGGTCCAGGTCGCCGGTGCAAAATACGATGCTCGTCTTGGGAATAAGGTTTGTGGCCCCTGCTGTAGTGAAGTTAACCTTCTTGCTGCCATCCTTACCCATATTGAGGATGTTGGTCATGATGGCGGTCATATCCGCAGCGGAAGTGCCGTCGTGACCGCTGCCCTGATTGATGTGACAGTCGGAGAAGAACACGCCGCAAAACCACACGTCCTCTTCGAAAAGGAAGCCGTAGGCCCGGTTGTTGTAGGTGAACACCTTGAGCTCCCCGTAGTTGATCTTTGTAGTGGTGGGATTGGGCGTCACCTGCGAAGCACTCACGGGCGTGCCGTCCACACTCACGGCGGTAATGAGTCCGCTGAGACCGGTGCCGGCGGGTAAGGTCACTATGGTAAATCCCTTGCTGTCGCGTTCGGCAACATCGCCATAGGTTACGCCGTTAAGGGTAAATGTCATTTGGGCACACATGCCTGCGGCCATAATGCCCAAGATAAATGTCATCAGCAGTTTTTTCATGATATCGGGTTTATGTTAGTTGTCAGGCGGTCCTATCGCGTCCTCACCGTAACAGATTTTCGGCAAATGTACTCGTTTTTTTTGATATTTTCCAAAAACCGCTCATTTTTTTTACAAAAATCATCATTTTACAAAATGAGCGTAAGCTAAAACCAAAAGCAGGCCCCCGAAACCGGAGGCCTGCTTTGGTTATATCGAATCCCTGCGCCTTAGAACTGGGCGTTGCCCGGAGTGCGGGGGAAGGGAATCACGTCGCGGATGTTCTGCATGCCGGTGACAAACAGAATGAGACGCTCGAAGCCCAGGCCGAAGCCGGCATGAGGGCAGGAGCCGTACTTGCGCGTGTCGAGGTACCAGGTGAGGTGGGTCAGGTCCATCTGACGACGCTCCACCTCGTTGAGCAGCTTCTCGTAGCTCTCCTCACGCACCGAGCCGCCGATGATCTCGCCGATGGAGGGGAAGAGCACGTCGGTGCCCTGCATCGTGGGGCCGGGAGCGACAGCGCCCTTGTAGCCCACGGAACCGCCGTCGGGAGTCTCCGCGTTTTGCTTCATATAGAACGACTTGAAGGCGCGCGGATAGTCCGTCATGATGACGGGCTTCTTGAAGTGCTCCTCCACGAGGTAGCGCTCGTGCTCGCTGGCCAGGTCGTCGCCCCACTCGCAGGGGAACTCGAACTTCTTGCCGTTCTTCTTGGCCTCCTGCAGGATGCGGATGCCCTCGGTGTAGGGCAGGCGCACAAAGTCCTCCTTGAGCACACCCTCAAGGCGCTCGATGAGCCCCTTGTCGATCATCTTGTTGAGGAAGGCCAGGTCGTCCTGACAATGCTTCAAAGCCCAGCGCACGCAATACTTGATGAAGTCCTCCTCGAGGTCCATCAGCTCCTCCTGATCGAGGAAGGCCACCTCGGGCTCTATCATCCAGAACTCGGCCAGATGGCGCGGCGTGTTGCTGTTTTCGGCGCGGAAGGTGGGGCCGAAGGTGTAGATGGCACCCAGCGCCGTGGCGCCCAGCTCGCCCTCCAGCTGTCCGGAGACGGTGAGGGAGGTCTGCTCCCCGAAGAAGTCGTCGCTGTAGATGATCTTGCCCTGCTCGTCCTTCTTGAGGTCGTAGAGGTTCTTGGTGGTCACCTGGAACATGTTGCCGGCACCCTCGCAGTCGCTCGCCGTGATGAGCGGCGTGTGGAAGTAGAAGTAGCCGTGCTCATGGAAATAGGTGTGGATGGCCATCGCCATGTTGTGGCGGATGCGCAGGATGGCGCCGAAGGTATTGGTGCGGGGACGCAGGTGGGCCACCGTGCGGAGATACTCCCACGAGGCGCCCTTCTTCTGCAGGGGATAGGTGTTGTCGCAGTCGCCGAGAATCTCGATGGAATCGGCCTGTATCTCGCTGGCCTGACCGGCTGCGGGGCTCTCCACGAGGCGGCCCTCCACGCTGATGCAGGCGCCGGTGGTGATGCGCTTCACGGTCTCCTCGGGGATCTTGGCCTCATCGCCCACAATCTGTATGTTGTTGATGGTGCTGCCGTCGTTGAGGGCCACGAAGAATATGCCCTTGCTGCCGCGCTTGGAGCGGACCCAACCCTTAACGAGGATGCCCTCTCCGTATGATGTGCACTTCAGTGCATCGATTATTTTCGTTCTTTTCATCGTATATTACTTGAATCTTGAATCCTGAAACTTGAATCCTGAAACTTGAATCTTGAATCTTTCATTCTTCACTCAAAGGCACCCATGCGGAGCATGTTGACCTCCTTCTCGGTGAGGAAGCGCCAGTCGCCGCGCTTGACCAGCTTCTTGGTGAGGCCGGCAAAGTAGACGCGGTCGAGCTTCAGCACCTTGTAACCCAGATGCTCGAAGATGCGGCGCACGATGCGGTTGCGGCCGGAGTGGATCTCGATGCCCACCTGCTTCTTGTCCGTCTCGCTGGCATACTCCACGGCGTCGGCATGCACCTCGCCGTCTTCCAGCTGGATGCCGTCGGCAATCTGGCGCAGGTCGGCAGCGGTGACGTTGCGGTCGAGATGCACGTGGTAGATCTTCTTCTTGCGATACTGCGGATGCGTCAGCTTGGAGGCCAGCTCACCGTCGTTGGTCAGCAGCAGCACACCCGTCGTGTTGCGGTCGAGACGACCCACGGGGTAGATGCGCTCGCGGCAGGCGCCCTTCACCAGGTCCATCACCGTCTTGCGGTCCTGAGGATCCTCCACGGTGGTGACATAGCCCTTGGGCTTGTTGAGCAGGACATAGACCTTCTTCTCGATGCTGACGGGGTCCTCGTGGAAGCGCACCTCGTCGGTGGGGCTGACCTTGGCGCCGAGCGTGGTGACCACCTCGCCGTTGACCTTCACCACACCGGCGGCGATGAACTCGTCGGCCTCGCGGCGCGAGCAGATGCCGGCATTGGCCAGGAACTTGTTGAGGCGCATCGGCTCATTGGGGTCGTAGTGGGCCTCCTTGTATTCTATCTGCTTCTTGAAGGAATACTTCGCGTTGGGGTTGTAGGGCTTGCGCTGCGGACGGTCGCCGTAGGGACGCTGCGGACGGTCGCCGTAAGGGCGCTGGGGGCGCTCACCATAAGCGGGACGCTCTCCGTAGGGACGCTGCGGACGGTCGCCGTAAGGACGCTGGGGGCGCTCACCGTAGGCGGGACGCTCACCGTAGGGGCGCTGCGGACGGTCGCCGTAAGGGCGCTGGGGGCGCTCGCCATAGGCGGGACGCTCTCCGTAGGGGCGCTGCGGACGGTCGCCGTAGGGGCGCTGGGGACGCTCGCCATAGGCGGGACGCTCTCCGTAAGGACGCTGAGGACGGTCGCCGTAGGGACGCTGAGGTCCGCGGCTCACGGGCTCGTGGCTGACGCCGCTATGCTGAATGCGGGGACGACGGGGGCGCTTGCCTCCCTCCTCGCTGAATGCTTTCTTCCAATCTTCGTTTTCCATAAACTTTTGCTTAAATACCTGTGTAAGTGTGGGGCGTGATGGCGCGCAGCTGAGCCTTCACGGCTTCGCTGACGTCCAAACCCTCGATGAATTCTTTAATAGTGGCCTCGTCGATGCCCTTGCCCGTGCGGGTGAGGGCCTTGAGAGCCTCGTAGGGATGGGGATAGGCCTCGCGGCGCAGAATGGTCTGGATGGCTTCGGCGCAGACAGCCCAGCAGTTGTCCAGATCGCGGTTGATGGCCTCCTGGTTGAGCACCAGTTTGCGCAGGCCCTTGAGGGTGCTCTGGATGGCGATGACCATGTGGCCCATGGGCACACCGACGTTGCGCAGGACGGTGGAATCGGTCAAATCGCGCTGCAGGCGGCTGATGGGGAGCTTCTGGGCCAGGTGGGCCAGCACGGCGTTGGCCACACCGAGGTTGCCCTCAGAGTTCTCGAAGTCGATGGGGTTCACCTTGTGGGGCATGGCGCTGGAGCCCACCTCGCCCTGCTTGATCTTCTGACGGAAATACTCCATCGAGACATACTGCCAGAAGTCGCGGTCGAGGTCGATGATGATGGTGTTGATGCGCTTCATGGCATCGAAGAGGGCGCCCAGGCAGTCGTAGTTGGAGATCTGCGTGGTGTACTCCTCGCGCTCCAGACCGAGCTTCTCAGCCACAAAGCGGGAGCCGAAGGCGCGCCAGTCATATTCGGGATAGGCCACGTGGTGGGCGTTGTAGTTGCCGGTGGCGCCGCCGAACTTGGCGGTGACGGGCACGGCCTTGAGCATCTGCAGCTGGCGCTCCAGACGATAGACGAAGACCATCACCTCCTTACCCAAACGCGTGGGGGAAGCGGGCTGTCCGTGGGTCTTGGCCAGCATGGGGATGTCTTTCCACTCCTCTGCAAAGCTTCGCAACTGGGCGATGAGCTCCTCCATCTGGGGCAGATAGACCTCCTCCATGGCCTCCTTGATGGAGAGGGGCACGGAGGTGTTGTTGATGTCCTGAGAGGTGAGGCCGAAATGGATGAACTCCTTGTAGGCGTCCAGGCCGCCGATGGCATCAAACTTCTCCTTGATGAAATACTCCACAGCCTTGACGTCGTGGTTGGTGACGGACTCGATCTCCTTGATGCGCGCCGCATCCTGCTCGCTAAAGTCGCGCCAAATGGAGCGCAGACGCTCAGCCTCCACAGGGAAGCCCTTGAGTTGAGGCAGGGGCAACTCGCAGAGCGCAATGAAATACTCTACCTCCACACGCACACGATAGCGAATGAGGGCAAACTCGGAGAAATAAGATGCAAGGGGTTCTGTCTTGCTGCGATAGCGACCGTCTATGGGCGATATCGCGGTCAAAGGATCTAATAACATATATAATTTTTGAATCGCACGAGCCTCACGGCTCCCTTTTAAGTGTTTTTCGTGGGCAATGAGGGATTCGAACCCCCGACCCTCTGCTTGTAAGGCAGATGCTCTGAACCAGCTGCGCTAATTGCCCAAATGCCGTCCCGAACTTCCGGAAAGCGACGCAAAGGTACGACAATTTCCCGAAACGGCAATATTTTTCGCTTATTTTTTTGAAGAAGCGTAGCGTTTTGCCTGCTCGGCAATCAATTCGGCGTCCTCGAAATAGTTGATGCGCATGGCGCGACGCACATCCTCCAGCGTGGCCTGAGCCGCCGCACGGGCGTCTTCGCAGCCCCGGCGCAGGATCTCATAGACCTCGGGGATGCGCTGCTCCCAATAGGCACGGCGCTCGCGGATGGGGGCCAGACGGTCGTTGAGGATGTTGAGCAGGAACTTCTTGCAGGTGCCGTCGCCCAGACCGCCGCGGGTATAGTGCGCCTTGAGTTCGTCCAGGTTTTTGTAGTCGGGCAGGAACTTCTCGAAGTCGGCGTCCTCACAGAAGGCGTCGAGATAGATGAACACCGTGTTGCCCTCCAGATGGCCGGGCTGCTCCACATGGATGTGCTCGGGATCGGTGAACATGGAGTTGACCTTCGTCTTGAGCTCCTTGGGCGTGTCGGAGAGGTAGATGCAGTTGCCCAGCGACTTGGACATCTTGGCCTTGCCGTCGGTGCCCGGCAGACGCATGCAGGCCTGGGAGTCGGGCAGCATGATGGAGGGCTCGCGCAGGACGTCGCGCCCGTTGCCGTAGATGCCGTTGAAGCGGCGCACAATCTCGTTGGCCTGCTCAAGCATGGGCTTCTGGTCCTCGCCCACGGGGACGGTGGTGGCACGGAAAGCCGTGATGTCGGCCGCCTGGGAGATGGGATAGGTGAAGAAGCCCACGGGGATGCTCTCGCCGGCAAAGCCGCGCATCTGAATCTCGGTCTTCACCGTCGGGTTGCGCTGCAGACGGCTGACGCTGACCAGGTCCATGAAGTAGAAGGAGAGCTCGCAAAGCTCGGGCACCTGGCTCTGGATGAAGAGCGTCACCTTGGCGGGGTCGAGGCCCACGGAGAGATAGTCGAGGGCGACCTCGATGACGTTCTGGCGCACCTTCTCGGGATTGTCGATGTTGTCGGTGAGCGCCTGGGCGTCGGCGATGAAGACGTACATCTTCTTGTATTCGCCCTCGTTCTGAAGCTGCACGCGGCGGCGCAGCGAGCCCACGTAATGGCCTATATGCAGACGACCCGTGGGGCGGTCGCCGGTGAGAATGATTCGGTCCTTGAGTTCCATTGGATGATGTGTATCTTTGTTGTTTACGTTTTATTTGAACATCTGCACGATGCTCTGCTCGTCGAGCAAAGCCATGACGGGACGGCCGTCGGGTGTGTAGTTGGGGTTGGACGAAGCGAAGAGCTCGGCCAGAAGGCTGTCCATCTCCTCGCCGCTGAGCACCTGGCCCACGGGGATCGCCATGCGCGAAGCCAGCGCCAGCACGGTGCGCTCGGCGCGCTCCCGCTCGGGATCGGCACACTCCTCCCCTTCCAGCATCTCGTCCATGAGCTTCTGCAGATCCACGCCGCCAAGGCCTGTAGGCAGGCCGCTGACGCTGTAGCTGCCGCCACCCAGAGGCGTGACGTCGAAACCCAGACCCGAGAGTGTGGGCAGGAGCGCCTCGAAGAGCGGCTGCTGATGGGGCGTGAACTGCAGCATCTCGGGGAACAGGAGTCCCTGGGAAGGCACCGCAGAACTCTTCATCTGCTCGGAGAGGCGGTCGTAGAGGATGCGGATGTGGGCCCGATGCTGATCGACCATCATCAGCCCGTCGGTCGAAGAGAAGAGGATATACTGGCCGCGATACTGGAAATGGTCGGTGGAGAAAGGACGCTCGTCGACGGCGGGGATGTCCTCGAAGGGAATCTCCTGCTGCGCGGGTGAGAAGTCCTGCACATGGGACTGCGTGAGTCCGGCATAGAGCTCCTGCCAGTCGTCGACAGAAGAGGCCCTCACGGTGTGGGGCACGGACGACGGAGAGGACGACGGCGAAGAAGGCACGGAGGTGAAGCCCTCGCCGAAAGGCTGGCGCGAGAAGACCGGAATCTCAGGTTGTCCGGCCGACTCGAAGTCGAAGGTGGCGGTGGCACCCGTGCGTCCGAGCGCCTCGCGCACCCCGGCCAGAAGAATCTGCCAGAGGGAGGACTCATTCTCGAACTTGATCTCCGTCTTCGTCGGCGAGATGTTGACGTCGATGGTGGCGGGATCCACCTCGAAGAAGAGGAAGTAAGGCACCTGCTCACCCTGAGGCACCATACGGTCGAAAGCCTCCATGACGGCCTTATGGAAATAGGGATGACGCATGTAGCGCCCGTTGACGAAGAAATACTGCTGCGCCCCCTTCTTGCGCGCTGCATCCGGACGGCCCACATAGCCGCGGACACGCGCCATGGACGACTCCACCGTGACGTCGAAGAGACTGTCGCCCAGTTTGCGTCCGAAGACGGCGGCGATGCGCCCCTTCTGCGATGAGGGAGGAAGAGTTGAGGAGAGCGTGCCGTTGACGGTCATGGAGAAGCCCACAGAGGGGTTGACCAGAGCGATGCGCTGGAACTCCTGCATGATGTTGGAGAGCTCCGTCTGGTTGCTCTTGAGGAACTTCCTGCGCGCGGGTATATTAAAGAAGAGGTTGCGCACCTCGAAGTTGGCACCCACGGGGCAGGAACACGGCTCCTGGGAGACGAAGCGCGAGCCCTCGATCTCGAGGCGGGTGCCCAGCTCGCTGTCGGCCTGGCGCGTCTGCAGCGACACCTGAGCCACGGCGGCAATCGACGGCAATGCCTCGCCGCGGAAGCCCATCGTGCGCAGCGTGAAGAGGTCCTCGGCCCGCTCTATCTTGCTGGTGGCGTGGCGCTCGAAAGCCAGACGGGCGTCGGTCTCGCTCATCCCCTTGCCGTTGTCGATCACCTGAATGGCGGTGCGGCCGGCATCCGTGACGAGGACGTCGACCTGCGTGGCGCCGGCATCCAGAGCATTCTCCATCAACTCCTTGATGACGGAGGCCGGACGCTGGATCACCTCGCCAGCCGCAATCTGGTTGGCAACGCTGTCGGGAAGAAGATGAACAATATCCATCGGCGAAGGATTAGAGATGCACGTGGCCCGTCTGCAGATAGTGCCACAGGAAGATCAGGACGATGATGGCGATGATGGCAATCGGCCAGGTGAGGCGCGAACGGCCACTGTCGATGTTGCGCTGCGTGCGCGGAATGTACTGCGAGAACTTGCCCTTGAAGTGGTCGGGCTCAATGGAGTGCTCGTCCGTGGGAAGCTCTCCCATCTCACGGCGCACGTCGCGGACGAGGCGGTCGAGTTTGTCGCGACGCTCGTCGGTGTAAATGCTCACCCTGCGAAACTTACGGGGTTGGCGAGTCTGAAACATGCCCATCGTCTTGCAATTTATAGGTTATACTGTCTTGGGGCGCCAGGCTGGAGGCCAGCGTGTCCCGGGGCGCCTCATCCTTAGGTTTCTTCTTGCGGCGCCGGTCGTCCAGGCGCTGGAGCGGGGCCTCACGGCGCACCGTGGGCTTGAGGGAAGTGCCCTCCTTCTTGGGGCGCCACTCCCAGATGTCGTCCTTGTTGCGCGGCCGGATGTAGTCGAACCAGGCGAAGTTGTCGAGATAGAGCTTGTCGGCCGGAATCAGGATCAGGGGATAGAGCGTACCCGTGGCGGCCGGCATCCAGATGTGGTCCACCTTGCGCTCCTCGTCGAAATACATCTTGAGTTCGGTGCTCTCCGTGTGGTTCATGCCGATGAGCAGCGAGTCGGAGTCGAAGGGATAGTAGTTGAGGTGGACGTTGCGGATGACGTGCGTCAGCCAGATGTCGCCGCCGCGGAAATAGGAGTGCATCTCGTGGCCGTTGATCTGGTTGTATTTGACGGAATCGATGCGCTCGACCGTGAGCGTCTGGCGCAGCACGTAGAGGCTGTCGATGGTGGAATCGTTGAAAAAGGCCTTGATCTCCTCGCCCAGAATCTGCTGGGTGTTCTGCCAGACGATGGGGTCCTTGTACATCGTGAGGCAGGAATCCAGGCCGGTGTAGACCATCGAGTCGCAGACGGCCTGATAGTCCGTGCGGTAGGCACGCACGTGGCGGTAAGCATGAATGTCTCGGTAGACGGAATCGGTGCCGTAGTTGTAGGCGAAGACCTTGAAGGTGTCGGCGTGGGCAAAGAGCGAATCGGGGCCCTGGGAGAACTCGATGAGACGCGCCGAATCCGTGGCCATGGCGTAGCCGCTCTTGTCATCGTAGAAGCAGTAGTGGCCCGTCATCATGTTCTTGTTGACGTCGTCGGTGTAGACGGCATTGCCGAAGGCCTCGCCGACGGAATCAACCTTGTTCCAGCAGACGCTGTCGCCGACGAGCTTCTTGCCGGCATCGGTGAGGATGCTGCGGTCGAGGGCCGTGAAGTCCTCCGTCTCGGTATAGTACCAGCCGTTCTCCGTGTAGATGTGGGTCGAGCCGCTCTCCACGTTGGAGGGACCCAGCAGATGCGTCACCTTCCTGCGGCTGTCGTAGTGCATCGTGTCGGAGAGAATCGTCGTGCGGGGCTCCGCAGGCGGCAGCGGCGTCACCAGACGCACGTTGTAGTTGAAGACCGAGAGCTTCGTCTCGGGAGAGTATTCACCCCAGTCGGAGGTCAGTTGGTTGTCGCCGTCCACCAGGCGTCCGCCCTCGAAGAAATAACCCAGATTGTAGAGGCGGTCGTAGTCGAGCGAATCGGTGTAGAGCACCGTGGAGGTGCCGGGACCGGTGACGTGGGTCAAGACGACGTTGTAACGGCAGCGGGCCAGCTGGTCAACGCCGCTGTAGTAGAGCACGTCGCCCGTGAGCGAAAGGGTGTCGCCCTGCACCATGCGCACATGGCCGAAGGCGTCGAAGGAATTGGTGGATTCGTAAAAAAGTGCGCTGTCGCAATACATATAGACGCCATCGTGGAGAAACTTCACGTTGCCCACGAGGAACTGCGCCGTGCGGTGGATGCTCTCGTCGTAGTAGAGCACGTCGCTGTGGATGAGGTACACCCTGTCCTTGGACGGCTTACGGGGCTCGTCCCAACCCTTGCGGTGCTGCTGCACTTCAGCCAACACGCTGAGGGCAAAAAAGAGAGGAAGGAAATACTTTATTTTATCCATCCGGGATATTGGAAGTCACAGTTGCGCCAACCCTCGTTGATGCGCACATAGGTGGACGCCTGCTTCTCACGGATCCAGCGCTGCACCACATCCTCGCTCTTCTTGGCCTCGACGGCAGTCTTCATCACCTGGAAATCCTCCGTGATGATGGCCCTGTGGGCCGGAATGCGTGCACGCAGCTTAACGATGGCGCACACCTTCATGCCGCGGCGGTCGGTCATCGTGAAGGGTTTGGAAATCTCACCCTCTTTCATGCCGTCGACCACGCGGGCCACCTCGCCGGGCAGGTCGCCCATCTCGAAGCGGGAAGTCTGAGCGCCGTCCTTGAAGTTGAACATCAGGCCGTGGTTGTTGCGCGTGTCCTTGTCGTCGGAAATCTCCTGAGCACCAATCTCGAAAGTGAACTTGCCCTCGCGGATGTCGGAAGCAATGGAGTCGAGACGCGCCAGAGCGGCGTCGATGGCCTCAAAGCTGACCTCCGGACGGCGCAGGATATGGCGCACCTTCACCTTGTCACCGCGGCGGTCGATGAGCTGGATGATGTGATAGCCGAAGTCCGACTGCACCACCTT